>Ga0210120_1000283_pt1 | contig 12035 bp, 9 predicted proteins | sample Goodyear_PhragA__FD_184868 | JGI IMG/M metagenome (GOLD analysis project Ga0210120, IMG submission 184868) | Wetland microbial communities from San Francisco Bay, California, USA, that impact long-term carbon sequestration - Goodyear_PhragA_D2... | ecosystem: Environmental > Aquatic > Marine >... | reverse complement strand
CTCGCCCACGCGTCGGCAAACCGCCGGCCGTCAACCGATCGGTCGGGGGTACGGCGGCTTGCCCGGCTCCTCGAGCCACGTCCGCAGGAAGGAGTCCAACGATTTGCCGGAGACCTGATCGGCGTACTGGATGAATTCGGCGGTGGTGGCGTTGCCGCCGGCGTACCGCTGTGCCCATCCCCGAACGATCTTCCAGAACGTTGTGTCGCCGACCGCGATCCGTAGCGCCTCCAGCGTCGCGGCGCCACGCTGGTAGGACGCCGGTCCGAACAACGTCTCGGCCGTCCCGCTCGTTGGCGCGTTGAGCGGCAACCTGCTGTTGTACATGGTGTCGAAGAACTGCTTGGGCGTGTCCCGACCCTCGTGCTCCGACCACAACCACTCCGCGTACGTGGCGAAGCCCTCGTTCAGCCAGACGTCCGACCAGTCACCGACGGACACGCTGTCGCCGAACCACTGGTGGGTCAGCTCGTGCGCGATCGTTCCCGATGGATCCATGATCGGGCTGAAGAACTCCGGTGCGTACGTGGGCCGGGTCTGATTCTCCAGCGCGAAGTTGAGGCGCGTGTCGTTGTGCACGACGCCGCCGACCGCGTCGAACGGGTACGGCCCGAATTGCGTGATCAGGAAGTCGAGGATCTGCGGAGTCCTAGCGAGGGACGCGTCGACCGTCCGTGGCAGCGACGACGCGACGGCGAGCACGACCGGCAGCCCGTTGTGAGTGGACATCGTGACGCGGTACCGGCCGATCGCGACCAACGCCAGGTAGCTCGCCATCGGCGCCGACTCGACCCAGTGCCACGTCGTGTCGGAACCTGTCGTGTGCTTGCTCGAAAGGACGCCGTTCGAGATCGCCGCGAGGTCGCTCGGCGCCGTGATCGAGATGTCGTAGCTCGCCTTGTCCGTCGGCCGGTCGTTGACCGGGAACCATCCGGCGGCGACCTGCGGCTCGCCTTGGGCCAGGGCACCGTCGGTCTCCGGGACGAAGCCTTCGAAGCCGAGAATCGGGTCGCTGTACGGCTTCGGTCTGCCGGCGTACCGGATGACCGTGGTGAACCGCGCGTGCGGGGCGACCGGTCGGGCCGGTGTGATCACGAGCTTGTCGGCCGAGCGACCGAACCTCGCCCGGGCGCCGTCTACCGTCACCGACCGTACGGTCAGGGCATGCAGGTCGAGGTCGAAGCGGGACAACGCCTGCGTGGCGGTCGCCGTGATCGTGCCGGTGCCGCTCAACGCCTTGGTCTTCGGCGTGTACGCGATCGAGATGGCATAGTGCCCGACGTCGTAACCGCCGTTGCCGTCCGCGGGAAACAGCGAGTCGCCGGAGGTGGCCGCGCCTGGCCCCGGAACATTCGACGTCGCCGTGGCCGACGGGCCGGCGGGGGCGCCGGTATCCGACGGGCCGACCAGACCTGGTGACGGGGCGACGGAGGGTGACGGCGGGATGGCCGGGTGACCGGTGGAGGCGCATCCGGCCGCGCCGACGACGGCGACAGCTACCGCGGCTGCCATCGCGGTCGCGAGCGGTCGCCGCATCGGATCCCCCCGTCCGTATCCGTCGCGGCTAGCGGCGATAGACCTTGACGCTACCGATGACGGTGTCTATGTGAAGTCGCAGCAACGGTGCACCCGGGACGGCAGCGCTCTCGGCGATCGTACGGCTACCGAGCACCGACGTGCCGTCCACAGCCACCGCGACGCCCTGCGGAATCCAGATCTTCACGCTTCCAAGCGTTGCCCGCACATGCATGTCGACGACCGCCGCGGCGATCTCGGCGCGCCGAAGGTCTAACTTGACGCTGCCAACTACGGCGCCGATCTCTATGTCGCGATCGATACGCCAGTGCCCGCCGCGCTTGACCGACCCGATCGGCGTGATCTGCGAGATCCGCGATCCCGACGCCGGCACCGGGTGGCTCGTGGCCAGCGCCGGGGTCGACGTGTGCGCCGGCAGATCGGTCACGAGGACGTCGAGATCGCCCTGGGTCCGTGCCGCCAACGCCGCGCTGGCCCGCTCGCTGAACTCCTCCAGCGTGAGCCGTCCCTCACCGGTCGCGTCGTTCAGGCGCGTCACGACCACTTCCCGTTCGGCGTCGGAGACACGCACCTCCGGTCGGTTCGCCGGCGTCCCAGGAGTCTCGAAGGTCATAGCTTGCGAGGATAACCGCCGTCATGTTGCCTCGGACGGTGTGGCGCACCGCCTCTAGTACTATCGCGGCCGTGATCAACCAGGTCGAGCTCGTGATCTTCGACTGTGACGGCGTGCTGGTCGATAGCGAGCCCATCGCACTGCGGATCAACCAGGAGATGCTCGCGAACATCGGCTGGCATCTGGGCACCGAGGAGATCGTCGATCAGTTCGTCGGCAAGTCGATCGCCGCGAACCGAGAGACCGTCGAGGCGTACCTCGGTGGTCCGCTGCCTGCGGGCTGGCTCGACGAATTCGTGGCCCGGATCCACGCTGCGCACGCCGCTGAGCTCGAGCGCGTGGACGGCGTCACCGAGGCCCTGGCCGGCATCGACGCTCTCAGTATCGCTACGTGCGTGGCGTCCAGTGGCACGCACGCGAAGATCGAGCACAGTCTGCGGCTTGTCGGTCTCTATGAGCGCTTCGTCGGCCGGATCTTCAGCGCCACCGACGTCGCCGCGGGCAAGCCCGCGCCGGACCTGTTTCTGCACGCCGCGCGCACGCTGCGGGCGGACCCCGCGGCGTGCGTGGTGGTCGAAGACAGCCGGTACGGCGTTTTGGCCGCGCGCGCTGCCGGCATGCGCGCCATCGGGTACGCCGGGGGCGTCACGCCGGCCGAATGGCTGGCCGGACCGGACACTACCGTCGTCGACGATCTTCGCGTGCTGCCGGCGTATTTAACCTCGACGACCGTTTAGACCGACCTGTGGCGGTTGGTTTGCGGCGCCTGGCCGGTCGCTGCGCGGCGATGTACTGTCACACCCCGTACGGCATCCTAGGATGCTAGTACGTCACCGCTGGCGACGGGGCGGCGATGCGCGCCCCGATCGCCAGCACGTCCGGCGTCGGTTCACCAAGCTCCACGATCGCGTCGATGACGAGGCCTGCGGCGACAACGGCACTGACCAGATCGGACAGTGGACGATGCACCGCACCGACCCTGGCCTGGCCCGTGTGGTGACCACGCGTCGAAACGGCGCTCTCGACGCCCAGTAACCGGGGCCGATGAGCACATTGGACGAAGCTTCGAGCGATCGGCGAACGCGCCGGTGAAAACACGGGTCGTCGCCGTCGCGGGCGAATTGCCCGTTCCCCCACCGCCGTCCGACCGAACTCGCGAATCGCCTCGGCGTGAACGCCATTACCGGAGGCCAGATCCCAGCACGCACCCGCACCCGGGCCAAGCACCGCACGCAGCGCCTGGGCCGCACGCGCAGTGAAACCGGCCGCGTCGCCGGTGACGTAGTCCGCATACCAATCGGCGATGCCGTCATAGGCAGCCGGAACCCGCTGTCGGCCAATCACACCGCGAGCGTCTGCTGGCGGCAACTCTGCGCCGTGAGCCGCTCGCTATCTGGTTGGCGCCGCCCACGGCGCTGAGCGGATGGCCCGCAGCGCCTGCCGGCGGGCGTCGCCGGTCAGGTTGTCCACATAGAGCCGGCCATGCAGGTGATCGGTCTCATGCTGCAGAGCCCGGGCGAGAAAGCCGGTCGCCTCGATGGCGATCGGCTCACCGTGCCAGTTCTGTCCGCGCGCGGTCACGCGCTCGGCTCGCGGAGTCGGGAAATACAGGCCGGGCAACGACAGACAGCCCTCCTCGCCGCCCTGCCGCTCCGCCCCCACGACGAGGGACGGGTTCACGAGATGACCAACCTCCCCGCCGGCGTTGTAGGCGAATACCCGTGCGCTGATGCCGATCTGTGGCGCCGCCACGCCGGCGCGTCCCGGTGCGCCGAACAGCGTGTCCATCAGGTCCGTGACCAGCGCCCGGAGCTCCGGGTCGAAGGTCGTGACAGGATCGCACTCGGTGCGCAGGATCGGGTCGCCGAGAATGCGGATCGGTCGCGCCGCCATGCCACAACGTTAGGCGACAACATCGCGTCGCGACGCCCGGGCCACCGCACGCCCGGGACCACCGCACCCCGGGACCACCGCACACGAAGACATCGCGGCGCGGCGTACCGGACGATCGGTCGAGTGCCACCCGGCGCCTCCTGCTCATCATCGGCGCTGACAACCGCATCGGCGGAGTGACAACGCTTCTGGCGGTCTCGCGCAGCGCCTAAACTGTGCCGGTCCTACCCGGCAGGCCGCCCGGACCCACGATGCCGTGCGGTCTCTCGCGTCACCATCCGCATGGAGGCGCCACCATGGCGAACGGCCTATCCGGTCGCGTCCGCTCCCACCGGCTCGGTGGACCGCCGCGCGGGCGGCCGTGGCGTGCGATCGTCATCGTGGCCGTGCTCGTCGCCGGCTCGCTCACGGTCGGCGTCGCGTTTGCCGTCAAACACGACTGCATCGGTCGCGACAACGCCGTGGTCGCGGCCTCACCCGACATCGCCTCGTTGCTCACCGAACTCAACGCCGGCTGGGCCAAGACGAAACCGGCCGTCGACGGCGTATGCGTGTCGGTGACGGTCGAGGCTCGCGACTCCGCCTTGATGGCGACCGAGCTCGCCAGCCCGTGGGACTCCGTTGACAACGGACCGGCCCCCGACGTGTGGGTGCCCGCATCGAGCGTGTGGGCACGGGACGCGGCCACCAGCCCGGTCGTCACTCGTATGCTGCCCGCGCAGGCACCGAGCCTGGCCCGATCGCCATCCGTGATCGCAATGCCCCGTGACCTCGCGACCGCGCTCGGCTCGACCACGTTCGACTGGCCGACCATCGCGGCAGCCCACGCCGACCCGACGTGGTGGACCAAGCGCGGCCGGTCGGTCGGACGGTTCACCTTCGCGATGACCGATCCGCGGATCTCGACGGCGGGGCTGCTCACGCTGATGGCCGTCGCGGACGCCAATGACGACGGCAAGGTCGACGCGACCGAGCGCGCCGCCGTGGTCAAACTCAAGCAAGCCACCCAGCGGTACGTCGCGGATACTTCCGACATCCTCACGCAGGTCGCCCGCGCAGATGCCACGTCGACGGCGGCGGTCCTTGCGTACGGTTCGGGGTTCCCCGCTCTGGAACGCGACGTCATCGCCTATAACCAAGCCAGGCCCAAGGAGCCGCTCGTCGCGATCTACCCGCCGAGTGGCGGCTACGACGCAGACTACCCGTACCTCGTCCTCACCGATCCGCCGTGGGGCACAAAGGCCGGGCCGGTCGCGGGCGATGCCTTCCTCGCGTACGCCCGCGGCGCGGCCGGCCGCTCGCTGTTCTTGGCGCACGGCTACCGCGACGCCAATGGGGTCGGGGGGACGCCGGTGACCGCGACCAATGGCGCCCGACCGACATTCGGGTACCGGCCGCGTGCCGTGCTCGCACCGAGCGCGGTCGCGGCGACACTGACGACGTGGACCGCCATCACCCGCACGACGAACCTGTTGCTGGTGCTCGACATCTCGGGATCCATGAAGGACATCGTGACCGGCACCACGAGCCGCATGGATCTGGCTAAGGCGGCCGCGGTGGCAGCGGTGCAGAAGTTCGACGAGACATCGAGCGTCGGTCTGTGGGTCTTCTCGTCCGGTCTCGACGGCTCCCGCGACTACAAATCACTCGTGCCATTGGGCCGGCTGAGCGATTCGATGTCAGATGGCCATACCCGGCGGCAGGACATGATCGCCGCGATTCGAAAGATCGTCCCGACCGGCGACACCGGTCTCTACGACACGGTCGCCGCGGCGCAGCACGAAGTGATGGCCCACTACCAACGGTTCGCCACGAACCTCGTTGTCTTGCTCACCGATGGCCGCAACGACGATCCGACCGGTGGCCTCGACCTGAGTCACCTGCGCGGGCGGCTGGCCGCGGCGCACGCGGGCAAGACGAACGTACCGGTCGTGACGATCGGCTTCGGCGCCGATGCCGACTTCGCGAGCCTTGCCGCCATTTCGCATGATTCGGGCACGGTTACGCTCAGTTCACAGGATGGGGTAGACATCGACAACGTGCTTCTTGCCGGTATCTTCGGCGCGCTGCCGGGCGGCGCTTGACCGCGCCGGACGTGGCCCGGTCAATAGTTGACCGAGCAGACTTGACCGAGCCGACCGGGCAAACCCGACATGAGAACTGGCGCGGCAGGCGTTGAATAGATGTGTGAACTGCACAGAGTCCGGTTCGGCGTGGCCGGCGACGCGCGGGAAAATGCCCCATTTCGCGGATCCAGGCGAGCCTGGGCGCTGGTTACGCTCAGTAGTGGTACGACTACCCACGAATCCCCCTAAACGGCATTCTTCAGACAGTAGGGGCGATCGACGCTCACTGACCGGCGGAGCACGGATCATCCGAACGGTCGGAACCGTGTGCATGTCTGCGTTACCTGCTCGAAAGTGTCCCATTCGGCGGAGTACCGTGCGTGTTTGGTCATGTGAGTAACCACACACGACCGTGGCTACGCTTGTTACAACCCCCTTTTACGGAGAACCCCGATGTGCCAGCACCGACCACAATGTCCGAACGCCGATGCGCTCGATCACGACGCCGCAAGGGTCGTGGCGACCTTCCCTGAGCAGGGGTGGAGCCTGCTCTGCAATGGCGTCATCATCTTCGAAGACACCGGCGAAATCATGCCGGACGGAAGCTCCGTCGGTCCGCACCGCGGTCCGGCGCCGCACGTCTGCGCCGCCTAACACCGCGTGCGCGCCGTGCGCACGGCGCGCACAGCTGACCGCCTCGCCGGCGGCACGCACGACCGGCATTCCCATGACCACGTTCCGTCATAGCCGGTAACTCTCGCCGCCGCGCCAGGGACCGCCGAACCGACCTCGTCAGTCGATGAATGCCTCGGGCGGCGGGCACGAGCACACCAGATTGCGGTCGCCGTACGCACCGTCGATCCGCCGTACGGGCGACCAGTACTTGTCCGCGTGGCGACCGGTCGGATACGCCGCGACCGACCGCGGGTACGCATGCGTCCACTCGTCCGCCGTGACCATCGCCGCCGTGTGCGGCGCGTTCGCCAGCGGGTTGTCGTCCTTCGGCCACTCACCCGCGGCCACCTTGTCGATCTCCGCACGGATGGCGATCATCGCGTCGCAGAAGCGGTCCAGCTCGGCGAGATCCTCCGACTCGGTCGGCTCGACCATGAGCGTCCCGGCGACCGGGAACGACATCGTCGGCGCGTGGAAGCCGTAGTCGATCAGCCGCTTGGCCACGTCGTCGACGGTGACGCCGGTCGTCTTCGTCAGCGCCCGCAGATCGAGGATGCACTCGTGGGCGACGAGCCCCTTGTTGCCGGCGTAAAGCACCGCGAAGTGATTGGCGAGCCGCGCGGCCACATAGTTTGCGGCCAGCACCGCGACGCCGGTCGCCCGGGCGAGGCCGTCCGGTCCCATCATTCGCAGGTACGCCCACGGAATCGGCAGGATGCCGGCGGAGCCGTACGGAGCGCTCGCCACCGGCCCGACCGCGTCGTCGGCGTCCGCCAGCGGGTTGCCCGGCAGGTACGGCGTCAGATGTGACCGTACGGCGACCGGTCCGACGCCGGGGCCACCGCCACCGTGCGGGATGCAGAACGTCTTGTGCAGGTTCAGATGTGACACGTCGGCGCCGAACCGGCCCGGCTTGGCGAACCCGAGCAGCGCGTTGAGGTTCGCGCCGTCGACGTACACCTGACCGCCGGCGTCGTGGACCGCGGCACACACCTCGGCGATCGACGTCTCGTAGACACCGTGCGTCGACGGGTAGGTGACCATGATCGCGGCGAGCTGGCAGCGATGCTGGTCGATCTTGCGGGCGAGATCGCTCAGGTCGATGTTGCCGTCGGTGTCGCACGCGACGACGACCACCCGCATGCCTGCCATCACGGCGCTGGCGGCGTTCGTGCCGTGCGCGCTCGACGGGATCAGACACACGTCGCGCCCGGCCTGACCGTTGTGCCGGTGATAGGCCCGGATCGCGAGCAGCCCGGCCAACTCGCCCTGGGACCCCGCGTTCGGCTGGACGCTGACCGCGTCGTAGCCGGTAATCTCGGCCAGCCAACCCCCCAGCTGACCGACCAGCGCGGCGTAGCCGGAGGTCTGCCCGGCCGGCGCGTACGGGTGGATGTTGGCGAACTCCGGCCAGGAGATCGGCTCCATCTCGGTCGTCGCGTTGAGCTTCATCGTGCACGACCCGAGCGGAATCATGCCGCGATCGAGCGCATAGTCCTTCTCGGCCAGGCTCCGCAGATAGCGCAGCATCGCCGTCTCCGAATGGTGAGCGGAGAAGACCGGGTGCGTGCAGAAGTCGGTCGTCCGCGCGAGTGCGTCGGGAATGGCCGGCAGCGGCGCGCTCGGCTCGGCGTCGGCCGGCGCCACGCCAAACGCGGCGTGCACGGTGGCAATGTGCTCGGCCGTCGTCGTTTCATCGCACGAGATCTGCACGTGGTCCGCGTCCGGCGCGTAAAGGTTGATGCCGGCGCGCTCGGCCGCGGCCACGATCGCGGCGGACCGACCGGGCACGACCGCGGCCACGGTGTCGAAGAACTCCCGGTGGGCCAGCTCAATGCTGCCGGCGCGCAGCCCGGCGGCGAGCGAGGTGGCGTGTTCGTGGGTGCGCCGGGCGATGCCGGCCAGACCGGTCGGGCCGTGGTAGACGGCGTACATGCTGGCGATGACGGCCAGCAGCACCTGCGCCGTACAGATGTTGCTGGTCGCCTTTTCCCGACGAATGTGCTGTTCGCGCGTCTGCAGCGCGAGCCGGTAAGCGGACGCGCCGCTGGCGTCGCGGCTGACACCGACGAGCCGGCCGGGCAATCCGCGCTCCAGCCCGGCGCGCACGGCCAGGTATCCGGCGTGCGGGCCGCCAAATCCCATGGGTACGCCGAACCGTTGGGCCGAACCACACGCGATGTCGGCGCCGACGGAGCCGGGAGCCCGCAACAGCGTGAGCGCGAGCAGGTCGGCGGCGACCGTGACCAGGGCGCCGGTGGCGTGGGCGGCCTCGATGATCGGCGCATGATCGCGGATCTTGCCGCTCGCGCCGGGGAACTGCAGGTGGACGCCGAAGTATTCGGCCGGCAGCTCGCCGGTCTCCAGGTCGACGACGCGCACCTCGATGCCGAGCGGGATCGCCCGCGTGGTGATGACGCCGATCGACTGCGGCAGCGCGTCGGCGTCCACCACGTACACATTGCTCGTCGATTTCGTCGAGCGCCGCGCAAGCGTCATGGCCTCGGCCGCGGCGGTGCCCTCGTCGAGCATCGACGCGTTCGCCGTCGCGAGCCCGGTCAGGTCCGTCACCATGGTCTGGAAGTTCAGCAGCGCCTCGAGCCGCCCCTGGCTGATCTCCGGCTGGTACGGCGTATAGGCCGTGTACCAGGACGGGTCTTCGAGGACGTTGCGTCGGATCACCGGCGGCGTGTGCGTGCCGTAGTAGCCGAGACCGATCATGGAAACCAGGGGCTTGTTCCGCGCCGCGATGGCACGCAGCTCGGCGGTCACTTCGGCCTCGGTGGCCGCGGCGGGCAGGGCGAGGCGGCCATGGAAGCGGATCGGCTCGGGAATCGCCACGTCCATCATCTCGTCGACCGAGCCGTAGCCGACGGTCGCGAGCATCTTGGCGACATCGTCCGGCGACGGACCGATGTGACGGGTGGCGAACGGTGCATCCAGGTACGTCACGGTCGGGCTCCCAGGGCGCTGTGTAGACGAATGGAGGCCCTCCCCCTCTGTCGTCCACCTGACCGGATCACCGGTCGGGTGTTGCCCGCTCCAGAGCTGCCTGCCCGCGTACGGTCCGTTTGCCTGAGAGGTTCCGGGGAGGATTTGCCCCTTCGGCGCCATGCGGTGACATGGACTCTCCCGTGCGGGTGATCGGCATGTAAAGGCTACCCCAGCGCGGAGCCACCCTCGAAGCGGTGACGCGTGTGTCGCGCAACGCACCGTCAGTTGGAACGACCGCGCGGCTCTTCGCGGCCGGTAACTGCTCGAAGATCCGTGACCTTGCAGCGTCAGGAGCCAGTTCCATTCAAGATCAGGCACCTACAGTTTCAAGGTCACGGATCTTGACGCGGAGCCGGCATCATTCCTCCGGAAGCGAGCGCGGCGCTCAACCCGCGCGGGCAGGTCAGCCGGCGCGGCGGCGAGCGCGCCGAGCGGCGAGTTCGTCGCCGGCGATCGCGGGCGCCTCGGCGTCGTCGGGCGCGGCCTCGGCGATCGGCTCGGCCGGCAGCTCGGCCAGCGAGCCTTGGATCTCCCTGAACGCGCCGCTGATGGCGATGCCGAACACGCCCTGGCCACCCTGTAGGAGGTCGACGACCTCTTCCGGCGATCGGCATTCATAGACCGTCGTGCCGTCCGAAATCAGCGTGATCTCGGCCAGGTCGTCGGCGCCGCGCGAGCGCAGCACGTCGATCGCCTTGCGAATGTTCTGCAACGACACGCCGGCATCGAGCAGCCGTTTGACGACTTTGAGCACAACCATGTCGCGGAACGAGTAGAGGCGTTGGGTGCCGGAGCCGGACGCATCACGGATGCTCGGCACGACGAGCCCGGTGCGCGCCCAGTAGTCGAGTTGGCGATAGCTGATCGCCACGGCATGGCACGCCGTGACACCGCGATAGCCCAGGCCCTCGGTGTCGGACGCCGGCCTCGCCTCGGTGGCGCCATTCGGGGCGGCGGGTCGGCCATCCGCTGTCGCGTTGTCGGCCAGAGTTCGCGGATCCTGCACTGCGCTGGCCCTCCACTTCGACACCGGTTGGAGCCCGTACGACCCGGCGATATCAACGTGATGAGATCGATCGACGTGACACCAGTCGCGAGGCCAACCCGGGAATCCCCGTTGCTGTCACCTTAGCGCTCACCCGGCGGCCGACGCCGCCAACGCGAGCGCGACACGCCGTTGACCTTGCTCCTCCGTCAGGACGGACTGTGGTCTACGCCACGCGCGAGGGCCGCCCGAGCGCATTGCCGGATCAGCCGGCGAAATCCTCCGGCGTCACCTGTTCGAGGAACTCGCGGAACTTCTCGACCTCGTCTTCCTGCTCGTCCGGGATCACGATGCCGACATCGGTGAGGATCTGCTCGGCACAGCGAATCGGCGCGCCGACCCGCAGCGCCAGGGCAATCGAATCGCTCGGCCGCGCCGAGACCCGGACACCGTCGCCCAGCAGGAGATCGGCGAAGTAGACGTTGTCCTTCAGCTCCATGATCTCGACCGCACGCAGCGGTGCGTTGACCGCCGTGAGGATGTCGCGCATCAGGTCATGGGTGAGCGGCCGTGGCGGCTTGACGCCCTGCTGCTCGTACGCGATCGCGGTCGCTTCCACGGCCCCGATCCAGATCGGCAGGTACCGGTCGCCGTCGACCTCTTTGAGCAGCACGATCGGCTGGTTTGAGGGCAACTCCACTCGAACCCCGACCACGCTCAGCTCGCGCACCGATTCGCCCCTCTACCCCGGAAATACCACCTTGCACGCTACACGCGCGTGGCGACGCAGTCGCCACCGTACGTACGTTCCGAGCCTACGTCACCGCCGGGCAAGTGGCTCGACGTGCGTTGGAAGCGGCCCTTCAGCGGCCCAGCGTGTCGCGCAGGCCGATTCGTACGAGCGCCGCGTGCAGCTGTTGCGACAGCATCGTGAGCTCCTGGACAACCTCGGCCGCCCGAGCCCTTGCGGCCGGCGTCGACGAACGTTGCAGGGGTGCCAGCAACTGGGCGAACATGCCCACTTCACGGTCGGCGCCGGCACGGTAGGCACGCAGATGCCGTGGCGCCAGGCCGTAGATCGCGAACGCGCCCGCGACCTCCGCAACCACGAGCGCATCCCCGTCGTACCAGCCGGGACTGCGGGCGCCGAGCAGACCGGTCGCCTCCAGCTCGGACAGCATGTCGTCGCTGAGCCCGGACCGCTCCAGGACTTCGGCTCGGCTGAACCTCGTCCGGGCGGCCGTCCCGCCGGTGCCCGTTGTGCCGGCGACCG
>Ga0210120_1000282_pt1 | contig 12055 bp, 14 predicted proteins | sample Goodyear_PhragA__FD_184868 | JGI IMG/M metagenome (GOLD analysis project Ga0210120, IMG submission 184868) | Wetland microbial communities from San Francisco Bay, California, USA, that impact long-term carbon sequestration - Goodyear_PhragA_D2... | ecosystem: Environmental > Aquatic > Marine >... | reverse complement strand
CCTGGGCGGCTGGCTTTGCATTCGATCGAGCTGTCGCCACAACTGAATTCGAATTCGAACTCAGAGATTGCGATGTCTCCGGATTGATCTCGCCCGTCACCTGCAAACCGCTGCGAATTTGGTAGCGCCGAATCGCCGCAGTCGTTTCAGCGCTTTTCTCGCCCGTGATCCTGCCGTAATAGAAACCCTGGTCCTTCAGAGTTTGTTGCAACGATCGAATCGTCTGATCGGCCCGCACCAACCCGGCAGCGCACAATGTAATGAGGAGATGCAACAGCAATCGTTTCATGTTTTCGAATCAATTTCGATCCGTTAACTGATTCGTATTCGCGCATGGCAGTGCGCGCGTCCTTGAGCAAGTCAGCTGCCTGACTTGGCTTGCGCCACGTATTTTCTCACCTTGTTGAAATCTCCACCGACAGTGCCAACAAGGCGGCCACCGCGATCGTAATCATCGTCACTATCGCTACTGCCGTTAGCAAACCGCCAAAAAAGAGACGCCACCGATGTTCCCCGCCCAGACCGATCGATGCGAGTGCTCGTCGTTCTATAAAGCGAACCCATGCTATTACTACGGCGCCGAGGGCTGCAAAAGGAAGGAGGAGGAAGGCTATGAAACCGATTAGCCCCACCAGGTTTTCTTCCGCATCGACAAGCCCCATATGCTGCAAAAGCGCCGTCAAACTAATCACGGTTCCTGCGACAAAGCCGAGACCGATGACAGGCACAAGCACGCCCCACGGCCGCCAGCCGTTTCCGGCACGCGCGGAGTGGCCGATTCGAAAACGCATTACGTTAGGCCAATTCTCGCATATAAAACCATCAGCCGATGACGCGATTTACCAACGCTCTAAAGATCGTATGCGACGTTGTGAGCCGGCTGAACAGCTGGATGTCGTCCGCACCGGGCACCGTCATCATGATGATCCGCCCGTACTCGCGTTGCTCAATGGCGCTTCGGAACTGCGCTCCTCTTTCACGCAAGTCGGCGACCGTCGTCTCAATGTCGTCGCACATCAATGCAAGCGAGTGGTGACGAGGGTAATCCTAGGTTCGACCTTCCCATTCGGAATGGGTTGGGTGCACGCCCATCTCGCTTGGACCTGATTTAAAAATGAGCCAGTTATTATCGAAATCCTCGGCGACGTATTTCCACCCGAGTACGTCACGCAGAAACGCTCGCGTTGCGTTAGGGTCATCGGAGTAAATTAAGGTATGAATTGAGGTAATCATGTCGGCATCAGTTTTGTGGCAGGCGACTATTAAATATAACTAATGAGAGAAAGATGAGGCATCGCTAACGCTAGACAACACACAGCGGAAGCGCATAAGCCGGCGTTCGTTCATTTTCGCCCGGACGGACTCGGAGCTTTCGTGGCACCCTTGGCTTTCTTCGCCAACCCGGCCCATCGCTGCAGTTTCCAAGGGTGCATCTCGTATACAAATATTCCGGACTTTATCGCTGGGTCGTTCGCCACGATCGCCTTCGCCTCTGCTTCGTCGGAGACTTCCAGCAAGAGGGCTCCATTCTCATCTGCGAACCGCCAGCGGCGTCTACCGCCTTACGCATCCCAATCCTCGACGATCTCGCCGTCGATCTCATAGAAGATCGTGGTAGATTTCGTGGTGTGGAGTTTAATGCTTTCCTCTAGAGCCCCTTTGACCATGCCTTGAATGGCGGCGGTATTGTTGAGGTAGCGATTGGCATCACCCGTGAAGCGAAGAATCACCTTCCTGCCATGTCGCCGTAACCCGCGAAAGTACATGTATAGAGGCTGTGCACCTTCACCAGGCGAGGTAGAGCGTATGGCATCGGGGAAAAAAGGCGACGATAAGCGTTTATCCTGGCAGCGTGATGACAATATGAGCAATCCCCATACAATACCTTCCAGCGTGTTGAAGTCGCCCGGGATCGTCGTCTCGACGAGAAAATCGCTACGAGCATCGGCAAACCGCTGAGAGTCCGGTAAAACGATCTTCGTGTCAGCGAGCACTGTGACGAATGAACCAGTGACAAGCAAAATCGTCGTGATTATCCGAACTTGCATAGGCCTAACGAGACACAAGATCAGCGACCGCAAACACGGCGCAACTATCCTCCCTGCCAGAGGTCTCATTTCTTTTTTGCGCTGTTGATTGCAGCCTGAACCACTCTGCTGTCAAGGCGCCACGACACGGGACCGGGCCCCGGACTGGCCGGCCTGAAGCCGCTCATGTGCATCGCTTCCAACTCTGCCAAAAGCTTCTTCTGCGTGGCTTTCATGGAATGCTCCTGGTGATCGAGCTTTGTTTTTCCGCGCCAGACAGTAAAGCGCGCGCCATCGCCAGCAACCGGCGCGAGCACCATCTTTTGGCGATCAATGGCGACTACTCGACGCGCTAACTTGGGAATCGACTCGTCGGTTCCCGCAACGTACTGCGCTGTCTCGGTGAACACATTATCGTCAACCCCCCATCTGCCGCGCGTCCGCACGTACTGCTCGCTGCCGGGGCTCGAGATCCGATAATCGGCGATGAAAAGCCCGTCTGGGAAATACTGGAGCCGGCCGCCGTTGTGATGAAGCGTGTCGCGCAAAGCCTCACAGTACCAAACGCCGACGATCCGGGCGCCGCCCTCGCGCTCCAAAGCCAGTTGAATCGCGTCGGTCTTGTCGATCTGTCCCGGCGGAACGATCCGGACGTCAAAGCAAATACCAGCAGCACGAATTTTTCCCTCTGACGCTTGACTGCGAAACTCGTTTGTCATGGTGTCGATGATCTCTCGCGACTTCGGACGGTCTGACGAGCCTTTGCTCCAATGCTGATGTGCCGACCATCCGGCGTGATCGAGCCACCGAACGGGTAGAACTCGCCGTGCTCCCTGAGCATGCGCTCGGCAAATGGAAGCAGGTTGTTCAGCAACGCATCAAGATCAGGATGACGTGGCATGTGCTAGACCTAACGAGAATTCGACCCAATTTTTGGGCAGTTCAAGAGAAATACCCAGAATTTTGGGTCTAATCCGCATAGAGTTTGGGATTTGGGGGGACAGAAGCGCCATCAACCCGCCAGACTTTAAAGGTCGCCGCAGCGATCGAGCGTCAAGCTCGGAGTAATGAGCCTGTCGGATTTCAATGGCGAGTGGGTGCGTCAGCTACGTTGATAGTGCGTGACCTTGAAAGGAAACGGTCCACTTCGTCATCATAGGTATCGAAGGGGTTGCCCATGACAAGGAAGTCGCGGCTGTCGCATGCGATCGAATCCCAGTTAATCACGTATGGGAGATTGCAGTTTTGGAAAGCGCTAACGGCACGTGCGCGGCCGGAGGCGCGGGTGTTCGCGGGAGGTACATGCGTTGCACTCGGACGGCGGACGCTGTTGTTCCATTCTGCAATTCGTTTGCCGGGTGTGACACTGAAAAACAATCCGCGGCGCGGATCGATGTTGTGGTATTCCAGATCGATGCTCTGCAGCCAGGGATCGTCCCAGGTTAATCCTTCCGCTTCGATAAGCGTTTCCAGCAACCATTTCTTGGTGATCCAGTCAACGCCGCCGATCAGTGCCTGCCGGTTGTTAGGGATTGATTCCAGAACGAATCCCCAGTTTTCCAGCAACCAGTTAGTTTCCGCATTGCTGTTCCGCAGATGTTTCTGCGCGAGGCGATGAAACTCCCATTGCATGTCGAGCGCGCTGACAGTTTTTCCGTTTTCAAGGCGGACTATCCATCGCTCTGTGGGATCGCGCGAGATGTCGCGTGTGCTCTGCACTGCATCGGCCAGAACAAGGTTTCGTGGCAAGCGGCCTTCTTCCAGCAACGACAGAAGGCACGCAGTTGTCCCGATTTTTAGTGCCGTCGCATACGGACTCATGTTCGAATCGCCGATGAGCAGATGCAGCCGCCTGTATTTTCGATAATCGGCCAGCGGCTCGTCGCGCGCATTGATAATGGCGCGATTGAACTGCACCCATTGATAAATGTCGTTGACGATGTGATCGGCGCGCTGGCTCAGCTGAAAATTTACCTGGCCCTCGAGCTGCGGCGGCTCGAAATCGAACGCCAGCGGGTTCGATTGGCCAACCCGACCCGCGCCGGTAAAGATCTGGCGAGTCGCTAAAAAGGTCAGCAATGTTCCGAGAATGGGCGGGGTAAACTGCGCTTCGCGTCGCATCAGATAATTCTCGTGACAACCAAAGGTTGCGCCGGTGTGATGGTCCACGTTGTTCTTGATGAAAGAAACTCGGTCTCCTGCGCCAAGAGCTGTCAACGCTGATTGCAACAGGTCGTCTCCAGCCAGTTCGTAGGTCACAAGATCGTGCAGATGCAAACATTCCGGTGACGCGTACTCGATGTGACCCATGTCCAGATAGAGCCGACCGCCATTCAGCAAAAATCCGCCGTTGCCCGGCGGTTCCTCGTAATCGCGATAGTGTAAATCGATCGTTCCGGCATCGGCTTTACGAAAAAGGTAATTTTTTACCTTGGCCGGCCAGAGCTCCGAGTTCACGTGCGGCTCCTCTTCGCTCAGAAGACAGCCGTACTCGGTTTCGATTCCCACGATCCGATCCATTCGACACCAATTACGCATCGAATCGGAATTTGGCTAAGGCGAAAACGCCCCCTACTTCAATCCTCTCATGATGGGGAGTTGGAGGACTTCGGCAGAGCGAGCAAAAGTGGAGGAGCCGCTCAATCGGTTCCCTGGTTTCCCGCGTCCGGCACTTTGCTCTTGCCTTACTCTGCGAAGCGGGAATTCCCGCAACGCGCAACCTGCAACCACTCAAACGCGGCTCAGGGCACACCTCTTCCCCGCCATCCGAAAATCAAAGAGATCACGAACAGAACGAGGAAAATAAAGAACAGGATTTTCGCGATGCCCGCCGATGCCACAGCGATGCCGCCAAATCCAAAAACCGCTGCCACAAGCGCGATGATTAAAAAAACTACAGCCCAACCTAACATGTTTCACCTCCTTCACGACTAATTCGGATTTGCGGATCGCATCGCGTGCCTTCAGCGGGACTATTCACTCCAAGTTAACAGGGGCGTCTCTCAGCGATTTGCCCCTGCCGGGAACATTACTCTTTCGGGCGCGGCATTAAGCGCAACGAGAAGTTTTTTGATTAACCGGGTTTTGACGCGACCGGCTTCCCGCGGAGCTACCAGATATCGGACGATCGCTTCCAGCCATGTGTTCTCGCCCACGCGAAAAATTACCCGTGGATGCTCGTGTACATCCAATTCATCCACCGGCGTGCGCGCAAGGAGGTCGCGAAATGTTTGCACGCGTTCCAGCATTTCCCGGCCTAACTCTTCCTCGGTGATTCTTTGCATGGTGCTGGCGATGAACTCAAGGTCCGCGTTATATGCGACCTGGAATTTTACCTCGTTCCAGATGTAAGGGAAAAGCGGCCACGAATAATTGTAAACGAGTTCCTCGAGTACTTTTTCATTCGGAAACTTGATGATACGGCCGCTGGGATGATCGCCGGACACATATTGGCCGCCGAATTCCCATAAAGTGCTGTCCAGGTACCCCACATCGATCACGTCGCCGGTCGCGTCGCCGATCTTGATGCGGTCCCCCACGCGAAAAGGCTGGCGGACCAAAATGTAAATCCAGGCGATGAAACTTTTCATCGGCGTCTGCACAGCGAGCCCAAGGATGATCGAGCCAACGCCGAACGCAGCGACCGCGGCGTACCAATTCACAAATACGATGGAGATAACAATCACCGCTACGGCGAGGGCAACGCTCAGCCGCTGGATACGCTTGAGTGTGAAACGCGTGGCCGCATCATCGATTCGAATGATGCCGTAAACAGAAATCGCGCGCGCGAAGGCCAGGACGATTGTGATCAACACTGCCCCGCGCAGGATTCGCAGGGCAAAACCATAGCCACTCTCCGGCAGCGGAACCAATTTCGCGCCAATGAAAAAGTAAAGGGCGGCGCACAAAACAAGAACAATTGCGTAGCCGATAACCCAGAGTCTGTCGCGGGCAGAAGTTTCGACATTTTCGCCGGCTTTCTGTCGCGTCGCGCGCTCCAACTCTTTCCGAATCTCGGGTCGTTTACGAAGTTCCTCCGCCGTTTCGGCCATCAAGATTGAAATCGAAACGGGTACACAAACAGGCCGCACATCCCGAGCGACCTCCGAAACGAATCTGAAGTGTGCTGTCAAACACACAAATCGCCGAGTTACTCGCTCAGGAAGCAGAACGCGAAACAGGCATTCTTTCGCGCGCGTTTCGTCGAGCAGCCCGCAGCGCATTTCTTTGGCCGGAGGAAGTATCGGACCTGGTTAGGCAAAATCGCACGCTAACTGAGTTGCGCAGCATCGGCCCGTTCATCGAGAAACAAGTTCGAGAATGGATCGACGATCCCCCGAGCCATACAAAAACAGTTGCCGCGGTTCGTAAGGATTTTATCTCACTCGCTGAGGCGCGGCGTGTCCTGGCGACACGAGTTTCATGGCCAAAAAAGCTACGCGGCGATTTGCAAATGCACACTTGCTGGAGCGATGGCTCGGACACCATTGCGGAAATGGCCGACGCCGCCAAAAACCGCGCCTATGATTACATTGCCATCACAGATCACTCGAAAACTTTGAAAATCGCTGGCGGAATCGACGAGCGCGCTTTGAAACGGCAGGCAACGGAAATAGCGAAAGTGAACACTGCACTTTCAAAATCCGGCGCACAACTGACTGTGTTACGCTCGATCGAGCTTAACCTGAACACGCGCGGCGAAGGCGACATGTCCCCGGAGTCACTGCAACAGTTGGATGTCGTCCTTGGCTCGTTCCATTCGGCTTTACGCACGACCGAAGATCAAACTGAGCGTTATCTCGCCGCATTGCGGAATCCATACGTTCACATTCTCGGTCACCCGCGCGGTCGCATTTACAATTTCAGGATCGGTTTGACCGCAGATTGGCAACGGATCTTTGCCGAAGCTGCCAGGCTGGATAAAGCGCTGGAAATTGATTGCTACCCGGACCGTCAGGATTTGAACGTTGCGCTACTTAAACTTGCGCGCGATCACGCAACGCGCATTTCGATTGGCACGGATGCTCATCACGCGTGGCAGCTTGAATTCGTCGATCTGGGTCTGGCCGCTGCACTCCATGCAGGGATCACCGCGGATCGGATCCTGAACTTCATGCCTGGTCTCGAGTTAAAGACCTGGGCGCGACGCCTGCGAGTTGGCAAAGCGAAAAAAGCGTAAACCGGCGATGGCTTGTCGTCTTGATTCGTGGACGTATTACAGCCCGAGTTGCCAAATTGTTAGCGCAGCGCGCTTGATGGTGATTTCCACAGTGCCGGCTCGTTTTGCATGATTCTTCTTGCTCGGCCATTCTTTGCCATCGAGATGCATCGCGCCAGGCGGTAAGCTGATTTTTAGCTCGTGGAATTTGCGCGGCATTAGTGGAACGCGCTTCTTTCGTCCGGCCAGATGCGCTTCGACATGCTTGACGAAAAGCTCGCGCTCATTTTCCCGCACCACAACAAAGTCCAGCAGACCGTCGTCGGTTACCGCTCTTGGAGCAAGATGCAGCGCCGGTCCAGCCGAGCGGATATTCATCGCTCCCCAGAGAATGTAACGACCGGAAATATCTTCTCCGTCGATGCTCATTCTCCAGTGGCGAGCCGGATAATCCAGCGCTAACTGCTGCAGCAGCGACAGATTCGCGAACAGTTCTTCCTCCGGAGAATCCCCCTTGTCTTGTTGCGCTGCTGCAACTGGAAAATAATCGGCAAACAGTCCGCCTCCTGCTGCCTCGAAAAAGTACCGGCGCCGCGATCCGTTGCGCGCCACGCCGAGATCGAAGGACCGGCGTTTTGCGCGATGCAGCGATTGAGCTATTTCTTCGACAGACGCAGTGAAACCGAGAGTGCGTGCCAAGTTATTTGCGGTGCCTAATGGCAAGATCGCCAGCGGAACCCCGCTACCCATAATCTCCCACGCAGTTTTCTGCACCGTGCCATCTCCTCCGGCTGCAACCACAAGATCAACGGGTCTCTTAAAGAGCTTCTTCCATCCGCGTTTCTTGGTCGATTGGTACAACACCTGATGGCCCGATCTTTCCAGGATAGCAATCAGTTGATTCTTGCCGTGTTTACGGTCTCCGGCTTTCGGGTTATGAATCAACAGAACTCGCATGCCTTATCGGATAATTGAAACGTTTTACCACCTATTCGGCCAAAACCACTCTGATACGCGTTTCTTATTAGGAAGATGCGGATTCTGATTTCCAACGATGACGGTGTTTACAGTCCGGGGATCGTAGCACTGGCGAAAGCAGCCAGACGCTTCGGAGAGGTGCGCATCATGGCGCCTGATGTCGAACAATCCTCGATGGGCCACGCGATCACCGCTTCGCGACCGCTGCGCTCCAAACGTATCCACCTCGACAGCTTCGAAGCTTATCGTGTTAACGGCACGCCGGCCGACTGCGTTGCGCTGGGCATGCATCGTTGGGGACATGTTGATGTCGTCCTTTCGGGAATTAATCTCGGCCTGAATCTCGGTAATTCATGCTGGCATTCCGGGACGCTCGCCGCGGCGAAGCAGGCGGCCTTGCTGGGATCCCGCGGGATCGCGTTCAGCACCAACGTGATCGATAGCCGCGAACCGGAATTCGCAGCACTCGAACCTTACGTCGTGCGTGTACTTGATTTACTGCTGGGACTTAAGACGCTCTCCCTGGTCAATGTAAATGTTCCGGAAAAACCGAAAGGCATCCGCTGGACCCGGCAATCGGTGCGGCATTACGACGGCAAGGTTGTCCCAGACAAGGACCCTGCCGGTCGGCCCATTTTCTGGTTCACGGTGACCCCACTGCAAGGAGCCGCGAAAGGAACTGATCGCTGGGCAGTCGAACACCATTGGGTGTCGATTACGCCATTGCGTCTCGACCTCACGGATGAAGCAGATCTTGCCCGAGCCCTGGCTCTTTCAGATACGCCCGCAACGAAGGTCTCTCATAACCGCCGCCGCTCCACACGCTCGCGCGGGAAAAAGCAAAAAAGCCGGTAAATTCCTCTGCCAAATCGCCACGCCGCGCAGAGGACTGCCGGCCCCATCAGACAAGAATCTGAACCGGTAAGAAAAGGATCATCTGATGCCGAGGGAACCAAAGCAGGCGCACGCTTCGAATCGGACAGAAGGATTGCGGTCCCAGCCCATGGCCAAGAACTGCTCAAGTAGCTCAGCGCTTGATGAGACAGCCGAGCAATTCCACATCCTGGTGGATAGCGTGGAGGAATATGCCATTTACCTGCTCGACTCGACGGGCAACATCATCACTTGGAACACGGGCGCTGAGAAAATCAAAGGCTACTCGGCAAAGGAGATTATCGGAAAAAACTTCGCCTCCTTCTACACTGCGGAGGACGTCGCAGCCGGTAAACCGCAACGCAACCTGCGCGAAGCCTGCCGGCGCGGATACATTCGTGATCAAGGCCTGCGCGTCCGCAAGGACGGATCAACCTTCGAAGCGGAGGTTATTATCACGGCACTTCGTGATGACACGGGCAAAATTCGTGGCTTTTCAAAAGTGACACGCGATATCACCGACCAAATTCGGAGCCGGGAATTTGAAGCGGAAAAAATTGCAGCCCAAAAAGCAGGCAAAGCGAAGGATGACTTCCTGGCGGCACTCAGCCACGAGCTGCGAACGCCGCTGACTCCAGCTTTGGCGGCGGCGACATACCTGCAGGAGAATGCGGAAAGACTTCCGCCAGATTTCGCGGAGGACGTCGAAATTATCAAGCGTAACGTGCAGTTGCAGGCGCGCTTGATTGACGACCTGCTCGATCTCACTCGCATTGCCCGGGGCAAGCTTCATCTCGAGCTGGAAGATTGCGATGCGCACACGATCATTCGGAACGCGCTCGAGGTTGCACAGTCACATATCGCGGCGAAGCACTTGAAGCTCTCAACTCACCTTGAGGCGGAGAAATATCATATCGTGGCTGATTGCATCCGGCTTCAGCAAGTGTTTTGGAACTTGATCAACAATGCGGTGAAATTCACCTCGCAAGGCGGAGAGATTACGATCCGCACGTTTAACGACAAGCGGAGCCGTTTCCATTTTGAAATTGCCGACACCGGAATCGGCATTGAACCGCAGCGGCTCGCTTCGCTGTTTCAGCCATTCGAGCAGGCTGATGCTTCAGTGACCCGGCAGTTCGGCGGACTCGGTCTCGGGCTGGCAATTTCCAAGCGTCTCGTGGACCTGCATCGTGGCGCGATCGAGGTGGAGAGCCGTGGCCGAAGTTTCGGCGCCACATTCAAAGTAATTCTGGATACGGTGTCAGAGGAAACCGCAGCGACCGGTCTGAAGGATCGTATCGGCGGCAAAGCATCCAAGGCATTGCGAATCCTGCTCGTGGAAGATCACCGCGATACCCGACGCACTTTGTCGCGCCTGCTCACTCATTTCGGTCACAATGTGGTAACTGCGGATAATGTCGGCACAGCGAGGAAGATCATGGCCTCAAACGATGTCGATGTGTTGTTGTGCGATATCGGTCTGCCCGATGGAAGCGGTTTCGAGGTGGCCGCCCAAGCCCGCGCAAAAGGTCGTATCAAGGCAATTGCCCTCACTGGGTTTGGCACTGAGAACGACGTCCGGCGCTCCAAAGAAGCCGGATTCGATTTTCATCTGGTCAAACCCCTTAACTTCCAGGAGTTGCAAAAGGTCCTCGATCAGATCGCATACGATCAAGCGGCGTGAATTCGTAGCCACGTCTCTGCGGGTCCCTCAGCAGAACTGACTGCAGTACTGGACTAGACTGGCCACAGAGCCCAGATCGCTCGGATTCCGTCATCCGCTGAACCGCTGGCTGCGTCCTCAAATCCGTTATGCCGCCGAGAGTTCACGAACAACTGCCTGCGGTTCTTTCTCGTCGCGCAGGCCTTCGAACGTGGCGTGACGCAGCAGGCCATAGTTCGTCCACTCCGTGAAGCTAATTTGAGCGACAAGCTCCGGTTTAAGCCAGCATAGCTCTCTCATTTCCTCAGTGGTGATGCCTTCGCCAAAATCACTCGTGCGGCTGGTCGGCAGATTATCGAAGGGACATTTATTCGTCAGGCGTGGACGCATGACTTCTATGACTCTCGCACGGACATGCGGATTGAAGCCCTGCCGCACTTTGCCCGCGAACAACAGTTTTTTCCCTTCGTAATATCCGACCAGGATCGAATGAAAACTGCTTGCGTCCGGTTTGTAGCCGCCGATGACGAATTCCTGAGCTTTGTTTATTTTGAATTTCACCCACGTGGTCACCCGTGTGCCTGCGCGATACTGCGAATCGCACTTCTTTGCGATCACGCCCTCGAGTCCCGCAGCCTTTATCATTTCAATGATGTCTTCCGGCGAGCCCGAGAGGTTTGCGTTGTAACGGACGTCTGATCCTTCGAGGATTTCGCATAATTTTTCTTTCCGTTCACGCAACGGTTTTTTCGTCCAGTCTTCTCCTTCGAAATTGAGCAGATCGAACGCGTAATAAACAATTTACCAATTGCGTCCCAGCGAGGCTCTGTTTTGTAGGGCTTGGAACGACGGGCAGCTGTTCGAATCGACCGCAACGACTTCTCCGTCAATCAACGCTGTACCTGCCTGGATTGCCTGGACCGCCTCGCTTACGGATGGAAAGTCGTGCGTCAGATCCTTCTCTCTGAGCGAGAGCAGGCGCACGTTTTCGTTATGTTTTAATGCCAGTGCGCGGTAGCCATCCCATTTCACTTCGTAAATCCATTCGTCGCCGTGCGGCAGTTCGCGCACTGCCGTCGCTTTCATCGGCCGAACAAAGCGCGGCGCGGCAACCGGCTTCGTTTTCGCGGACTTCCTCTGCGCGGATATCGCTGCGCGTCGATTCTGCTTCCGCGTCTCGGGCGATTTGCCCGCGATTTCATCCATCGTTCGACCACTCAACGCGGAACTATCACTCCGCCGTGCGGGAATTCTCTGTGCGTTCTTGCCGGTTTTCCGCAGTGACCACCTTGGTTTGCCGTTCTCATCCCCTGCTCGCTCGAGCGTCCATTCGCCTTTCAATTTTGTTCCCTTCAG
>Ga0210120_1000281_pt1 | contig 12155 bp, 11 predicted proteins | sample Goodyear_PhragA__FD_184868 | JGI IMG/M metagenome (GOLD analysis project Ga0210120, IMG submission 184868) | Wetland microbial communities from San Francisco Bay, California, USA, that impact long-term carbon sequestration - Goodyear_PhragA_D2... | ecosystem: Environmental > Aquatic > Marine >... | reverse complement strand
GCCGGTTCCCCCGTGTTGAAGCTGAGCGGAACGACGATTTCGCTCCAGCCGGTGCTCGGCCAGGTCGCCTTGCTGTAGGTGGTGTAGGGCAGGCCTTCGAAGGTCTGGGCGATCGGCGTGTCTTCGCCGCCTTCGCGGGTGAAGAGCCAGATGCAGACCGTCACCGGATAGACGCCGTGTTCGATCGACTGCGTCCACAAATAGAGGGCGCCTTCCCCGGTCAGCGCCAGGTTGCTCGTGCTCTTGACTGGAGGGGTGATCCACTTGTGCAGCTGCTGGAACATCGTTCCGTCGGAATCGGGTTCGCTCCGCACTTCGGTCGCCGGCATCGCGCCGCATTGGCCGCCGAGCAGGATCTGCAGCCCCTTGTCGCGGTCCGGTTCGACCAGCGGCTCGACGTCCGTCGCGTAGTCGTAGACCGGGCTTTCGCTTTCTTTTTCCGGGTCTTCTTCTTCGATCAGGACCGGGGCTTCGGGCCACAGCAGGTCGGGCGCGCCCGGTTCGTTTTCGACCTTCAGGCCGTCGGCGCAGACGCCGCGGGTGTTGTGCGCGGGGTGGTCCCCTTCCGGCTGGCCGAACAGGGCCCCCACTTCCGACCGTTCGAGCGGCGTCTGCGGTTCGGAGCGGTCGCAGGTCGTATCGGTCAGCCAGAGCCACCACGGCGTCACCGATCCGCCGCTGGGTGCCGTCACCGAGTTTTCCGAGGGCGCCGCTTCGGGGTCGACGATCTGCGACTGGATTTCCTGGTAGCGGCGGTCGACGCCCCCCGATGCGGTGGTTTCGAGCTTGACGGCGACGATCGCCCGTTTCAGGTACTCGCCGTCGTTGCAGGTGGATTCGGGGCAGACGTCCCAGACGACGTAGCGGTAGACCTGTCCTTTCACATTTTCGACCTGGAACGGTTCCGGCCCCGGCGCGACCGCACCTTCGAGCACCAGCGACTTCAGCCCGGTTCCGTTGCGCTTGCTGTAGAAGGCCGAGCCGGTGATCCGCGAGTTCGGCTCGTTCGAGCCGCTTTCGTGCGACGGCGCCGAGCTCAGCCCGATTTCGTCGTAGGGAAGTTCGCGGATCTTTTCCATTTCCCGCTGCAGCACGTTGCTGACCACCTGGCTCTGCTCGGCGCGGAAGGTGCTGCGCGTCGCCCCGTCCACCATCCCCAGCACACCGAGGCTGCCGATCACGAGGATCATCCCGGCGACCACGACCTCGACCACGGTCATGCCCTCCTGCCCCGAGGCGAGTCGCGCCGCCGCACCGCGCGGAACCGCGGTCACGAGCCGCCTCCGTTGCGCAGGGTGGCGCCGTCGGCGATCACGACCGGCCCGCCTTCGCGCGTTTCGAAGCTGAGTTCGACGCCCACGTAATCGGGTTCGGCTTCCGCTTCGGCGGGCGAGTAGCTGAACACTTCACTCGAGGAGAGCCCGCTGACGAGCTGCACCGCGGCGCCCGGCGAGCCACCGTCCGGTTCCGCCACGGTCCGGGTGCATTCGCCGCCTTCTTCGCAGTCGTAGGTGACGCGGCAGAGTTCCTTCGATTCGGTCGCCGGCGTGCTGCCGCACGAGGACCGCGGGACGTAGGAGACGAACGAGAGCTCGCCGGCGGTCGCGGTGGAGAGATCCGACCCCTGCCGCAGCTCACGGGTCATCCGTTCGACCGCCACCCGGCCCTGCTCGACCGCGGTCACCTTCGAGGTGGTGCGAGGCTCGCTGCGCACGGCCCCGATGAAGACCGTCACCGCGCCGCCGAGGACGACCATCGCCATCGTCGAGGCGACCAGCAGCTCGATCAGGGTGAGCCCGCGCTCGGACCGGCGCAGGCGCGCGGCAATGTCGCCGAACCAGCCCATCGCTCAACAGCCTTCGTCAGGGGCGCCGGCTGCGGGCGCCGCCGTGCATTCGACGAACCGCGTGTTCACGTAGTGGGGCGCAACGAGCGGCAGGTACCAGCCTTCGACTCCGCTGCCGGTGGAGATTTCGGCGTTCGAGTTGAGGTGGACGCTCTTCGCCGCCACCGCCCCGCAGAAGGACGTGTTGCTGTCCAGTTCGACGTCGGTGTAGGGGGCGTAGATGACGAAGTTCTGGTCGCAGAGGACTTTGTCTTCGAACGAGGTTTCGCTCTTCAGCAGGATCTTCGTCGCGATGTTCTGCGAGCCGACGAAGAACAGCGACACGCCGGCCGCTTCTCCCGATTCGGTCGAGATGCGCGTGTTCTGGAGCAGTTCCAGCTGCATCACCGGTTCCGCTTCGCCGCTGTAGCCGCAGGCCTCGGGCGAATCGAAGTAGATCCGCACGTCGTGGTCCGAGGTGATGTAGAGGGAACTGTTGCTGCTCAGGACCAGCCTGCAGAAGCTGTAGACGTAGCCGCCCAGGGTTACCGAGGCGTTGCTGCCGATCAGCAACTGCCGTTCTTCGCACGAGCTGTCCGGCTGACCGGCGCCGTTGTGGCCGTCGAAGCAGGCGGCGTTCTTGGTGCTGCCTTTGGCGCTGATCCGGTCTTTGGTGAACAGCCGTTCGTTGTCGTTTTCGGTGGCGAAGTTTTCCTGGTTGACCGGCGGCAGGTCGATTTCTTCTTCTTCCGGTTCGCCCCCCGGGGTGTTGCATTCGACGTCGCTTGCGTATTCGCCTTCGCCCTTCTTTTCTTTGCCGATCCCGACCGTCGCGACGCCGCACTGCCTCGCGTTGCTTTCGATCGTCAGGTCGCCGTTGGTCGCCGCGCCTGCGTGGACCTGCGCATTCGAGTCGAGGGTGATCCCGTCCTGGGACTTGACCGCCGATTTGGAGAAGAATTTCTGGCCCGCCGAGGAATTGGCGGTGAAGTCGACCCGCCGCGTAACCCCGCTGAGCGTTCCGGTCGAGACGACTTCCACTTGGGTCCAGGCCGTTTCGCCGCTCGGCATCGCGGTGCTCGCCGGCCTCACCCGGTAGCTGACCGGCGTGCCGTCGACGGCCGTGGTCACTTCCGGGCACCAGCCATCGGCGTCGACTTCCGTGCCGCCGACCGGGGCGCAGGGCGCGCCGTCCGGCACCAGGCCGTAGCGGTTGTAGCGCAGCAGCGCCTGTTCGATCCCCGACTCGGCGACCTGCAGCGCCGACTTGGTCTTCTGGTCGCGCGCGACGCCGCTCTGCCCGCCGATCGATGCGGTCACCGCGACCCCGGCGATCGCCATCGCCGCCAGCAGCATCAGGGTCACCGTAGGCACGGCGAAGCCGGCCTCACCGGGCCGGCGACCGAGTTCGGGGAGGGTCTGCGGCAGCCTGGACATACGTACGTCCCTTTGATCGGCGCAAAGCGCTTCGTGCTTGAGCGGCGTGGGCGCCCCGTGCAGGCTGCAGGCGAGGTCGGTGGACGCATCGGCCATTCGCCCGCTCCAGAAATGAGTAAAGGCGGGCCCCAAGGCCCGCCTTTACGAGACTGCGGCTCAAGTCAGAGCTAGATGCTCAGGCTAGAGCGGAGGACCGATCCGTGAGGATCAGCCACCCCAGTTGCCGCCCGCAGGGCAACCGGCATTTTTTTCCGTTTTACACGTGTATTCGGTTTCCCCTTCTGAGTTTCGGGAGATTTCGAATTCGTTGCCCGTAGTCGATTTAACCTTCACGGTATATTCGTTCGTCGTCGTTTCCGGTTCCAGGAGTTCGACGTCGTTCAGCGTTGCCTCGATATCCCGTAGATCTTCTTTGCTCGGGGATTCCGTGGCCGTTTCGTAGGCTCCGCCGTGATCGGTGGCCCAGGTCTCGATCGCGGTCTGGGCGGTACGGACACCCTCCTTGGCCGACGCGTCCTTCGCCTTGTCCCTCTGGTTGAAGAACGAGGGGATGGCGATCGCGGCGAGGATGCCGAGGATCAGCATGACGACGAGGAGCTCGATCAGCGTGAAGCCGGCCTCCCCTTCGCCGTTGAGCCGGGCGCCTACCTTGGCCCGGAGATTCTGGAGAAACATCAGTGACCTCCTATGGTCATTTCGATTTCGCCAGAGCCCCGTCGCATTGAAGCCACGTGGTGTCTGTCGACCCCGGTGGTAGCCCGGCTGACTCCAGTGAGGGAGTTCCGACGGCTTTGCGCCCCCGACTCGCGACGGGTTTGCCTGTTGTTGCACCAGGGCACTGGCAGATTCATCACCCGGTGCTAATCGACCGCGAGCGCCGAACCTAAATCCCCGAAATTTGGGCTGCGTCTCCCCAAAACTCAGGTTCGCGGCCAATCCCGGACCGACGCCCTACGAAAAACTCCGCAAACGCCACCGGATCGCTCATGCGCTCTCGTCGATGGCGCGGCGCAGGGAGCGAAGCCTCTCGCCGGTCGCGGTCGCTTCCTCGGCGGCGTCGAGCACTTCTTCGAGCTGCCGTTCGAGTTCGGCGACCCTCCCCCTGGTTTCGACCAGTTCCCGGGCCATGCGGTCTTCGCGCTTCGCCGCCTTCTTGAGCTTCTTCGGCTTCGGCTTCTCGACCGGCTCCTCCGCCACGGTCTCCTTCTCCTCCTCGTCGCCGGACTCCATGACCATCGGGCCCAGGTCCATCGACAGGCCGTCGAAGGAGGCGATCTCCTCGTCGCCGCCCTCGTCCTCCCCCTCGGGCCCGTCCGAGCCATCCACCTGAAGCTCGCGCTGTGACCTGAGCCGCGGCACCTCCCGCTCGCCGGCCTCCGCCGGCGCCTCGTCGGGAAGCCGCTCGATCAGCCGCTCGATCGCGCTCACCGCCGCGACCACCGGACGCACCTCGGCACCGGTCGCCGTCTCGATGCGGCGTATCGCCAGCGAGTCGAACGCGTCCTGTACGGCGACGACCAGCGCCCCGTCCGGGACGTAGGCGATGGGCACGGCGCCGCAGCTGGCCGCGACGGGGCGGCCGACGGCTTCGGCCGCCCGCATGTCGACCTCGAAGCGCTCGAGGTCGACATGGTCGAGCCCGTTGCGCTCGGCGATCGCCAGCGAGAGCTGGCTCTCGTCGATCGCCCTCCTGTCGAGCAGCAGCTGCTCGACCGGCTTCCCGGAGCTGCGGGCGCTCCCCTCGGCGTCGTCGACCTGCGCCTTGTCGGTGAACCCCATCTCGATCAGGATGTCGGTCAGGAAGACGCCCTGCCGGCCGCCCCTGCTCGATGGCGGTGTGACGCCGGCCGCTCCCACCCCGAAGCCCGCCACGCTGGCTTCGTTGCGGGTGCGTGCAGACTCGTTCATCTGGGCCCTCCTCCAAGGATGCCGATGGCCGGGACCCCCCGGCGCAGCTAGATCATCGGAAGGTACGTCCAGAGCCCGCCGAGAGCAGCCCGATCTGGACACATCTACGAACCTGCTGCGCTCAGCGGATCTTTTCGTAGAGGCTGAAGATCGGCAGGTACATCGAGATCACGATAAAGCCGACAGCGCTGCCGACGAAGACGATCATCAGCGGCTCGATCAGCGAGGTCAGCGCTTTCACCTTGGCGTCGACCTCGGTCTCGTAGAAGTCGGCGATTTTGCTCAGCATCGTTTCCAGCTGACCCGTTTCCTCGCCGACCGCGACCATGTGGCCGACCATCGGCGGGAAGATCTCATGGCGCTGCACGGGGGCTGCCAACGAACCACCGCGCTTCGCCGAGGCGTAGACGTCTTCCATCGCCTCCTCGAGCACGACGTTGCCTGCGGTCTCGCCGGTCAGTTTGATCGCCTGGAGCATCGGCACGCCGGCCGAGACCGAGCCGGCGAAGGTGCGCGACCAGCGGGCCAGGGCGATCTTCTGGATCACGTCGCCGATCTGCGCCGGCAGGCGCAGTTTGAACCGGTCCCATGCCCCTTTGCCTTTTTCGCTGCGCTTCCAGCGGAAGAAGAGGACGAAGGCGCCGACGATCCCGGGAATCAGGATGAACCAGTAGCCGGTGATCGCGTTGGAGGCGCCGACGCAAGCCTGGGTCGGCAGCGGCAGGCCGGATCCTTCGCCGGGGTTTTCTTCCGCCAGTTCTTCGAAGATCTTGGCGAAGATCGGGATGATGAAGGTGACGACGGCGAGCAGGGCGACCGTGGCGAAGCCGAAGACCAGGATCGGGTAGGTCATCGCTGATTTGACCTGGCGGCGCAGGCCGTCGGCTTTCTCGACCTGGAAGGCGACGCGCTCGAGCGCATCCTCCAGCCGGCCCGATTCCTCGCCGGAGCGCACCATCGCGCGGAACAGCTTGTCGAAGACCTCAGGGTGGCGCTCCATCGCCTGCGAGAGCGTGCTGCCGGCCTCGATGTCGGCGCGCACACCGGCGGCCGCCTCCTTGATCCGTTCGTCCTGCGTCTGCTCTTCCAGCGTGTGCAGGGTGCGCAGCATCGGCATCCCCGAGGCGACCAGGGTCGCGAACTGGCGCGAGAAGATCGCCAGCTCGCGCATGTCGACGCCCTTCCAGCGGCGCCAGATGTCCTCGATCTTGAACGGCGCTTTCTTCTCGCTGACATCGAGGACGATCAGGCCGCGCTGGCGCAGCTGCTCGCTGACCGCGGCCTTCGACTCGGCCTCGAGCTCGCCCGCCGTCGCCGCGCCGGCGACGTCCATCGCGCGGAAGGCAAAGGTGCTGGCGCCCGCCATCGGCTAGGCCCCCGGCCCGAGCGGCGTCTCTGCGAATACGCATTCCATTGCCATCTAGCTCGGCAGATTCGGGCCGCGGCTTGAGCGGCGGGCGCGGTAGGCCGTGACTACAGGCGCCCTTCGCGCATCTCGTCCAGCGCCTCCCCGACCGGACGAGTCTCCGGCATCGTGCGCCGGATGTAGTCGGCGCACAGGGGGACGGTGAAGTCGACGGTTCCCCTCCGCGGGGCGAAGAGCAGGCTCGCCTTGAGCAGGCGGTCGCGCAGGACGCTGAGCTCTTGCGGTCGCTTGCCGAGCACCGCGGCCACCTCCGTCGTTTTCTGCGGGCCGTCGCCGAGGGACGCGATCGCCGCCATGTAACGGCGCTCCGCGCTGGGCAGCTTGCCGAGTCGCTGGCTGAAGAAGTTCTCGTCCAGATACGCAACGGCCATCTCTTCGGCTGCCTCGACTTCCGGCAGGCGAATGGAGTCCCCGCTCCCCACTCGCCAGACCGCCCTGCCGTACTCCTGAAGGAAATACGGGTAGCCCTGCGTAAGACCGATGACCCGGTCGAGCGCCGCCCGCTGCCACCTGACGCCTCGCTCCTGCGCCGGCTCGGCGAGGGCATCCTCTGCGGCCGCCCGGTCGAGGGCACCGATCTCGCGGAACTCGAAACCACGCTCGGCATAGCTCTTCGCTTCTCCGACGAGCGCCGGGAGCATCGGCAGCCCCGCTCCTACAAGCGCGACCGGTAGGCCCTTCTGCTTCGCTCGATGGAGGCCGACGATCAGCGCCGCGAGATCGGACTTGGAGAGGTTCTGCATCTCGTCGAGCAGAAGCGCGAAGCCGACGCCCCCCGCTCGTGCGGCGCTCCCGACCTCGACCAGCAGGTCGCGGAGGTCTTCGGCGAGGTCCCCGGAGTCGGCGACGCCGGGAACGGCATCGACGTCGAAGCGCAGATCGAGATCGCCGACGGTCAGGCTGAATGCCTTCAGAGCCCCGAGCGCGCGCCGCACGGCGTCGCCGGCTCGTCGGGCAGCGCTCTGGCGAAGCAGCGCTCGGCGGGCCGACCGCGCCACGACGTTCCCGATGCGGGACCCATCCGCGATCTCCCGGACCTCACCATGCCAGTCCGCCCGATCGCAGGCGTCTTCGAACTCGTTCAGCAGCACCGTCTTGCCCACGCCACGCAGACCGGTGAGGATCAGGTGCTTCTGCGTGCCGCCGACCGTGAGCTGCTCGATCGTTTCGCGGAAGTAGTCGAGCTCCGCATCGCGCCCGGCGATGAACGGCGGACGGACGCCCATGTCGGGCGTGTACGGATCCCCACCGTCCCCTGTTCTCGGCATGTAGCGAAATATAACAAGGTTTGTTATATAGGGTTATATATTGCTATAGAGTGGCTATAAGCAAACTCTGGGTCTGGAGGCCTTCGCGGAGCGCCCAGCTCCCGAACTTCCTCGCGCTGCGCCGGTCGACATCTCCGGCTCGCACGGCTGACCGGTGTGATCGCAGATCACCTCGAGGTCGCGGTCGAAGCACCAGAGCGTGACTTCGTCGCCGGCGGCCTCGGCCGCGGCGGCGATCAGGAAATCGATCGGCGCGCGGCGGTGGTTTCCGTCCGATGCCTTCGCCAGCTCGCGCTGCACCGCGAGCGCCCGCTCGACGCTCGTATTCTCCAGGGGAAGCCGCTCCAGCGGCGCGAACAGCTGGTCGAAGTGCTCACGGAACTGGGCGACGGTCTCCGCCCGGTGCATCGTCTCCAGTACGACTGGGACACAGGTGACGATCTCCCCCTGCTCGTAGCGCGCCGAGAGCTTCTCGCGGATGTCGGGACGGCTCTTCTTCCGCGCCCATGCCCAGATCGACGTATCGGCGAGGTAGCGAGGCAACGCTAGGACCTCGGCTTGCGCAGCTCTTCCAGCTCCTCGGGCGTGGTCAGGTCGAGCGCCCCGGAGCGAATCCGCTCGGCGCCGCGGCGGAGCTGCTCGCGGCGGCTGACGACCCGCAACGCCTCGTTGACGGTCTCCTTGTAGCCCTTCGTGCCGAGCGCCTCGCGCGCCTCTTCGAAGGCCGGAACCTCGATCTCGATCGTCGTCCTGTGAATTGTCGAGACATCATTCACGACAAGCGCAATATAGCGCGCTAAATCCCCAGAAGTTGGGTTTCGTCCGGCAAGAAATACATACGACAACGCCCGTGGAATGCGCATCCGCGACCCTTTAAGAACGATGCATCGATGCGACGCCCGGTCGGCGGGCTTGCGCGACTACTTGTGCGGCGGGCGGTCGGCGGGCTTGCCGGGAGGGTCTCCCTTGTGGCCGTGTTCAGGGGCGGGTTCTTCGGCGGGAGGGGGCGCTTCTTCGACCGGCGGCGGCGCGGGTTCGGAGGCGGGCTGGGCGGTGGACTGGGAAGGCTGGGTGGAGCTGGACGGCGGCTTCGGCTCCGCCGCGGGCTTCGCGGTGGACTTCTGCCTGGCCGGGTGGACGGCGGCGTCGCCGCCGGCGGTGTGGTGGCCGGATGCGGGCGCGCCGCCGGAGCCGCCGCCGGACGCCTGCGTCGAGGTGTAGAGCGGGGTCGTCGCGGAGCCCCCGGCCTGGATCGTCGCTGCGCCCGCGGCGCCGGCGCCGCTCTTGGCGCGCTTGCGCTTGTGCCTCGCGGACCTCGCCTTGTGGGCGACCCGCACGACGTGCGCGCGGGAGATCTCCGCGGCGGCGTTCCCTCTGGCGGCGGCGTCCGCCGCCGGCGGCGGCGCGGCGTTCGGGGATCCGTGGTGGGCCACCAGGGCGATGGCGACGCCGGCGAGCGCAAGCGCGGCGACGCCGCCCGCGAGCACGATGCGGCGGCCGTCCGGCCGACGAATGCGGGGACGTCCACCGGACCGCGGCAAGGCGGCCGCGGCGACGGAGGCGGTGTCGCCGGGCGCCCGGCCGGCGGCGGCGACCTGTTCGGCGCCCGCGCCGGGCCCGGCCGCGGCACCGGTCTGGCCGCCGGCCGTCGGAGCGACATCTGCGCGTGAGGCGGCGCCCGCGCCGGCCCCGGCGGCTGGCGTGAGCGCCGATGCCGGCGCCTCGCCGCGGTAGATCGCCGCCGCGTCGCCCATCTGCTCGGCGGCGAGGCGGCAGCGGTTGCAGCCGGACAGGTGGGAGTCGAGCCAGCTCGCGTCCTCCGAGGACGGCGCGAGCTCGCCGTCCTGGCGCGCGGCGATCAGCGGCAGCGCCCGTTCGCACTCCGCCGACGGCGCCGCGACCGAGGCGAGGGCGGTCCCGCGCAGCTCGTCGTAGAGGTTGATCCGCGCCCGCTCGAGCAGCTGCGCGACCGCCCCGTCGCCCGTCCCCAGCCGCTCCGCGATCCGCCCATAGGGGAGTCCCTCGCCTTCGCACAGCTCGAGCGCCACGCGCTGGCGCTCCGGCAGCCGCAGGCTCGCCTGCCGCACCTCATCCCGATCAGGGGCCGTGACCGCCATACCGAAATCAAGGTACCCCGCCGGCCGGCCGATAGCGAGCGCTCACCGCCAGCGGGCGCGGGAAGCGTGGACGAATGACGTAGGCGTGCTCTGGTTGACGCATGCGGCTCTGCGCTGTCGCCAAGTCGAGGAACCCGATTGCTCATGGACCGTCTGCACGGGGGGTGCCGTTTAGTACGCTAAACAACTGGTGGCGCGGAGAGCCGACTGTGATCTGGACTCTCGACGCTCGGACGATTGGGCCGTGCAGGGCTTGTCCCCGAGCGAAAGGAGGTCAGATGGATGCAGAGCCGACTCTCTACCTGCTGTTGCTCTGGATGATCGTCCAGAGCGTACGGCAGTAGGCCACCAGGCCCCGACGCCGCTTCGGCGGCGTCGGGGTAAATCCCCCTACGAAAAAGACCCGCCGGAGCGGGCCTTTTTCTGAGGTCATTGGATACACCAACGGCTCTCTACCTGGAGGCATTATCGCATGAATGGCGACAGACAGGCGCACGAAGAGCAATTGAAGCGCACGACGCGAAAACTTCGCCTCCTCGCCCAGCGCGTCCAGGTCGCCCAGGCCGAGCGCGACGAGGCGATCCGACATTCCAAGGAGGTGCTGTCCCGTCGTCGCGTGGCCGAGCTGACGGAGATGACCCCAGGGCGTGTCCAGCAGATCATCGACCGTCAGGGGCGGTAGGCCGACGGGGCGCTGTTTGCGGCCACCGTCCGCTCGAAGTGCGCCAGGGTACGCGGCTCTACAGCAGCGTCGCAGCCAAACCGCCCAGCGCGCCAAGGCGCGGGCGCCTCGTCAGCCGAGGTAACAAAATCCGAGGGCAGACATAGCAGAATCTGCTAGGAAGCTTTTGTATGCAACGGCGTCCCGCCCTTCGGGGATCGTGTCGCGAGCACGGTATTTACTGTGTGAGAGATACAGGAGAAGCCGCGGTGCGAACACAGATGCACCGCACAGGCCGGCCAGCGCCGCATTGGGTCGGCAGAGGTCCCCCTCAGCCTGACAACGGCCCACGAATAGCCTTCGGACCCGCGGCGCTGGGCGGCCCTCGGATGGGCGAAGATCGCCGCCGCGGCGACCGCCAGGACGATCAGGCCGAGCGCGATCCAGGCCCACGGGCGCGTGCGGCGCGTCTTGCCGGCGAGCGAGAACGGGTACCGGAGGTCGGCCTCGGCGAAGCCGCCGACCGGGGCGTCGGTGGCGTAGCGGAAGAGCGCGACGGCGAAGACCTGCCGGGTCGCAGAGGCCAGCGCCACCGCCGCCACCAGCGCCACCGCGCCGACGGCGATCATCGCCACGCCGGCCACCGGGCTCTCCCCCGCCCTTGCCGTCCCGATGCCGATCAGCGCGACGTGTGCGCGCGACTGCGGGTCGTGGGAGAAGAGGCCCGCGGCGGCGAAGACGATCGCCGTGCCGGCGAGCGCGCTGCCGCTGCCCAGCAGCGCCAGGTAGATCATCGTCGGGTCCCGCCGCATCAGCGCCCACGCCGCCCGCGTCAGCCGCCAGCCACGGCCCATCCGCCCTTCGCTCCGCCGCCCTTCCTCGGCCGCCGCCATGCGGCGGTATCGACTGCCGGCAGGGAGGGCTTGAGCCACAGCCCGCACCCTCCCCCGCTCCTCCTGTGCTCCATCTCTCGAGGGCGCTGCTCCCTCTTCGTCGAGTTCCTCAGTCGTCGAGTCCGAGCACGCCGACGCGGCGTGCGGTGGGCGCTGCTCGTCGGCGTGATCCTGCCGGCTTCCAGCGCTTCGACCGAGCGCGGTTTGAGCGCGCCTATCGACGACTGTTCCTGCGACGGCCTCGACGCCAGCGCGGTCGCCTGCGTGCTCGCCTCGCTGAGAACGCGCCACCGACGCGCGGCTATCCGCCTCACCTACGACAGGCCCAGGTACGAACGGCTGATCGAAACGTGCGGGCGAGGCTAGGGCCTCGCCGCATCAGGCGTGGCGACCGACCGCTCGAAGTCTTCGACCAGGTCCAGCAGCTCGTCGCACTCCCAGACGCGGCCCCACTTGCGCTGGTTGAGGCGGCGGAGGATGCCGGCGGACTCGAGCTGCTCCAAGGCCTTGTTCGCGGAGACGTGGGAGCGGCCGGTGAGGCGCTGCGCGTCGGCGGAGCTGAGGACCGGTTGCTCGGGGAGGGCGGCGATCAGCCGGCGGGCAGCGGAGTCGCGGCGGGG
>Ga0210120_1000280_pt1 | contig 12162 bp, 7 predicted proteins | sample Goodyear_PhragA__FD_184868 | JGI IMG/M metagenome (GOLD analysis project Ga0210120, IMG submission 184868) | Wetland microbial communities from San Francisco Bay, California, USA, that impact long-term carbon sequestration - Goodyear_PhragA_D2... | ecosystem: Environmental > Aquatic > Marine >... | reverse complement strand
TGAAAGGATTAAGCGGCGCGATCGCGAGCAAACGCGTCACGTACGACTTCGCGCGTTTGATGGAAGGCGCAACCGAGATCAAGTGCTCGCAGTTTGGTGACAACGTGATCGAACATATGTGAGCGCGCCCTCTCCGGCGGCCGCGAAATGACGAAATCCGAATGTCGAATCCCGAATTAATTCCGAATGATCAAATGACCAAACGCTGTCACCATCTGCTGTCGGGCTTCGTGCTTCGTCGTTCATTCGTCATTCGTCATTCGTGCTTCGTCATTCTTCTGGCTCTCGGCATTGGCACCGCGCTGGCCGAAAGGCGTCCCATCACCGAAAAAGATCTGTGGGATTTTGTCTGGATCGGTGATTCGCAGGTTTCGCCAGATGGGTCGCGCGTCGCATTTGTGCGAATCACCGTGAACGAGAAGAAGGAAGGCTATAACACTTCCATTTGGTCCGTTGACTTGGAGCCGGGCCGCCCTCGGCCCGATCCGGGCTCCGCGTCGAAAACCGAGCGGCACGAGGGCGTGCCGGCTCCACCGGGCGGAGAAGCCCCGCGTCAACTGACAAAAGGAGATCACGACAGCACGCCCCGCTGGTCGCCGGACGGAAAATTTTTGCTCTTCCTGCGTTCGACCGAAAAGGATGGCAAACCTGAGCCGCCGCAACTCGCAATGCTGCCGATGGACGGTGGCGATTCCTTTGTGTTCACCGATCTGCCAAAAGGCGCCGGCAGCCCGGTCTGGGCGCCGGACGGAAAAAACATCGCATTCACGAGCGAGACAAATTCAGAGGACCTCGCGAAACAGGAAAAGAAAAAATCCGAAGGAAAAACGGGGTCGTCCGCCTCTGCTAAAGCTACAGCGGACAAGCCGCCCCCGGCTACAGATGAGCACGAAAGCGACGTGCGCGTTATCACACACGCGGTCTACCGGCAAGACAATGAAGGTTACATCGACTTCAAGCATCCGGCGCATATCTGGACCATAACCGCGCCGCGCGCCGCTGAAGAAAAAGTGAAGCCGCGCCAGCTTACCATCGGCCGCTTCGACGAAGAGAATGCAGTCTGGTCGAAGGATGGTTCGCAAATTTATTTTACCTCGAGCAGGATCGACGAACCGTATTACGAGCTGCCGAGAACGGATCTCTATTCGGTCGCGTCAGGTGGCGGCAAACCGGTAAAGATCACGACCATCGATCTCAACACGCAGTTCGGCGGAGGCACGCTATCGCTTAGCCCTGACGGCAAACAGGTTGCATTTGTCGCCGGGACCACGCAGCCGATCAATTCCTATACGGAACCTGACCTGTGGGTCCTCGATCTCTCGCCTAATGCAAAGCCACGAAATCTTACCGCCAACTTTGATTTCGATATCGACGGCTTCGTGATCGGGGACAGTGCGCCGCCGCGAGCCGGCGGAGCAAATAAGCCGATCTGGACCGCTGACGGAAAAGGCTTGATCGAAGTCTACGTCAAGGAAGGCAAAAGAAATCTCGCGCTATTCGATGCAACTGTAGCCGGGGGCGGTGACCCCGGTAAAACCGCCGCGGTACACGATCTGACTTCCGGAAACCAATGCGTGCTGAGTTTTCGCGCTACGCCTGATGTCTCAAAACTAATCTACGTCATTTCAACACCGACCCGCGTGAACGATCTTTTCGCTCTCGATCGTGCGACAGCGGGGGCTTCACCGAAACAGTTAACGAACATCAATGACGCGTTGTTCTCGAAACTGAATCTCACCGAGCCGGAAGAAATTTGGTACAACAGTTTCGACGGCAAACGGATTCAGGCATGGTTGCAAAAGCCGCCCGGGTTCGATGCACATAAGAAATATCCGTTGATCCTGAACATCCATGGCGGACCTCACGTCGCCTACGGTTTTATTTTCGATCACGAATTTCAGTGGATGGCAGCAAAGGGATACGTCGTGCTTTACCCGAATCCGCGCGGCAGCATCAGTTACGGCCAGGAATTTGGGAACGTGATTCAGTATCATTATCCGGGGAACGATTTCAAAGATCTGATGGCCGGGGTGGATCAGACAATCAAACGCGGTTACATCGACGATAAAAAGCTCGGTGTGACCGGCGGGAGCGGCGGCGGCTTGCTAACAAACTGGGTGGTGGGACAGACGGGACGCTTTGCTGCAGCAGTGTCGCAGCGCGACATCGCCGACTGGGCAAATTGGTGGTACACGGCGGACTTTACACTTTTCCAACCCAATTGGTTTCGAGGGCCGCCGTTCGAAGATCCGGATGAATATCGCGCCCGATCCCCGATCAGTTACATCACCAATGTAAAAACGCCATTGATGGTTATTCTCGGCGAAGCAGACTATCGCACCCCGCCCGGCGCAGGAGGCGAGCAAATGTTTCGGGCGTTGAAGTTCCGCAAGATTCCGACGGTGATGGTGCGTTTTCCTAACGAGTCGCACGAGCTTTCCCGCTCTGGACAACCATGGCATCGTGTCGAGCGCTTGGAGCATATCGTCGGCTGGTTTGATCACTGGTTGATGGGAGTTCGCAAACCCGAATACGAAGTCGCACCGGAAGAAGAGGTGCCCGCGAAATCGAAGCAGGCTGCGAAACCTCCAAGATAATAAGGGAGTTAATGAAAATCGTGCGATTCACTCCCGACGAGTCCGCCCCAGGACGGACTGGTCGTGGCGAGTTGGTCGTGAACGAGCGGTCTAATCTCGCGTGCCTTAATCAAGACAACGCCGTCTGAATTCTGTACCTGTCCTTCAATCAGAAGAAACGCTTCTTCGGTAATCACGAGCCGGAATCGTTCGAACAAGTCTGGATCGACGATTGCGTTGGAAACGCCGGTCTCGTCTTCCAGACTGATAAAAACGAATCCTTTCGCAGTTCCGGGACGCTGGCGGCAAATTACATTCCCGGCGATCTGAATCACCGAACCATGTACGGCGTGAATCAGGTCAATCGCGCACCAAATGCCGGGGAGATTTTTGCGCAACAGCTTCATCGGGTGCGGGCCGGTGGTCAGATTCATTGTTTCGTAATCCGCCTTCACCCGTTCGGGTAAGGTCATTGGTTGAAGGGGAGATTCCGGTTTCTGGGGAGCATACGCGTCCCGCGTGTTGGTTTCGGCGTCGCGCCGGAACGCACTTTCCTTAAAATGACATTCGGAGTGATCGCATGGCACAAGAGAAGTTCGCGATCGCGGGACGCGCTCGCCAGCACGCCAGCGGCCCGCGCTCCCCAACAAATCATCATGAAACGTCTCTTCCACACGCCACATCGCAGCACGGCGATGTTCGGCAAAGCAATTGAGTGCGCCCAATTCCGCTAATCTCCGCAGTTCGTCTTTAGTGAGCGGGATGCGCCGTTTGAAATCGTCCAATGATTCGAATGCTTGATTCTGCCGTTGCCTGACAAGCTCTTCGGCGTGTTCCTGCCGCAATCCATTGACGACGCAAAATCCAAGTCGCACCGTGTTGTCATCGACGACGATGCAACGCCAATCGGAACGCATAACGCATACCGGATTGATCGTGAGCCCGTGCCGCTGCGCATCCTTCACGATCGTGGCCGGCGTGTAGAAGCCCATCGGCTGATTGTTCAGCAAACCGGCGTAAAATTCCGGTGCGCGATGCACTTTTAAATATGCGCTGCCATAAGCCAGAATGGCGAAACTGATGGCGTGCGATTCTGGAAAACCGTACAGCGCAAACGACGAGATGGATTGAATGATTTTGTCGATCTTATCGAGCGCGATACCTTTGCGTTCCATGGCCACGCGAAGTTTAATGCTCACTTTGCGCATTCGTTCTTCGGAACGATGAAAACTCAGGGCGCGGCGTAATTCCTCGGCTTCGTTACCGGAGAAATCGGCCATGATCATGGCGATCTTCAGCATTTGCTCCTGGAACAACGGAACGCCGAGGGTGCGTTCGAGCACCGGCTTCAAGCGATCGTCGAAATAGGTCACGCGCTCTTTGCCAGCGCGACGCGCCAGATACGGATGCACCATGTCCCCTTGAATCGGTCCAGGGCGAATGATCGCCACTTCGATGACCACGTCATAGAAACATTTTGGTTTCATCCGCGGCAACGTGGCCATTTGCGCCCGACTCTCGATTTGAAACACGCCGATGGTGTCGGCGTGCTGCATGATGTCGAACGTCTTTTTGTCGTCTTTGGGAATGTGAGCCAGATCGAGTGGTCGCCCGCGTTCCCGACACAATTCAAATGCGTCCTGCATCACCGACATCATTCCAAGCCCTAACAAATCCACCTTCACAATGCCGAGGTCTTCGCAATCGTCCTTGTCCCATTGCGCAACTACGCGCCCCGGCATGGAAGCATTTTCCAGCGGCACGAAAGAGCTGAGCTTGTTCTGGCAGATAATCATGCCGCCGGAATGCTGGCCCAGATGCCGCGGCAAACCGTAGATTGCGCGATATAACCGGATGAATGCCGGCATCCGCGGATGCGCCTTTGGCAAACCAGCCTGCTCGATTTGCGATTCGAGCTCGAGTGTGTGCGGGAAATCGCCGCTGGCAAATAAGTGTGAAAAACGATCGATGATGCTCGGGGGAAAATTTAGCGCTTTGCCGATCTCGCGCGCGGCGCTGCGTCCGCGATAAGTGATCACATTCGCAGTCATGGCTGCCCCGTGTTTGCCGTAACGGCGATAAATTTCCTGGATTACCGCTTCCCGTCGGTCGCCACTGGGAAGATCGAGATCTATGTCCGGCCAGCCTTTTCGGCTTTCATTGAGGAAACGCTCAAATACGAGGTGATTTTCCACCGGATCAACAGGCGTGATCCCGAGGCAATAGCAAACTGCGCTGTTCGCAGCGCTGCCCCGGCCCTGGACCATGATGTTGTGTTCGCGACAGAAATTGATGATGTCCCACACAATCAGGAAATACCCGGGGAAACCGAGTTTGATGATCAGCGCGAGTTCTTCTTCGATTTGACGTTTCACTTTCCGGCTGATTGCCGCGTAACGCTGTTGCGCGCCAAACCAGACGATAGTGCGCAAAAATGAATTCATGCTGTGTCCGCCCGGCACCGGATATTCGGGAAATTCGTAGCCGAGATTTTCGAGAGAAAATGTGAGCCGCTCTGCCAGGCGCGATGTATTTTCGATCGCTTCGGGTAAATCCCGGAACAATTCCCGCATTTCGCGGTCGCTCTTCAGATGGCGCTCGGCATTTTGTGATAAAAGTTTTCCGGCGGCATCGAGATGAGTGTGTTCGCGGATGCAGGTGAAAACATCCAGCACTTCGCGTCCGTACGGCTTCGCGTATTGCACACCGTTTGTGGCAAGGAGCGATAACCGATTTGCACGCGCAAAATCGATCAGTTCGCGATTAGTGCGTTCTTCGCCGCGAATGAAATGCCGCTGCAGTTCGACAAAAACGTTTTTGCTCCCGAAGATATCGATCAAAAAAGTCGCGCGATTGGGAAATGTCCGGGGAGCGCGGGCGCCTCGCCCGCACTTTTCGGCGCCCTCGCCGAAAAGCCCGGAATGCGTGTCCCGCGAGGCGCGTGACACAGCCCCGAATGCTTTCGGGGCGCTCCCCGATCCAAATAACGCCACCAAGCCTTCAGCAAATTCCCGAAGCTCATCCCAGCGCACGGAGCATTTGCCTTTTTCGCTGCGTAGATGCGTTTGGGTCAACAGTTCACATAAATTTTTGTAACCCGTGCGATTCTCGACCAAGACCGGTACAACGCTTCCGTCTTCCATCGACAATTCGGCACCAATTATTGGACGTACTTTGTGTTCGCGCGCAGCCACGGAAAACCGTTGCGCCCCGTAAACGCCGTTGCGATCGAGCAACGCGATCGCAGGCATTTCCAGCTCCGCCGCAACTTCAGCTAATTGCTCTGGAAAAGATCCGCCACGTAAAAAGCTGAATGCGCTGGATGCATGAAGTTCGATGTACGACATCGTCATTCCGAGCGAAGTCGAGGAATCCCGTCGCGAAACCTTAAGGCTATTCCGCGGGATGCTTCGACTTCGCTGCGCTCCGCTCAGGATGACTCCGGTGGTCAATCATAAATTCCATCTACTTTCCAAATTCCCATTGCCGCGCCGTAGCCTGGCGTAGGCCGGCCTGCCACGCCGAAGCTTCGCGTAGGCGGGTCCGATTCGTGACACCGAACCAGTTCGCCATTTTCCAATTGCAAATCCCACTCGGCGCGCACCCACGATTTTTCGTCCCACCAATTTCCAGAAAGAAAATACGGACCACTTTCATTGATGATTTTTCCGTGAATATCTGAGCTGCGAACGTGTGCCGGCTTATCTTGATCCAACAGGACGGTTGCCGAGACTGCCGGCCGAAAACGGCGCAGCGCAGCTGTAGCGTGCGCTGTCCTCAGCGCATGGGAAGATTCTCCGCTGGGGACAGCGGACTCTACAGCTGCCCACGAAAACGGCTCCATACGAAATGCATCCGGACGATGCGTCTCTTCCAAAACTGGTGTACCGACCCGGTCAGTGCCCAGCAGAGCAGTCAAACGGGCAAGCGTTTCCGAGAGTTGATGCGGATTGCGTAATGTGGTCTCAAATAATCCGAATTGTTCCCCGGCAGGTTTAATCGGCCGGGCGCTCAGCGCGACGGCAATGATTGGATGCTCGGATCGAAAATTCTCCAAGTGCGTCTGGAGCATCCTGAAGAGAAGATCGACATCGTTTGTGGGTTGCGGAATTTTGAAAACACGTTCGTAACTCTGTTTGCCCGCCACAGCCGGTTCGTTTCGCCAGTCGGACGAATCCGTCCCGTGGCGGACCTGGCGCGAATTCGCGAACGTGATGCGCAGAGTGAGTTCTTTTGTAACCAGATAAATCGCCGCTAATCGCACTGCCAGTTGTTCCAAAAAACGTCGGAGGATGAACAGCAGCGGCTCCGCGGTCTCAATTTCGTTTTCGAATTCGAAGTTCTCTTCGAACGACTCCGGCGGGCGAATCAGTTTGAGCACTCGATTGGATTGGCCGTTAGCGCGCTCCCACATTCGGATCGCTTGCGGGCCAAGGCGGGCGGCAAGCTGCTCCTTATCAAGCGCAGCCAACTGGCCCAGGGTATGGATTCCCCATTTGTGCAGGATCGTGAGGATGTGCTGAACTGCTTTGTCTGCAGTTAAGCGTTGGGCGTTGGACGTTGGGCTGCCTGCTCGCGAAAGCTTTCGGAGTTGAGCGTTTTCCGCCTTAGCTTTTGGCAAATCAGAGCGCTCCATGCGCTCAAATTAAGGCCAAGATGATTATATGTTCAAGTGAACATTTAAACAAGAGCCGTAACACAGGCATCCCTGCCTGCTCAGTCGAGCGGGCATTTTGCCTGATCGGGGAAATGGCAGGCTGGGAAGCCTGCGGGACCCGTCAGGCTGGAAGCCTAAGTTACGATCTCCAACGGGCATTTGGGCAATGCCTGCATGAACGCCCGACCGTAGGGTTTGGTCACAACGCGATTATCGAGAATGACAATGATCCCCTGGTCGGTCTTGGTTCGAATCAAACGGCCAACGCCCTGCCGCAGTTTCAGGACCGCTTCCGGCAATGAATATTCAGTAAACGGATCGCCGCCGCGTTCCTCGATCAGTTCCAGTTTTGCTTCGATAAGCGGATGATCCGGCACCGCAAACGGCAGCCGCGTGATAATCACATTCGAGAGCGCTTCGCCCGGAACATCGACGCCGCCCCAGAAACTGTCCGTTCCGAAGAGCACACTGCGCGGGGTTGATTTGAATTGCTCAAGCAGCTTGCTGCGCGGCGCGCCCCCACCCTGAACGAAAAGGTTCATGTCGTTCGTCACAAAAAATTTCTCCATCGCTCCGGCCACGTGCTGCATATCGCGATAACTGGTGAAAAGGACAAAGGCGCGCCCATCGGTTTTTTTGACGAAATAAGCGATCCAACGCTCCAGCTCTTTCTGATAGGCGCTGTCGCGCGGATCGGGCATTTTTTGCACCACGTAAATTTTCATTTGCCGTTGGAAATCGAACGGGCTGCCGAGCTGCAGGGGTTCAGCCTCCGTCGCGCCGATGCGCATGCGAAAATAGAGAAGATCGGGGCGACCCACTGCAAGGGTGGCGCTGGTCATCACGCAACAGCAGTTGTCGCGAAAGAGCATGCGCTGCAGCACCGGCGCCAGATCGATGGGAGCAGCATTCAGTGCGAGGAACCGCTCCGTCTTGCCGGTGCGCTCGACCCAGTACACATGCTGGGGCGCGCTTTGTTCCAGGAAAATCGCGATACCATCTCGCGCATCCCGGATACGCCGACCGAACTCCTGGAGTTCCGCTTTCAAGATTTCGTCGTCGGCGCGTTTCACCACGTCGGCAACCCGCGCCTGAAGGGCGGTCAGTCGGGCGGTAATCGTGTCTGGGACAAGATCAACGTCGCGGACGCGAAACTCCCGGCCCTTGCGAAAAACTGATTTCGATTCGACCGCAGCAAAGAACTTATCGACCTCATCAACCAATTCCGCCGCCAGTCGCACGCCGGCCGCATCACGCATCAGGGTAAAGAGTCCTTTGCGCGTGCGCGCATTATAAAGCCGCTGAATGGTCGAACGGAGACCGTACTGCGAAATACCGATACCGATCTGCTTCGATGCGACTTGCTCGACAGTGTGCGCTTCATCGAAAACGATGAAATCATTCGGGACCAGAAATCCGCTCTCGCGCTCTTCCTGCATATCGGGCGACCCCAGCAGAATGAAGAGCAACGTGTGATTGAGCACGATGAGGTCTGCGGCCAGCAGACGTTTCCGCGCTAGCTGATAGAAACAGCGCGGGTCCTGGCCACAGGTTTTCTGGGTGCATATATGCGCTTCACTGCATACCTGTGTCCACACTTTCGGATCGGGCTCGACCGAGAGATCGCTGAGCGATCCATCGCGAGTCGTGCGCGCCCATTCGGCGAGTCGCTGCAATTCGCTCTGCTCGGGACCGGTGAAAAGTTCCTGCGCATTTTGCAGCGCGCGGTCGAGCCGGCGTGGACAAAGATAATTTTGCCGGCCCTTCATCAAGGCCGCCTCAAACTCAAGCGGCAACACTTTTTTCAGGATCGGAATGTCTTTATGAAGCAGTTGTTCCTGGAGATTGATTGTGTGCGTGGAAATGATGGCCTTCTTGTGTCGCTCAAGGGCGAACAGGACGGACGGAACCAGATAAGCCAGCGATTTGCCCACCCCGGTTCCGGCCTCAACTACCAGATGCTGTTCGTCTTCAAGCGCTTTCGCTATGCGCGCTGCCATCTCCTGCTGTTCCGCGCGGAACTCGAAATTTTTGGCCTTCGCGAGCGAGCCGTTTTTGGAAAAGAATTCACGAACCCTTTCGACAAATTCGCTGTCTAAACTGTTCTTCAACGCGATCATTGCAGGTAGCCAGGCATTTCGAAACGGGAAGATACCCCGTTGCTGTCATGTTGAGCGATGCGAAACATCTCTGATATTTTCCTAAGTGCGGTGCAAAACGGTAACTTGAGATTCCTCGCTTCGCTCGAAATGACAAGCAGTTGGCTGGCGAAATGGTAATTGTAAATCGAGAAGCGCCAGCGGAAATTGCAAAAATCTAATGCGTCTTCTTGATCGGTACGTCATTCGAAATTTCGCGCAGGTTTACCTCTATTGCATTGCCGGCTTTATCTCGATCTGGCTGATTTTCGACGTTAGCGACAACATTTCAGCCTTCATCGATCAACACGTCGATCTTTGGCTCGTCGCTCGCTATTACGCAACGCAGATCCCTCAGGTGCTCATTATCCTGCTGCCTGTTTCGCTTTTGTTATCGCTACTTTTTGCGCTCGGTCGAATGTCGCGTGCAAATGAAATCGTTTCCATGCTCACGGCGGGTGTAAGTCTTCCCCGCGTTTTGATGCCATTGATCGGCATTGGCCTGCTGACCGTCGCAGCGAGCATGGCTCTCAACTATTCGCTGGCGCCGCACGCGGAACTGGCACGCAAAACGTTACTTTCCGATGCGCAAGGGCATTCGGCACGGAACATTCAGGGCCAGGTCTTTCGCAATCGAACAGATCTGCGGACCTGGTTTATCCAGAGTTTTCACCCCGGGGACAACACTTTTAATAACGTGCAGGTGCTACAACAGGACGCGAAGGACAATATCGTCACAAGTTATGTGGCGGCTCGGGCCTATTTTCGCCCTGAAAGTAAAGCCTGGGATTTGCAGAATGTGCGCCTTACCAATTACGATGCCGCTGGAAACATCACCAAGGAAGAATTCCTTCCCGGTCTGAAGATCGAGCATTGGAGCGAAACGCCTTTCCGGCTGGGTAGCGCGAACGAGCAGGCCGAATTCCTGAGCGTGCCAGAATTGCGTGAATATCTGCATTTTAACGCGGATTTTCCGCCGACATTACTGGCACCGTTTCGCACTCATCTGCAATACCGGCTGGCACTTCCCTGGACATGCCTGGTGGTCGTTTGCATTGCCGCACCGCTTGGAATTGGCTATTCACGGCGCGGGATCTTATCGAGCGTCGCCGCGGCGGTCATCCTCGTCTTTTCCATGAACTTCCTAGTTCATTTTTTTCTAGCGCTCGGCGAGGGCGATCGGGTTCCCGCCTGGATCGCGGCATGGACCCCGAATATTCTTTTCGCGGCGATTGGCCTTTATTTGCTCTATTTGCGGGCTTCCAACCGGCAACCACCCAGCTTTCATCTATTCACTGCGCGGCGTATAGTTGCGCGATGAACCCGCTCCCCAATGAATGGGCGATCAAACATCGCGCAGACTCGTGCGCGGTGACGCAGCGGCCTTTCGAGGCAGGCGAATATTTCTACACGCTGCTGTATCACGACGCCGAAGGCTACCGACGGGAGGATTTGAGCGAAGAAGCATGGCAAAGTCGGAATGAAAATATTCGCCCGTTTTCATTTTGGAAATCGCGTTACGAGCCGTTGCCGCCCAAGCCGGTCGAACCAGTGGCGAAGGAAAATGCAGAAGAACTGTTTCGGCGTTTAATGACATCGAATTCACCGCCGGAAAACGCCTGCTACGTCCTGGCCGCGATGCTCGAACGAAAACGCCTGTTAAAGCAAGTGAAGAGCGAATCCCGGGATGGCGGGCGGCGCGTCCTTATCTATGAACAGGGCTCCACGGGGGACGTGTTCGTCGTGCCGGACCCGCAATTGCGTCTGGATGAATTGGAAAGCGTGCAAAACGAAGTCGCTGAGTTGCTCCGCGAAGCGGTTAAAACGTGATAGATTAAAGAGAACCGCTAATGACCACCGAAACATCGACGATCAATTATAAAGTTGGAAATGAGCGCTTGATCAGCGTGACCGAAAGAGCTGCGCAAAAATTAGCTTCGCTGCTTGAAGAGAAAGGCCAACCCGACGGAGCATTGCGCCTCAAGGTCATCGGCGGCGGCTGTTCCGGCCTGCAGTACGTGATGGACTTAGTCGAGGGACCGAAGGAACGAGACATCCTCGTACCAACGCAAAACGTGCATCTGGTTGTCGACCCAAAGAGCGCGCTTTTTGTGAGCGGTTCCGTGCTCGATTACAGCGAAGACCTGCAAAAGGGAGGATTCAAAGTGACTAACCCGAACGCCGTTGCGCACTGTTCCTGCGGCGAAAGTTTCGCTGTTTAGGTTCCCGATGAATAACGCACTGCGGAGCCGTTCGTCGGAAAACGGGAGCTACACCTTCATGACCTCAGCTTCCTTGTGCTTTAGATGATCGTCGATGGATTTGACGAACCGATCGGTGAGTTTTTGCACTTCGTCCTCGACGTCGCGTAATTGATCCTCCGTTAGTCCACCCGAGGCTTTCAGTTTCTTCGCTTCATCCATTGCTGCGCGTCGGTTCGCACGCACACGCACCCGCGCTTCCTCCGCCATTTTTCCAAGCGAACGGACTAGTTCCTTTCGACGCTCCTCTGAAAGCTCCGGGATCGGCAATCGGATGATTTTTCCATCGACCGACGGTGTAATCCCAATTTTTGATTCCTTGAGAGCTCTCTCGATGTCCTGCGTCGTGCCGGCGTCGAACGGTTGAACAACGAGCAGACGTGGTTCGGGTGTCGTGATCAACGCAAGTTGCTTCAATTTCATGGCCGATCCGTAGGCATGGACATCGACGTTTTCCACCAGACCGGGCGAAGCTTTGCCAGTCCTCACTGCGGCAAATTCGTGCACCATATAATCGACGCTTTTGTCCA
>Ga0210120_1000279_pt1 | contig 12170 bp, 6 predicted proteins | sample Goodyear_PhragA__FD_184868 | JGI IMG/M metagenome (GOLD analysis project Ga0210120, IMG submission 184868) | Wetland microbial communities from San Francisco Bay, California, USA, that impact long-term carbon sequestration - Goodyear_PhragA_D2... | ecosystem: Environmental > Aquatic > Marine >... | reverse complement strand
GGGTCAGACAAATCGCGCGCCGCCGGGCAGCCTACTGAGGCTGAGATGCGGCAGGCGATTCAGGATCGGATCGACATGATGAATGAGAACATCGCGAAAATGCGCCGCACGCGGCCGGCAAAGAATGATGCGATGGGAGCGATGATCGCCCTGGCTGGCATGGCGATGGGAGACATGCGCTACGAGATCAGGGATTTTCAAAAACTCGACGCCGAAAAGGCACAGGGCAAGCCGGGGTATGTCTGCGACTACATGCTTCAACTGCGCGTCACCGGTCAGCGCGCCGGACCGGTAGATAACATCTTGAAGTGGGGAGGCGAACTCTGCACGGCGCGCTTCGTGAAGAATGGGGATCATTGGGTCTGGATACCGCCGGGCGACGAGCGGTAACCCACATGATCTCGGTGGAGTGATCTCATATACCACCTCGCTTGCCTTAAAAAATGAAGTCATCGATCGCGTCTGACGGTATCTGGTGCTGGGATTCGTTGCCTGGGTTGCCCTTCCTTGCTTACGTTCAAGACGGGTTGAAGCACAAATCAGGCAGGCGCAGAAGGGAGAGCACCGCTTTGGGCGCAGGCGGAGCAGAGATTTCGCATGGCTGACGTCGTGCAGTTTAGCTTTTCGCGAGGCTCCGCCTTGGGGTCCCCCCATAATGAGCCCGAGATCGAGAATTCGAGCTTGCCGGGCAAGGCTGTGCGATGACAACAAGGAGAAACGTTGAGGTGGTCGGCGGGGGAATCGCCCCGTTGCCATGGACAAAACGAAATTTGCTTGTCATCTGATCTGATTCGTTATTACGCTGTCGGCAGAATGCCCCGCCGATGAATGCCACCAACGACCGCAGGAGAGAGCACTTTGGACTCAGCTTCTCGACCTGATCGCCAAGGAAATGTCATTCAAGCGGTACGGGAAGCGGCGCGCAGAAGTAGCTAACGATGCCTCACGACGTTTTTATATCGCATTCCTCTGATGACAAACCCGCGGCGGATGCAATCTGCGCAGGAATCGAGGCAGCACGGATTTGTTGCTGGATAGCTCCGCGAGACGTTCTTCCTGGCCGGGCCTTCAGTGGGCAGATCAAGCGCGCGATCGAGCACTGCAGAGTGATGGTGCTTGTCTTCTCATCCCATTCCAACAATTCGGAGCATGTCCTGCGAGAAGTACAGCTCGCCCTCAAGAATCACCTGCCTATTGTGCAATTTCGGATCGAACGGGTCGTGCCAAGCGACGATTTTGCATACTACCTGAGCACACCACATTGGCTGGACGCGTTAACGCCTCCTTTAGAAACTCACATTGAGAGGCTCATCACGGCGATTAAAGAATTGTTGGCCGCTGATAGGGAATCGCCGCCTTCGGATCCGCGTGAAAAATCCGTATCTGCAATGGGCAGCAACGAGCTCGCCGGCATTAGGCCGGAGAGCTCGATCAGCGCGACACCGCCGGAAACAGCGCAGTCAGATGCGCCAGTTAGGCATTCTCACCTGCCAACTGATGTGGATTCGAAAGTCGCCACCGCCGCAAATGACCTCGCGCCGTTGCTGGCTGAACATCGGCGAGCGCTGGGTAGTCAGATCCAACCCGCGGTAGAGCCCGAACTTCCGCTCAATCTATGGCTAAACTTTCCACGCGCGTTGATTGCCGGCTACGGATCCATTGTTGAGGCGAAGATTGAAAACGACCGAGCGTTGCTCCTTGAACAAGTTGAACTCGTCCTCGAATCAAACGGTCTCGCTGAAAGCGTCCGAACATCGTGTCGGCAGGTTGCTCCGGGTAAGACGGCATATTTCTGTGTTGAAGTGCTGGCAGTAACACCCGGTAATTTCGTCTTGCGTTGCAGCGTGAAAGCCATGCAGCAAGATCAAGCCTACGCGTTTCGAGGAATGGTTCCCATTACGATCAATACCGTCCCAGATAATGCGAATCTTGTAGTGAACATTAGCGATATTCAATGCGTCCGCGGAACGACCTCTAATATCTATTCGGGCCAAGAGTTCGGAGCAGTTAAAGTCGCGAGCTTACTTCCCGCGGGTGCAATCCGTACACTGAACGATCTTTTGAACACGACATTTCCCCAAGCGTTTGGCCGTGTGCCGCTGGAAATGGATTACGAGGTCAGCCGGGTAGACATCGCGATATCCGCCGCGCCCCGGACGACGTCATGGTTTATTCCGACGAAATTCCTGGATCGCAGAGAGACTGGGACAAAACTCAAACTTGACCCGATCGAGGGCTCCGACGGGGTTCCGGCCGTGCACCTGGTCGCACGTAATGAATTCAAAATAGGTCGTTCACGACAAGAGGCAGATTTTTTGACCTGGTTCTGGCCCCGCTCTGCGCAGCACGATGAGCAGACCCGTCATTTAAGCAAAGTGCATGTGATAGCGGCGAGACGGGGAGAAAAGCTGACTCTTCGGGATGCGGGCAGTGCTAACCGGGCCACGTTTGAGGGGCACCCGTTGTCGGAACACCAGAATGACTTGATTGATCAGCGGGGTACTCTCATCCTCGGCCACGAGTATCAGCTAGACGTGACGCCATTTGATTCAACGCTCAGTGGCCCATTAGGGATCAGGAACGAACGATTGTGGAACGGCCCGCCAGCCACAGATCTAAGTGCCAGACGCGGATGCGTTCGCTTCATTCCGGTCAATTCCGGGATCGCGGTGTACGTCGCGCTGTGGCTATTTACGGATGCTAACTTTGGCTGCAGCAAACTCAATGCGTTGGTTCTGACTGTTCCTCGAGTAGCAGAAGTGGAAGGACGCTTTCATTATTATCGCCAAAACTTCTGGATTGAAGATCTGGTTGGTGGAAACGGCATCACCGTTGATGAACACAAACTCGCTGTTGGGGAAATTGTTCCTATCGTCAGTGGCGCACGGCTGAGGATCGGCGATACGATTTTTCGCGCAACCATCGAACTCTGAGAATCCTAAGTAGCCGATCGAGTTCTGCGCAGATAGATCGCTTTAATCGCCGTAGTTCGGTGGGTGACGGGCTGGCCTTGGATTTTATAGGTGAACTCCAGGTTTCCTCCGCAAAAGAGGTGGTCAGGCCTGATCGATGCCGATGCACCAAAAGTGCAGCCCATAATCTTTACATAACCGAATGGCCGATCAGACCGTGAAGTAGTCAGATCGGCACCCAGGTGATCGAGAACCGCAAACACATATTCCGAATTTTGCGTTACCACTCGAAGCTCATCGCCCGACTGAAGTTCTTTAAGGTCCAATTGATCGCCAAATTTCGTTGAGCTGGATTTAACAAATGAACCAAAGTCGGACATAAGGTGCAGTGATTTCAAGAAATGGTCAGGCGGCAAATTGCAAACTATTCCGCACGAGTGAGTCATAGACCCAACGAATCAGGGGCGCCCAGGCATGGGAAAAAATGGACGCACCTTGGAAAAAATATCCGCGGCATCTTTGGCGTTCTGCATGGCCGATGGATGTTCCTGGTTGCCGGAGGCAGGCTCTTGCGATCGTTTTGTGCTGACCCGATGTCGAGCAATTTGCTCATGCCTTGCCGAACGTTCATGCCTTGCCGAACGTACGAGCCCAAGCATCTTTACGTTCTGCGTTTCAATTGAGGATAACGAGGCTTCTACTTCTTGAACGGTCACGTCAGCCTGCGGCTGGTACCACGAAAATTTCCCGAAGACCGAGCTGATTTTCTTATCGAACACGGCACCATGCCGGGCGTAGATCTCATTAATTGCGTACTGCAGCTTGTCATCGGACAACAGTTGCAATTCATCGGCGCTCAAGCCCCTCATGCGCGTTTCAGGAAAATGTTCGCCCACGGCAGCGTGATCAGGTGGAAAAAGAGGATTCCCTCTCACATCGCGTCCTTCCAAGGCAAACTGTTTGACGGCGCCTTTTTGGGCATCGTCGATCCGTGCCAGATATTGATCGATTCGATGGGAGAGTTCCGCCTGCGCAGTTCTGGCCGCGTCCGTACCCAAGACTTTTGCACCGCTGCCAAAGCTGGCAATGGTTTTCCCCTTAAAGCTATCGGTCGGGGAAAGATTCGCCGCGGTGGTCCTCTTCACCCGCCACCCGTGGTCAGATCGCTCGACTTCAAATTGCAGGTGAAATGAGGCGTTTTGCCCTGCAGGAGTAATTTCTTTAACGAAGACAAACTCCCCCGCATTGAACGGCGGAATCTCAACTCCTGCAACATCGCGCAAAGTCGCGGCCTGTTGTTCGGCAGTTTGCAATTGGCCAAGCTTTGTCTGCAATGCGGGGTTATCAGGCGCCGTTTTCGCGTAGAGCGCCTCGGTTGTTGTTGCCGTGCCGCTGGCGTCAACCGTGGCCCGCCCCGATCCTTCGGATTCGATCGACAGTTGCTTAATCACGAAACGCACCGGCGCCTCCGCCTTGTTGAAGGTTGCGTTCAACTGCGCATCCATTACAGATCGCACCCATTCCCGTTTCGGCTTGGTGTTGAAGAGATCTTTGCTAACCGCTTTCAGCCGGCCAAAGTTCAGAGCCACCACTGCTGCTGCCATGACTACGGCCGCGATCTGCCACCATCGTACGGCGTGCAACGGACGCGACTTGGTCGCCGCGACTTGTGATCGCGCGGGCCCCGGTGGAGGCGGTGGTGGTGGAGGCAACGTCACATCGGAGATTGGTTCTTCCCCGACGACGGTCGGTGGCGCCGCGACAAACATTCCGGTAAGGGGGACTCCAGTCAGGCGTTCTGCCAGCTCACGCGCACTCTGCGGGCGTTCCGCAGGATTTTTTGCGAGACACGCTGCCACCGTCGTTTCCCACTGTGGGGGAATCGGGTGGCTGCTGACGATGCCAAGCTCTTTGCGTCGCTCCTCAATCGAGACCGGTTTTTTCTCATGAATCTGCTTGTCCACTCCGCCACTGTAAAACGGTGGCTTACTCGCGAGCAGTTCGTAAATTGTTGCGCCGAGTGAATAAATGTCATCAAGAGCCGAAGCGCGTTCGCCGTCGAGCTGCTGTGGACTCATATAGATCAGCGTCCCACTCGTTTTCTTCATCGTGAGCATGCTGATCGACTCACTCAGGCTGCGTGCGATCCCGAAATCCGTGATCTTTAACTCACCTCTTGAGTTCATCATTAGATTCGCCGGCTTGAGATCCCGGTGAACAATTCCTGCGGCAACGTGGGCATATTCCAAAGCAGCGCATGCCTGCTGCACAATCGGCTCGAGCTCGGCGGTCTCGAGCACCTTGTTCTCGCGTTCCACGCGCAGGGCCGACAGAGTGGGGCCATCCACATATTCCATCGAAATCGCCGCGCTGCGGTCATCCTGTGCAAAATCATAAACCCGCACGATGTGCTGATGCGTTAGCTCCAGATTCCGCTTCGTCTCACGTTTTAAGTCGTCCAGAGATGCCGCGTCCAGAACGAGCAATTCCGGCAGAAACTTTAAAGCAACGTCGCGTTCCAATTTCTCGTCGGACGCCAGCCAGACGACTCCCATACCGCCACGCCCCAACATTTCCTTGATTGTGTACCGGTCAAACACCTTCTGGCCAACGGCGAAGCCGCGGATCGTCTGATCCAAGTCAAGATCGATATCGTCCATAACGGTATTACGGTTTGAAGTTTCAACCTGATGTCAAAACACCTTGAGAAAATCCGATAGAGGTCAATCTCAGAGTCAGCACGCGCAGCGCGGTTTATTCGCGGCGTAACTCACTGGGGATGAGTCAGTAATCCGATCTGGTATAACCCAAGCCGCGATTCAACCGCCAAATTCACCCCTCTCACTTTAGAACTTTTGGGCTATAGACGTGGCCGGGATCAGCTCGCTATCGTCGTGGTAGTCTTAGAAATGTCCGCGCGCAACGGACCCCCGACCCAATACTTCTCAAAGCGAATGGCTCTTGTCTGCATCGTCGTCGCCGCGTGCTTCCATTGGCCGCGACTTCTCAGATTGCCCCAGACCTGATCGGTGCCAGCGCAAAATGGAAATCCCGAGCACCATATGAAAAGTAAGCCTGCGAGTTTTCCGGTTGTCGTTGGTGTTGTCGCCGACGAATCAGCTTTGTCCGCACAGGTTGTCGAAGGTATCCGGAATTTTTTCAAGCAATTCGGTGAGCGTTCCCCTGCTGGCGTAATCGCCGTCACCGTGCTCGGCGAGCCGGTCTTCTCGCGGCTGAATAATGCGGGCAAGCAGCCCGGAGTCGCATGGGAGACAATATCAAGCCAATCGGACTCGAAGGAAATGGATTTGGTCGATGCGAGCGATCTGATCCTTTTGATCTCAATCGCACCTTTCAACGGCGTCGATCGCGCACACAAAAACCTTGTCGCTTTTGCGCAGGACCTTGGGCGACCGGTTTTCCAGATGAATGAGAGCGGCGTCCTGTTGGATCAAGTCCCGCCACAAATCCCACTTGAAAGAGGATGGCTGAGCGAGCTTTTCGAACAGGCCGGTCTTACCCCCGACGACTCGTTGAAGACGATCCAGACCCGGATGGACAATCTGGCGAATCGCGCTGCCCCGGTCACGCGGCGATGGTGGAAATGGATTCTGTTTTTGGAAGGAATCACTGTCTTGATCCCGCTGGCGTGGCTGGTTCAGCGCATGGTTTTTATTCGAATCGAATGGGTGGCGGCTGTGACCTTCCTGGCCGTGCTGCTTCTGGTCGCGGTGAACTGGTGGCTGCGCTGGCGGGGCATGCAAAAAACCTGGGCCCGCAGTCGGCTTGTGGCCGAGGTTGCGCGTTCCCTGCTTTCTACCGCCGCATGCTCAGGCACGCGCAGCCCGGCGGTCTTGGGGGAGGTTCCATCGCTGCGCCCTTTGCGATGGATCGCGCGTAGCACTGCTTCTTCGCTGCCATTTCCGGAATGGCGGCAGCTTTATCTGGAAAAGCGCATCGACGATCAGGAAAAATATTTTTGCAAAAAGCAGAAGCAGTCTGAGCAACAGCGAAAGCACCTGACCCGCTGGGCCACGTTGCTCCTCGACGTTGCACTCGCCTTCGCCTTTGCCGGCGCCGTAATTTGCCTCGCGCCCGAGGCTCGCACCTGGCTCAGGATACTGGGCGACTATCGTCTGGAGATCATTCTGGGCGTGGCTGGAGCGGCGATGCCGCTTGGGTTGTTGCTCGTGCAACTCCTGCGTGGATTACAGGAGGTCAATCGTCGGACCGCACGTTTCGCGCAGCAGCGCCAGATGTTGCAACAGGCACGTGCGCGACTGGCGAATCTCTCGTCGGCTGCGGCTGCGATGCAAGTTGTCGAAGAAACGGAGCGCCAACTGCTCGGCGAAGTTTTGGAATGGTATTTCCACGCCGAGACGGCCGAACATTTCTTTCATCTCGGCGAGCGTCGAGACAGGCGCCGCAGTTGCAAATCACCTGACGAAAGCAAGTCTTCGACGCTGGCCGAACCGTCACGGCGCATGCTGGGCCGAATCGGATTCGCAGGATTGTTTTTGGTGAGGGTCGTCTTGGGACGAATTCCCTGGATCGTTGGTTCGGGCGCGGCGGCCTTGATCTGGATTTTTTATTTTCAACCGAGCGATCTAAAATCGAAGAACGAAGTCAAGATCCTGGCTGAGTTGAAAGGAAGCGACGGAGAGACTTGGAACCCAAGCGAAGAGCGGGCCAAGCATGGCTGCGTAGTCATTGTCCACGGGCTGTGGGGTCATTCACCCTTCACCAAATCCAAGGACAACTGGATGCAAAAATGCGCGGCCGCGATTGAAAAGCGCGTCGGGAAGGATCGAGCCCCAAATATTTGTCTCGTCGATTGGAATGGGGTGGCAACGCCGTCGAAGATTTTTGACATCGTCGGATCGCCGACGGTCAGATGGCTGCAAGATATCGCGGCCATCCGCCCTCAAGCTTATCAGGTTGGAGACGAAGTAGCGTTTCGGCTGGCGCAGCTTGCCTTGGAAAACAAAAAGATTCGGCGTGACCGACCGCTTTATCTCATCGGTCACAGCGCCGGCGGTTTTGTTGTCGCGCGTATCGCGATTACTCTGTCGAAACTGAATCTCGCACCATCGCCACTTCGGGTGACGATTTTAGATACGCCTGCTCCGGACCAGAAAATCCTCTTCGACTTGCCGCGCATCTGTCCTGTCGATTTTTACATCACATCTCCCTTCGGAGGGCGAACACCCGAATTGCTGCTTGCAAATTTTTCCCTAGGCAGCATTCACATGAAAGAGCTGCCCGCGCCCGCCGGAAAACGCGCGATCGATAAACACCGCTGGGCTTATGACTGGTTCACAAAAACCATCACGAATCCGAAGGAGTGGGCCGGTGAGGGCTTCTGCCGTTCAGGTTTCTGCAATCCAACTCCGATGGCGAATCCGCATTAGGAGAAGACATTTCGTTGTCACACTCCTCGGACGAACCCGCTTCTCCGGCTTTTGTCCACTCAGGCTGACATTCAGGCGCAACGGTCCTGCACGTATAATTGCCCACCTATTTTCCTTTGAGGAATTCTGCCGCATCCTTCGGACGCGAGCTTCCTTGCACAAGAGCCGAAAGATCTTTGTCGGATAGATTTTTTGGGGCGCGCGAGGCGAGGATTCTGATCAAATTGTATCGCTCCATTCCGGAACTCGACCCGAGCACACTTAACATTTCCGCGACGGAAAGTGGATTGTGCAGACACTTTGAGAGGAGCTTGATCGCGTCGTTGCGCCGGCTGGTGTTGTTGATGAGCGCCAGAAGTTGGTCGACTGAAATCTCAGTGGGCAGGCGCTGGGCGAAAAGCCGTATCAAACCGTAGCGTTCCATCCCCGAGGTCGAGCCGAGGATCCGTAAGACCTCCTCCACGGGAAGCGGATTCGGAAGACGCTGGAAGAGAAGTTCGATCGCATCACTCCTGCGGCTGGTGTTGCTGGTAATGGCCAGTAGCTCGTCCACCGAAATCTTTTCAGGTAAGCGCTGAGCGAACAGGCGGATCAACCCATACCGTTCCATCCCCGAGGTTGAGCCCAGAACGCGAAGCATTTCCGCGACCGCGAGGGGACTGGGAAGGCGCGAAAACAATGCCCCGATCGCGTCGATGCGGCGGCTGGTATTGTTGATCAGGTCGAGAAGCTGATCGACCGAAATTTCGGACGGGAGCCGCTGCGCGAGCAGTCGCAGTAACCCGTATCGCTCCATCCCGGAGGTTGATCCCAGAACTTTCAATACAACGTCCACCGCTAGCGGACTGGGGAGACGAGCGAACAAGATTTGGATTGCATCACTGCGACGACTCGTTCCTCTCGTTAAGGCAAGAAGGTCATCGACTGAAATCTCGGCTGGCAGGCGTCGTTCCTGTTGGCGAAGCGCGTTATAACGCGCCATACCCTCTAAATTGCCGAGGGCTTTAAGAACATCCGCCACAGAGCGATTCATCTCCGGGGGTGGAGTGGCTTCCACCGGCGATGGTGTCACCGTGGGTAAAGGTGTCGGGGAAGGCGATGGTTGTGGCGTGGCGGATCTCTCGTTAGGCGAAAGGGCCAGTGCGGGCGTCGCCGCGACGGTCGGAGAGGGTGCCTCTTCCGGCGTACTAGTCGCAGCAGTTGACAGCAGTGATTCCGGTGCAGGCGTCGCAACCGGCGAAGGGTTTACGGCAGCCGGCGGGTTTTTGGGGAGAGGTGACACAGGCGTGCTCCGCTTCCAAAACCACCACGCCGCGCCGCCCGCCACAGCCACCATGACTAAGAGGAGCAGTCCAATGGTGAAACGTTTGCCGAAATTGGGCTCCTTCTTTCGTGGTAGCCTGGTGCCATCCGGAGGTCTCTCGACAGAGTCTCCAGCATCCGGACTGAGGGAGCGGATGGAATCCGCCAGGCGATCGAGATATTGTTCCATGGGCGGTTTCCACGCGTCGATCCAGTGAGCATCTGAGATGAACAACTCGAGAGAGCGCGAAGGTTGCACTTCACGTACCCGAACCGGAAGAGTTGGCTTTCCATAATTGACCGCCCGTTCAATCTCTCGCTCCACAAATTTCGAGACATTGGCGCTCTCCGATAAAATCAGGATTACCGCGTTCGCGTTCTCGATGGCATTGACAATTTCCTCCCCATAGCGATGTCCCGGCCTGACATCGCGCGGGGCGATCCAGCAGCGAATTCCCCGCTCTTCCAGGAAATTGCAGATCCTTTCGGCCACTTCGTGATCTTCGGTTGCGTGAGAGATAAATGCGGTAGCCATTTTTCTTACCCGAGTGACGAAGTTCACCGCGCGCCTGGTGTTTTCATCATCCGCCAGGGAGCGGCCGCTTCAATTCTGGGCCAACGAAATACCAATCCAAACGGCGGCATCCCGCCGCCGTGTCAAGCACGAAGAGCCGGTACATTCTCTAAAAGCTAAATTAGCCTAACGGCACTTCGAGCGGTCGCTCGCGATGAGTCAGCACCCAGTCCGCGTTCTCCATTAAAGCCTCGCGTCCCAGCTGACGAAGAATCTTCAAGCACGCCGCTTCGAATTGGATCTTGGAATCTAACTCTACCGGCGAAACTCCAACGCAGTGAGTTGAGTCAAGTCGGCGGGCCGCTTCCGCGAAAATGTCCCGTGACTCTTTATATCTTCGAGCATGGGCTTCCAAGGCAAGCTTGAAAGCGCGAAAGTGAATCAGACCAGCACCGATAAATGACATTGCAGTAGCAAAAAGGGCGAAAGGCAGAAATCGAAGGAGATTGCTTTGATGCAAAAAGAACAATACTAAAGCAAACAAACCGCACGTAATACCGAGTAAGACCAATCCCCGAACGATCTGTTCGTGACGATGCAGCCTTATTTGTTCTGATACTGTCTTGCGTGCAAAAAAGGCCTGCTGATCAAGCACCCAATGGTCTCTGACTTCGGCAATGCCATGCTTGATCGCTCCGGCGGCACCCCGCTCGCGATAAGGAATATCGGCTCCGGTCAAAACCCATTGTGCATGGGCCGCAGTCCGCATCCAGTCTAGCTCTCGCCATTGCCGTCCCTCATAGTTGCGGCCAACCGAATCAGCGACTCCCGCCAGTCGCCAGAAGAACTGCACTCGCAGTGCCTCGGCCAGCCCTCGGTAGTTAAGATGTTTGTCGTGTTCTTTGAGGTGAGCGGATCGCAATCGAACAGCGCAGGCGCAAGCGACAGCGAGGAGGAAAAGAACAAAAACAAAGGGAGCAAGCCGGCTCGCTCTCCATACTGGATGAATAACGTGGCTCACCGTTTCGAAGGCCAGACCAGCAACAAAGACAGCCACGATGACCTTGTGCAGGCTTTTGTGGGCGCGGATCTTCAAGCGGCTGGCCAGGCAGTCTGCCGTGGCATAAAGACAGCGTATGGACTGAAGGCTAACTCGCAGATCGACGCTTTTTTTTTCCGGATAAAGATAGTCCGCCGCCTCTTTTCGCGCCGTCACACTTTTTGGTGAACTCTCATGCTTGAGGATGTCAGCGTTAAAGCGATCGATTTCTCCGTAGATTAGTTCGTAGGGCTCGGAATTATCCCCGCCTTTTCCACGTCGATGCAACGGCTTCGCCAGCGTGCAGGCATGCTCAGGAATGCTGGCTCCACTGCGCCGCGGCGTCACGACATGAAGGAAAGAACCGTAGCCTAATGGATCCGCCTTTTGGAATCGATCGGATGCTTCCGCTTGCCAATATTCGCGCTTTTTTTTTGTCCAGGCGGTTCCGCCTATTTTTCGATTATCGGTTCCGTCCCACAAGGCGATGAGTATGTGACTATGCCGGGCAAGAAACTCGCCCACGACGGCGTATTGTCTCGAGCGGCATTCGAAATCCGGTTCCCGGATGTTCTCCGGAGTACAGCCGGGCCCGAGGGGCAGCTCAAAAATCTGGTCCGCCCGCGCGAGCAACCGACGGAATTGCCCTAACGAATCCGCTTCACCAAAATCTCGCTCGTACTCCGATTGCTCGAAAGGAAGAAGGGAAACCAGGCGGACGTCTGCTTCTTCTAGGGCGACCTCCGCTACGAGACGGTCGGCGCCTTCAGCGAGAGCGGAGAGAAGAACGAAGGGGGTGCTCGGATAATCAGATCGATAATCCCGGAAAATCCCGGCCACAGTCCGGCGCAAGGCGTTCATGTCATCGGTGCGAAGATCGCGATGACCCGTGACGCCAAAGATGATCGGTAACCGTTCCGGCTCGGTTATCACTTTGGGTCTGCTGATGGGAGACATCCACTCTTTCTAAACATCCGTTCAACTACGACAAG
>Ga0210120_1000277_pt1 | contig 12213 bp, 11 predicted proteins | sample Goodyear_PhragA__FD_184868 | JGI IMG/M metagenome (GOLD analysis project Ga0210120, IMG submission 184868) | Wetland microbial communities from San Francisco Bay, California, USA, that impact long-term carbon sequestration - Goodyear_PhragA_D2... | ecosystem: Environmental > Aquatic > Marine >... | reverse complement strand
GATCTGCGCGACGAGCCACTCGTCTGGTGGCCAGAGCAGCACGGGCCGGGAGCCTGGCGCGAGGTTCGGCGCGAGGTCTACGGCGATCCGCCATGGCCGCCGATCCATCGCACCGAACCGGAGGAGGAGCGGATCGTCTCGGCGGTCGCGGAGGGTGCCGGCATCTCCTTCATCATGCTCGAGCGCTCGCGCAGCCTGCGGGTCCCCGGTGCGGTCTACCGCCGCTTCGCCGATCCCGAGCCGACCATGGGCATTGCCCTCGCCTGGCGGAGGGGTGACTCGCTGCCAACGCTCCGGCGGGTTCGCGAGCTGGCTGCCGAGCTGGCGGAATAGCGCTCGCCTATCGCCGGTCCACGACCCGCACGGCCTTGCCCTCGCTGCGGGGCACCACACCGGGCTCGACGACGGAGACGGCGATGCGGATGCCCGTGTGCTCTCGCAGCAGGGACTCGAGCCGTTGGCTCAAGGCATCGGCGTCGACGCCGGCCGCCGCCGGCTCGCACTCAACGGTCACCTCGTCCATCTGCTCGGCGCGGTCGACGAAGAGGCGATAGTGGGGCCCCACCTCCTCGACCGCGAGCAGCAGGTGCTCGACATTCGAGGGAAAGAGATTGACGCCGCGGATGATCAGCATGTCGTCAAGGCGGCCGTGCAGGTCGGCGATGCGGGTCATCGTCCGGCCGCACGCGCATGGCTCGGTGGTAACGGAGCCGACGTCCCCGGTCCGGTAGCGGATCAGTGGCTGGGCTTCCTTGAGGAGCGTCGTGAAGACCAGCTCGCCGTCCTCTCCCTCGTCCACCGGGTCGGCCGACTCCGGATCGACGACCTCGATCAGGAAGTGGTCCTCCTGGACGTGTAGGCCGTCTCGCGCGACCACGCACTCGGCGGCCACCCCGGGCCCGCACATCTCGGAGAGGCCGTAGAAGTTGACCGCCCGGATGTCGAGGTCGCGGTCGAGCTGGCGGCGCATCTCGTTCGTCCAGGGCTCGCCTCCGAAGAGCCCGACCTCCAACGGCAGATCCTGGGGGTCGAGCCCTGCGTCGCGGATCCCCTGGGCGATCACGAGCGCGTAGGACGGTGTCGCGCAGAGCGCCTGTCCGCCCAGGTCGGCGAGCAGCATCGCCTGACGCGCGGTGAACCCGCCTGAGACGGGGATCACGGTTGCGCCAATCCGCTCGCCTCCGTAGTGGAAGCCGAGTCCGCCGGTGAAGAGGCCGTAGCCGTTCGCGTTGTGCACGACGGTGCCCGGGCCGACCCCGGCCATCGTCATGCAGCGGGCCATCACCTCGCTCCAGGCATCCAGGTCGGCCCGCGTGTAGCCCACCACGGTCGGCTTGCCGTGCGATCCGCTCGAGGCGTGCACCCGGACGACCTGCTCGCGCGGCATGGCCAGCAGGCCGAACGGGTAGTGGTCGCGCAGATCCGACTTGCGGCTGAATGGGAGCCGGGACACTTCGTCGAGGGACCCAATTTCCCTCGCGTCCTCGATCCCCGCCTCGGCCAGGCGCGCCGCGACGGGCGGCTGGCTCCGCAGCGAGTGCTCCACCGTCGCCCTGAGGCGCTCCAGCTGAAGGTCGCGAAGCGGCTCGCGCGGCCCCGCCTCGATCGGATCCCAGATCGGCGCTTCAGAGCTTGCGCTCGTGGGCATTCCAGTGCTCCTCGAGATTGCGGACCAGGGCCGGGCTCAGATGACAGTAGGCCTGCTCTCGGGAGAAGGTCGCCATGTACTGGCGGAAGACGTCGAGGGGCTCCTCGCCGACGCGCAACGCGCGGCGGTTGGCCGCGGCATTGACGAGGCCCGAGCTGGTCAGGGCGTCGATCCGCGCCTCGAGCGCAGCGTCCATCGCCTCCGGCTCGACCACCTCGTCGCAGAGCAGCTCCGCGGGAGGGACGCCGGCCTCGAACTCCCGGCCCGAGAGGATCGCCTGGCGCGCGAGTCGATCGCCGACCGAGCGCGGCAGCCGCAGCGGCGAGGCGCCGGGGATGATCCCCTCCTTGCGGGCGGGGAGGAAGAGGCGGCAGCCGCGTGCGGCGAGCACGTGGTCGACGACGTGGAGGAGCTGGCAGGCCCCGCCGATCGCGTAGGTCTCGGCGGTGGCGATCCAGAGCTTCTCGGTCGTCTCCTCGGGGGCGCCGGGGCGGAACACGGCTCCGGAGAGCCCTCGGTAGATCTTGTTGACGTAGCCGAGGTCGCGGGTGATGAAGAAGACGAACGGGAGCTGCCCGTGGTACATCCGAGTCAGATTCAGCCCTGCCCCGAAGATCCTCGATCCCTCGTAGCGAGGGTGATCGACCACGCCGCCGCGCAGGACGCCGACCTCGATCTCGGGGTCGAGCAGGATCAGGTCGGCCGCGCACTCCGAGGCCGAGACGGTCGTGTCGTCCTCCGCGTTCAGGTGGCGTGGGTTGCGTAGCTCGAGCACCCCGGCGCGTCCCTGGCGGCTCAGGTGAACGGTGCCGAGGTCGGCGATGCCGGTGGCCCGGAACTCATCGAGCCGCTCCAGCGCGCCGGTGGTCGGCTGCAGCATCGCCCAGACGAGGTGCGAGCCCGCGCGAGGAGAGGCGAGCACGTGCGAGATGAAGAGGCCCTGCGCGATCTCGAGCCCCTGCTTCTCGGCGAGCTTGAGCTCGGCCTCGGCGGCCATCTCGGCCGCGCGGGGCACGAGTCCAGGGAAGCGCTCGGCCGCCGCGGCGAGCAGCTCCTGGTCGCGGAGCGGTTTTGACATCCCGTCGGTGAGCTCGTCGTAGATCGCCTCGATGTTGGCGCGCAGAAACCCGTCGCGCCTCTCATCGGTCCAATCCGCGGTCTCTGGACTAAGTGTCAGAAAACCTGACAATATCCGAGTGAGCGTGAGCCGGGTGGAGCAGATCGGATCGGTGATGTGGACGCCGCCAGCCGACGCGCGCGAGTCGACCCAGCTCGGGCGCTACCTCGAGTGGCTGCGCGAGACCCGCGGGATCGACCATGCCGGCTACGACGAGCTCTGGCGCTGGTCGGTCGACGACCTGGAGGGCTTCTGGGGCTCGCTCTGGGACTTCTTCGAGGTCCGGGCCCACACCCCGTACGAGCGCGTGCTCGGATCCCGCGAGATGCCGGGCGCCGAGTGGTTCACCGGCTCTCGGCTCAACTACGCCGAGCACATGCTCGGCCGCGATCAGGACACCGACAAGGTCGCGGTGCTCGCCCGCTCCCAGACCCGCGATCCGATCGACCTCACCTTCGGCGACCTGCGCGAGCAGGTGGCGCGCGCCCGCGCGGGATTGCAGCGGATCGGGATCGGCCCGGGGGACCGGGTCGTCGCGTACCTGCCCAACATCCCGGAGACCCTCGTCGCCTTCCTCGCCACCGCGAGCCTCGGCGCGATCTGGGCCACCTGCGCGCCGGAGTTCGGGCCCCGCAGCGTCATCGACCGCTTCGGCCAGCTGGAGCCGAAGCTGCTGCTCGCGATCGCCGGCTACCGCTACGGCGACAAGCCGATCGACCGGCGCGCCGAGGTCGCCGAGATTCGCGAGGCCCTGCCCAGCCTCGATCGCGTCGTCCACGTCCCCTACCCCGGCGGCGCGGACGACGCGCTCCCCGACTCGCTCGAGTGGGACGATCTGCTGGCGGAGGGCGGGCCGCTCGAATTCGACCCGGTGGACTTCGATCATCCCCTCTGCGTCCTCTTCTCCTCGGGGACGACCGGGCTGCCGAAGGCGATCGTCCACCGTCATGGCGGCATCCTGATCGAGGCACTCAAGAACGAGGGCCTGAGCTGGGATCTGCAGCCGGGCGACAGGCTGCTGTGGTTCACGACGACCGCCTGGATGATGTGGATGGCCCTGGTCAACACGCTGCTGATGCGGGCATCGATCGTGATGCTCGACGGCAACCCGATGCACCCGGACCTCTCGGCTCAGTGGCGGCTCGCGGAGGAGCTGCGCCCGACCCTGATGGGGGCGGTCCCCGCGTTCATGATGGCGTGCCGCAAGGGCGGTGTGGACCTGCGGGAGATGGACCTGTCCAGCATCCGCCAGTTCTGCGCCGCCGGCTCGCCGCTTCCGCCGGAGGGATTCGACTGGATCTACGAGCAGCTCGGCCCCGACGTGCTGCTCAACGTCGGGAGCGGCGGGACCGACGTCTGCACCGGCATGGTCCAGGGCAGCCCCCTTCAGCCGGTCTACCGGGGCGAGATCTCCGGGCGCTGCCTCGCCGTCGATGTCGCGGCCTACGACGAGAACGCGAAGCCGGTGGTCGGGGAGCTCGGCGAGCTGGTGATCCGCTCGCCCATGCCGTCGATGCCGGTGGGCTTCTGGAATGACCCGGGCGACGAGCGCTACCGCGCCGCGTACTTCGAGCACTTCCCCGGGGTCTGGCGCCACGGCGACTGGATCATGTTCACCGAGCGCGGCAGCTGCGTGATCACGGGCCGCTCGGACGCGACGCTCAACCGCGGCGGCGTGCGCCTCGGCACTGGCGAGGTCTACTCGGTGGTCGAGGGGCTCGACGAGGTCATGGAGAGCCTGGTCGTCCACATCGAGGATCCGGAGGGAGGGGCGGGCGAGTTGCTCCTGTTCGTGGTCCTGGCCGAGGGCACGGAGCTCGACGACGAGCTGCGCTCGCGGATCGCCGGCGAGCTCCGGGGCACGCTCTCACCGCGGCACGTCCCCGACACGATCGAGGCGGTGCCGGCGATCCCGAAGACGCTGACGATGAAGAAGCTCGAGCTGCCGGTGAAGCGGATCCTGCTCGGCGACCCGCCGGAGAAGGTGGCGAGCCGGGACGCGCTCGCCGATCCGCACGCCCTCGACGCCTTCGTGGACTACGCCTCCGAGCGAACGCCCGCCTAGGCGCTGTCGGCGATCAGGCCGCTGAAGAAGTCGGTGTCGGCCTTCTGCAGCTGACAGAGCTCGATCCAGTGCCCGAGCTGGGCCCGCGTGTCGACGTAGCCGAGCCGGGCTCGGTCCGGGATCAGGATCGTGTACTCGAACGACATGTCGTGCTCGCCGAGCAGCTCCTCGACCGACGCCCATGCGTCGTCGCCGAGCGGCACCAGCATCGCGAGGTGGTGGAAGCCGAGCACCCCGCCGTCCTTCGGCAGCTCCCGCCGGTAGAACTCGACCTCGCCGGCGACCGGTTCGATCAGCTCGACGATCAGGCCCCCGCGGGCGCCCATTGCAACCCGCGGCTCCCACTCCACCTCCTCGCCACGCTTCATGAAGGTGGCTCCCTCGACCGGCACCTCGGTGGAGTTCTCGATCCCGAGGAGGTCGCGCAGCTCGCTCATCCCCCGGTCCAGGTCCGGGGTGACGTAACAGACCTGCCATACGTTGGCGAACAGGTCGCCGATGGTCTCGATCGGCCGCGGGTCGGCGAACAGCTCCGCAGGCGGCCGGACGGTGCCCGCGCTCATGCGACCACCTCACGGCCTGCGCGCTCGTCGAGCAGATTCGCGAGCTCCTCGGTCCTCGACAACTGCGGATGGTGATCGGTGTCGAGCTCGACGACGTCGGTCACGTCCCGGTCCTTGACCATCCGCCGCTGGAGGGGCGGCGGGATCGCCCGGTCCCTCGTGCAGATCACGTAGCTGCGCGGGATCCGCTCGAATTCCTCGTTCAGCGAGACGGACTCGGTGAACGGGACGACCGGCTGCTCCCCGGCCTTTTCGATAGCCCACTCGAGCACCTCCGGGTCGCATTCCCGGTTGAGCTCCCTCAGCGTCGACTCTGGAAGCGTTCCGACCGGCGGCTCCCCCGAGACCTCGACGGTCGCCTGGACCAGATCGCCGGCGCCCTCCGGCAGCTCGGTGAGAGCCACCAGGCTCTGGCCGTCGGCGGGCATGAAGGCGGCGACGTAGACGAGGCGGCTCACCTTGTCCGGTCGCCGGGCGGCCGCCTCGGTCATCACCACTCCGCCCATGCTGTTGGCGACCAGGATCGATGGCTCTTCGCTCAGGTCCAGAACCCCGCAGACGGCCTCCGCGTAGCGGTCCAGTGTCACCTCGCCGACAGGGGTCTTGTCGTCGCCCATGCCGGGCAGGTCGGGGGCCTCGACCTCGTGTCCGGCGGCCTCGAGCCGCTCGGCGAGCGGCCCCCAGATCCAGCCTCCGCCGAAGGCGCCGTGTATGAGTACGAACCTCGCCATCTCTCCTCCTCAGCTCATGGGGTCAGAACGACTTTTCCCTGTAGCCCGCCGGCCTCGACCAGCCGGTGCGCCTCGGCCGCCTCGGACAGCGGCAGTACCCGGTCGATCCTGGTCTGGAGCTCTCCGGCCTCCACGGCGCCGACCAGGGCGCGCAGCGCCTCGCGGTCCGGGCTGATCAGGAAGGACTCCTGGCGGATCCGCCGGGCGGGGTCGGCCTCGGGCTGTCGCCGGGTCGTGACCACGGCGCCGCCCTCCTCGATCGCATCGAGCGCGGCCTCCCCGAGCGGAACGGCATCGAAGACGGCGGGGACGGGATTGATCGTCGAGAGGTCCATGTCGCGCGGGAGCACCTCGTCGGCGCCGAGCTCTTGGGGCCAGTCCTCGTCGTCGCGCCCGGCCAGCGCGATCACGTGGTGCTTGCGGGCGACCGCCAGCTGGACCGCGAAGCCGCCGACCGCGCCGCTCGCCCCGGTGACCAGCAGGTCGGATTCCGGAGGCGGGTCCAGCAGCTCGAGCCCCTCCCGCGCGGTCACCGCGTTCAGCGGGATGGTGGCGGCCGTCGGGTAGTCGAGCGAGCCGGGCATCGGGACCACCCACTCTGCGTCTACGGCCACCGACTCCGCGTAGGCGCCGACGGAGCCCTGCTGGTCGTACCACTGGATCATCCCGACGACGGCGTCGCCGGGCTCGAACTCGCTCACCCCTTCGCCGATGGCGGTCACGTCGCCGGCCAGGTCCCAGCCGAGCACGAACGGGGGATCGGGGCCCGCCCGGCCCTGGCCGGCGCGTGCACCCAGGTCGGTTGGGTTGACGTTGGCCGCCCGAACGCGAACAACGACCTGGCCCGGCGCTGCCTCGGGCTGGGGCCGCTCCGCGACCTTCAGCACCTCGGGCCCCCCGAGCTCGGTCACCTCGACGACGCGCATCCGGCCGTTCAGGATCCGTTGGCGTGAGGGAGAAGCACGGCGCGCCCGGTGATGTCGCCCTCGCGGAGGCGCCCGAGCACCTCGTTGATGTCGTCGAGCGGATGCGTCTCGGTTTTCAGGGTGATCTTCCCGGCCGCGTGGAGCTGCAGAACGTCCCAGAGGTCGGTCCAGCTGCCGACCAGGTTGGCCACCAGCGACTGCTCCTGGCTGACCAGCATCACGGAGGGGGCGGTGATCGTGCCGCCGAAGCCGATCATCGAGTAGGTGCCCTGGAGACCGAGCATCCCCAGGCCGTCCGCATGGGTCTGGTCCGTGCCGACGAAGTCGAGGACGAGGGCGGCGCCGCGGCCCTGGCTGAGCTCCCAGACGGCCTCCACGACGCCATCGGAGTCCACGGCCCAGTCGGCGCCCAGATCCTCGGCGAGCTTGCGGCGGCCGGGATGCGGGTCGACGACGACCACCGTGCCGTTCCCCATCTCGCGCGCGAGCTGGAGGCCGATGTGCCCAACGCCCCCGGCCCCGAGCACCACCGTGGTGGATCCGGGCGCCATCAGGTGGGCCACCTTCTTGATCGCGTGGTAGGCCGTGATCCCTGCGTCCGAGTGGGGTGCGACCTCGACGGGGTCCATCCACGCCGGCAGGGGCACGATCTCCCGCTCGCCCACGACCAGGTACTCCGTGAAGCCGCCGTCCAGGGACAGGCCGGTGAACTCGTGGTGCTCGCAGTGCATGTCGCGGCCCCGCCGGCAGTTGACGCAGACCCCGCAGCTGTGGGGCGGGTAGATCAGCACGGGGTCGCCGACCTTGACGCTGGTGACCAGGTCACCGACCTCCTCCACCCGGCCGCCGTTCTCGTGACCGAGGACCCGGGGCACGTCCATCCCCGCCGGAGCCAGCTGGCCATCGATCGCGTGCAGGTCGGTCGAGCAGACGCCCGCAGCCTCGATCTTGACACGCACCTGGTTGGGCCGGGTGATCTCGGGCTCGGGTCGCTCCTCCAGCTCGAGCGGCTGGTTGTAGTCGTTCAGGACCGCAGCCTTCACGCCGTGACCTCCGCGGCCTGCGCGCTCAGGTACCGGTTCGGGTCCTCGTCCAGGTGCTGGGCGAGGCGATCGGCGAGGGCCATGATCGTCATCGACGGGTTGACCGACAGGGTCTTCGGGAAGAGCGATGCGTCGCCGACGAAGAGCCGCTTCGCGTCGTGGGACTCGCAATTGGCGTCGACCACCGAGCGCGCGGGGTCTGACCCCATCCGGCAGGTTCCCTGGACGTGGGTGCTGGCCGGCCCGGTCATGGCGACCTGCTTGGCTCCCGCCGCCTCCATCACCTTCCTTCCGAACGCGAGAGCGTTCTCCATGCGCTCGCGCTCGACCTGGTCGAAGTGGGCCTCGAAGCTCTCGGTGCCGTCCTCGCCGACGACCACGCGGCCGTTGTTCTCGTCGTTGGCGAGCACGAGGATCCCGTTCCAGTTGCGGTACTGCCTCACGGCCTCGACCAGGCGCTCGCCCCAGAGGGGCCCGTCCTCGTCCGCGATGCTGGTCGCGAAGCCGATCGGGTCCTGGATCGTCGCGGCCTCGAGCACGAAGCCGCCGTCCTCGTCGCGCATGAAGTCCATGCAGTGCGAGGTGATCGGGTAGACGCGGTGGGCGTCCTGGGGCTCGTCGAAAAGACCGAAGACGAAGGCGGCGGGGTGGAGGCCGAGGTTGCGCCCGATCCACTCGCTGCTCTCGGAATTGCCGCTCGCCTCGGGCAGTCCCGAGCGGATCAGGATCTGCGGGGTGTTGAGCGCCCCGGCCGCCACCACCACGGCGCCGGCCTCGATCGTGTGGAGCTCTCCCTCGGCGTCGCGGTACTCGACGCCCGTCGCCTCGAGCCCGCCATCCAGCCCGGCGAACAGGACCCGCTCGACCGGGGAATCGGCGCGCAGGTCGAGCTTGCCTACGGCCGTTGCCTCGTGGATGTAGGTGTTCATCGTGTTCTTGCCGGCGTTGGTCGGGCAGCCCTGCAGGCAGGAGCCGCACTTCATGCAGTTGACGTCCGTGTAGGAGTCGACGGGCTCGAGCTCCGAGCCCAGCTCGCGAAACGCCCGATCGAGGGTCCGCACGCACTCGGGCCAGTCCGCTCGCTCCCGGACGCCGAGGACCTTCTCGACCCGCCCGTAGTGGGAGGCGAGGTCCTCGATCCCGAACGGCTCACCGCCGTCGCCGAGCAGCCCGCTGGCGTCGTGCCACTTGGCGAACTCGAAGTCGTGCGCGCGGAAGGCGACCTTGGTGTTCATCGTCGTGGTGCCCCCGACGCAGCGGCCGCCGAACATCGGCACCGCGCCGCCCGCGCCGCCGTCGACCATCGCCATCCGGAGCGGCCACCAGAAGTCGTGGGCGGCCTTCGCCTCCCAGCGGACGAAGTCGGCGGCGGTCAGGTGAGGGCCGGCCTCGAGCAGGACTACGCTGCGACCGCGCTGCGCGAGCTCCCCGGCGACCACGCCGCCTCCCGCGCCGGATCCGACGACGACCACGTCGACGCGCTCGCTCATGCCGGGATCCCGAGGTATGACCAGTCGTGCTGGATCTGGCTGGCCAGCGGGAAGTCGAAGTCGATCTCCTCCCAGGCGCCGGGCCCGTCCGCGCCGGGGACGACGAAGTCGCTGTAGAAGGCCTCGATCGCCAGCGCCCGGATCATCATGAACTCCGGGGTCTGCGCGCGGCCGGCGAGCGCTTCCGCTCCGCCGCCGGCGACGTCGGCCAGCGAGTCGATCGCCCCCAGCGCCGCGGCTCGCGTGCCCTCGTCCGCCATGGCGAGCTTCGCGTCGACGTAGGCGGCCGGCTCGACGCGGCCGGACCCCGGCACGATCGCCTCGCACAGCGCCGCGAGCGCCGAGGCTCGGCCCTCGTCCATGATCAGCCAGCTCCTCGCCACGGCCACGCACCCTATACGTGGCGCCGGAATAAAACAAGCTATTTGACAGATCCCGTGGCGACTCCGTTGCGCGTCGTCAGCGGCCTTCCGCAGGGACGTTAGCCATGGCTACCAAGGCGTTAGCCATGGCACGCGGCTAGGGCGCCATTCGACCACGACTGCGCGAACGGCGCGACGGCGGCGATGGCGAGCGCGGCTCGTGCCTTCGTAGAGCGCAGCGGTGGATCGGCGCGCATGCACGGGACATCTAACCCGCCGATGCCGGGCGGATGTCAAGTCCCCGTAACCCGCTGCGACCATCTCGCGCGACCAGCACTACATGAGGCCCTGAACGCGCCAGACTGGAGCAAGCTCATGCCGCTGGCTGCTGAACAGGCGCGTCGGGTCTATGACCGAATCGGCCGAGCGCAGGACACGCAGCGCTTCTACGAGGACGCCGCGACGTCCCGACTGGCGGAGCTCAGCGACCTTGCGGAGGCTCGGTCCGTATTCGAGCTCGGCTGCGGCACCGGCCGCTTCGCGGCCTCGCTCCTGCGCGACCGCCTCCCTGACGACGCTCGCTATCTCGGCGTCGATATCAGCCCGAAGATGGTGGCGCTCGCGGGTGAGCGACTCGGCCGCTGGAGACCACGGGCGGAGGTCGCGCTGATCGACCCGCCCGCGGTTGAGCTGCCTGGCGACGATGGCGGATTCGACCGCTTCTTGGCCACCTACGTCTTTGATCTCCTCACGGTCGAGGACGCGCGGCGGCTGCTCGCGGAGGCGCAGCGATTGCTCGCTCCAACCGGGCTTCTTTGCGTGGTCGGCCTCACCCACGGGGTCACACCAACCACCCGGATGGTTTCGCGCGGATGGGAAGCGGTCGCGAAGCGCCGGCCTTCGCTCCTCGGAGGGTGTCGGCCGATCGAGCTGAGCGAGCTTCTCGCGCCCGGCGGTTGGCGAGTGCGCGATCGAGAGGTGGTCGCGCACTGGGGAGTTCCCTCCGAGGTCATCGTGGCCGGGCCTCAGGCCGCGCCCAGCGTCGCCCGTGCGGCCGCGTAGACGTCGTCGGCCCCCGGCAGGTAGGCGTCCTCGAGCTGGGGGCTCAGCGGGACCGGGGTGAACGGGGCGCCCACGCGCTCCACCGGTGCGTCGAGGTCGTCGAATGCCGCGGCCTGGACCCGGGTGGCGATCTCGGCGCCGAAGCCGCCGTGCTCGACGGCCTCGTGGGCGATCACCAGCCGGTTCGTGCGCCGGACCGAGTCGACGATCGCCTCGAGGTCGAGCGGGATCAGCGTCCGCGGGTCAATCACCTCGGCCTCGATGCCATCCGCCGCCAGGCGATCGGCTGCCGCCAGCGACTCTCCGACCATCCTTGACAGGGCAACGATCGTCACGTCCGATCCCTCGCGCGCCACTCGGGCCCGGCCGATCGGCACCGGCTCGGGATCGCCGGGGACCTCCTCCTTGCGGAAGTAGAGGTTCTTGTGCTCGATGAAGACGACCGGGTTGGGGTCGGCGATCGAGCTGACGAGTAGTCCGGCCGCATCCTCGGCGCGGCTCGGCATCACCACCTTCAGCCCCGGGATGTGAGTGAGCCAGGCCTCCAGGCTCTGGGAGTGCTGGGCGGCGCCCCGCGACCCGGCGCCTCCCTGGGTCCGGAGGACCAGCGGCACCCGCAGCTGGCCTCCGGACATGAAATGGGCCTTGGCCGCGGCGTTGACCAGCTGGTCCAGGGCCAGGGTGAGGAAGTCGATGAACATGATCTCCAGCACCGGGCGCTTGCCGGATTGGGCGGCGCCAATCGCGACGCCGCAGATTGCCGCCTCGCTGATCGGGGTGTTCCGCACGCGCTCGGCGCCGAACTCCTCGGCGAGGCCGGCGGTCGCGGTGTAGGGGCCTCCCTCGGCGACGTCCTCGCCGATCACGATCACGTCGTCATCGGCCCGCATCGCGTCGGCGAGCGTCGCGTTGACGGCCTTGACGAAGGTGGTCTCGGCCATCAGCCCGCCTCCGGGTCGGCATAGACGAGGTCGGCGGCGAGCTCGGGCCGCGGGAACGCGCTCCGGCGCCCGAACTCCACCGCGGACTCGACCTCCTCCCGCGCCTCGGCCTCGATCGCGGCCGCGGCATCCTCGTCGAGCCACTTCGCCTTGGCGGCGCTCCGCTGCAGCCGCATGATCGGGTCCTTCTCCTGCCACTCCTCGTCCGCGAGCGCCTCTCGGTACTGCGCCGGGTCGCCGACGTAGTGGCCGCTGAGGCGGTGGG
>Ga0210120_1000276_pt1 | contig 12221 bp, 12 predicted proteins | sample Goodyear_PhragA__FD_184868 | JGI IMG/M metagenome (GOLD analysis project Ga0210120, IMG submission 184868) | Wetland microbial communities from San Francisco Bay, California, USA, that impact long-term carbon sequestration - Goodyear_PhragA_D2... | ecosystem: Environmental > Aquatic > Marine >... | reverse complement strand
CCGCCGCTGTCGTCACAAGAAGCACCGGTAGAGGCTCGACCGTACGGGGGTCGATAGCGTGCGCGGATGCCCGCCGTGCCCGGCACTCGAGACGCCGACGTCATCGTGGTCGGCGCCGGCCTCGCCGGGCTGGTCGCGGCCCGCCAACTCGTCGCCGCGCGCCGCGACGTCCTCGTGCTCGAGGCCCGAGACCGGGTCGGCGGCCGCACGGCGAACGCCTCAATCGGGGCGGGCAAGGTCACCGAGATGGGTGGACAGTGGGTCGGGCCGACCCAGGATCGGCTGCTGTCCCTGGCGCAAGAGCTGCAGATAGAGACCTTCCCGACCTACTACGAGGGCCGCAACCTCCTTGACCTGGGCGGCAAGCAGCGCCGCTACAAGGGAACGATCCCGCGCCTGGCCCCGCACGTGCTGTTCGACCTCGACCGCGCGCGGCGAAAGCTGAAGAAGGCGGCGCGCCGTGTTCCCGCGGACGCGCCCTGGACCGCCCCGAAGGCCGCGGAGCTCGACTCGCAGACCCTGGCGACCTGGGTGCGCAAGGCGGCCCGGACCAAGAAGGCCCGCAGCCTGCTCGAGATCGCGACCGGAACGGTGATGGGGACCGGCACCGCCGAGCTGTCGCTGCTGTGGATGCTCTCGTATGTCAACTCGGCGGGGAGCTTCGACGCCCTGATCGACACGGAGGATGGCGCTCAGCAGGACCGTTTCGTCGGCGGCTCGCAGTTGATCTCCCAGAGACTGGCGCAGGGTCTCGGCGACGGGGTGGTGCTCTCGGCTCCCGTGCGCGCCATCGCGCAGGACGGCGGCGGCCTCCGGGTCGACGCCGACGGCGTCAGCGCCCGCGCCCAGAGGGTGATCGTCGCGGTCCCGCCGCCTCTCGCGGCCCGGATCTCGTTCACGCCCTCGCTCGGGGGGCGGCGCGACCAGCTGATGCAGCGGATGGCCCACGGCGCGCTCACCAAGTGCGCCGCCGTCTACCCCGAGCCCTTCTGGAGGGCCGACGGCCTGACCGGCCAGGCCGTCACCGATGCGGGCCCCGTGTCCACGACCTTCGACAACTCCCCGCCGGACGGATCGCCCGGGGTGCTGCTCGGCTTCATCGCCGGGGCAGAGGCGATCCGCCACGCCCGCCGGTCTGAGGCCGAGCGGCGAAGCGTCGTCCTCGACAGCCTCACGCGCCTCTTCGGCCCCGAGGCCGGACAGCCCGGGATCTACATCGAGACGGCCTGGGCGGAGGAGGAATGGAGCCGCGGCGGCCCGGTCTGCTCGTTCGCTCCGGGCGCGCTCGCTCAGTACGGCGAGGGCCTGCGCCGGCCGACCGGACGGGTCCACTGGGCGGGCGCGGAGACCGCGACGGTCTGGTGCGGCTACATGGACGGCGCGGTTCGCTCCGGCGAGCGAGCGGCCGAGGAGGTCCTCGATGCGGAAGGATGGCGCCTATGAGCGGGATGCCGGGCGCCGGCGAGGAGGTCGCCTTCGCGGGCGCGGCCCGCATCGCGGAGATGGTCCGCGAGGGAGAGGTCTCCCCGAGCGAGCTGGTCGAGCTCTATCTCGAGCGGATCGCGCGGCTCGAGCCGGAGCTGAACGCCTACCGCGTGGTGCTCGCGGACGGGGCGCGCGCCGACGCGAAGCGGGCCGAGGAGCGGCTCTCCAACGGAGACGACGCCCCGCTGCTCGGGGTGCCGGTCGCGATCAAGGACAACGTCGACTACGCCGGCGAGGTGACGACGCAGGGGACCGCCGCGTACGGCGAGCCCGCGACCGAGGACGGGCTGGTGGTCAGGCGCCTGCGAGAGGCCGGGGCAACGATCCTCGGCAAGACCAACCTCCCGGAGCTGGCGATCTACGGGTTCACCGAGAGCCAGACATGGGGCGCCACTCGGAATCCCTGGGACACCTCCCTGACGCCCGGCGGATCCAGCGGTGGCAGCGGGGCCGCCACCGCCGCGGGCATGTGCGCGATCGCGCACGCGACCGACGGCGCCGGGTCGATTCGCTACCCGGCGGCCTACAACGGCCTCTTCGGGCTGAAGCCGCAGCGAAACCGCATCTCGCTCTCTCCCGACCGTGAGCACTGGTACGGCCTCTCGGTCTCGGGCTGCGTCAGCCGCACGGTGATGGACACCGCGCTCTACCTCGACGTGATGAGTGGCCCGGAGAAGGGCGATTTCGACTCGCCGCCTCCGCTGCGGAGGCCGCTGACGGATGCGGCGCGCGCGGCGCCCGGAAAGCTGCGGATCGCGTGCACCACCAAGACCGCCACCCCGGTGCGAAAGGCGCCCGAGGTCCTGGCCGCCTACCACGAGACCATCGAGCTGCTGCGCTCCCTCGGGCACGAGGTCATCGAGGCGGGCCCGAGCTACGGGCGCGCCCGGCTGGACTTCTTCCCCCTGTACTTCCGCGGGATCCGCGACGAGGCGCTCACCCTCCCGCATCCTGAGCGGCTCTCGGACCAGAGCAAGGGGTTCGTGCGGGTGGGCCGCCTGTTCAGCGATCGCAGGATGGCCAAGGTGAAGGACCGTATGCCGGCGGCCGCCGTGAAGATTCAGGAGCTCTTCAGGGACTACGACCTGCTGCTGACCCCGGCGACCGCACAGCCGCAATTCGAGGTCGGCAAGTTGCTCGGCAAGGGCGCTCTGGTGACGATGAACGCGATGAGCCAGATCTATCCATACGGGTTCACCTGGAACTACACCGGGCAGCCCGCCGCCACGATCCCCGCGGGGTTCACCGACGGAGGGCTGCCGCGGTCGGTGATGCTCGTCGCGCGCCCGAACGACGAGGACACGCTGGTCTCGGTTGCCGCGCAGCTCGAGTCGGAGCGCTCCTGGGCGGAGAGGACGCCGGACCTCCCGTAGCGGCGAGCGGCGGCTGTGGCGGCGCTAGCTCGCCACGCCCATGCCGACGGGCGCGCCGATCTCGATCTCCTGGGCCTCGGCGGCCATCTGCACCGCGCCGTCCGGGCCGCCCAGCTCCGCCCACCGTTCCCGGGCACTCTCCTGGAAGCGATCGAGGAAGTCGTCGGAATGCAGGGGGTCGTGGTGGAACATCAAGAGCCGTTGCGCGTCGACCCGGCGGGCGAAGGTCAGCGTGTCGCTGAGGCGCGAGTGGCCCCAGCCAACATGCTCGGGGTATTCCTCGTCGGTGTACTGGCAGTCGTGGATCAGCAGGTGGGAATCGCGGGCCAGGTCGTATCCCGAGATCCACTCCGGCTCGAGTGATTCGAGCGGGGCGCCCAGGCCGGGCTCGTGGTCCGAGATGTAGGTGAGCGTGGTCGGGCCATCGGTGATCCGGTAGCCGAGCGTGGGCCCTCGGTGGGTAACCGCCTCGGCGTGGATCTTCGCGGGCCCGATCTCCCATTCGCTGGGCGGCGTGTCCCGGAAGTTCACCTCGCAGGGAAGCTCGCGGACCTCGACGGGGGAGAGAGGGGCCGAGATGTAGCGCGAGATTCGCTCCTCGAGTGAGGCCTCGGGCGACGACGGCCCCCAGATCGTGATCTTGGACTCCGACCGGAAGCAGGGCGCGAAGAACATCAGGCCCTGGATGTGGTCCAGGTGAAGGTGGGTGAGGAGGATGTTGATCTTCGGCAGCCGCTTGGCGATCCCGACCCCGAGGCTGCGGATGCCGGTGCCGGCATCGATGATCAGGGTGGAGCCATCCGAGAGCTCGAGCTCGACGCAGGAGGTGTTGCCGCCGTAGCGGTTCATCTCGGGGCCCGGCGCAGGCACGGAGCCCCGCGCCCCCCACACCTTGAGCTTCATCGGATCCTCACCATCTGCCTTCTCCTCTCTCCCGCCCAGCCTATAGCGGACTAAGCCGCCCCGCGTGTGTTGTTGGCCCGCGTCCAGAAGAAGATCATCGCCCCCTCCTGACCGCCCTCGGCGACGATCGGCAGCGCGGTGGACTCGATCTCGTAGTCGTCACCCGTCATCGAGCGCACCGTGAAGCCTCCGTGCGCCGGCCGGCCCTGGCGGAGGGCCTTGGTCGTGGGGAGCTGCTCGATCGGGATCGGGCTCCCGTCGTCTCCAAACGGCCCAATCGCGTGACTCCACTCCTCGGCGGGCATCCGCCCCGATTCCTCGAAGGAGATGCCGAGCAGCGCCCCGGCCGCCTCGTTGTAGAAGATCATGGTGCCGCTCTCATCGACCAGGAACGCGGGCGTGGAGAGGCTCGTCAGGAGGTTGCGGGCCAGGATGAGCTCGAGCGGCTTCTGATGCATTCGAGACCAAGTCTCGCGTATGCTCGCGCCGCGATGCGCCACCGGGCTTGCGGAGCAGGGATAGCGACGACGGCGGTTCTGCTGGCCGCGCTGTTCGCATGGGCGGGCACGGCCGTCGCCCAGACTCCGGGACTTCCCGTGGTGCCGATCGTCCCCGACCCGAACGGCGGAGCGGCGACCCCTTTCGAGGGCTCGCCCGCGTCACCGAGCCCGATAACCGGCGTAGCGGTTCCGCCGCGCAATCCGTTCATGGCGCCGAATCCGCGCAACAACATCCACGACGACGCCTACATGACGGACACCTATCGGATCCCCGGGCCTCTCGGCGACGGCGCCGAGCTGTCGACGCTCTTCAACCGAGAGTGCGGCTCGACCACCTTCGACTCCGCCGGGCGGATTCTGACGGTTTGCGTCGGCATCGACCGGCCCGTCATGGCGTTGCTCGACCCACACACCCTGCGGACCCTGGCGACCCTGCCCCTGCCCTTCCGGAATCCCAGCTCGGCCGGCAGTATCTTCACCGACTTCTCCGGCGGCGGGTACTTCTACCTGGATGACCACGACCGGGCGGTGGTCTCGACCAACGATCACCACATCCTCGTGGTCTCGATCACCAGCGGCCCTGGCTTCACGGTCGACCGCGACTATGACCTGAGCGGCCACCTGGCCCCCGACGAGGGGATCGTCTCGGCGCTGCCCGACTGGAGTGGCCGGATCTGGTTCGTGAGCCGCCGCGGCGAGGTCGGCACCATCGACCGGAAGAACGGCAGAGTTCGCACGATGCGTCTCGGGGGCGAGGGGATCTCGAACTCCTTCGCGGTCGATGAGACGGGCGGCGTCTATCTGGTCTCCGACAAGGCCCTCTATCGCTTCGATGCCAACTCGAACGGCGGGCCGAAGGTCAGCTGGCGGGTCGTCTATCCGAACTCGGGCATCCACAAGCCCGGCCAGAGCGACGCCGGCTCGGGGACCACCCCGACGCTGATGGGGAGCGGGTGGGTGGCGATCACCGACAACGCCGATCCGACGAACGTGGACGTCTACCGGCGCGCCCTCAAGCTCAAGGGTAAGAAGCGGCGCGGAAAGGCCAAGGCGAAGGCGAGGCTCGTCTGCGCAGCGCCCGTCTTCGCCAAGGGGGCGAGCGCGACCGACAACTCCCTGATCGGCACGAAACACTCCCTGGTCGCCGAGAACAACTACGGCTACACCATCAGCGCCGCCAACCTGGGCGGCACGCCGAGCACGCCCGGCCTGACTCGGATCGACGTGGTCAAGAAGAAGAGCGGCAAGAAGGGCAAGCGCAGGCGGAAGGCGCACGTCCGTTGCCGGACCGCCTGGACAAGCGACGAGGTGGCTCCCTCTGTTGTCCCGAAGCTCTCGCTCGCCAACGGCCTCGTCTACACCTATACGAAGCCGCCGCGCACGGATGGGCTCGACGCCTGGTACCTGACCGCGCTCGACTTCCGCAGCGGCCGCACGGTCTACCGGCGCCTGGCCGGCACGGGCTTCGGCTTCAACAACAATTACGCGCCGGTCACGCTCGGCCCCGACGGCACGGCCTACGTGGGCGTGCTCGGCGGGCTGGTCGAGCTGCCGTAAGCCGGCTTCCCGCGAACCGGCTTCGCCCGGGGAACGGCGATCCTCGACCGGACGAGAAGCCGGCCGAGGTCGCGACGCGGAGAGCCGGAGCTAGGTGAGCTTGCCGATCTTGAAGATCTTGGTCCCGCAGTCCGGGCAGGTGCCCTGAATCGCCGGGCGACCGTTCTTCATCGTGACCTGCTGCGGATCCTTGATCTCGACCTTCTTGCGTTCCTTGACGCAGTAGCCCTCAGGCATCGAGGACCTCCTTTCGAGAGCCGATTCCGCGGGCCACGCTAGAGCACCTTTCGGACGCGCGTGGCGGGCACTCGGCAATTTAGTGCCGAATAGCACTAACTATGGGTTCTTGCCTGTCGCGCCGGGCGTTGTCGTCGTCGTAGGCGTAGGCCCCGTGCCCGCGGCCGCTCCGCCCTTGCCGAACGCGCCTGATGCCGCCTGGCTCTGCAGCGTCGCGATGCCGGCCGCGTTCTGTGATTGCTGGCGCTGCAGGGCGGAAATCGACGACTGAAGCTGCGCGGCGGAGGCGTTGAGCGCGTTCTGCGTGTCCTTCGAGTTCTTCGAAGCTGCCGCCTGGAGCGCGTCGACCTTCTGCGTGAGGGCGTCGACGTCGCTCTTGGTGGCGCTGTCGGACTTGGTCGTGAGCCCGAAGTAGAGCGCCGCGCCGGCGGCGAGGATCGCGATCAGCAGCCCGGCCGCGCCGAAGTAGGTGATCCGCCCCTGCTTGCGCTCGATCTCGGCCATCCAGCCCTGCAGTCCCTCCATGCGCTCCTGCAGGTTGGGCTCGGGCGCCTTCGATCCGGCGTCGCCCTTCGCCGCGGTCGGCGTGGCGCCTTCCTTCGCGGCCTCCTTGGTCTTCGCCTCCTCCGACTTGGCGCCGTTGCCCGCCTGGGGCTGCGGCTTCGTCTCGGTCGCCGCCCACGATCTTCCCCGAGGCCGGCTGCCGCTGTCGGAGCGCCCCGGCAGCGTCACCTTGGGCATGCGGATGCGCGGCATGAGGCTCCTTCCATCTGCCATGGGGCCATCCTAACCCGACCCCGTGAACCGGCGTCCCACTACCATCCCGCGTCCCGTCCACAGCGTCGAACTCGCACAAGGAGACCACCAGATGCCCGAAGCAGTGATCGTCGACACCATCCGCACGCCCATCGGCAGGGCGTTCAAGGGTTCCCTCGCCCAGCTGCGCCCCGACGAGCTGGGCGCCTTCGTGATCGACGAGCTGCTGGAGCGAAATCCTGAGGTCCAGCCTTCATCGGTCGAGGACGTCTTCTGCGGCTGCGGCATGCCCCAGGGCCTGCAGGCGTTCAACATCGCCCGCATCATGGTCCTGCTCTCGAAGAAGCTGCCGGAGACCGTGAACGGCGTAACCATGTCGCGCTACTGCGCCTCCAGCCTGGACTCGATCCGGCACGCGGCCAACGCGGTGCGCGCCGGGCAGGGCGACACCTACATCGCGGCCGGCGTCGAGTGGGTGAGCCGCTACAACGAGCGCACGGAGCCTGCCGGAGTCGCCGACCAGAACGAGAAGCTGCAGGGCAAGGACGGGACCCCGAACGCCTACATCGAGATGGGCATCACGGCCGTCAACGTGGCCAAGCGCTACGAGGTCAGCCGCGCCGACATGGACAAGTACGCGCAGCGCTCCCAGGAGCTCGCCGTGCGGTCCCAGGAGGACGGCTTCTTCGACCGTGAGATCGTCCCAGTCAAGCTCCCGGATGGGACCGAGGTGACGAAGGACGATGGCCCGCGCGCAAGCTCCACGCTCGAGAAGCTGTCCGAGCTGCCGGAGGCCTTCGAGGGCGGGGGAGGGGTCACCGCCGGCAACTCGTGCCCGCTCAACGACGGCGCCGCGGCCGTGCTGGTGATGTCGGAGGACCGCGCCAAGGAGCTCGGCCTGAAGCCGCGGGCGCGAATCGGCATGGCCGCCACGCACGGCAACGAGCCGGAGTACATGGGCGTCGCCCCGCTCGGGGCGATCAAGAAGGTGCTCGACCGCAGCGGCAAGACCATCAAGGACGTCGACGTGGTCGAGCTGAACGAGGCGTTCGCCGCCCAGGTGATCCCGATCATGGCCGAATGCGACATCCCCCTGGAGAAGATGAACACGCACGGCGGGGCGATCGCGCTCGGGCATCCGTTCGGCATGACCGGCGCCCGGATCATGGGCACGCTGCTCAACGTGCTGGAGACCGACGACCACCAGATCGGCCTCGAGACGATGTGCGTAGCCGGCGGTCAGGGCGAGGCGATGCTCGTCGAGCGGCTCAACTAGCGGCGCGGCCGTTAGGTACGCAGGCCCTCGACCAGCTGAAGCAGGGCCTCCTCGACCTCGGCGCGGGCCCTGCGCGGGTGCTCGGCGTGGGCGATCACGAAGGCCGCCTCGGAGAGGGCGGCGACCAGGAGGTGCGCCATCGGATCGACGGCGATCGGGCGAAGGACGCCGGCCGCAACCGATCCCTCGAGCGCCGCGCGCGTCAGCCCGAGGCCGTGGCGGTTGTCGATCTCGCGCCACTCCTCCCAGCCGAGCACCGCGGGGGCATCGGTGAGCGCGATCTGCTTGACGGCCGGCTCCTCGCAGGCGTCGAGGAACGACCCCATGCCGGTCACCATGAGATCCCACGGATCCTCGGCTCCGCCCATCTTCGCTGCGATCCGCTCCATCAGATCCGCCTCGACGCGCGCGAAGACGGCCCGGAAGAGGTCGCGCTTGTCCTCGAAATGGTGGTAGAGCGCCCCCCGGGTCACCTTGGCTCGGGCGACGATCTCCTCGGTGCCGACTGCGGCATATCCCCTCGCGGTGAAGAGCTCAAGTGCGGCCTCGATCAGGGCCTCGCGGGTCGCCCTGGCCTCGGTCTCGCGGCGGCCCGGGGCGTTTGCGGTGCGGTGTGTGGTTGACATACAGCCTGTAGGTTAAGTGCCCAGCATTAGCGGCCGCCACAAACACCGCGGCCGGATATACCGGTACCTTCGCCCCGGGATGTCCCCAGAGCGCTTCACCTCGCTCCTGGAGGCGGCTAGGGAAGGGAGCGACGCCGCCTGGCAGGAGCTCTACAACGACCTCGCGCCGGTGGTCCTCGGATATCTGCGCGCCAACGGCGCCCCGGACCCGGAGGACACCCTGAGCGAGTCCTTCCTGCAGGTCGCCCGCGACATCGCCAAGTTCGAGGGCGACGAGCGCGGCTTCCGCTCCTGGGTCTTCACGATCGCCCATCACCGCCTGATCGACGCGCGCCGCCACTCGGCTCGCCGGCCGGTCGAGCTCGCGGCGGAGCCGCCGGAGCCCCCCGGGCGGGCGGACGACGCGGCCGATGAGGCGCTCGCTCGGATCGGCGTCGAGCAGGTCCAGCGGATTCTCGCCATGCTCTCAGAGGACCAGCGAGCGGTCCTGCTCCTGCGGGTGGTAGGCGACCTCAGCATCGAGGACGTGGCGAAGGCCGTGGGCAAGCGCCCGGGAGCCGTGAAGGCCCTGCAGCGGCGCGGCCTGGCCGCGGTCAGGCGGGCGCTCGCCCAAAAGGGGGTAACCCTGTGAGCGGCAACGGCGCTTACGAGGATGAGATGAACGAGGTCGCCCTATTCCAGAGCGCGTTGCGTACGGCGGTGCCCTCACAGCCCGATCCGAGTCTCGGGACGAGGCTCGTGCCGCGGCTCGCCGAGGCCGCTCGCCTTGCGACCGTCGAGGCGGAGACCCACGCGGTCAGGCGGCGACCTCGCTCGCGACGTGCGTTGGTGGCCAGGGTCGGGATCGCGATCGCGCTGATCCCGCTGGTGCTCGCCGGCCTTGCATTTGCGGGAGTGACCGTGCCCTCGCCGGCACGGTCGGCCTTCGACAAGGTCGGGATCAGTCTGCCCAACCAGCCCGCCGCGACCAGCCAGGCGACTCCCGCGGGCCAGGGCTCTTCCGGAAAGAACGACGGCGGCCAGACGACGACGGCGAAGAGCGAAGCCGGCGGCAAGGGCAATTCGGCGCCGGCCCATCAGCACGCTCTCGAGCAGCAGGCGAAGGCGCAGGGCAAAGCGGTCGGCCACACCCAGGGGAAAGGGATCGGGCTCCACGGCTCGACGCCTCCCGGACAGGCCAAGGAGCCGGGCCCCCCTTCTCAATCCAACGCCGGGGGCAACTCGGCCACCCACACGACCACTCACACCACCCCGGAGCACACCACGCCCACCACGCCGGGCAACGGCAATGGCAACGCCAACGGGAACGGCAAGGGAAAGGGCAGCTGAACTAGGCGCTCACTAGGCTGCCTCCTCCCGGGATGGAGGAGATGACTTGACCAGGGTTCGGTTTCGCGCGGCCCTTGCGCTGGCCGGGACGGCCGCTGCGCTGGCCGTCGTCGCGACCCCCGCGCCGGCTCGCGAGCGAGTGATCAGCGTCGATACTCGCCCGGGGCCGGCACAGCTGAACCACGTCACCGTGCACAAGTTCGGGCCCGCGTCGGCCAAGCGCGTCCTCGTGCTGATGCCCGGCACCCAGGGCGGAGCGGGGGACTTCACGCTTGACGCGCGCTACCTCGTGAGGCGAGTCCCCGGTCTTCAGGTCTGGGCGATCGATCGGCGCACCCAGGCGCTCGAGGACACATCAGCCTTCGCCGCTGCGCTGCGCGGCGAGATCTCCCCGCAGCAGGCGTTCGACTACTACCTCGGGGGCGGCGGCTTCCGCTTCCGTGGCAAGAACGAGGACCCCTACGCTCGAGAGTGGGGGATGTCGGTGGCGCTCAAGGACGCCCACGCCGTGGTCAAGCTCGCCCGCAACCACGGCCGCCGCCAGGTGGTTCTCGGAGGCCACTCGCTCGGGGCATCGCTGACGGTGGCCTACGCCGCGTGGGACTTCAACGGACGCCCCGGCTACAAGGATCTCGACGGGCTCGTCCTCATCGACGGCGGCCTCCTGGGGAGCTTCGACGCCTATGACCTCGCGCAGGCGCAGCAGGCGGTGGCGGACCTGCAGGGCAGCGACCCGTTCCTCGATCTGCTCGGGGTCGGATTGCCGGAGGCGGCCGGCCTCTTCGCCGAGGTGGGCGGGCTGTACGCCCTGAAGGCCCCGACCGATTCGGCGACGACGCTCCAGGGCTACAAGCTGCTGCCGGCCCAGTTCAATCCGCCGTTCCCGGTCACCAACCGGGCGCTGCTCGGCTACGCGTTCGACCGCGACAGCTCCCCGGCGGAGCTCGGCCTGCTGCACATAAACGGCGGCGCGCTCGCGGCCTCCGGCGACCCTCGGGACTGGGTGGACGGCGGCGTGACGCCGGTCAGCCGCCTGGCCGAGATCTTTGGCCAGGAGCCCACCAATGCTGTGGAGTGGTACTTCCCCACGCGGCTGACGATCGACACGAACGGCGCGGACCAGATGAGGCAGAACGACGTCGCCAACTTCCTCGGCCTGCGGCTCTCACACACGAAGCAGGTGAACCTGCCGCTCTACGCGATCGCGAGCGACCTGGCGGGAGCGCACGTCCTGGATGGCGCCCGCAACTTCATCCGCCGGTCGCGGACCACCCGCAAGGAGTCGATGCTGGTCAACCGCAACCCGCAGATCAGCCACCTCGACCCGCTGACCGCCGCGCCGAAGACGAACGCCTTCCTGAAGACCGTCGTCCCGTTCTTGGACAAGAAGGTGTTCGGGGGCAAGCGGAAGCGGTAGACGGCTTCGCCATCAGGTCGCGGCCACAAGCCGCCGGCCAACATAAGTCGCTACGGGCTTCGCCCTTCGCTCCGAAGTAGACCGGCCTGGTGGCCGCTAGGGCGCGAGGGCCCAAACCGCGAAGAGGGAGCTGCAGATCGCCAGCAGGCTGCCGAACAGCCAGAGGACCTGCCTGACCCGCTGCCGCTCGTGCGCCCAGAGTGCGAGCGCGATCCAGAGCGGGAAGATCACGAACTCGAAGCGCGGCAGGGACATCAGCGGGAAGGCCCCCGCCGGGACCGAGAGGGGGAGGGCGAGGCCGCAGACGGCGTAGGCGGTGTACGCCGGGTCGAGCCTCCGGCTCACCTCTCCGCAGAGCCAGACGCCGCCGGCGAGGAAGCAGAACATCACGATGTCGCGGATGTCGACGAGCCGCGTCGACACCCCGTGTGCGATGGCGGCCGGCGGCCGAGCCACCCCGGGGATGATCAGCTCCGCCAGGCCATGGACGGCGCTCCAGAGCCCGAGCGCAAGCCCGCCGAGCGGCACGAAGCTTCGGTGCCAGGCGGCCTGTGCCGAGAAGACCGAGGTCGGATCCCCGGTCGAGAGCCCGAGGTAGAGCACGTAGGCGGCCAGCCCAGCCGGGACGGCGAGCAGCAGCCAGAGAACGTCCGCGCGCGGTCTGTAGCGCGGCCGGAGCCCGCGGGCAAGGTCGCGAGCCGGCCGGTCGAGCCTGGGCCCGTACAGGTAGATGATCAGCAGGGGGACGATGACGATCACCCC
>Ga0210120_1000275_pt1 | contig 12244 bp, 10 predicted proteins | sample Goodyear_PhragA__FD_184868 | JGI IMG/M metagenome (GOLD analysis project Ga0210120, IMG submission 184868) | Wetland microbial communities from San Francisco Bay, California, USA, that impact long-term carbon sequestration - Goodyear_PhragA_D2... | ecosystem: Environmental > Aquatic > Marine >... | reverse complement strand
GTAACCGTCGTCGTCCTGTGCGAGGACGTTGCCGCCAAAAAAATGATCCACGATTCACTCCTGACGCAATTTCGCCCTCTGCAAGACCTCGAAGTGGTCGCTAAGAACGGATTCAGTTCACTAGTCGTCTACGCTGAAAGAACGGTTAACGACCCCAAAAATCCAAACGGTTACGCAATCGCGATTGCTCACACCAATGGCTACGAATTAAGGCTTGCCTACCAAAATCTGCGAGGAATCAACGACGAAAAGGTAAAGGCCGTGCGCACTGTCGCCGAGCGCGCCCTCCGAGAGGATCTTGGATTACTACGTCACCTCAACGTGGCGCATCTTGACGAACTATCCCAGAAGAACGTCGACGCCCTGACGAAGAGTATCGTTTCTGATTTTCACGAGCGTCAGAAAAGCACGGATTGAGCTGCGCTAACGGATCGGCGGCTTAGCTATCAGCTCTTCTGTAGCGGCAGCTGTGTCAGGCGCCCCAGTTCCGGGGAGCGCAGGCTGCCAGCCTGCAGTCCTCGGCAGCTTGCCGAGGACCACCGCACAACATTTCGTACAGAATATCTCGGCAAGCCGCCGAGACGAACAAGCCAGCGGCTTATACTTCCCAGACAAGGAATTTTCCTTTTCCGATTCAACGCTTTAATTCGCCACTCAGGCATAACGAATCGCATGGCATTAGCGATTCACTCCGTAGCCTCCAGCTCGGCGCGAAAGGCCGACAGACTAACCTCGGTCGGCATGAAACCGGTGTCGCTGTAGGTGATGGTCACACTCTGATCCTCTTTTGAAAATAATACTGTGCCGGCCATGCCTTCGATGGAGGCCACCTTCTCTTTCCAACCCGCATCGCGAAACTGGTTACGAAAAGATTCAATGGCCGCTTTGGCTTTCCCTTTGTCCAGAGTGAACTTGATCGAGTCATTGGTCTGCTTCACGTCCTTCGCACCCGCGGGAAGTGTGACGGCGACTTTCGGTACCTTGTTCTTCTCGGCCAGCTCGGCGGCTTCCTTCGCCTCTTTCGCTGCTTTCGCTTCCGCGGCGGCGCGGAGTCTGGGCGCCATTTCTTTTATTTTTCGATCGCGCTCGGCGATTTCGGCCCCGCTTTGAAAACGGACCGTAGTATAAAGCTTGCCGCTATAAGCAGAGGGGATCGAAAGCGTCAACATGTCCTTCCCGGGATTGCGAAAGATCATGGTCGGCTTTCCATCCACGTCGACCATCTTGTCCATCGTCGATTTCCAACCTGCGCCGGCCAGCGCCTTCCGGTAAAAATCGGCGATCGCGCCCTCGTTCTCTCTGGTTTCGAAAGTTACTTCCGGGGGCTCATCGGAGTAGCGCAAATCCTCGACGTTCGGCGGCGCCGGAATATCTGCCGACATTTGCTGCGTCGTATACTGGATCATGGTCTTGCCTTCCTGCGCGGGCGCTGACGAAACCGTCGCGGTAGCGAGGATTGCGTTCTGTTTGAACACGGCGGTATCACCGGCGGTGCCGAACGGCACCCAACCTTTCGCGGTGAAAACATTCCGGCAGGCTTCGGCCGTCGCAGGCACGGCCGCGTCGGTGGAATACATCGCGGTCGGCTCACCCACATAGACCGGCTTTGCGCCCGTAGGTACTGGAAGCTGCCCGGGTCTCACATTGCCCTGATTTTGCAGGATCACCATCAGGTTGCCGGATCCGCCAGCGGGAGAAACCGAGTGCGTGACAATGAACCCGTCTCGCCCAAACAATGCGGTAGCCGATTGCTCGGTGACGTTGGTGTTTTTTGGCAATTCTTTCCAGCCTTGCCCAAGAAGCGTCTTCCGGTTGAATTCGAACACCGATTTCACATTGCCCGTTGCGAGATAGGTAAGGTTGGCCACCTGACGCGACTCCGGCGGCTTGGCACCCTCTACCAGCGGGAACGTCGAGAGATCCAGGACCTTGGCCGCTTGTTCCAATGTGGCCGGCGTTTTGACCGCGTCGGCCGACGGCGTGTTCTCCGCTTCACCCTTTTTCGCACCACATCCGAAGAAGCAACCAATCGCGCAGACCACCAGGAATCTTTCCATCACTTTGTTCATAGGCGGCGATCATACCCGCCACCAAAGGCTCGCTTCCAGTGCGATTTTATTTCGTGGTTCTTACTTCTTCCTTCTGACTTTGTTGACGGTGCGTGGCGAGCGCATCTTCGCTCCGAACGGGAGCATAAAAACAAACGGGGGGAACACATGCACCTCGCGTGTTAACGACTCGGAAAGCTTTCGCGAATCGCGAGCGTTACGACGGCAAAGAAGATGTAATTCCGGCCTGCGAAGGTAACTTGAGGCCGTCGGCCAACTTTAGCATGGCGTACCGAAGTCACACTGGAACGGATTTGCTCCGCCACGTGAATCCCTCCTTTGCGAGGCCTATCCGAAAAGGTACTCAACAAATAATGACCAGCATTTGGCAAGCATCGCCAAGCATCGAAAACGATTCGGGGCAATAAAAATTCATGAACACGAAATTCGCGAAAGCCTTGTGTCTCTTCGTCTGCGGCGCGGGATCGGCCGTTTACGCAGGCAACCCATTGGATTTCCCAATGTCGCGCCCGCCGCGGACTTCTCAGCATTCGATGGCGCTGTCGAGCGGTCCGGCGATTTTTCCTCACGAATTCCGTTCGCTCGATGGCACCGGCAACAACCCGGTCGATCCGCTGCGTGGTTCCGCGGGGGTCGCGCTCCTACGCCACACTACCATCGGCTACACTGACGGTTCCGGCACTCCCGCGGGCGCAGGTGAACCGAGCTCGCGCCAGATCAGCAATCTCATCTGTGCGCAGGATCAACTGCTCCCAAACGCCGAGAACACCTCCGATTTCCTCTGGCAATGGGGACAGTTTCTCGATCACGACATTGACCTGACACCGACCGCCGTTCCAGCCGAGCCCTTCAATGTCGCAGTCCCGCTGGGAGATCCCTACTTCGATCCCCAAGGTACTGGCACACAGGTGATCGAGCTTGATCGGTCGCTCTATGAGATGATCCGTGGCGTTAGAGAGCAACTAAATGTTATTAGCGCATTCATTGACGCTTCTCAGGTCTATGGCTCCGATGAAGCGCGCGCCATGGAGCTGCGGACACTCGATGGCACGGGAACCCTCAAGGTAAGCCCAGGCAATCTGCTTCCTTATAACATCCATGGCTTCCCGAATGCGCCCGATAACAGCGCGACTTACTTCCTGGCAGGCGACGTCCGCGCCAACGAACAAACAGGTCTGACGGTGATGCATACGCTTTTTGTGCGTGAGCACAATTACTGGGCGCGCTTCATCAAAAGGCGCCAGCCCTGGCTCGATGACGACGCAATCTATTACCGGGCCCGGGCCATCGTCGGGGCGGAGATGCAAATCATCACCTACAGGGATTTCCTCTCCCGGCTCCTTGGGCCAAATGCGCTCCCGCCTTACACCGGCTATAACCGGCAACTGGACCCGGGAATCGAGAATGCATTTTCGACCGCTGCCTTTCGCGTTGGACATACCATGCTCTCGCCCGTCCTCCTGCGGCTGGATGAACACAACCAATCAATTGGCAACGTCCCGCTGCGGGATGCTTTCTTTAACCCGACACTCGTTAGCAGTGTAGGGATCGAAGTCTATCTCCGTGGCCTCGCGAAACAGGCGCACCAAACCATCGACGGTTATATCGTGGATGACGTCCGGAACTTCCTCTTCGGTCCTCCGGGAGCAGGCGGCTTCGACCTCCCCTCGCTCAACATGCAGCGCGGGCGCGATCATGGTCTGCCGCGCTACAACGTTGTGCGACAGAACTTCGGCCTGGCTCCGAAAAGTTCATTCGCCGACATCTGTTCCGATCCGCTCATGCAAGCGAAGCTCGCCAGTTGTTTTGCCACCGTCAATGATATCGATGTGTGGATCGGCGCCCTAGCGGAAGATCATGTAAATGGCGGACAAGTTGGCGAGTTAATCTTCACTATCCTAAGAGATCAGTTCACCCGGCTGCGCGATGGTGACAGGTTCTGGTATCAGACCTATTTCCCCGCCGGATGGGTGCACTATCTCGAACATCAAACACTCGCCACGATAATCCGGCGCAACACGTCGGTCGGTTTTGAATTGCAGGGCGACGTATTTAAGGTGCCGACACGCTAAAGTTGACATGAAGATCGCGTCCGTCCCGCTGTAGCAAATCAGTTCCGGGGAGCGCACGCCGCTGGCGTGTTTGTTTCGGCTGCCAGCCGAAACTCTTTTATCTTTCCCTTCAACGATTCAACGCTTCAACGATGCGCGTCGCGCAGACCACCGCCAGTCCGGTCAAGGACTCGCCGTGGAGAGCTCGGACCTAGTGCGGCGCCCCCGCTGCCCAGGGAGCGACACCGAGAGCAGTCAGCACGATTTCCACCGCCAGAGAGCAAAGGATCAGTCCCATCACACGTACAAGGACAGACGCCCCCTGCCGGCCGATTACCCGCAAAATCCCATCCGAAAAAAGCAGCAGAAGATAGGTGACGAAGAGCACTACTATGAGGACCGCGCCGGTTTGGAGCCGCTGCGGCACCGTATAAACGTCGTTATCCGTTAAGACGATCACGGCCATCATCGCGCCCGGTCCAGCGATGGAAGGCACCGCCATCGGGAACACCGCGAGATCGCGCCCCTCTTCCGGCGACATTTTCGTCTTCGTATCCATTTTCCCGAAAAGCATCTGCACACCGAACAGGAACAAAATGACGCCACCGGCCACCTTGAGCGAGTGCATGCGAATGCCGATCGCGTCGAGAACGACCTGACCAATGGTCCCGGCTGCCACGAGGATGATGGTGGCGTAAATGACAGCTTTTAGCGCAGTCCGATGCCGCTCTCCCCGGGTGAGCGAAACGGTCAGCCCTGCGAACAACGCGACGTTCGCAATCGGATCGATCGTCGTCCAGAGCGTCGCAAAGTCCTTGCTGATTTTGATCAGGAGCGGAGACATGAGTAAATGCGGTCTGTCGTTTTAAACAAACCGCAGATCAATGGCGAGACAAAGCTGGGGAGCGTGTGCGCCTCGCGCGCTGGCGATTGCGTCCTCGCGATTGGAAACTTTTGAATGTCCGTTTCAACGAGTCGCTCGCAAATGGAGCTGAGGGATCAGCGACATAGAAGGCAAACTCGCGACGGGCAGTGGCGAGCGAGCTGGGGAGCGAACAAGTTTCAAAATGGGCGGGAGCACATTAGTCAACGACATGGCCGGCAAAGCCGCGAGGTAGCGATCGAGCGATGCGGGAAGCAGCCGGGATACAATCCCTGGCACGCCAACTCGTCACGCCATAGCTTTCTCGACACGCCGTAGCTTCAGCGCAGGAGATAGCGTCGGCGGAAGCCTCTCTCGACTCGCCGGCTCGTCACGCCAAAGTCGAACGTAGGCGGAAGCCATTCTACGAAGGCTGCTTGGCGACTGGGCGTAGGCGAATATTGCGTTGATTCGCTGCTAGCCGACATCGCGAGCCTTGGACTGTTTAGCGGAATTCATGCTCTGCAGTTCGAATTGACCAGCGCACGCAGCTAGTTCGAAACGGAACCGCGGCGTGTAGTATTTTGCGCGACAGTCTTGTCTTTCTTTTTCTGCAAGGCGACGACCATTCGGCGCACGCAATTGTGTTTGCAACGCGGAGCGAGGACTTTCAAGCTCTCTTCTTCCGAACCCCATTGCAAGATATCGATGTCCACATAGCGGACACCCCAGTTCCTCACCTCCGACCGACTCGGCTTATAAAGATCGATTGTGTCGGTGCCGACTAACGCATTTCCGTAATCGTCGATGACGTATTCTTCATTCGTGTCGGCGAGGCGAAAGCGTGTTCCCAGCGGGTATCGTGACCAATCCGAGGCCGCGCTCATCACATGTCGACCGGAAAGATACGTGCCGATGGCATTATGAGCCCCGCTTCCTCCCTCGTGCTGGGTGTAAGCAGTAGTTCGCACCTTTGGTATTCGCTTCCCGCTGGTGAGAGTCGGTTGCGATTGCGTGGCGCAGCCTACAACAAAGCAAGCTAAAGCTCCCGCGAGCGCTAGGTTAAGGCATCTAGGCATCGGCGTGTCGCGTCTTCAATACCAGCCTGGACATCGAGGGGCAAGCGGTTTTTACGGAAATTCCCTAGGACACCAATTGATTTTAAACTGAGAAGCGAATTTGTCCGCCCAAACAATCCGCTGCGCATCAGCGGCTGGGGACTTGCGTTAGTTCAGTAGTGCAATGTGGACACCGCGTCGCCTTGATTGGGATAGTCATCGCGCATGCCGGACAATCTTTTGACACCGGCTCAGCATTTGGAGCAGGTCGCTTCATCTTATTGATGGCTTTCACCACAAGGAAAATGCAGAACGCGACAATGGCGAAGTTAATCACGAGAGTGATAAAATTCCCGTAATTCCAGGTGATTGCCTTGTGAGCCACCGCGTCGGCTGGAGTCGCGAAGTTAGTCGCCCCGTCGGCACCCGCCTTCAGAACAATAAACTTATTTGAAAAATCGAGGCCGCCCGTGGCCAAACCTAATGGCGGCATGAGAATGTCCTTCACGAGCGAAGTCACGATAGCTCCGAACGCAGCGCCGATGATCACGCCGACAGCGAGATCAATGGCATTACCCTTGACAGCGAATTCCTTGAATTCCTTCCACATGCGGGCTCATCTCATCAGATGGCGACGCTGTTGACCAGCGTTTTCGGAGCTATGGTTCGGTCTTCCAAACGTTTTGGACCAGCTCACACCGTTCGCGCTACTTTTTGTTTTTGTCCTCAGGTTTTGGGATTACCACATTCGCGAGTTTATTCGCAACAACGATCACCTTGATATACGGCACCAGCGCGTCGCCGATCGCGCTTTTCACCTTCGGGCTAGCCTTCGCCGCTTGCTCGACGTCTTCTCGCGGCGCGTCGACAGGCATTTTGATTCGATCTCGCAGTTTCCCGTTTATTTGAATCACGATTTCAACTTCGTCTTCGATAAGCAAACGCGCGTCGTACGCGGGCCATGGTTGTCGGGTAAGATCTCCGCTCGTGTCGGCAAACGCGACGCTTAATCTCTCCCATAGCTCGGATGAAATGTGTGGAGCGAACGGATTGAGCAGGATCAGGAAGGTCCGCATCGCCGACAAGGGGATCGTTTCAGCGTTCGTAAATGCGTTCACGAAAATCATCATCTGCGAAATTGCTGTATTAAACGAGAACGACTCGATGTCCGCTGTGACCTTCTTGATCGTGGCATGGAGCACCTTTTCCTGCTGCTTGCTCGTCTCAATCTCTTTCACTTTTGGCGAGAGTAGCCACTCGCCCGCCTGGTTCTCCGTCATCAGCAGGCGCCAAACACGGGCAAGAAACCGCGCGACGCCTTCCACGCCACGGGTGCTCCAGGGTTTCATTTGCTCGAGCGGTCCCATAAACATTTCGTAACAACGAAATGCATCCGCGCCGTGTTGATCGATTACGTCGTCGGGATTGACGATGTTCCCCCGCGATTTCGACATCTTTTGGTTGTCTTCACCGAGGATAATTCCCTGGTTCACCAGTCGCTGGAACGGCTCCGGCTTCGACACGTAGCCCAAATCGAATAAAACCTTCTGCCAAAAACGCGCATAGAGCAGATGCAACACGGCGTGTTCGGTTCCACCCACGTACAAGTCCACACTTCCGGGTTTGTCGCCGCCCATCCAATAATGTTCCGCCTCCTGGCCAACGAATCGTTCATCATTGCGCGGATCGCAGAACCGCAGGTAATACCAGCACGAGCCTGCCCACTGCGGCATGGTGTTTGTCTCGCGAAGCGCTTTCTCCGAGTAACGGATCCACTCTTTTGCCTTTGCCAGCGGCGGTTCACCGGTGCCGGTAGGTTTATAGTCGTCGAGCGGCGGCGGAACCACGGGCAATTCTTTTTCGTCCAATGCGCGATGTCTGCCGTCTTCCCAAACAATTGGAAACGGCTCGCCCCAATAACGCTGGCGCGAGAACAACCAATCGCGCAGTTTGTAATTGATAGCGCCTTTGCCGAAACCACGTTCTTCGAGCCATGCAGTGATTTTCTTCTTTGCTTCGACGCTTGTCAGACCGTTGACGATCGGTGAGTTGACGGCAATACCCTCGCCGGTGAATCCAATTGCTGGTTCATCACTTGTTGGCTGAACAACCACGACAATTGGAAGACCAAATTTCTCCGCGAATTCCAGATCGCGTTCGTCATGCGCCGGCACGCCACCTATGGCGCCCGTTCCGTAGCCAAGCAGCACATAGTCAGCGATCCAAATGGGAATCTTATCATTGGTCGCCGGATTAATGGCGAACGCGCCGGTAAATACTCCCGTTTTTTCTTTCGACAGATCAATACGTTCCAACTCACTTTTGCGTGCGGCGCGCTCGCGATATTCGCGCACTGACGGCCACTGTTCCTCGGTGACGATACGGTCGACCAGTGAATGTTCCGGCGCGAGCACCAGGAACGTACCGCCGTAGAGTGTGTCTGGTCGCGTTGTGAAAACGCGGATTTTTTCGTCTAAATTCTCGATCTTGAAATGGATTTCCGCCCCTACGCTGCGGCCGATCCAATTGCGCTGAAGCAATTTGATTCCTTCGGGCCAATCGAGTTCGGCAAGCCCGGCGAGCAATCGCTCTGCGAAAGCCGTGATTCGCAGCATCCATTGGCGCATTGGCTTTCTAATAACCGGAAAACCGCCGACTTCGCTCCGTCCATCTACAACTTCCTCATTGGCCAAAACTGTGCCCAGCTCGGGACACCAGTTCACAGGTACGTCAGCAACATATGCGAGCCTGACACTGTGCGGGTCAGTTCCGCCATAGGTCGAAATGGGTTCGGCTCGATACGTCTTCGGATTGAACCAGGAATTGTAAATCTGCAGAAAGATCCATTGGCTCCATCTGTAATAACGCGCGTCGGTGGTATTGATCTCGCGTTGCCAATCATACGAAAAACCAATTCGCTTTAGCTGGCTTTTGAATTTCGCCACGTTTTCGCGTGTGGTGACGGCAGGATGTTGGCCCGTTTTGATCGCGTACTGCTCTGCCGGAAGACCAAACGCGTCCCAACCCATGGGATGTAAAACGTTGAAGCCGCGCAACCGTTTGTAGCGCGCGATAATATCTGTTGCGGTATAGCCTTCAGGATGTCCAACGTGTAAGCCGGCTCCGCTTGGATATGGGAACATGTCGAGGACGTAGAATTTTGGCTTCCCGGGATCGAAACCTTTTTCGCCGGGATTGGGGGCGTGAAAAAGCTGACGCTCGTCCCAAATGGCCTGCCATTTCGGCTCGATCCGATCGAATGGATAGGGTTTACGCCGTTCGTTGCTCATCACAGGTAAATCAGCAAAGCAGGAAACCAGGAAAAGAAACTAAAATTTTATCCTTGGCTTTGCGATTTCCAGCTTTCATTTAATTCGTGATCGAGCTTTTGTTGGCAACGCGCAACGCGCATAAGACGCGCGAGGTCCAGCTTATTCTCGGACCAGAGTTCACGGTGCGCGACCTTGGAGCTTATCCGGAGATTTCGGAGATCCGTGAGAGCGGAATATCTTTCGAGGAAAATGCAACGCTTAAGGCGCTTGCGGTATCGAGAAAATTACCCGGTCTGGTGGTAGCAGACGATTCCGGCCTGGAGGTGGATGGGCTCGGTGGTGCGCCTGGAATTTATTCGGCGCGCTATGCCGGCGTCAATGCGTCCGGGGAAGAAAAGATCGATAAATTACTCCGCGAGCTTGCTCTAAGCGGCGCTACCAATGATGCGCGTTCAGCTCGATTTCGCTGTGTTATAGCGCTAGCGCGCAACGGGAATCGTCTGGGAACGTTTACCGGAGTTGTGGAAGGAAGAATTGCCAATCAGACGCGGGGCAATGGCGGGTTTGGTTATGATCCGATTTTTATTCCGGAAGGATTCGAGCAAACGTTCGGCGAATTACCTGTCGAGGTGAAGAATAGGATCAGTCATCGCGCTAAGGCGATTCACACCCTGGCGACCAGACTTCGACAGACGGAGCTACGCTAAGGACCGGGAGGAGGAGGCCCGGATGGAGGAGGAGCAGGACCAGTTTGAGTTACACCACCAGCCGCTCGGATCTGGTAACCAACCTTTGTAATCCCAACTGAACGTATCTTGTCTAGTACGCCGATCACGTCGCCATACATCGCCATAGGCGTCGCACTAAGCGAGATTTTGACATCCTTGTTGGCTCTGTGAAGCTGAAATAACCGAGGCAGGACCTGATCGTCCGGCACGAATTGATTGTCGAAAAATACCGCGTTCCCTTCCAGCACCTTTATCGAGACGAAGTCCCTCACGCCGCTCGGCGGCGGTCCAACGGCAGCTGGCAGATTGACGCGGATGCCTTTCATGTGCGTCTGGCTCAGACTTACCATCATGAAACTGGCAAGCAGAAAAAACATAATATCGATCAACGGGATGATCTCGATCCGGGCTCGTTTCTTTGGAACTGGCGAAGCTAGGTGCATATCTAGTACGAGGCCCCTGTCATGGTGAAAGTGATCGGAATTCTAACCTTGGAAACTGTTCCAGGTCTAAATCGCCACTGCCGAAATGCGCTGATGGCGGCGTTATCCAGGATGGGGTTGCCAATGCTCTGCGCGACCGAAGCGCTGGTGACGTTGCCGCTAGCTGAATCCACGCTAACGACAATGACCCCGCTCCCCGTGATGTGCCGCGAACGCGCTTCGTACGGATATTGCGGACGCGGCGCATATAATGCCAGCGCTTTTGCGCGCGACATCGACATCGGTCCAGGGCTCTTGATTGGCGTGAATTTTTGCGTGGCTTGCTGGGGGCGCGGCGGCGGAGTTCTTTCTTCGACAAACTCAGGTTGAATCTCGGGCGGCGGCGGAGGCTCTGGAATGGGAATGTCTTCGGGCGGCGGAGTGGCCTCAGGCGGGGCCAGAACCGCTTCCACTACCGTTGGCGGTTGAGGCGGAAGTTCTACTGCGGGAGCTTCGTGCCGTTGAGATACCGCGACCGCTGTCAGATGGATTGCCAAAGCCGCGCCAAGTGCCGTCCAGAAATACCATCGTGGCGGCGGCCGATAAATTAGCGGTCGCGCTTCTCTTCGGGCTTGTGTGACCTTCTCGGGCATACCTAACTCATGGTTGCGACGACCCCGGAACGCCCTTGAGCGATTCGCTCTTGATTTCAAACGAGATCTTGTAGTAGCCAGCTGAGCGAATGATGTCCAGTGCGTGGCTCACGTTCAGATGGACGGAATCCTTGTCTCCGCGGACAAAAACCTTCGCGTCCGGAGCGGATTGATGCGCCCTGCGCAGGAGGTCCAGCAATTGCTCATCACCGCTCATTTCCTGCTTGTCGAAGAAGTAATGGCCATTTTTGTCGACAGAGACGCTGATATACTCCCGCTTTGTCTGCGTCTGACCAGAAACACCGGAAGGTAGATTCACCTTTATGCCCTTCATATGCACCTGACTCAGACTCACCATCATGAAACTGGCGAGGAGAAAGAACATTATGTCGATCAACGGGATGATCTCGATCCGCGCTTTCTTATGTGGAATCGGGGACGCAACGCGCATCGCAGATCTCTAGATGGAGGAGCGCGTTGCCGATGACGGCGTGCCGCTGGTGATCGTCACTCCCTGTTTTTCGGTTTCCTGAGCGTGGAGCATCACTTCCAAATTCGTGGCTGCTGTCTGCAGCTCGAACTCTAAGTTAGACACACGAGAGGTGAAAAAGTTAAACGGAATTAAGGCAAAAATGGCGATACCAAGACCGCAAGCGGTGGCGATAAGAGCTTCGGCGATACCGCCGGTCACCGCTTGCACAGCCAGCTCTTCGTTTCCCAGAAAGCTAAACGAGCGGATTAGCCCAGTGATGGTGCCTAATAGACCGAGTAACGGTGCGAGGGTCACAAGAGTATCCATCACTACCAAAAATCGTCCCGCCCGCTTGATCTCGATACCGGCAGCGACTTGCAAGGCGGCCTCGAGTGAGCTGTGCTGATGGTTCAGACCGTTCCATAGCATTCTTAGCACTGGATCGCGGGAACTGCGGGAAAGCCTCGAAGCCTCGGCAGTGTCACCATTTTCGATGGCGGTAAACACTTTCTCGATCCGTTTCGGATCCCGCCGGAACCACCGGCCACCCCACCATATGCATCGTTCGATAACGACGGTGAGCGCTACGATCGACACGATCAGAATCGGCCACATCACCGGACCGCCTTTATGAAATTGGTCGATTAACCAGTTTCC
>Ga0210120_1000274_pt1 | contig 12281 bp, 10 predicted proteins | sample Goodyear_PhragA__FD_184868 | JGI IMG/M metagenome (GOLD analysis project Ga0210120, IMG submission 184868) | Wetland microbial communities from San Francisco Bay, California, USA, that impact long-term carbon sequestration - Goodyear_PhragA_D2... | ecosystem: Environmental > Aquatic > Marine >... | reverse complement strand
ACCTGCTCCCCGCCGTTGGAAGCTGCGCAGGTTCCGAGCCGGCTTCAGCTCGATGGAACCCCTCGACTTGCAGGCCCTTCAGGTCAGATCAGGCGCTGTTCGACCCACGGGAACGCCAGGAGGACCAAAAAACAGAAGGAAGCGCCTGAGCCGCGTACATATCAGGGGCGAGGAACAAAGCGAGATCGACTGGGACCGCTTCGCCTGGGCGCTGCTCCAATACGCCCGCGTTCTCGCTGACAGCAAGGCCAAGCAGAAGGACGCCGCATGACCCGCAAGCTGAATTGGTTTCAGCTTCGGTTCCCCCGAGAGCTGGACGCCGAAAACGCCCTGGCCGCCCTCGCCGTGTTCTCCGGCGTCTCCTCGCGCACGCGCCTCGTCCTCGACCTGCTGGCGACGAACGAGGGCATCACGCACCGCCTGGGAGTCACCCCAGCCGCAACGGAGACCGTCACGGCGGCCTTACGCGCCGCGATTCCGAGCCTGCGAATGCAGGCCGCCGACGCCCCGGACAAGGCCGCCCATCGCTCAATCTGGCAACTGAGCCCGCGCGTGGCCGCCGTCAGAACCGAAGAGTTGCCCGCGATCTCCGCCGCGCTGCTCTCCAACCTGTTCCCGCTTCGCAAGGGCGAGGCGCTGCGGCTCACCTGGCACCTGCGAGCCGCCCCGCGCCCGCCGCTGCCAACCGGCCGCTACAGCGCTCAGGACGGCCGCGAACGAATCGTGCGCGCCAAGCTGACCCTGCCGGGTTTGAGTGCCTACGGCGAGCTGTCCGTCACAGCCAAGACTCCCGAGCGCCGCGCCGAGCTCACCCAGCGCATCGCCTTCAGTTCTCAGAAGCCTGGCCACGCCCTACGGCCGCCTGGTCGCCGACCCCTACTGGCTCGGCCAGTTCGCCCGTCTGTTCGGGCTGCGCGGGCGCTACATGAGCGCCCCGGAGCTGGCGGCGGTCATCGGCTGGCCGGTGGGCGGCCCCGATCTCCCCGGCCTGAACCTGGGCGCTGCCAAGCGGCTTGTGCCAAGCGCCGCCCTTCCCGGCAAGGGCCGGGTGCTGGGAACCAGCGACTTCGCCGGAATCGAGCGAGACGTGGCGATCTCCGAGAAGGCATCGACGCGCGGGCTGTACGTCCTCGGCCCCACCGGCACCGGCAAGACCAGCCTGCTCAAGAACCTCATCCGCGACGACCTCGAAGCCGGGCACGGCCTGGCGGTGATCGAGACCAACGGCGACCTCATCACCGACCTCACGGACCTCATCCCGAAAAAGCGCACCCGCGACGTGCTGCTGCTCGACCCGCTGGATAGCTCGCACGCCGTCGGCTTCAACCCCTTCGCAGGCTCCGCCGACCCGTCGCTCGTCGCCGACCAACTCGGCGAGCTGTTCCAGCGGCTCTGGGAGGCGTTCTGGGGACCCCGCACCGCCCAACTCACGCACATGGGCCTGCTGACTCTGGCAAGGCGCAAGGGCTCCACGCTGCTCGACTTGCCGCGCCTCTACCTCGATCCGACCTTCCGCGAAAAGGTGCTGGCCGACCTGGACGATCCCTTGGGCCTCGGCCCGGACTGGCAGTGGTTCGAAGCCCTGCCGCCGCGCGAACAAGCCAACGTCGTATCGCCCCTTCTCAACAAGGTGCGCCAGTTCACGGCCCGCCCGGCCATCCGCGCCATCGTCGGACAGGCAAATCCCAAGCTCACCATGCGCCAGATCATCGAGGAGAAGAAGGTGCTGCTCGTCAATCTGCCCAAGGGGCTCATCGGGGCGGAAACCGCTCAGCTCCTCGGCTCCCTGATCCTGACCTCCATTTGGCAGGCCGCCGCCGAACGGGCGTCCCTGAGCCCGAGCAAGCGCCACCCCTTCAGCGTCTACGTCGACGAGGTGCAGGACTTCGCCGCTTCGCCCGTGCCCTGGGACGAGCTGTTCGCCCAGGGCCGCAAGTACGGGCTCGCCCTGACCGTCGCCCACCAGAACCTTGAGCAGCTTCCAAGGGAGCTGCGCGAAACCGTGCTGGCGAACGCCCGGAGCAAGGCGGTGTTCGCCCTCTCCGCCAGTGACGCCCGCGTCATGGAGAGGCTGTTCGCGCCGTCCCTCTCCGCCGACGATCTGCAAGCCCTCGACCCGTTCGGAGTAGCCGCGTTGGTCGCCCTGGACGACGGCTCCACCGCCAAGCCGGCGACGCTGACTACGCCCCCGCCGCCGAAGCCGCTGAACGTCGCGGCGACAGTTCGCCAGGCGTCACGCCAACGCTACGCCCGGCCCCGCCAAGAAGTAGAGGCCGCTCTGCGCGCCCAGCTCAGCCGCCCGAGAAGGTCCGCTCCGGTGGGCCGCAAACCCCGGAGGACTTCCCGATGACCCTGCCGCTCGCCCGTCCGCTCGCGTTGAGCTGCCGTCCACGGATTCCCAGTCCCGATGCCGCCCGCCGTCCCAATCCGCCGCTGACTACATGCACCAAATGGAGTTCCAAATGACCGCCCGCTACGTAACCGCCAAGGTCGCGCGCGACCTGGACGCCCGTCTTGACGATCGGGACCTCGCCGTCCTGCGCTCCGTCCTTGAACTGCGCTTCATAAGCGGCGACCAGCTCGCTCGCCTTCACTATGGCGGTCAAGCCCGCGCCGCCCGCCGCGCTCTGCTGCGCCTCACCAAGCTCGGCGTGCTGGAACGGCTGCCCCGCCAGATCGGCGGCGTCCGCGCGGGCTCTGCTGGCTTCGTCTACCGCCTCGGCGCATCCGGCCAGCGCGTAGCGCTGGGCCGGGGCTGGCTGGGAGAGAGAAAGCGCCGCCGCTCGGCCGTGCCGGGGAGCCTGTTCGTCTCCCACGCCCTCAAGGTTGCCGAGCTGCACGCGCTCCTCGTTGAAGCCGAGCGCTCCGGCCGCCTGGAACTGCTGGAGCTGAGGGCTGAGCCTGCCTGCTGGCGCAGGCACGGTCTGATGGGCGTTCACTCGTCCATCCTCAAGCCCGACAGCTTCCTGCGCTTGGGAGCCGAGGACTTCGAATTCGTCTACTTCATCGAGGTAGACATGGGCAGCGAGGGCAGCCGGGCGCTTGACCGCCAGCTCCGGGCCTACGCCGCCTACTACGAGACGGGCCGCGAGCAAGCCGAGCACGGCGTCTTTCCGAAGGTGCTGTGGCTCGCGCCGGACGAGAAGCGCGTCAGAGCGATTGAGGCTTGCGTCCAGCGGCTGCCGCGAGAGGCGCGGGGGCTGTTCCAAGTCGAGCCGTTCGCGGACGCGATCCGAGTTGTAACTAACACATCAGCTGCGCCCGAAAACGCCGACCACGCAACGAATTGAGTGCAGACCTAGGCTGTATACTTATAAGTAGCAAACCATCACAGGGAACCTAAAACGAAAGGAGGTGAAAATGCCCGTGAGCAAACCGTCAAAGAACCCTGAAGCCGAGGCCGCTGAATCGACCCCGAGCAAGCGGGCCTTCGTCTACCTGCGCGTCTCCTCGGAGGGCCAGGTCAACACCGGCTATGACCGCGACGGGCTGTCCATCGCCGCCCAGCGCGAGGCCGCCGAGGACAAGGCCGCCCAGCTTGACGCGGAGATCGTGCGCGAGTTCTCCGACCCCGGTAAGAGCGCCTTCGTAGACCTGCACAAGCGCACCGACTTCCTGGCGATGCTCGATGAACTGAAGGAGCTGAACGCCAGCGACGCCACCCGCATCGACTACGTGATCGTCTGGGCGCTGAACCGCTGGGCGCGCAACCAGCTCGACCACTGGCGCACCCGCGAGCTGGTCAACCAGGCCGGAGCGAAACTTATTTCCATCACCGAGCCGATGGTCGGCGACGACACGCCGGAGTCCTTCTTCATGGAGGGCATGTTCGCGCTCAACAACCAGTACGAGTCGATGAAGACCGGCCGCAACGTGTCACAAGGCATCTACCAGAAGGCCAAGAGCGGCGGCACCTACGGCTTCACCCGCCTGGGCTACCTGAACGACACCGAGCGACTGCCGGACGGCCGCCAGGTCCCGAGCGTCGCCTTCGACCCCAAGCGCCATGCCTTCATAACGCTGGCCTTCAAGCTCTACGCCTCCGGCAAGTACACGCTGTCCTCGCTCGCTACCGAGCTGTACGACCTGGGCCTGCGCACGCGCGGCTCCAAAAAGCGCACGCCGGGCAAGATCGGCACGTCAGCCCTGCAACGCCTGCTGCGCGACCCCTACTACGCCGGGTGGATCATCTACAAGCGCGGCACCCCCGACGAGGAGACCTTCCGAGGCCGCCACGACCCCCTCATAGACGAGGACACCTTCAACCAGGTGCAGGCGCTGCTTGACGAAAAGCGGGTGGCCGGGGAGCGCCCCCAGAAGCATCACCACTACCTGAAGGGCAGCGTCTACTGCGGCGGTTGCGGGAAGCGGCTGGTCTACAGCTTGAGCCGGGGCCGGAACGGCCAGCGCTACGCCTACTTCTTCTGCGCCAGCCGGGTCAACGGCACGCGCTGCACGATGCGCGACAACATTCGCCCCGAGCTGATCGAGGACGCCATAGAGCGCTACTACCGCGAGCGCCCCGTCCAGCTTTCGGCCGAGCAGGTAGCCGAGCGCACGGAGGCCATAGAAAAGCTGGTCGGCGTCAGCCAGCAGGCCGTCATGCAGGTTCGCCTCGCCAAAAGTGAGCTGGTCGTGAATCTCAAGGCCCAGCAGTCCCGGCTGCTCAGGCTCCACCTGGAAGAGGGCGACGATGTTTCGCCAGACGCTTTCCGTGATGAGCGCCAGCGCCTACAAGCCGAGATAGCGGCTGCCGAAAAGTCGCTGGCTGCTACTGAGGAACAACTGAGCCTGGACGCCACCATGCTGCGCCTGGCGTTGGAGCTGGCCGAGGACGTGGCCGAGGTCTACCGCGCGGCTCCCGAGTCGCTCAAGCGCGGCTACAACCAGGCGTTCTTCAAGAAGCTCTACGTGATCCCTGAGCGGGACGAGGACACCGGCCAGCCAGTCGCCCGCATTGCCGAAGCCGAGCTAACCGAGCCCTACGCCGTCCTGCTGGCCGACGAGTTGGTACCCGGCGTCCTGGCCGAGGCCGAAGCCATAGCCCGAGCCTCAGAAAACAGCGAAGGCAGCCCCGAAGGGCTGCCTGCTGGCGCTGTTTCGAACTTCGAAAGTTTGGCGGAGGGGGTGGGATTCGAACCCACGAGCGCCTTGCGACGCCAACGGTTTTCGAGACCGCCGCGCTGTGGCCTCAAGCCCAGTCGCAGAGCCGAGTCGGATGCTCGGGGGAACGTCAGGGGGAACGAAATCGCGACGAGATGCAAGGCGCTCCCGTTGACCCCTCTCGGCAAATCGACAGGGGGTCAGGCGGTCCTTTGGATCAGCGGTACCCACGCCATCGCCGCCGGGTCCCAAGAGCCGTCCACCACGCCGCCGAGCACCGGGTCGAGGAGTCGCCCGGCGCTGCTCACGGCCGAATCCAGATCCCGCTCCTCGAGCCCGGGCGTCTCGCGAGCAATACGGGCATAGCCCGCCGCCCAGCCGGGAGAGGAAGGGACTTCGAGGCGGTCGGGCAAGACCAGCCCGCGCCGCCTGGCCTCCGAATCGAGCGCGCGTCGCAGCTCGCCTGCACGAACCGTCGCGCCGTGCGCGAATGCGACGAGATCGGCCAGATCCCGGTAGCGAGTGCTCTGCTCGACATGCCCGTCGGATCGTTGGTGTCGTTCAAGCAGCGCGCAGACCTTGTCGGCGATATGGTCGGCAGTTGGGTACACGCGGTAGTGCGTGCGGGATACGCCGGGCAGCTCAACCGACACGAGTGGTGGCGTGCTCTCGGGGACACCGGTCATCGACAGTCCGGCGACGAGATCGACGTGAAATCGCGCGAAGTCGGTCGCGCCGAGAAGCGCGATGACGGAGATTCGCGCGGCGTCCGCTCCCTGCACCATCTGCCTCGAGGGGCCAAGCGTGAAGCGGAAGTAGTCGCCCAGGTCGACTGCAGCCGCCTCGCGAAGCGCTCGCTCTGCGTCCACCAAGCTCCCATCGCGTCGATAGAGGTCCACATCGAGGGTGTGACGGGCGTGCCCCTCCAACCGCGCCAGCATCGCAGTCGCCCCCTTCAGCACCCAGCGCTCGGGTTCGGCGCTGAACACCCGACACAAGAGCCGGTCGTAGGCGAACTGGCGCAGCAAAGCTGAGAGCTCCGAACCGCTCTCCTCGGCGAGCGGACGCAGGCGGTCCGCAAGAGCCTGGCGCAACGCCTGCGGACTGTCATAGCGAGGCGCGCTCATTTCACCGAGCCTGCTGTGCCGATCTCCGGTCCCGGGGAGCCGGCGAGGGCCAGCAGATACTCGAGCGTGGCCCGTCCGTCACCGCGAGGCAGGCCGAACCTCGCGGCGTAAGGCGCAATGCGATCCGCGACATCGGTGGAGCCCTCGAGTCCGCCGTCGAGCACCTCGGCGACGATCCGTGCCACGACACCGGGCTCAACATGGGCAGCGAGAAGATCGGCAATCATGCGAGCCGGTCGGGTCACCGGCAGACCCGCGAGGACGATCCGATCGGTCGCGGGAACTTCGCCGCGGTGCAGGCGAACGTCGCGGCGCCGCGTCTGGCGCCGCCGTGGAAGCGTGAACTCGTGCACGTCCGCGCGGAGATCACCCACTCGGTGAAGGCTCGCGGCCGATGCGTGCGAGACGATGGCGTCATCAGGATCGTCGAGACGGGTCCAGGCGGGCGTCTCGGGGGCGAGCTGAAGCCAGGCGGCGCGCAGCCCGAGGTGGTCGGGCTCCCCGGCGCCGCGAACGCGGTACACGCCGTGCGCCACCCGCTCCAGCCGTCCGTCGACAGTCAGGCGGGCCAACGAGGTATGACCAACGCCCGCCTGCCCCGCCTGGCGTCGCGTAACCAGCCCCCACTGGTCCTCCGCAATCTCGGAGAGTCGTTGTATTGGAGGCATGATGCTGCGAAGTATACCGGAAACAGGATGTTTTGCAGATCAGTTGGGCCGTTAGCTCTCTGCTTTCACGCGAGGGAGCACTGGCTGGGAGCTGCCGCGTCGCTTTCGCTCATCGTCCATTGCGGTCGTCTACGGCTCGGAATCGACGCGCTCGCAAATCGCGCAAAGCGAGAGCTGCAACACGCGAACAGCCGCGAGCGCCCTGCGACTAACGCGTCCCGTCGATCTTCGGCCCTTGATCGTCGCCACAACGACACTCCCGCTCGGCAAGAGCATTGACCCGCTCGGCCCGCAGAGCGAATCTTGGGAGGTTCACCAGAAGTATCAGATCGTTGCGCAGGCTGCGGTTCTCGTCGCGTCTTCGCGCCTCGTCGAGGCCGATCTCGACGGCTCTCGATTCTGCCAACCACCGCCATGAGACTAGACCGGGCCGCACCGCCAGCTTCCGGGGCTCCATCTTTACGCCCACTGGTCGCTGGGCCCGGGGGCCAATCAGGGCGATTTCGCCGCGGATCACGTTGATCAACACAGGCATCTGGTACAGGCTGGTTCGCCGGAGAAAACGCCCGATGGCACTCATGCGCCCGGTCCTCTTGCCAGTAGTGTTGAACGAGAACAGTTCGATCGCAGCGCCTCCACGCCCGAAGGCGCGCGAACGGTCAAGTATTCGCCCGCCGTGCCTCAGCTTCACCAGCGCGGCGACCATCCCCAGCAGAGGCGCGTACAGCAGCAGCGCTAATCCCGCCACTAGCGTGTCGGCCACCCGCGCCAGCATCGCAGTCGCCTCTGCTTCGACGCTCCCCTCTGCCTGAGCCGCAATCGCGCGCGCCGCCTTCGGCAAGCTGTGAGCAAAGCGCAGTGCACTCAGCGGCTTCTCTCGTTGCGCTTCCAACTCCGCCAGCCACTCCTCCTCGTAGCGTCCCCGCAGCTGCTGCGGAAGTCGTCCGGCGGCTGCACGCGCCCTGCGAGCTGTGTACTCGGGAAGCGAGCCCTTGACCTGCTGCGCAAACAGTGCCCCGAGTACGAGCCTTGCCAGCCAAACTGCGCAGGCCGCCAGCAAAAGTGCGATCGCGCTCACGCTGGTGCCCCCCGCAGTTGCGGCCGCGAGGATGTTGTCGCCTTCCTTTTCCGCTGGTGCCACTCATTGACCAGCGCCTTTGCTTGCGCCTCTCCAGGCGCCGTCAGCCGGTAGAGCCGCCTGCGCGGCCGCCCGGCTGCGCTTGGGTCGATCGCCTCCTGCCCCGACTTCACCCAGCCGTCCTCCTCCAGCCGGTGCAGGATCGGGTAAGCGGTGCCGCTCGCCAGTTGCGCCCTTCCCATCAGCTCGAGGCCGTAGTGCTCGGCAAGCGGCTCCTCCAGGAGCGCTTCCAGCAGGCGCATTGTCTGGTCGGTCGCCCTCTGCGGCATCCCGCTATTCTACATAGCTATATCGGATAGTGTAGCCATTACTCGTAGCGCTTGCTTCGCTCAGGTTGCGAGCGCGTAGGCGGATGTCAACCCCGCAACCGCCTCGGACGCTTTGGAGAGCAGGGCCAGAACGCCCGTCTGAGCCAGCGTTCGCAAAAGTCCCCTGAGCCCTACCGGTAGGTTCCGTCCCGATCGCGTGACGACCGAATGGAGACAGAAATGAGGGTCTACATCTGGAGCGACGGCGCTGCCATGCCGAACGGCGGTCCCGCCGGGGCGGGGTACGTCGTCGTGGGCATGGGCGTGCAATTGCTCGGCTCGGAACCGCTCGGCGACAGGACGAACAACGAAGCCGAGTACATCGCGGTTCGGAACGCGCTGCGGGCCGCGGCCGACGCCGGCGCGACGTCGGCTTACGTGCGGATGGACTCGGCGGTGGTCGTCGGCCACCTCACTGGGACTTCACGTGCGCGGGACGAGCGTCTGATCCAGCTCAAGGGGGAGGTCGAAGAGCAGAAGGCCCGGTACAAAAAAGGAAGGGTCAGGTTCGCTCGGATTCGCAGGGAGCAAAACGGAGTTGCCGACGAGCTCGCGAAAAACGGCGCGCGGGCCTCGAAGGCGCTAAGCGCCGATCGGCGGCGATAGGTGAAGCGGCGAGCGTTGCTCGCCGATGTCGGCTCGCTATCGCAATGCGCGAAAGGGCTAGCCGGAGCCGCCGCTGCCATGTTGGGAGACGACTCCGCAGGAACGAAGGAGGCAGAATGAACTCGTGACTGATCCGAGCTGGAACGGGGTGTTATTAGCGGGAGCGGCGGTGTTTGCGGCCGGTGTTGCCGCGTGGACGGCCAATCACAGAATGGAGTGGCAGCTCACCCACGATAGGGAGATGCGCGACCGGGACGCTCTAAGGCAGATGCTCGACGACGCCCTAAGGGTGGTCGGAGACGGCATCAACCTGGTCGGGGAGTCACTCGAACAGCGCCACGAAGGGCAGGGGCTTGAAGGACCGGGGAGGGCCAGGTGGCTCGCCACGCTCAACGACGACACCCCCAAACTGCGGCAGCGCAGCATGCAGGTCGTTCTCCGGGCCCAGGGGGAATTGGAGCGGCTGCGACTGCGTTTTGGCATGGGCCACGAAGTCGTTAAGTGCTACGGCAAGCTCAAAGACGAGCTGGCCTCGGCCTTTGACGGAGAGTTCGCGCGGCGCCGGAATGCTGAGACGACCAGTGGCGAATCAATGAAGACAAGTCTCGGCGCGAAGACGGGGGAGTTCATCAGGCTGTGCCGTCCCTACGTCGGCGTCGAGGGCGACCGTCGTTCTCGCTGGGGACAGGCGTGACTCACACGTGAGGTAGCCGGAAACGGGCGGGCAAAGCGAATGAGCTAGGGGTACTCGCTGTCGCTTGCGCGACTTGCGAGCGCGTCGCCGGACGCCGCTGACGCTCTCGCTTCGGACGAGAAGCAGTAGTGCAACACCGGCTTCGTGGCACCGCCGCTTTGCGCAACAACCGGCACGGCGTTTCCGGCCGACTTCAGGCCTTTCTCAGGCCCGATCCCAGAACCAACTCGGGGGAACGTCGGGGGAACGAAAGACATCGCCGCAAGGCGCTTGGGACAGTCGATCGGTCGTGCCAATCGCGGTTTTCGTTTCAGTTCTTCCCGGCAAAGCTGCTGCACAGGGGCAGAATTTGGCTCTGTGAGCGGAGGGGGTGGGATTCGAACCCACGAGCGCCTTGCGACGCCAACGGTTTTCGAGACCCGTCCAATGGCTCGCGTTCCGCAGTCCAGAGCGGTTTCAGCGCGGCGGGTGCCAGTCTGGGTGCCAGCCGCCGCGAAGCCGGACCGGGAAGCCCGATGCGTGATAGCGTTCCCGAAAACGACCCCGGACTTTCCTATCAGTTCAGCGCGGTGGGGTTGGCGCGAATAGGCAGGGGGGAACCAAAATGGCCAGCAGAATGACGTGGCAGTGGCTCTTCCTGGGGGCGATGTGCTGCTTTTGGGTCGGGCTCGGCTCGCCGGGACAGGCCGAGGCAGCGCAATCTGCTCCCTACATCAATTCACCGTATGCCGACCGACCAGTGGAACCTACGCACTTCTCGCCCAAGAACATCGAGCAGTTCTTGCCGCGCGCAAGCGATGAATACATCACGTCCATCAATTGGTCGGATTGGGGTCAAGATGAAGTAGTCGGCACCGGGCAGGTCATCGCTCACCGCGACGAAAGAGGGCTCGGAGAAGGCACCGACGTCAAAGTAATACTCGGAGGACTCCAGAACTGCGCTGGCATTGCGATCTATACGACTTATCGCTTGGAAATCGCTCCGGGCGTGTCCGCGCCAGAAGGTTGGTCGGAGGGACAGAGCGGTGCCTTTCCGTGTCTCATCGGCGGCGATGGCTTTTCACGCCGGTCGGGGCACCGTATCGTCAGCGCCTGTTTCCTCGGTTTCTTGCATCGGCCGCTGCCCGATCCTGAACACTTTCGGGAGCGATATCCGAAGTGGATTCCGCGGCCCCCCGGCAAGGGTTCGACGGCGTTTTGCTGGCTGCGCTGGACCCGGTGGGGCGGCCAGGTGGCTGTTGGCGTTGGTCTCCGCGAGAACCTGACCGTAGACCACCCGGCCGAGCGAAACTGGCCAATCAAACTCGAACTGCAAGACCCCATCTGGTGTCCCCGCGCAGCCCAGCCAAGTCCCTTCCACGGCGGCGGCGAAGAAAGTCAGCGAAACTTTCCCGCGCTGGCCTACAGCGTGGTCAAACTCACTGAGTACGGACCGCCTCGGAAACCATCGCGCAAGACGTTGAACAGCTACGGCCACCGCGGATTAAAGGGACGGGTGTACTGGCAACGTTTGGGCAATCCGAGTCCGGCAGCCTGCGCGCTGTAGTGGGCCGCTCGATGACACCCAACTCAACCCCATCCGGTGCAGCCGCCTGCTCCTGATCCCTGGTCGGAAGGCCTCGGACAAACCCAGAGTTGTCACGCCTTGCATCTGTAAGACCTATCCAGTGGTGGGAAGCCCAAGTAGCGCTGTCAATCCGCGTCAATTACCTTCAGCTCTAGCCAGGGGCATTTGCAGCAGCGCGTCCGCCTCTACCCCGTCGCGAACCCGCGCCTCAAGGTAGCCGCTCAACAAAGATGCGACCTCAGCCGCCGTGCCGGGCATCAGGTGCCCGTATAGGTCAAAGGTGACGTTGATCGAGGCGTGGCCCATAAAGGTCGAAATCGCCTTGGGGTTCGCCCCAGCCGCGATCAGGTAGCTGGCGTAGCTGTGCCGCGCCTGGTGGAGTCGCAACCGCCCGCTCAGGCCCACCTCCCTCCATGCAGCGTCGGCGCGCCGGTACAGGGTGGCGGACGAGAACGGCACGCCGTCCGCTTGACCGAACACGAGCGCATCATCGGCGGGCTCGCCCTGACGCTGCCGATGTTCGAGCAGAACATCGCGCAGCAATCCCGGCATCGGCGTGGCACGCCGAGACTTGCGCGTCTTCGGCTCGACCGCCCCGGCCGCCGGGTCCCAGGATTCACGAACCTGAATCGTTCTGGTGGCGAAATCGACAGCATTCCAGCGCAGTGCTCGCAGCTCGCCGTACCGCAGCCCCGCGTACAACGCGGTCCCCCAGATCGGACGGTCCTCGACCGGCAGCGCGTCGATCAACCCCGCGGCGTCGGCGGCGGTGACGACTTGGACTTCCTCGGGCCGGGCCGCCGGAAGTTCAAGATCGCGGGTTGGGTTCACCGTCAAGGTCCCACGGGCGCGCATGCGCCGATAGATCGCTCGCAACGGCATGAGTCGATTACGGATGGTCGACCCCGGCTTGCCTTCGCCCTGCCAGGCATCCACGAGTCCCTGAAGGTCGGCACCAGTGATCGCATTCAGCTTCCTATCGCCCAGCTCCGGCAGCAGGTAGTCGTCAAGATCGCGCCGATAGCCACGGAGAGTTGACGGCTTGTACGGCCGCCCTGAGCGGTTCGTGA
>Ga0210120_1000273_pt1 | contig 12312 bp, 11 predicted proteins | sample Goodyear_PhragA__FD_184868 | JGI IMG/M metagenome (GOLD analysis project Ga0210120, IMG submission 184868) | Wetland microbial communities from San Francisco Bay, California, USA, that impact long-term carbon sequestration - Goodyear_PhragA_D2... | ecosystem: Environmental > Aquatic > Marine >... | reverse complement strand
TTTCGGCGAAAAGCTCGGCAAATTTTTATCGCAGATCGCACCGAAACGCGCCGAGTCGCTCAACATCAACTACAGCGGCAAGGTGAATGAGGTGGATACCACTGCAATCACGCGCGCAGTGCTTAAAGGTTTCCTTCAGACTGCGGGTGGCAGTGAAGTGAATGAAGTGAACGCGCCCGCATTTGCCGAAGCTCTCGGGTTAAAGGTGAGCGAATCGCGACTAAGCGCGCCCGGCGATTATACCGACATGCTCGAGCTCTCCGCAGTGGGGGAAGGAAAAACCGTTTCGGTGGGTGGCGCCTTTTTTGGCGCGACGCCGCGCATCGTGAGTATCAACAGCCGTCCGGTTGAAGCCCGAACACACGGTGTGGTGCTCGTGCTGGAAAACACTGATCGTCCCGGAATGGTCGGCCGGATTGGCACCCTGCTCGGCGAGCACGGCGTCAACATCGCCACAATGTCGCTGAGCCGGAATCAGGCTGGCGGCACTGCGCTCACCGTTTTAAATCTCGACACCGCGCCGAGCGAAGCGTTGCTGAATGAAATTCGTGCGAGCGAAGACATTCGCTCCGCACAAGTGATCCAACTTTGACAAGGAGCGACGGTTTGGGCAGCCGTCGAAAACATGACGGCTAGGAAGCCGTCACTGCTTAAAGCTTGCCCCGCGACGCTGCGCTAACAATAGCGCTCCAGCCGCATGGCTACAGAGTCGATTGTTCAGTCCAACGCAATTTCCTTGCAGAGCGCGAATCAAGTCCATAGCCTCCGTTCATTATGGACTTCGGCGCTCACTCCTTTATCTGGATCATTCTTGTTGGTCTGGTCATCGGCGCAATCGCGAAACTGCTGATGCCGGGCCGAGACCCTGGCGGTTGCATCATTACGATCCTGCTCGGCATCGCCGGCGCGTTCGTTGGCACCTGGATCGGCCGCATTTTTGCGGGCGAGAATTACATTGCGGGCTGGATCATGTCGGTCGTTGGCGCCATGGTCCTGCTGTTGTTGTACCGATTGCTTTTCAAGCGCGGCCCGTAGCGGGTTGCGCCGGGTTAAATCGTTAAACGGTTACATCGTTAATCGGCCCGCCGGTCCCAATTTTTCTGGCCGATTCAACGGTTTACGATTCAACGTTTCAACGATTTGGCGAAGCCATGTTTGCTCTGGACGGCGAACACGACATTGTCATCCCTTATGGTTGCGCCGAGGAGAACGCTGGTGATTATCGCTTTCGTCGCGTTGTATCTCATCTGGGGTTCCACTTATCTCGGCATCCGGTTTGCCATCGAAACGATCCCGCCGTTTCTGATGGCAGGGGCGCGATTTGTGTTGGCGGGTGCGATCATGTACGCGATCGCCTGGTCGCAGGGTATCGGCAAATCGACCTGGGCCAACTGGCGCACCTCACTGATTATCGGCGCCTGTCTGCTGCTAGGTGGCAATGGGGGTGTCACAATTTCAGAACAATATATCGACTCCGGATTAGCGGCGCTGGTCGTGGCGATTGTGCCCATTTACATCGTGTTGCTGGGCTGGATGACCGGCACGGCACGGCGCCCGACGCCAATTATGTGGATGGGGCTTGGCGGTGGATTTGTTGGCGTGGGAGTTTTATTCGGACCGGGTTTACACCTTCACTCTGCGGGAGGACGAAATCCTGCGATTGGAATTTCGATCCTGCTCGTCACAAGTTTCATTTGGTCGGCAGGATCGCTGTACTCACGCGGCTCAAAGCACGCGCCGTCGCCCTTTCTCACTGCGGCTCAACAAATGATCTGTGGTGGAATCCTGCTCTTGCTGGCGGGCGTCGTGACCGGCGAGCTGCCGCGGCTTCATCCCGGTTCTATTTCGATTTTGTCGTTCGCTTCATTTATCTATCTGGTGATCATCGGAGCTGTGGTCGGGTACACCGCATATATTTGGCTGCTTCGCCATTGTGAGCCCGCCAAGGTTGCCACGTATGCGTACGTGAATCCGATCGTGGCCGTGTTGCTGGGCACCCTTTTTGCCGGCGAAACCTTGACCGCGCGCACATTTGTTGCCGCTGCGCTGATTATCGGTTCGGTAGCGCTGATCATTACCGCCCAGCAACTACAAGCGCGGGTGGAGCCGGCTTTGAGTGCGGCACTCGAGCCCGCTGATTGATTCACGGAGGCATGAATTTTTACGGCGGCTTGGAAGCCGTCGTTCCTTGCGCTTTAATCCAGCTGTGGACAACAACCCGAAAGATCGCCGGCAAACGATTGAAATCGCCAGACGCAACTGGCAGGCAGAAGTCGAGACTGCACAAACTTATCGCGATCTGGCGGGGCGCGAACAAGATGCCAAACGTAAGAGCGTTCTTTTGCGCATGGCCGAAGCGGAAGAACGTCATGCGCAACGTTGGGAGAAAAAGCTGGTAGAGCTTGGCGCGGAACAGCCTGTCTACAAAGACACTCTTGCCCGGCGGCTAAATCGTTGGTGGAACAACATCGCCGGAGCGGAAATCGCGATCCGTCGAATGGAAGCGACGGAAGAAAAACAGGAAGCCGAATTTCACCATCAAGCCGAGCGCGCTTTTGTTGGCGAAAAAGATGTTCAGGAATTTCTGCGAAAAAGCGCAATCGAAGAAAAAGCTCATGCGCGTGCTCTGAGCGCCATGGCGCCCCCGGTAAGTCCGCGCACCGCGCTCGATAAGATTCTTAAACGCGAACGATGGCACGGACGTGGCGGCAGCTGGGTAGCCGACGCAATCTATGGCGCGAACGATGGCCTCGGTGCGGTCTTTGGAATCGTTTCCGGCGTAGCCGGTGCGACGAACAATCAGCAGCATTACATTTTGATCTCCGGTCTCGCGGGCATGCTTGCTTCAACGCTTTCCATGGGCGCGGGCGCGTATCTCGCCGCAAAAAGTGAAGCGGAGGTTTATGAAGCCGAGATTTCGCGCGAACGCGCGGAGGTTGAAGAGAATCCGGAGGAAGAGATCGAGGAAATGTCGCTCTTCTATCAACTGCAGGGATTCACTCCCGAAGAATCGCAAAGAATGGCGGAGCGCCTGGCAGAGCAGCCTGAGCAATTCGTGCAGGCGATGGCCCAGAGCGAGCTCGGTCTTTCCGAGCACCGGTTTCCAAACCACTGGACCGCTGCGTTCTCGGCCGGCATTTCCACCGCCATCGGTGCATTCATCCCGATTATTCCATTCTTTTTCTCGGGCGGACTCGATGCGGTAATCGCTTCTTTTGGGATAAGCCTGGTTGCCCATTTCGCCATCGGCGCGCTAAAATCGCTCATCACCATCCGTTCGTGGTGGGCCTCCGGTCTGGAGATGACTTGGATTGGCATCATCGTTGCTGTAGTGACATATGGCCTTGGTCTCGCCTTTGGCGCCCTGGGGTAGCAACGACTTTTACATGGCTCGGATTCTTCTTGCGGATGATCAACGGGATGTGCTTGAAGCGCTGCGCATCCTGCTCAAGAGCGAGGGGTACCAGACGGAGGGGGTCCCCTCGCTGGCCGGCGTCTTTCACGCTCTGGAAAAGAAGGAGTATTCGCTGCTGCTGATGGATCTGAATTATACGCGCGACACCACTTCAGGGCAGGAAGGTTTGTCGGCGATTTCAAAAATTCAGGAGCTCGACCACACCCTGCCAATCGTCGTGATGACCGCATGGGCGACGATTGAGCTGGCGGTGGAAGCGATGAAATGCGGTGCACGCGATTTCGTAACCAAACCGTGGGACAACCAGCGGTTGCTGGCGATTGCGCGGACGCAGATCGAACTCGCTGCGGCGCTTCGTCGCGAACGCAAACTCGAAGCAGAAAACGAAATACTGCGCGGCACCATGCCGGATTTGATCGCCCAATCGCCCGCGATGCGGCCGGTGATCGAAATGGTTTCACGCGTCGCGCCATCCGACGCGAACATTCTGATTACCGGTGAAAACGGTACGGGAAAAAGTTTGATCGCCAGCGCGATTCACGCGCTCTCACCGCGATCGGCGCGAACGATGATCACCGTCAATATGGGCGGCTTATCCGAGACCCTGTTTGAGAGTGAATTGTTCGGGCACGTCAAAGGTGCTTTCACCGACGCAAAAACGGATCGGGCCGGACGCTTTGAGCTCGCCGATGAAAGCACGTTGTTTATGGACGAGATCGCGAACATCCCGCTTGCTCAACAAGCGAAACTCTTGCGAGTGATCGAGACAGGCGATTTCGAGCGGGTTGGTTCATCCAAAACGCTCCACGCAAACGTGCGCATCATCTCTGCGACAAATGCAAATCTGGAAAACGAGATCGGGGCAGGCCGTTTTCGGCAGGATCTGCTTTTTCGCCTGAATACGATCCAGATCGAATTGCCGCCACTGCGCGATCGACGGGAGGACATCATGCCGCTGGCAAACAGTTTTCTTCGCCAACACGCAGAGCGCTATCGCAAACAGGTCGGAAGTTTCGATGAAACCGCCCGGGAACGTTTGCTGCAGCATCGGTTTCCGGGAAACATCCGGGAACTCGATCACATCGTCGAACGTGCCGTGCTCATGACGCAGGATCGGCAGGTTCGCGCTGTCGATCTCGGCCTAACGACAGTCGGAGGCGAATCGCGCGACCTCGAAGAGATGAGTCTCGAAGAGGTGGAAGCGTTTTTGATCAAAAAAGCGCTGGCCAGAAATGACGGCAACGCGCGCAAGGCGGCGGAGGCACTGGGCTTGAGCAGAAGCGCCTTTTACCGGCGCCTGCAGCAATATGGTTTGTGATCCGGGGAGCGCACGCGTCTCGCGTGCTGGTTTCGGCGTCCCGCCGAAACAATCTTTCATTGTGCGCTGCTTCGGCGAATGTCGGAGGTTTCGGAGAAAAGTTCGCGACCGCGAAAACGCGTTCGCCAGCACGCGAGACGCGTGCGCTCCCCAATCACGAAGCGACGGCGCATGAATCGTTCAAAAACGCGTCGGCGGCTTTCCTACGAAGGGAAAATCACCTGGCTCACGTTTGTTGCGGTCGCACCAGCAATCATTATTGCGCTTGCGCTGCTTTGGTTCGGCGATCACACACCAAAAGTACAATGGACGCTTACCATTCTGATTGTCGGCTGCTTTGGAGCCTTCATCTGGAGCACGCGCGAGCATGCGGTTCGTCCATTGCAAACGGTGTCGAACCTGCTGTCGGCATTGCGCGAGGGAGACTATTCAATTCGTGCACGGGGCGCTCGCGGAGACAGCGCATTGGGCGAAGTGCTCCTGGAAGTCAATTCGCTCGGCGAAACGTTGCGTCAACAGCGACTCGGCGCGTTCGAAGCCACCGCGCTCTTGCGCACGATCATGAGCGAAATCGACGTGGCGATCTTTACCTTCGATCCCGAACGACGCCTGCGTTTGATCAATCGCGCCGGTGAAACATTGCTGGGTAAACCGATGGACAAGTTGTTAGGCAGAACCGCGCAGGAGCTTGGACTTCACGCCTGTTTCAGCGCGGACGATGACGAACCGCTCACGTTGAATTTTCCAGGCGCGTCGGGGCGTTGGGGCATTCGCCGGAGCACTTTTCGCGAACAAGGTTTGCCGCATGAATTACTCGTTTTAACGGACCTGAGCCGGACGCTGCGCGAAGAAGAACGTCGCGCATGGCAGCGGCTGGTGCGTGTGCTCGGTCATGAAATGAACAACTCACTGGCTCCGATCAAATCTCTGGCCGGCAGCCTGGAATCGCTGCTGCGGCGCAATCCGCTGCCATCGGACTGGAAAGATGACGCAAGCTCGGGGTTAAATTCCATCGCGTCGCGCGCCGATTCATTGAGCCGTTTCCTGCAAGCTTACACCCGACTCACGAAACTTCCGCCGCCACAAAAGCAAGATGTCGATCTGGCTCAGCTCATGCAGCGTGTCGCCGATTTGGAACCGCGGCTCAAAGTGCAAATCCTGCCGGGTTCCAAGGCGGTGATCCGCGCCGACGCCGCGCAGATTGAACAAGCATTAATCAATCTGGTGCATAACGCGGTTGACGCCGCACTTGAAACAGATGGCATGGTCACGCTCGGGTGGCATGAAAGGGCAGGTTCTGTTGAGATTTTTGTCGAAGACGAAGGGCCGGGAATTATGAACCCGACAAATCTTTTCGTTCCGTTCTTCACCACAAAACCCGATGGCTCGGGAATCGGTCTGCCATTGAGCCAACAAATCGCCGAGGCACATGACGGAACGCTGGTGCTGATGAACCGACAGGATCGGCAGGGGGCGCGAGCTTTACTTCGTCTGCCGAAGTAAACAAGTAGCGCATGCCTCTCGCCCGCCGCGGCGGGGCCGGAGGCTCGCGCTACATTCGTCCCGAACTTGGGACATCGCAGTCCCGGAAGCGAACCACTTCGGGAACCCTTCAGAAAGGATCGACAAAACTTTAGAGGCTGAGCATCAGCGACTTACGAATTTGCTTCCTCTCCTGGCACGGCCGTTGCAACAGGCCCATGGAAATCGCATTTATGTTTCGACCAATTTCACCCAAAAAAAATTTTGAATCCAGAAAACACATCAACTGCTTCTCACTTTAGGAGGTAATAACCGAAACCATGAAACCATTCCAAATCATATCAACGGGCGGGCGGAAGTTTCCCGCCGTCGATTACTGTTACCACGCGCCGATGCTCCGTGCTTCCAGCGCGCCGTGCGTCAAGAAATCCAAGTCGTTGCGCGACATCAGCCTGGATTATTTCGACGCTGAATCGAACCGCGAGTTTACGACCGAGGCGGCTGTGTTCGGCACGCTCATTGTCATGGCATTGATGCCGATCATGGCTGGCGTGTTCGCGGTGGTCCACCTCCTTCGCGATCTTCCGGTCTTTTGAACGAAACGAAACCGTGATTCCAGAGCGAAAAACGACAGACCAAAGGATTGTGCGTCCGGCCGGCTTTGCGCCAAATCTCTCCTCGATGGATGTGCCGCGCAAAGGCGTTGCGGCGAAAAAACGCAAGCGCCGCATCATGATCATCGCGGCGTCTGCTCTCGCCTTAATTCTGGCGACCATTGCAATTTCGCGCCTGAAACCGGCCGTGCCGAGCGTCGATCGCTCCACGGTATGGATCGATACAGTTAAGCGCGGCCCGATGGTACGTCAGGTGCGGGGTCTCGGTACGCTGGTGCCGGAGGATATTCGCTGGATTCCAGCAAACACCGAAGGTCGGGTTGAGAAAATAAACATCTGGCCTGGCACACACGTGGAACCGGACTCGGTGATTTTGGAATTAACCAGTCCTGAACTGCAACAAACCGCGCACGACGCCGAACTGCAGGCGACTGCCGCAGAAGCGGAGCTCACAACTTTACGGGCGACACTTCAGCGCGGGTTGCTCGACCAGGAAGCAGTCACAGCAAAAGCGAAATCAGATTACGAGCAGGCGAAGATGGAGCGTGAAACCAACGATCAGTTGGCAAAGAACGGTTTGATAGCCGAGCTGCAGTACAAGACCTCAAAGGTAAAAGAGGCCGAGCTGGCGAATCGGAATGAGATCGAAAAAAAGCGACTGCAATTTGCGCACGAATCAATTGATCCGCAGTTAGCGTCCAAGCAGGCTGCGGTCGATCAAGCCAAACAACTCGCCAAGTTAAAGACTGATCAGGTCGAAGCGTTACATGTCCGTGCCGGCATGTCAGGTGTGCTGCAGCAACTGCCTGTGCAAATCGGACAGAGAGTGAAAATCGGCGATAACCTCGCGCGCGTAGCGGACCCGAAGAAGTTGAAAGCGCAGATCAAGATTGCCGAGACGCAGGCAAAAGACATTCAGGTTGGTCAAAAAGCCACTATCGACACTCGCAACGGCGTCGCAAAGGGCCACGTCACGCGCGTCGATCCTGCAGTCGAGCAGGGGACTGTAACGGTCGATGTGGCCTTTGATGAGCCGCTGCCGAAAGGCGCCCGGCCTGATCTTAGTGTTGATGGAACCATCGAGCTCGAACACCTCAACGATGTGATCTACGTTGGGCGGCCGGCCTTCGGTCAGGAAAACAACACCGTCGGCATGTTTAAACTCGTAAGCGGCACTTCCGAAGCGGTGCGTACTCCCGTGAAGCTGGGCAAAAGCTCGGTGAACACCATTCAAATCATGGAGGGACTTCAACCGGGGGATCAGGTGATCCTCTCCGATACCAGTGCATGGGACTCACACGACAGAATTCGACTGAATTGATGATTGCTGATTTCTAATTGGTGATTTTTCAGATGAACGCTCAAGAACTGAAGGAACGAACAAAACAATTCGCATTGCGTGTGATGCGACTGGTTGATGCGTTACCGAATACGCCAAAGGGCCGTGCCATTGCGAGCCAGCTTGTGCGCAGCGGAACCAGCGTGGCTGCCAATTATCGTGCCGCATGTCGTGGGCGATCAAAGGCGGAATTCATCGCCAAGCTCGGCATTGCCGAAGAAGAGGCTGATGAAACTGCGCTTTGGCTTGAGTTGATCGTCGAAGACGGGCTTCTGCCCGAAAAGAAAATTGCTTCTCTACTGAAGGAAGCAAGCGAGCTCATCGCTATCATCGCGGCTTCGTACATCTCTGCGTCGCGCGTTAAGCGCGACGGCTCGGGGAAATTAGCAATCCGAAATCAGCAATCAGCAATACCAACAAGATGAAATCGACTGAACCAATCGCAGAAGACTCAACGGAAATGTTCAACGGGAACGGTGTCACTCCATTGATTCGCCTCAACGGCGTGATCAAAGTGTTTCTTACTGACGAAGTAGAAACGCACGCGCTTTCGGGAATTCATCTCGATATCCGCGAAGGGGAATATGTTTCCATTGCAGGACCTTCAGGCTGCGGCAAAACGACGCTGCTTTCAATTCTGGGCCTGCTCGATACTCCGTCGGATGGCAGCTATGCCCTAAAGGGCCACGAGGTGGCGAATTTGTCGTTCGCGGAACGCGCACGCGTTCGCAACCGGGAGATCGGCTTCATTTTCCAGAGCTTTAATTTGATCGGTGACCTGACGGTTTTTGAAAATGTGGAATTACCGCTCACATATCGGGGCACCAGTGCCGCCGATCGCAAAGCGCTGGTAACCGAAGCGCTGGAGCGCGTGGGGATGGCGCACCGGGCAAAACATTTGCCGAGCCAGCTCTCAGGTGGCCAGCAGCAACGCGTCGCAGTCGCTCGCGCGCTTGCGGGCAGACCGGCAATCCTGCTCGCGGACGAACCGACCGGCAACCTCGATTCACATAACGGCGAAGCGGTGATGCACCTGCTTCGCGAACTGCATCAGGGTGGCGCAACGATTTGCATGGTTACGCATGACGACCGTTTCGCCCAGCACGCGGACCGCACGGTGCACTTGTTTGACGGCCGGATTGTCGAGGACCGCATGGCTGCCTGACTAAACGTAAAACCAGCATTCAGCATTTATGCTGACAGAAATCAAATTGGCATCGCGTCGACTGGCGAAAACTCCGGGTTTCACGGTCATCGCGGTGATCACTGTCGCGCTGGCCATTGGCGCGACTACGGCGGTTCTGAGCCTGGTCAATGGCCTGCTGATTCGCCCGTTGCCATATCGAAGCCCGCACCAGCTCGTTCTGCTTCTTCAGCATTTCAAATCGCAAAACCTGGAGCGGATTCCGGTCTCGCCGCCGGAGTTCAAAGATTACCAAACGCGCGCGCACAGTTTTGAAAAGCTCGGCGCGTTCGGTTTCACAAATTTCAATCTGGCGGACGCGGATAAACCGGAACGTATTCCGGGGGCCACTGTCACGGCCGGGGTGTTGCGTCTGCTAGGTGTTTCCCCGCTCAAGGGACGGTTCTTCGACGCTCAGGAATGCGCCGCGGGCCGCGATGACGTAGTGATTATCAGCGCGCGCTTGTGGCAGCGCCGGTTCAATGGCGATCCGCAGATCATAGGGACGAAGCTGCTTCTGGACGGCAAAAGCTACACCGTCGTTGGCGTCATGCCTGCGACGTTTGATTTTCCACTGCAGCTTTTCAATCTCGGCAACGGTGGGCAATTCGGCGGGCGCGCCGAAATTTGGAAGCCGCTGGCATTTACCGATGCAGAGATGAAACAACGCGGGTCGCGCAGCTATGCCATTGTTGGACGATTGGCCACCGAGACCTCGGTGACGCAAGCACAATCCGAAATCGAAACGATCAACGCGCAAATGCGGCGCGAACACCCGGACAATTATTCGCAGGACGACAGTTTCGGCGGCGACATTTTGCCGCTGGGGGATTTGGCGGCGGCGGGAATGCGTCCGGCGCTGCTCATTTTAGTTGGCTCGGTAGTTGTTGTTCTGCTAATCGCGTGCGCGAACCTCACCACGATGTTGCTGGCGCGCGCGGCTGCGCGCGAACGCGAGGTCTCTATTCGCGTCGCGCTCGGCGCGGGTCGCCTGCAGTTGCTGAAACAAGTTTTCACTGAAAGCGTGTTGCTGGCGTTGATCGGCGGTGCGGCAGGCGTTGTTCTGGCGTTGTGGGGTATTGAGATGCTGAAAACAATCGGGGCGCAAACTGTGCCGCGGTTGCGCGAAGTGAATGTCGATCTCGTGGTGCTGGGTGTAACGGCGGCGATTTGCGTCGGCACCGGAATCATCTTCGGTCTCGCTCCAGCTTTGGCCAGCGCGCGACCGGAACTAACTGAAGCGCTGAAGGAAGGCGGGCGAGGTTCGACCCAAGGCGGCCGGCGAAATCGATTGCGCAATGGACTCGTCATCGCGGAAGTCGCGCTCGCGCTGGTGCTTCTTAGCGGCGCCGGTCTTCTTATCAAAAGTTTTGCACGGTTGCAAAGCGTGAACCCGGGTTTCAATCCGCGAGGTGCGGTGACATTCGAAATTTCGCTGCCAAAGACACAGTATTCTGAAGATGCATCCATCGTCCGTTTCAACAGCGAGGCCCAACGCCGGATAGCTGCGTTGCCTGGAGTGCAGGCTGTAGGATTCAGTACAATCCTCCCGCTGGCCGGCACCAATAGCGATTCTTCGTTCGCGATCGAAGGCCGTGCCCGGAACGACAACAGTCCGACGCCTGACGAAGAAATTCGTCAGGTCTCTCCGGAGTACTTTCGCGCGCTTGAGACGCCCTTGATCAGAGGACGGTTCTTCACCGATGCGGACAAAGCAGACGCGCCACCGGTGATCATCGTCAATCAAACCTTCGCAAAGAAATTCTGGCCTAACGAGAATGCGCTGGGCAAACGCATCGTCATGGGAGGAATGTCTGATCATCCGAATTGGATCACCATTGTGGGAATTGTCGGGGACATACGCCATTTTGGATTGGATATCGATCCCAAGCCGGAGATGTACGTTCCCTTCGCCCAGCAGTCCTATTTTACGACGATCTACGTGGTGCGGAGCAATCAGGACCCACGGACCTTGCTTCCAGCGATCCACCGGGAAATCCAAGCCATGGATCCTGCGGTGCCTCTCGCGAACATCCGCAGTTTCGAGAATCTGATTGCTGAGTCGGTTGCGCCACGACGGCTGTCGGTGGTTTTGCTGGGAGTCTTTGCCGGTGTTGCGGTGTTGCTTGCCAGTGTCGGCATTTACGGCGTGATGTCGTTTCTCGTTGTTCAACGCACCCACGAGATCGGTGTTCGCATGGCACTCGGCGCACAACGGAGTGACGTGCTGAAACTGATTCTGGTCCGCTCCATCAAACTGATTTCCGCGGGCACCATCATCGGTCTGGTCGTCGCCGTGCTGAGCACGCATACGTTGCAAGCATTGCTCTACAGCGTAAGTGCGTTCGATCCGACTACGTTTGCGCTGGTGACGGTTTTGCTCGGCGCTGTCGCATTAGCCGCGAGTTACCTGCCGGCAATGCGCGCAACGAGAGCCGATCCAATGGTAGTTCTAAGTGCGGAATGATATGACGAATAGGACCACTGCGTTTGCGTCGCGAGCGATAAATCCGGGGAGCACAGGCTGCCAGCCTGTAGTTCCCGGCAGCTTGCCGCGAACCGCTTTCGTCGCGCCACGCGCTTTCGATGAAGTGCATTCAGCCAGCGGCCGAAAGCTACAGGCCAGTGGCCTGTGCTCCCCAGATTTGGAGATCCGCGCGTCGCGGGCATCGGCGCACTGCCTATTATGATCAAGCTTCATCGTCTCGAACGCAGATATCCCCTGGGAAAGGAGAAATTTTTCTACGTATTGCGCGACATCAACCTGGACATCGCCGAAGGGGAATTCGTCTCGGTGATGGGACCATCAGGCGCCGGGAAATCGACACTGTTGCACATCCTCGGGATGCACGATCACGGATGGGAGGGCGAATACTCGTTAGGCGAAGCCGCAGTACATCATTTGAAGCCGAAGGAGCGGGGCACACTTCGAAACGAACAAATCGGTTTTGTGTTTCAGCA
>Ga0210120_1000272_pt1 | contig 12319 bp, 8 predicted proteins | sample Goodyear_PhragA__FD_184868 | JGI IMG/M metagenome (GOLD analysis project Ga0210120, IMG submission 184868) | Wetland microbial communities from San Francisco Bay, California, USA, that impact long-term carbon sequestration - Goodyear_PhragA_D2... | ecosystem: Environmental > Aquatic > Marine >... | reverse complement strand
CAGTCAATGGCACAATCACGCTGACAAGCGGAGAACTGCTGGTGAACGATAGCATCATGATCTCGGGGCCGGGAACGGCCAACCTTGCTGTGGACGGCAACACTGATGGTGCGTGTTCCATGTCGCCCCAGGAAAAACTGTCACTATCTCCGCCTTGACGATCAGAAATGGAAATGCCAATGGGGAATCTTTTCCCGATGACAGCGGTGGCGGGGTTTACAATGAGCATGCAAGAGTCACGCTGAGCGATTGCGCGATCAACAGCAACTCAGCATTTACCTTCGGCGGCGGCGTATTTAACGACCACGCACCGTGACGCTTAACAATTGTACCTTGGCGGGTATTAGCGGACGAGATTTCAAATTGGAAGGAAAAGTGATCAAGAAGTTGCATCGATGAACTGCCGTAAGATTTTAATTGCCCTGATGCTCACGCTGTTGCCTCTATTCACCGTAATTTTTGTGGGAATTTTCTGGAGGCCGCTGGCATTCGCATTCGCTACGAGTCGAATGGATCGTGAGGAAGAGCGCGAACTGCTATACAACGTCAACCATGAAATCCTGGCAGCGGAGCTACGCAAGTTCGCTATCGAAGAACGTTGGAGCAAGCAAGGTAGCAGTTCGGAGCCAATGCTTATCAACGCCAACGATCCTCGGCTTCCTGCGGCATTGCGAATTCTACACTCATCAGGAATGAGCATACATGACGACCGCATAGAGTACGACTGTGGGGGATCGTTTCTTAGCTTCGGGATCGCAGTGTTCCACGAAGGCAATCCCGGTCATGGCACGAAAAAGCTTGGAGATGGAATCTGGTTTTACGCAGAGGACGGGCGGGTTCCCTCCCGGTGAGCGATTCTACGAATACCGCGCCAGAGCTTTGTGATCCCGGCCTAGGCCGGTTCATAAGCGAGAACCCGAAGCTGTTTGGGAAGCTCGTTAGGATTCGGAATCATCACGGCGTCGGGCGGGGATGTGGCGTGGGACGAGGTCTTGGAGTTACTTTGGGTCTGGGGGTACCGGACGGAGTGGGGGTTGGTGTAGGCGTGGCTGTGGGGCTCGGGGTAGGTGTAGGTGTAGATGCTGAAACGAGTTCCCAGGTGTCGTTGAGATACCCATTGTTATTTTCGCCACCGAAGAGAATCACACGCTGTAAGGTGTCGTCGTAGGCCATGCCAGCGCCTTCGCGCGCGGGCGGTGAATGGGCCGTAGAGAGCTGTGTCCACGTGGCGCCAGCCTGATCCCATAACCACGTCGTGTTCTGGTCTACACCGCCGCTTCCGCCTCCAAAAAGGACCACTCCTTGCAAATTCGGATCGAAAGCGGCAGAAGCGGCATACACCAGGAGCGGTTGCACGGCCGGAGATTGTAGAGTCCAATTGGTGCCATCGTAGGTCCAGGTGTTATTCGGGTTAACATCAGCGAGACCGCCAAACATAACGACCTGTCCCGTGACGGTATTCGTCGCTACGGCCGCCGACGCCCGTGCAAAAGGGACAGTCGACGGAAATAACTGCGTCCAATCCGAGCCGTTCCACTGCCACATGGTAAGCTGATAAAATTGGCCGTCGAACCCGCCGAAAAGATCGGCCTTGCCATTCGGGTCGGGAAACAACATCGGACCGGTAACGGCCTCGGGGTGATGCTGGGGTGTCGCCTCCGTCCACTGTAACGTCGATCCATCCCAGAGCCATGTGTCACCCAGGTAATTGGCTCCGTCGAACCCGCCGAAGAGCACGATCTTTTGAGTGACCGAATCGTACGTCATTTGGGCTGCAGCGCGGGCTGGAGGCGCCAACGGTGTGGCGATTTGCGCCCAGCTCGTGCCATCGAAGCTCCATGTGTCGTTTAGATATCCTGTGCCGTTGAATCCGCCAAACGCAATGACCTTTCCGCTGACTGGATCGTAAGTCATGGCAAGGTACGAACGCGCCGGCGGAGGATTGTTTGGCGAAAGCTCAACCCAATCCGGAAAACCAAAAAGAGCGGCCGCTGCACTCGCTGCAAATGCGATCGAAATGCAACAGCAGACGAGAATAATGGATGCATGCGGAAAGTTTCGAACCGGGGTAATTTTCATCGCGCATGACTTAAGGCGTTCAACCATGGTTGTGTCAAGTCGCAGGTCGGGAAAGGGGACAAATCTGAATGTTTAATATTGGCGACTTGCCCAATCCGGTGCAAAGATCTCAATCCTGTCGGTCTACTTCGACGAGCGTTATCCCCGGTAGCTTGCGAGGTAGGATCCTGTTCAAGGATTTAGGACAGGCCAGCTGGTGATCCAGCTCATCATAAAAGCTATCGAGACCGAGGGCCGAACTCATCAACGGTTACTGGAAGCGTAATCGCCGGCATCATCCTGTTCGGTTAAAATGGGGGAGATCCCGATTGGTAACAGGAGATGTTTGCTCAGTGTCAATTTCCCGTTGACTCGGTGAAGCGTTCCTGTTAGACGAAAAAAGGTGACTCGTCGTTCCCTCCTATTGATCGTGCTGATTGCTTCTCTTGTCCTCTCGTGGCCCGAGCTGGGCCATGCTTCGAGTCTCCCGGGCGAAGTCGTCGTGTATGTGGGCGACCGGCCTTATCCGGGCGATTTCGATCCCTATTACAACCAGCCTAAAGTCTATCGGCAACCGCGCTATTACGAATCAACAACGAAGAAGCGAAAAGGAAACAAGGTCTTCAAGACCACGAAGGTGAAGGACCAGTACGGCAACACGGTTTATAAAAAGACCACCTCCCACAAGAAGAAGAATTACAACAACACTGGTTACAAAAAGAACTCTCACAAGAAGAAAAAGAAGTAGTCGCACTCATGAAATTTCGTTTCCTTCTTTTCATCCTCCTCGGAATCGCAAACGCATTCGCGTCCGATCTCGATTTCACCCTTGTGAACCAGACAGCCAGAAGCTTTGAGGGCCTCTACATCACCGACTCCAACAACAAGGATTGGGACGCAAATATCCTTCTCAACGGAAAAGTGCTGGCTGCCGGGGAAAAAATCCAGGTGCACTTCAAGAATGACGCAAAATCGGAAATCTGGGATTTCAACCTGGTAGACGACGAGGGACTCTCAGTCACTTTTGATAAGGTAAAGCTGACGGGCGTCGACACGGTTACATTGAAGGATGTGAACGGCAAAATCACTGCGGAGATTGAATAGATCCCAAAGGCAGGGATTGGTCGAACGGCGCTTATGAAACCGCTCCTTTTTTCAGCAGCTCTGCTCCTTGTTGCAATTTGCAATGTGTATGCCACCGAGGCGCTATTATTTCATGGTGGTGGTTACAACATCGAGATCGTAATCGGGTACGAGGACAGCCCAGTCGTTGCACAGGTTCATTTTACCCCGCCTGGCGCTACAGACTGGGCTAACCTTCCCCGCGATCTTCTTCACATCGAAAAGTTCGACATGAAAAAGAACATTTTGATCATGCGCTTCTCAAGTAAGGACAATTCAGATTTGCCGGGCTCTTTTTCCCTTTCTGTCAAAAAGAACAAGGCTGTCCTTTCTATTAACGGAAAAGAAATTAAAAGTGAATTCAATTGGGAGATTTAATACGACTAGACGTCGCACTGCCTGCTAGAATGAATTAACGTGATTCCGCTTTATAGCGAGCGCTCGCGAGTGCCGGCAGGATACTGAGTTGCTCGAATAAACAGTCCAGTGATCGTCATAGCTCAAGTAGTCTGGCTCCGTTAATTTTTCTGAGTTCTTTAATCATGGAATCCTGTGATTTCCTTTCTGCGGTACTTGGTGAACTTGCTCGCTGAAATAGACTCCCTCACTGTTGTACTGTGCGAAGTCCGGTGATTTGTTACGCCAAAACGGCTTTGACCCGCTAAAGAGTAGCCGGGCTCGCCAAGCCTTGGATGGCTCCGTGCAGTCTGCACTTTTTTACGGCCGAATCGCCGGAGTCGGCGTCGGCCGGACTATTGCGCGCAGTATCGCCCGCCCGTGTCAGTCGCTACGTAAAAGAGTCCGCCCCAGACGATCATTTCGCTGCCAGTCCACACCGCCGTCGGAACCCTTCGGGCAGTGGGAGCGTTAATGGTGTTGGTGGCTGCCCAACTGTTGGTATTTGGATTGTATCGCCCGCCGGTGTTTACATTTCCATTCCCATCAAATCCGCCCCACACGATCATTTTGCTCCCGGTCCAGACTGCCGTGTGATTCTCTCGGCCAGGTGGAGCGTTTGCGATGCTCGTGGCGACCCAGCTATTGGTTACCGGATTATACCTGCTTCCGGTATTTAAATAATGCTGGATTCCATCCCAAAAATTACCACCCCATACAATCATTTCATTGCCAGTCCATACTGCCGTTGGGTTTTGTCGACCCCAGGGTGCGTTCGTAACACTGGTGGGTATCCATCTATCTGAAATGGGATTGTATTTGCCGCCCCTGTTGAAATATCTCGTGTGATCAGCTCCACCCCAGACGATCATTTCAGAGCCGCTCCAAACTGCTGTGTGATGGTGGCGTGCGGGCGGAGCATTAGTAAGGGTAATCGCCACCCAGCTGTTGGTATGTGGATTGTATCTGCCGCCAGTATTCAAATAGAAATCGTTATAGCCACCCCACACGATCATTTCATTGCCGGTCCAGACTGCTGTGTGGTTCTCTCGGCCAGTTGGCGCATTAGCCGTACTAGTGGCTGTCCAGCTGTTTGTGGCAGCATCGTATCTTCCGCCGTTCTTCAAGAAGTGATCGTTCCCGTTCTGATCGTAAAAGTAGCCACCCCATACGATCATCTTGGTGCCCGTCCAGACCGCTGTGTGATGTTGACGTGCTGACGGAGCGGCTACGCTTGAAGTAGCTGTCCACGCGTCGGTGCTGGGATGGAACCTTCTGCCGGTATTCGTTTCGCCGCCAAAATAGACGACATTGCTCTCCTGGCCTCCCCACACAATCATTTCAGTGCCGGTCCAGACCGCCGTGTGGGCAGATCGGGCGGTGGCAGCGGTACCATTCGTCGTTAGCCAGGTGTTGGTAGTGGGGTGATATCGCCCGCCTGTGCTTAAACCAAAAAAGCCGTCACCTCCGCCTCCCCACACAATCATTTCGGTGCCAGTCCAAATTGCCGTATGCGCTTCTCGCGCCGAGGGAGCATTGTTTGTAGTAGTAGCTGTCCAGCTATTCGAACCGGGGTTGTATCTGCCACCGGTTTTCGTGTCGACGCTTCCCGTGAAGCCACCCCAAATGATCATTTCTCTGCCAGTCCAGGCTGCCGTGTGCGAGTCTCGCCGAGCAGGTGCATTAGTGGTACTTGTAGACGACCACATGTTCGTGCTCGGATTGTATCTACCGCCGGTGTTAAAAAATCTGGAGAAGCCAGTATTTCCACCCCAGACGATCATTTCATTGCCAGTCCACACGGCCGTGTGGAACCATCGGCCTTCGGGCGCATTGACGGTGCTAGTAGCAGTCCATGTGTTCGTGCTGGGGTCATATCTCCCGCCGCTGTTCAAGTTATCGTAGTAAGCACCATCATTTCCACCCCAGACGATCATCCGACTGCCGGTCCAGACTGCCGTGTGAACATATCGGGCCTGCGGCGCATTGGACGTGCTCGTGCTGACCCAACTGTTCGTGCTGGGATTATATCGGCCGCCGGTGTTGAAAAAAGTGTAGCCATCCGATCCGCCCCAAATGATCATTTCTGTGCCGGTCCATACGGCAGTGTGATGAGCTCGGTAATAAGGCGCGTTGATCATGCTGGTACGTGTCCAGCTGTTTGTAGTCGGATTGTATCTACCGCCTGTTTTCAAAGAGTGATCTTCCACGTTGCCACCCCAAACAATCAACTCGGTGCCCGTCCAGACTGCGGTGTGATGTATTCGCGCTTCCGGCGCATTGTTGGTGGTTATAGCTATCCACGTGTCGGTGCTTGGATTGTATCTGCCGCCGGTGTTAAAGAGGAGTCCGCTACCGAATTCATAACCACCCCAGACGATCATCTCACTGCCGGTCCATACTCCTGTCGGGTTAAATCGGCCACGGGGCGCGTTCATGGAAGTAGCTGCCCAAGTGTTAATAGTACATCCGACCTCTGATATTTCCGGCAGAATATAACTGGCATTTTGCGCCGTCTTCTCCGCGCGCACCTCATTCTCGGTCCTGCTTAGCCAAGATTCCAACGGCTCCTTTAGCCATGCGATCGTGCCGAGCTTTAAGTGGCCATCAGCTTTCTCGATCACTGCGGTGGCATAGTAGTGTTCCGCGTCTTCCTGCAATGAACTTAGTTTTCCTACGGGGATCCTTTCGTACATATCGGCAGCAGTCTCTCTGGGGTACGCTGAAATCTCAGAGTTGGCCGGCCGGCCGGACTCGTCTCCCGCCGAAGCTTCGGAAGCGGCGACGCGTCGCCGCACGCCACAACCGGACGCGCCCGCGGCTGTAGGTTGGCTGAATGTTGTAGCTAGCTTTGGTACGGTCTCATCCCATTCGTCGCTGGCTAGCTTCACAGCCTGGTTGCCGCCGCGATCAACTCCGTTTCCGCCGCCGTCACCTTTTACTAATTCGATCTCTGTGTATGTGCCGCTTGTCTGGTTCATTTGTCCGATCGTGGAATACACCTGTAGCTCACCCTCCGCGCGTTGTTTTAGCTCGCCGTGAACGCGTTCGTCATAGGCATACCAGTCCGTGAGCAAACGCTCGGCTAGTGCAGGTCTAGCAAGACACTCTGCGATGACGAACGCATCATTCCCCAGTGCTTCAAACAGCTCGTGCAAAACATCAGGCTGTCGTGTGTTCTTTGCCATGCGGTCCATTTCAGCCTGTAGCTGCTCAGAAGTAATGGGGTGTTGCCAGTAATCCGCCAGTGCCTGTGATGTGCGCAGGTAGTGTTCGACTTTTTCTTCAAGCTGTGCCTGAGAGATCACCGCATTCAACAATGGCTTGGAAGTCGCGCTCCCTTCAGGCCAGATGCGATGGCGCCAGTAGACGTCCTCAATGGCTCGCTGGTATGCTGCGCGTTCTGCAAACGTCAATGTTCGTTGCGAATCGTTGACCGCCGTCTCAGAATTGAAAAAGCTTTGTCCCAGCGTTATCGGGATTGCTATCCAACATGCGGCTGCAAAAAGAACGACAGCGACTGTGGCGCACCGAGTAACAAAACCGATTTTGGAATTGGATCTCTTTTGCACCCGGATGGAGGTTGGATTGAGCTGGCCTTCTAGTCGAATATTGGGTGGCTGTCAATATTTTCTTGATCTGTTCGGAGTTCCTCTGAGTCGGGCTGCTGCGGCGGAATGGGTCGAGGCCGAGGTGTTGGATTCGATCTCGGTGTTGGAGTAGGCCGGTGGGTTGAACTTGCGGTAGACGTAGGAGAAGCGCTTGCTCTTGCTAACGGTGTCGCACTTGGGCTAGCAGGTTGCGGTTGCACTTAGACCCTGGTTGCCCCATTGACTAGTGTTGCACACGCATGGTTCAAAATAAAAGTTGTCACGCTATTGACATGGGTATGCCGTGAGCCGGCGCTCGGGTGTCAGAAGACTTCTTTAGCTGCTTTTTGGACTAACCGGCAGCCTTTGCGACCATTGCCCTTAATTGACCGGCGATTTCAGATTTCCTAAACCTTTCGCCCTGATCCATGAGATGTGAATCCGGCTAGGGGTAAGAGCCTTTCTCGGTGGCATCCGGGAGGGCCTGGCGAGGGGCAATTTGCTCCGGGGCAGTGCTGGCAAAGTGCGTCATGCTACGGTCTAGGTGCCGGTGTCGGGCGAGATCGGGGTGTCGGGAGAAGCCTTGGTGTCGGGGTGGGCCGCGGGGTGGTTGTAGCTGTAGGCGTTGGCGTGATACTCGGCGTCGGCGTTGCCGTTGGAGTGACAGAAGGACTGACACTAGCCGTTGGCGTTGGCGTTGCACTGGCTGTTGGCGTTGGGGTTGCGCTGGGTGTTGCTGTCGGTGTTGGCGTAGGACCCGAAGGCGTAATGCTGAAAGCTCCGCTGGTTGAAGAGCTGTTCTGGAATCGAACGTCCCTAACGACGATTCGAACCCGCACATCAGGAATTCCCGTTGATGGCGGTAGTTGCCAGTCGTAATTGATCGCTGTACTGGGCAGGTCGCGGACGATTGGATGCCATGTGCGACCGGAGTCGTACGACCCTTGAATATCGAAAGAGCGAAGGCCCTCGGAGGCCGTAGCTGTCCACGAGACAGGAACGATCGAGCCGCCGGGAAATGACTCGCCGCCAAGCGGTGACTGCAGAATGACGCTAGGTGGTTGAAATCCCAGGCGCGCGTCGTGACGGATGGAAAAATAACCGCTGGCGAAGAACCACGCCGTGTCATTGGAGTTGTTGCGCACTTGCAACGCCAGTCGCGCGCGATCCGTGCTTACAAACGGAAAATTCTGGAAGAACACTCCGTGGCCGCCAATATTCAAACCCGATATACCTGCGCCATCCGAATCGAGAACCACGACCGGCGTTATGGTTCCAAAATTCACCGAGCCGGTCCAGTCCATGTTGGGAATGGGCTCACCACCGGTAAAGGTCTGCCCACTCAGATCCGTAGTGATCGTTAGGTTTCCGATGATGTTACCCGAGGGAACCAGCACGGGCATCTCGTCCCAGCCCTCCTGGCCAGCTGCGTCCGTCGCCACGACCCGCAGAAACTGCGGCTCGTTCGTCGCAGCAAAACCCGGATTGGGAATCGTGATCTCCAACGATCGCGCTGAGCCGGGAATGTTGCTTACCAATGGGGAGTAGCGATCGGGAAAATGGCCGTCGGGTGAAAAGTCGATTCGTTGGCTGACGATGGCGTCATTGTCCTGCGCAGTCCAACGCACAATGTATTTCGTGCCCTGATCGAGCAGAAAATCAGGGATTTGAAGATCCGGCGAAGAATAGAGTTGGGTCAGGCCCGGCCCAATCATTCGGATTACCGGCGGCGTGTTGGCGAAATTTGGCGGGCTGGTCAGGAAAGGAGAGAACTGCACGCCCGGCTCGCCCGCGCCAACAATGGAATCGCCTTGTCCACCAGGATTCCGCGGAGTCGTCGGCCCGGTCGAATCATTCCACCAGCAATTTCGCGCATCGGCGCTTGATCCTGCGGTGAATGCATCAATCCCCGCGCCATTGCCTTCGAACGAGTTCGGCGTAAGCGGGCTGTTCAGGAATGGGCTACCCTGCAGGTCAAAGCTAACGCCGCTGCCATTAGTAATGAAACGCGTTTTCGCGAAACTGATCTCGCCGAAAGTATTCATATTCGCGCCGACGATATTGTTGGCGAACCGGCAACTATCCGCATACAGCCAGTTATCCGTGCTGACCGCGCCGAAATGCGCGTTCTCGATCGTGCAGTACTCCAGGCGGCAGCCGGTGGTGGAGTTAGTATTAAAAAGCAAGCCGTCCCAGAGTTGTCCGTTCAGGCCGCGGAGAACTATCGGCGTGTTAGGGAGTCCCTTTAAGACATTGTGGCGGGTCGATCGGAACCACAGGGCGGCCCCTGTATTGGCCCCTTCGACAACTACCCCGGGATCGATTGTTAAGTCTCCGCCGGGTAAATTCGTATGAGCTTGCGTGAGCCGATAAGGAATACCTAACTGAGACCAGCGTCCTCGTCCGGCAAATCCGCCAGTGCCAACATCGATCGCATTAATCATGTTGCCGGTTATTGGAATCGCACTTCCTGGAAGGAGGCCGCCTTCAAGGGCCACAGGGAACGGGTTGTTCTGAAGAACGGTGTTGGGGCCGACGAAGTAATTGCCACCAGAGAGCACCAGTCCCGCTGTCGTGCTATTGCTGGCATGCACGCCATCGATGTAGAGCGGCTGCACGCTTTCCTGTCGATTCAGTGAGAAGTTCCCGTTGGTGAACGTGTTCGTCGCCGTCACATCGGCGAACCCGCGCAGGACGGAGCACGTCGCTCCGCTAAAGACGTTGGCGGTAAGAACGCTAACAGCATCGGTGATGAACGCAGATGAGGAAGTAAACGTGCAGCGCTCGACGCGAATGAATGGGTGGGTGGTCGGCAGTTCCTGAGCCCAGAGCACAGCGTTGCTCAAAAACTGGCAATCAGAGAACGCGACGTTGGCGCCATTCTCCACGCGCACCTGGCCAGTGAAATCTGAGAACACCGCGTCGAAAACGCCGCCATCAATGTCTATGATGGGTGGGAAAACGGCCGGCGCCTGCAACACGATATGCTGCGCCGCCTGTCCCTGCAGATGCATCGTGCCCAATACGAAAACTTGCCTGTCGGGATCGAAATTGATGTGCACTCCGGCCTCGACGATGACGGTCGAGGTCACTGGGATAGTGATGTTCTGGCAGATCTCGTAAGGACTGCCGCCCAGAGCCCACGTAACCGTCTGTCCAGGCGCGGGAATCGGCGGCAGGTTGCACGTTCCCATAGGGCTGCCGTGGTTACGCGAGGGCTGCGCGGTTGTGCTCAGGGTTGTAAACGACGTCAGGAGTAACACTAATGCGGCGCTCAGTATCTCCCGAGTTGAACGATGTGTGAATATAGCTGTTGCTTTCATATAGAGTTGTTAGTTAAGAGAGAAATTTCTGCTTGGCAGTTTTTGGGAAACGGTGTGCATCTCATGCTGTTCGAAGTCTTCGTCGGAGAGGAAAACGCTTTCGTCAACCGACCAAACGGTAACAGAGCCGTTACCCGCAGCCACTGTCCCGCCTTCGGATCCTGATTGAAATCTAGATTTCTTTTGCATAAGCCGCTTAACAGCAAAGGCCTTTCGTTATGTACTGTGCGAAATCCGGCGATTTGTTACGCGAACAATGATTTCCAGTTTCATTTTCTCAAAACAGGGAGGTCGGGGGCGTTGACGGTTGGAAATCGGTTAAATCTGACGTCCGCCGCTACGGGCGCGGCACCGGCTGCGCGCGGTCTCGGCATTGGAGTGCCTCTTGGCCTTGGAGTAGGCCGTGGCGTATGGGTAGCCGTTGCAGTGGGCGTTGGAGTAGGAGTGGCCGTAGCAGTAGGCGTACTGGTTGGTGTGACTGTTGCCGTCGGAGTCGCTGTGGCCGTTGCTGTTGCCGTTGGTGTAGATGTTGCAGTCGGACTAACTGTGGGCGTAGGAGTAGCCGTCGCAGTGGGCGTGGGAGTTGGCGTCGGCTCGCCAATCATGATCTGCACCGCACCTTCGCTGCTCGCGGCTGTCCAAAGATTTCCGTTTCCGTCGAACGCAACCGCCATTACCTGCCAATGTGTCAGCGGCGAGTTGTTAGGCGTGTAGTGAGTCCAGGTCGTGCCGTCGAAGATGCTGACGCCACCGGTGTACGGCCAATGCTCGCTTTGATTGCTTGCGATCGCGATAAGTCCGTCGCTTGCACGACGCGCCACGTCAGCGACAACGACGCCGGGCATTCCGGTATTGGCCTGGTTGTAAAGTGTCCATGTCGTACCGTCGAATCGTGCGAAGCCCTCATAAGTGCCCACCCAGATGCCGCCGTTGGGATCCGCTTCTACGTCTGTCATTCCAGCGCTCGTGAGGGGCGTATTGCTCGTGTCGTACAGGGTAAATGTGGTGTTGTTTTCGGCCTCAAATTTCCGCAAACCATATTCCGAGGCCACCCATAAGTTGTTATTGGTGTCGACCGTCATGGATCTTACGTTGTTGGACTCGTAGCTATACCCACCTGGACTGAGCGTTACATGATTCCAGTTGATGCCGTCGAACCAGTACACGCCTGAGCCACCAGACCCTACCCATATCGTGCCTGCGCGTTTGGTGATGGCATGGTGACCGGAACTGTCGAGGTTAGAGTTCTGCCAATTCCAAAACCCGGTAAATTGACCCGTGGCAGAATCCCACCGGCCAACGCCGTTGCCACCCATCCAGAAGATGCCGCCGATGTCTTCGAAGACTGAATACATCGGTTCATTATCCGCCCACGGATATGGTTCCGACAGATCATTATGATTACCCCAGTTGCGCCAGTGCGTGGCAGCGTCCGGAGCGCCGTTACTGCCCAGCATGCGTGAAAGTCCGCCTTCGCCGGTAGCGAACCACATGTTTCCCGAGCTATCGCGCGTGATCCGATCGATGAAGTAATCGGGCAACCCGCAGTTATAAGTATTCATGCGGGAGAGCAACTGGCCATTGACAGTGTAATGACGCACCGTGCCGAGGGTTCCGTTGCCTCCGTAATTGTTGACCCAGATATCTCCGTTAGGCCGGCCAATCACCCGCCGCGGGATGTTGTCTGCATCGACAAAGAAGATCGGATTGTCGTTGATCATTTTGTAAATGCCGCCATACCAGGTCGAGACGTAAACAACTCCGTCTCGATCTTTGCCGATTCCGGTAACCGTGATGGTGCCGCCAATCTGCGGCCAGTTTTGCCAGCTC
>Ga0210120_1000271_pt1 | contig 12339 bp, 12 predicted proteins | sample Goodyear_PhragA__FD_184868 | JGI IMG/M metagenome (GOLD analysis project Ga0210120, IMG submission 184868) | Wetland microbial communities from San Francisco Bay, California, USA, that impact long-term carbon sequestration - Goodyear_PhragA_D2... | ecosystem: Environmental > Aquatic > Marine >... | reverse complement strand
GCAATCAAGTGACTGGGCATTTCTAATGAAAACTGGAACCGCACGCGAATACGCCACAAAACGCACTACCGATCATCTTGATCGCTTCAACCGTTTGCACGATCAGTTTGTCAGCAACAATCTCGATGAAGAATTTTTGCGCGAGTGCGAAGCTCGCGACAACATTTTTCCAAACTTGAACTGGCGGTACTATGCTTAGGTTGCCGGCAACGCGTGCCTCATCTAAAGAGCTAGAGATGTCTCCGCATCGCTCTACATGATAGCAAGGGTTGCCTTCGCATTTTTGATCGCCGCTGTATCTTCTGTCGCTCTCGGGCAGGACTCGCCGGCCCCTTCCCCCGCAGCGGCACTTGAAGAATCGCCTCTTCCTTCCGTAACGCCATTCGAATCCGCCACGCCCTCGCCCACCCCGGAACAATCACCATCAGTTGCACCTCTGAGGAATGTCCGAATCAGCTTCGTTCCTCCGCCACTGGAAGGCACGATCAGCCTGGGCATCTATGACAGAACCGGCAAACTCGTTCGGGTCCTGCAGCAACAAGCGCAATTCAGTGAATTCGCCACGGGCGCAGATGGACTTGTAACGCAGTGGGACGGAAAAAATGACGATGACCAGGACTTGCCAACTGGAAAATATCACGCCCGGGGCTACCTGATCGGCTCGCTCAAATTGCAGGACCTGGGCACGGGCTCGCCGGCCGCTGACGAAAATGCGGCTGACGCCATGGTCAAAGTAAGGTTAGTCCGCAATCCATTACGAAACGAGAAGAGGCCGATAGTTCAGCTTGGCATCGCATTCGATAGCGACGGAAGCTACCTTAAAACAAGCGACGGTCTGCCGCTTTTCAGCGTAAGTGAGACATCCAATCTGATTCGCGCGTGGATCACAAAGAAAAGCGAAAGCGCGGTCGATGTCTGGCAGGATGATGGAACACAAATACATCAATTTCGCATCTTGAATCTCGACCAAATGATGGCCTTCGATTGCGGCCAGGTTGAGCTGAGGTAATCGCCCGCGCCTGACGGTCTGTTCGCGACCCTCTCGCCGCGGGCGGTTCCCAGAACACTGCTGGTCACAAACCAAAACTTCTGTTATTTAAGCGCCCAATGGCTATGCCTGAATTTCAGCAGACGCTTGGGAAAGTCGCCGGGTTTACCGGCACTGCGCTTCACACGGGCGAAAAGGTCACGCTCAAACTTCATCCCGCGCCAGTGGACCACGGAATTAAGTTTAGACGCAAAGATTTGCAGGATGAACCGACCATCGATGCAAAAATCGAAAATCTGAAAACAGTCGAACGCGCTACCACTATTGGCGAAGGTTCGGTGCGCGTGCACACCGTGGAACACGTGCTCGCAGCGCTTTGGGCAATGGGAGTGGACAACGCCATCGTGGAAATGGACACCAACGAGCCGCCAATCGGCGACGGCAGTGCGCAGCCCTATGTCGATCTCATCAAAAAGGCCGGTGTGACGGCGCAGGAAGAACCGCGAAAATTCTTCGATGTGCGCGACACAATACACGTCGAGTCTAAAACGGGCGCGCTGCTCGTCTTGCTACCAGACAACCAGTTTCGCATCTCGTGCACGCAAGCCGGACCCAACAACAAGTTCACGCAATTTTTTTCAATGGAGGTGACGCCGGCAGCATTCGAACGCGAGATCGCTCCGGCGCGAACATTTGTTTACTACGAGGATGTTGAGCCACTCATGGATAAAAATCTCATCAAGGGCGGCAGCCTCGAAAACGCGATTGTCGTGCGCGGCGAAGCGGTCTTAAGCAAGGAACCAATGCGTTTCCCGGACGAATTCGTACGGCACAAAATCCTCGATATCATAGGCGATCTCGCGCTAGTCCGCCGGCGTATTCGAGGACATGTGGTTGCGGTTAAACCCGGTCACGCGGCGAACGCGGAGCTGGCGCGCTCGATCGCTCGTGAACAAACGCGCAGGAGCACCTTAGCTGTGTCGCGCGCGATCCCAATCGGCGATTCCGGCCTGGACACAGGCGAAGTGATGAAGATCCTTCCGCACCGATATCCTTTTTTGATGGTTGACCGGGTCATCGGCTTCGAGGGCGAAAACAAAATTACGGCCATAAAATCCATCACCATCAACGAGCCGTTTTTTCAGGGGCATTTCCCCGGTCATCCTGTCATGCCTGGAGTAATGCAAGTAGAAGCGATGGCGCAAGTGGCCAGTATTCTTTTGTTTAAATTGACGAAGACTTCGAGTCGTGTCGGCTATTTCATGAGCGCGGACGAGGTGAAATTTCGCAAACCGGTTTTTCCAGGCGACACGATTTTCATTCACGCCGAGCTGACGAGAGCGCGTGGCAACCGCATGGCGAAAACGAAGTGCTACTGCGTAGTAAACGACGCTGTCGTTTCCGAAGCCGAACTGATGTTCACGTTTTTGGACAAATAAGCGGAATGACGAAGATCGAATGCCGCATGCGGAAGTAATTCCCAATGGCGAATGACGAAGGAATTACAAGCTCACTTTTCATATGAACCTTCTTGTCATGTCGAGCGAAATCGAGACATCTCTGGATTTTCTGGCTGCAAAAAGAGCAAGAGATCCCTCGACCGCGCTTCGCTCCGCTCGGAATGACAACCGGCGCGAGAAAGCGTTCGAGCTGCGAGCTTCGTCATTCATTCGTCATTCGCTTGCCAAGCCGAAGCTTTGCGAAGGCGGGTCATTCGTCATTCGCCATTATGTCTGAGGTGCAGATTCATCCGACGGCGATTATTGATCCCGCAGCAGAACTCGGCGCCGGAACAAGCGTCGGTCCATACTGTGTCATCGGACCTGACGTCGTTCTTGGCCCAGGTTGCTGGTTACAGCATCACGTCACGCTTTGCGGGCCGATGAAGGCTGGCGCGAAGAACAGATTTTACGCCTACTGCTCGATCGGCCAGCAAACGCAGGATTTAAAGTATGCCGGTGAGCCCACCTACTTGGAAATCGGTGACGAAAACACGTTTCGAGAATTCGTTACGGTAAATCGCAGCACAACGGGCGAAGGAAAAACGCGCGTCGGCAGTAGCGGGAATTTCCTCGCCTACAGTCATATTGGCCATGATTGCAGCGTTGGCGACCAGGTCGTTTTCTCCAATAACGGGACATTAGCCGGCCATGTTCAGATAGGAGATCATGCGGTAATGGGCGGCCTCACTGCGGTTCATCAATTTTGCCGGATTGGACGGTTCGCCATTACCGGTGGCTGCTCAAAGATTGTCCAGGACGTTCCGCCGTTCATGATTGCCGACGGGAATCCAGCCGCAATTCGCGGAGTTAACCTGATTGGCTTGGAACGCAAAAAATATCCCCCGGAAAGCGTGAAATTGATCAAAGAAGCTTTCCGCCTGATTTACCGATCGAAATACAATACACGCCAGGCAATCGAAGCGATGCAAAAGGAATTGCCGCAGACGGAGGAGATCACCGAGATCATTCAATTCATCGAACAAAGCGAGCGCGGAATCATTCGCTGATGCCCTAACACCATTCTTGTCCTGGGCCGCAATGGACCATAGATTGGTTAGCTGAAATGGGCATGTTTCAGGTCAAAGTAAAAGTCGCCAGCCCAGCGCATCCTGAGAAGTATTTCGAGGAAAGGTTCTGGGTGGATTATGCGACGAGTGTTTCCGACAAACAATATTCCTTCACGGATTGTGTCAGTTTCGCTGTCATACTCGAACTCCGCATCCGGGATGCTTTCACAACAGATCATCATTTTCGACAGGCCGGCTTCACTCCTCTTCTCGAAGCGTAGCGATGCGCATGGGACGGACGGGGTACTCCAAGGAGATCCCACCCGGAAATCTCCCGTTCCCGAGAGCTTTCGGAGTTTTTGGTCACGAGGACTTCAGAGTTGAAAGTTGATCAGTGACAGTTTGAAATCTTCAAAGCGCGGCGCTCAAGTCCAACCGTAAGCTTCGCCAATGCCTGCTGTTCTTACTTTGTTGCGAATCAAGAATCTGGCGCTCGTGGAAGAACTCGAGTGGCAGATGGAATCCGGGTTTGTCGCGGTCACGGGAGAAACGGGCGCTGGTAAATCGATCATCATCGGGGCGCTGCAACTTTTGCTCGGCGAGCGTGCGGATAAATCACTGATTCGCACGGGCGCAGAGCTTTGCACGGTCGAAGCAGTTTTTAGCGGCCCGGACTTGCAGAGACTTAATCCGCAACTTCTCGAAGCCGGAATCGAACCGTGCGAAAACGATCTGATTCTGAAGCGCACCCTCTCGTCGACCGGAACAAATCGCCAGTTCATCAACGGTTCGCCCACGACTTTGTCGATTTTGAAAAATCTCGGCGACGAACTGGTTGACCTTCACGGGCCGCATGATCACCAGTCCCTGCTCTCGCCCGAGAAGCAATTGGGTGTGCTCGATTCATTCGCATCCGCTGACAAGCAGCTCGAGCAATATCGAAACTTCTACCACCAATTGCAGACGCTCCTGGCGGAACATGCTGCTCTAAATACAGTCGAGACGACCCGCGAACAGGAACTGGATCTTCTCCGTCATCAGATTTCCGAGATCAGCTCGGCCAATCTCGTAGCAGGCGAAGAAGAAGAAATCGAGAGGCGCTACAAACTCGGCAGCAATAGCAAACGATTGATCGAACTGGCCAGCGCCGTCGCCAACAAACTTTCAGAAGCGGATGAGTCGATCCTTTCCCAGCTCGCGGAGACGCAGCGCTTGCTTCGAGAACTGGAAAAAATCGACAGTTCAATGGCACAATTTTCGTCGGCTCACGCGGCCAGCGTGGTTGAGCTCTCCGAGATTGCGCGCGCGCTTTCCAGGTATGCAGAAAAACTCGATCTTGACCCGGAACAACTCGCAGCGCTCGAGCAACGCGTTTCTCTTTTTGAAACTCTGAAGCGCAAATATGGCGCTTCGATCTCCGAAGTGATCGCCTTTGGCGAGCGCGCCGCCGAACGAATGCAGAAAATCGAGGAACGCGACGTGGAGTTGGAGCGTCTTGCGAAAGAGATTGAAAATGTTCGCGCGAAAATGAACCGCGCAGGCGAGGGATTGCGCAAAATCCGTGCAAAGGCTGCGCCAAAACTTTCCGACAATATCCGGCGCAACTTGCGCGATCTTGGGTTTCGACAATCAGATTTCGAAGCGCAACTCGGTGCACTCGATCAACCGCGGCCCAACGGATTTGATTCACTGGAATTCCTGTTCTCGCCAAATCCGGGTGAACCGTTGAAACCGCTTCGCGCCATCGCTTCCAGCGGCGAAATCTCGCGGCTGATGCTGGCGATCAAATCTGCATTGGCGGCAGAGGACGCCATCCCATTGTTGGTATTCGATGAGATCGACACCAACGTCGGGGGCGAAATCGCCCACGCAGTCGGCGCAAAGATGCAAACCCTGGGGCACGATCATCAGGTGATTTGCATCACCCATCTGCCGCAAGTCGCAGCGATTGCTTCTTCGCATTTTGTTGTGACAAAGGACGTGTCCCGCGGTCGCACCTTTTCAAACCTGCGCGAACTCACCGGGAAAGCGCGGCAGGAAGAGATTGCACGCATGCTTGGCGGCAAAAGCGAGTCCGCACTTAAGCTCGCGGCGAGCTTGCTGAAAGGCAGCGATTGATTCCCAATCCTTCTTGAAGGCGTTTCTGTGAAACGCAAGCTCGGCGTCTGACACAGACGCCTTTATAATCACCGCATCACCAGGCCAAGGGGCAGGACGACTTTGCCGTAAAGTTCGTTGAGCACTTGAGCGAGCCCGGCGTAGATGGCGGACAATCCGCAAAAAATTCCTTCGTATCCGGTGAAATGTCTGAAACCGGGTCCCGCACCGACGAAATCGCCGATCGCAAGCAGAAAGAAAAGAATAGTCAGTGAACCGAACACGACCTGGCCGGCTACATGCAATCGGAACGTGCCAATAAACATTACCGCCGTAAACAAACCCCACATAAAGAGATACGCGGCCATGCCGGTTTCATTAGTAGGTGCCGCCCATCCCAGCTTTCCAAATACAATCAGCGCCACGAGCGAGAACCAGAACAAGCCATAGGAGAGAAACGCGGTCGTGGCAAAAGTGTTGCCTTTTCGCCACTCCATGATGCCGGCCACAATTTGCGCCACACCGCCATAACAGATTCCCATCGCCAGAATCATGCTGTTGAGTTCATAAAACCCGGCGTTATGCAGATTAAGCAAGACAGTAGTCATGCCGAAGCCGAGCAATCCAAGTGGTGCCGGATTCGCTGTAGTATCTTTAACATGGGTAAATGAATCATTCATAGCGCCGAGTCTGCAGAAAAGAAGGACGACAAAGCAAGAGAGATTCGCTCGCCTCAGTGGTTCGTGGGCGGGCTTCAGCGGGCCAATTTTGCGGCGCGCTTGACGATTTCACTTGTCGTCGCACCCCCCCTGAAATTATGGTTAAAGTTTCCTTATGATTCAGCGTGATTATCTTGTCGTTGGCGCGGGCATTGGCGGAGCAAGCGCCTGTGAAGGGATTCGCAAGTACGACAAGCGAGGCTCCGTCACGCTCGTCGGTGCGGAAGGATGCCCGCCCTATAAGCGTTGGATACTCTCAAAGAGCTTTTTGCGCGACAAAGAAGCGAGTCTCAAGAAAGTGCAGGAGCTTGATGAGCGCTGGTTCGAAGCCCACAAGATCGAGGCGCGGTTCGGCACAGTGGTTACCCAGCTCAACATCGAACGCCGGCTCGCCGTGCTGGCCAATGGAGAGAGCATTGAATTTACAAAAGCATGTCTGGCGATGGGCAGCCGGCCCTTGCGTCCGACGGTGGCGGGAACAAGTCTCGGCAACGTGATTTATTTGCGAACCATTCGCGACGCGCTGGCATTGCGCGAAATGTCGAACCTGGAAAAGACCATCATGGTCATTGGAGGCGGCCTGCTGGCATGTGAGGCCGCGGCAAGCCTGCGCATGATGAAAATGAAGGTAGGCCTGATGCATCGTGACCAGTACTTGCTGAATCGCTACATCGATCCAGAGGCCGGCGCATGGCTTACCGATTACTTTGCAAAGCACGGCATCGTTTTGTCGATGGGAGAAGCTCTAAACGGATTCGAAGGCAAAACCGTCCTTCGCAATATTCAAACTAAAAGCGGGAACCGTTTTCCCGTCGGCCTTGCGGTGGTTGCGTGCGGCTCGGAACCGAATCTCGATCTGGTTCGTAACACACCACTTTCTGGCCCGCACGGGTCGCCCGTTACCGAATACCTCGAGACAGAAGAAAAAGGCATTTATGCGATCGGCGATCTTGCCTTTTATCCAGATCGGATCATGGGCGGGATGCGACGTCAGACCCACTGGGAAAACGCCCGGGAGCAGGGGCTGGTTGCTGGTGCCAACATGACCGGAAAGAAGCGTATTCGCTACGAGCATGTCCCCTATTTTTGGACAGAGATGTTTGATTTGCGGATGGATTTTGTCGGTGATTTCACGCTTCCGCCAACACGGATCGACCTTACTGGCACATATGCGAAGAAAAAGTTCATCGCCCGATATTATCAGGGTGACAAGATTCGCGGGATTCTTCTTTGCCAGCAAGCCCCGCGCGAAGTCGACGCAGCCAAAAGCCAGTTGCGTCAAGCCCAAGGCAAATAAAGACCCTACGGGTCTACGAGGCAGGTCATCATGTCATTCTGAGCGAAGCGAAGAATCTCGGATCACTTTGGAGTGATGCCCTCGCGGAAGTATTAGAGATGTTTCGCTCCGCTCAACATGACAGCACCCTGTATAGATGAGTTAATACACGTCAGCTGGAATTTGAAATGATGGATTGCTCACGCTTAGGAGCTTCCAATCCCACGGTTTACCCGAGACCTGCTGCCACTCGAACTCGAACGGGGTGGATAATTCATTAACGTGTTGGTCGAGCACCTCCATAACCCCATCATCGCTGCTGTAGACAACGATTTTGCCAACCCAGATCGCGTGCATCGTCCTGACCCGCACAGAAGGGTTGGTTGCGATGATCCTGGAGCCGGGCACCCACCGAAAACCTTCCCGCATGCGCTCGAGAAGACGCGTCCGATTGTCGTTCCACTGATCGTGGTAATCATCGCCGATAAAATCGGCCACCGTTTCCCAGTTTCTGCCGTCGATCGCGTGAAAGAAATTTTCCGTGTGCAGCCGGACCTGATGTTCAGGCCGCCAAAGCCAGAACAGATACACGCCGAGAGAAACAACCAGCGCGGTCAAGCCAAGAAATGCTCCACCAAGTGTAATCCTCACATGCGCGACGCCGCCGAGGCCCTTCGACCGACAAAATTGATCACGATTTTTTGAAAGAAGGCTCGGCCGGTTCTTTCACCGATGTGTCTCGTTCCCAGCCTTCGTTCTGGAGAGTGATGTGCTCGATCGCAATGGCGTTCGCATTAGCGTCAAGGTCGGGCAGGATTTCGTATTCAGAAACCCAGCACCGATAAATCTTGTATGCGATAACGACCTGTCCCGCCTCGTTATAAAGTTCCAGAACGATGTCCTTGCGAAAGTCCTTCAAAGAAACTTCGGCGCCGAGGCTGGCCCCAAGGTTCCACACTTTGTTCGCCCAATTCTCGAATTCCGGATCGTGGGTAATCCCACGCTCAAGCGTAATGGGTGCGAATTCGGTCAAACCGGGCGACTTGCGGCTGGTACTGGGATCGCCGCCTTCGCGATGCCGAATGACTTCGGTGGTACGCCGCAGGCCACTTACTTTGCTGACGCCGGCAACGTATCGCCCGTCCCATTTAACACGGAACTTGAAATTTTTGTACGGATCAAAACGCTTTGGATTAACGGTGAATTCAGCCATGACAGGAACTGGCGTGATACAAAATCACACCGATTCTGTCAATCTTTCAGGACCGGCGCTTCACCGGCGTCGCGTGCGTACCAATCGATTTTGCGCGTGACGTACATTACGATCGACAGCACGACAAAAAGAGCGATTGCGCCCATGAGTAGTGCGTAATCCTGCTGTCGCAGAGTGATGTACAGAAACAGGTAAACGCCCGCCAATCCGGCGCCGATCATGAATGTGCGCACGCCGCCTCCCAGGAAAAAGCGGGAATACCAAGTGATCAACGCTATCGATGCAACCGCAGCGATCAGATAAGCCCAACTAAACCCTATGAATTCCGAAACCGACAACAGCAGCAGATAAAACAGGCACAGCGCAGCGCCGACCATCAGATATTGGAATGGATGAATCTTCTGCCGCGCGGTGACTTCGAACAGAAAGAATGCAGTAAAAACGAGCACCAGAAAGAGGACACCATATTTAATCGAGCGTTCCACATAACGATAGGCGTCCAGGATCGACAGAAACTGCGCGCCGAAGAGTGAGTTCGAAACGGATTGCGTCGTGAAACGTTCGTTACCGGTGCGACTCGTCCACGATTGCGGGTAATCGCGCCCGTAATAAGAGACCTTCCATTTGGCACCGAACCCGTCTGGACGTAGTGATCGTTCCGCAGGAAGGAATGCGCCCCGAAATCCCACGTCGGGCGAGTTTGATTTCAGTGTTGCTTCATTTTGCACGCCGAATGGGGCGAAGAAAATTCCCTCGCTGCCATTAAAATCGAGCGGGATTGAAAACGGAACCTCCGCGGCAATCGGTTGGTCGCCGCCGAGGGACGCTGTTGCGCCGGTCGTATAACCAGGCACCTGTGAACCGGGCAGCATCGGATGCTTGGCGCCGCCCCAATCCAGCACGATCGCCTCGCGAGTTCCGCGCAAATCATTAATGGCAATCGTCACAAACGCGTCTTTCCATTGCACGTCTTTCAGATCGATCTTGAGCGGGCCAAAATCGGGCGCAGCAAATTTGCCGGAAAGAACAGTCTGCGCCCGATATACGACGGCTTCGTAAATCCCGCGATGCAACTTCTCGGTCTGAACATCCCCGGAAACAATCAGCGTTTCAGGTAGAAAATACGCATTAGCAGTGGCCGTCTCCTCTACTTCGCGGCGCTCCACTTTCCCGTCCGGCGCCGGAACCTCTTTGACAGTCTTAAACGTGTATTGATACGGAACCCCAAGCACCGGCCCAATCACGTTTTGTTCCCTGCCCCACGACGAAGTGATATCAGCCACCGCCTCATTCCGGCGTCCCAGGCGCTCGCGCAAAACCCCGGTGATCATCGCCAGTGGAATCAGCAACACCAACACCAGCGCGCCGACTCCGAGCAATTTAAGAATCGTGCTATGACGCCGCCCAAAGAACGGCTGTGATTTCGGCAAAGGCGGCGGGGGTTGAACTTCAGGCATGCCGCGGATCAAGCAAAACGGATTACGCAATGCGCTTTATCATCAGTTCTGTGCTGTAGTGCGCGCTGTCCTCAGCGCAGTAGTCTTCGAAATCCGCTGAAGACAGCGGACGCTACAACCGCACGTTTTCAGATGACTAATTTGTCAGGCGTCCGTTTGCGATTGCCGGCGAATTTGCGCTGCTTCGCGCATGAAGTTTGGGTTTCGAATGATCTTCGCAGCGTTTTGCGGAGCTGAGTCGCTTCGGACAAACAACGACAAACAATCAATCAACCGTCTGCCGCGCCAGTTCACAAGTTCCTGACTAATGCAATACATGCCGTTCTGTTCGCAGAGAGCACGAAACAACCTGGCGCTCATGTCCGGATTCCGATGATGCGCCCAATCGAGAATTCCCGCCTTGATCAACGGCTTTGCCAAAAACTCCGGGAGCCATTCGCGTGGTGAATCAACGTATTCACCAAAATTCGAATGATGAATGAAGCCTTTGGCGCCGATTTTCAATTTTTTGCGGAGTTGCCGCAGATAGCCCTCCACGATCTCCCGGTCTGGATGCACAAAGGAATCGAAGCTAAAAACGAAATCGACTGATGAATCGGGAACCATCGACAACGACCGGCCGTCATTCAGATGACAGTGCACATGCGAATCACCCGCGAAACGCCGTCGACACGCCTGGATGCATTCGCTCGACTTATCAACTGCCCACAACTCCTGACAGTAATCTTTCAGATAATGCGTCCAGCGACCGAATCCCGGCGCAATTTCCAAAATCGTCCCGGCAGGCAGACTATCGCGAATGCGAGGAAAAATCGTTCCGGTCCATTGCGCCGTGGAACTGCCCCATGGTTGCGACCATTCCTCGCCCGCCTCTTTCCAGTCGTACTTCATCGTTCCAATGGATCGCACTCGGGAGGCGCTGAGCAAACAGGAGACGCCAGAAGCGAACGGTCCACTGTGGATTTCAGTCCATGTTTCTCGCGATGAAAGCTGTTCGCCTCAGCGGCTGTTATTCAATCTAGCGGGGCTGCGCTGGCGGCAGGGCTGATGGAACGAGAACAACACTATCGGTGTTCTGCCGTGTTGCCGTGAATACGTAAGTTTGTCCGTGCTGCACATTCAGCACAGTCGATGTCGGCTTGTAGTTTGGCACGGCCGACACGGTCAGCATATGACGCCCCTCCGGCACAATCTCATCGTAGCTGCGTCCCTGCACAAGGTTGGCGGCCGTTTTCCCATCGATCTTAACATTGAGAGCCAAATTCCATCCAAAGTTAGGGGCCCTCAAAACAATGAGACGACCGCCCGGCTGAGCGACCGCAGTTTCGGCGGAAGGTCCCGGCTCTGCTGGACTCGCACTAGTCGCAGGGGAAGACGATTCCGATACAGTCGCAGTGGGCAGTGGCGAGATTTGGGCGATCTCAGATTCGCCCGGCTTTACCACATACTCTGCAAGATTAGCAGGGGTTCCAGACGGCGAAGCGCTTACCTCACCCGGTGAAGAATCCGGAACCGTCGGCATCGGCGCTGCGGCAGGAGTCGGAGCCCCGACCTTGAGACGTCGATCGGCTATCTCGTATGCCGGACCAGCCGAGGCGCCCATTTCCTGAAGTTTGCGCCATATTTCGTTCGCGCGATCGTAATGCCGCATAAGATCGTAAGTCTTCGCTAATTCGGCGAGTACGGCAGCGTTATTCGGTTCGCTATCCAACGCTTCCTGGAAGCGCTCGATAGCATTTGTCCTGTCCCCCCGGTCGCGCAGCTCGATGCCTTCTCGCAGCAACTGATCTACCAGCGACGGCCGGGATGCAGGAGTTTGATCTGCCAGCGGCGGCCAGGATGCCGGCGTCTGGGCCAAAGCTTCCACCGGAGACTCCGTTAGCTTCAAAGGACCCGGTGATGGTGACGGAGATGGGATAGTTTGCGTCAACTCGCCATGCGAGCGCGACATGCGAGCGGATATTGCATCCTTGTGCCATCCTATCCACAAACCCACTGCGAATACGAGAATTACAATGGTCGCGGCTACCAACCGCCTTTTGAGCAGGTTATTTCTGCTTAGCAAAAGCAACCTCGGGCG
>Ga0210120_1000270_pt1 | contig 12352 bp, 11 predicted proteins | sample Goodyear_PhragA__FD_184868 | JGI IMG/M metagenome (GOLD analysis project Ga0210120, IMG submission 184868) | Wetland microbial communities from San Francisco Bay, California, USA, that impact long-term carbon sequestration - Goodyear_PhragA_D2... | ecosystem: Environmental > Aquatic > Marine >... | reverse complement strand
CATCCCGGCCTCCTCATGCGGGCTCTTCGGGCTGAAGCCGCAGCGCGGTCGCGTCTCGGTGGCGCCGGACCGCGAGCGCTGGAACGGGATGTCGGCCTTCGGCTGCGTCAGCCGCTCGGTGCGCGACACGGCGCTCTGGCTCGACGTCAGCCTCGACCGCTCGGGTGACGGCCCGCCGCCGCCCGAGCGCCCGCTGGTCGAGGCGGCGGCGACGCCGCCCGGCAAGCTGCGGGTCGCCTGGTCGACGCAGGCGCCGCGCGCGGTCGCGCCGGTGACGGTCGACGAGGTCGCCAAGGCGGCGGTCGCCGACACGGCGGAGCTGCTGGGCTCGCTCGGGCACGAGGTGAGCCCGCGCGACCCCGACTGGGGGAACCTGGGCAACAACTCCGTGCCCCGCTACCTGCACGGGATCGCCGAAGACTTCGCCAAGGTCCCGCACCCCGAGCGGCTCGAACGGCGGACCCGCAACATGGCGCAGCTCGGGCGCCTGATCCCCGACGGGGTGTTCGAGAACGCGCGCCGCGGCGAGCGGGCCGACGCCGCCCGGGTCAACGCGATCTTCGACTCCTGCGACGTCCTGATGACCCCGGTGATGGGCGGCACGGCGCTGCCGGTGCGTCGCTGGGAGGGTCGGGGCGCGCTCTGGACGCTGCTCGGGATGAGCCGCTTCTATCCCTACTGCATCCCCTGGAACCACCTCGGCAACCCGGCGATGTCGGTCCCGGCCGGCTTCGCCGCCGACGGCATGCCGCTGGCGGTGCAGATCGTCGGCCGCCCCGGCGACGAGCCGACCCTGCTCTCGCTAGCTTCCCAAATAGAGGCCGAGAGACCGTGGGCGGACCGACGCCCGCCGATCTCCTAGCGGAACACCTTCCTCATCCGGGCGATCTCCTTGAGCCTGCCGCGCGGGCGGATGCGCCGCGTCACGAGCATCTTCAGCGGCTTCGTGTCGGGTTTGCTCATCGAGACGAAGTCGCGCCAGCTCGCCTCGATCGTCAGCGTCGGGTTGGGCGCTTCGCCCGGTTCGGCGCGGGTCGAGCCGTTGTCGATCGTCAGCATCCACGGGTCGGCGTCGCTGAAGCGGTACTGGTAGACGAGCGGCGAGCCGTTGGCCGCGGCGGGGTCGGCGACGCGGCTGACGATGTCGAAGTAGAGGCGCTGGACCTCGGGCGAGGCGTCGGGGGCCGGGCCGTCGGGCGGGCCGAGCACGCCGGCCTCCATCAGCTTCACCTGTCGCGCCGCGACTTCCTCGGGGGAGGCTTCCGGGTCGAAGGGGAAGACGCCGGGCGGCATCTCCTCGGTCGGGTAGCCGATCGTGCGCCAGCGCTGGCGGATCAGCTTGAGGCCGAAGGAGAAGATGTCCTCGAGCGTGAAGCCGTAGCACTCGGTGTACTCGCGGTTCATCCCCGGCGGGTGGAAGACGGCCGGCCCGTAGGGCAGCGTTTCGCGCAGCAGCTCGACGACCGCGGCGCGGTTCTCCTCGTACCCGGGCGCCCCCTCGGCGAGCAGCTCGGAGAGCACCTTGACGCCGAAGCCGATGTGGCGCTGCTCGTCCTTGGAGACGTTGCCCATGCCCTCGCTGAAGCCCGGCATCGTTTCCTTCGAGGCGAAGAAGTCCTCGATGAAGTGCTGGCCCGGCTGCGCGAGGCTGCCCTCGACGATCAGGTGGTAGAGGGTGATCGCCTGCGCGTACTTGGGCAGCGAGCGGTCCTTGCGCAGCTCCTCGGCCATCCGGTCGAGCCGGTCGAAGATCCCCCGGTAGCCCCAGTTGAGCTGCGGCATCGTCGCCGCGAGCGTCTGCTCGATCGAGTCGCCGCCGACCCCGATCACCTCCTTGAAGAAGCGGTGGAAGAAGATCGAGTGGCGGACCTCATCGACCTGCTGGGTGGCGAGGAAGTAGGACTGCTCCTCGGTCGGCGCGGCGGTGACGTAGGGGGCGAGCGTGTCGGCCACCCGGTCCTCGCCGTAGTAGAACATCGAGTAGATCCACATCGCCGAGCGCTTCTGGATCTCGCTCAGCGCCTCCCAGCCCGCGCGGTCGCCGGAGAAGTCGAGCTCATACGCACTCCAGTTCCCCTGCTCCCAGCGCTTGTAGAGGTCCACGTAGGTGACGTTGTCCATCAGGCTCTGCGATGCGACGCTCATGGTGCTCCTTCGGGCAGGTATTCCGCGCTGGGCCGGACGCCTCCGGTTGCGGCTTCCGGCGCAGAGGTTACCGGGAAACTGGCTGATCAGCCAGTTTCGCCGGCGCCTCGATCTCGCGCTTGAGGATCTTGCCGGTCGGGCCCTTGGGCAACTCGTCGAGGAACCAGACGATCCGCGGGTACTTGTAGGCGGCGATGCGGTCCTTGACGTAGGCGCTGACCTCCTCAGGGGAGAGCCGCTCGCCCTCCATTAGGACGACCGCGGCGCCGATCTCCTCGCCCCACTCGTCGTGGGGCACGCCGACGACGGCGGCTTCGCGGATCTTCGGGTGCTCGTAGAGGACCTCCTCGACCTCGCGCGGGTAGACGTTGTAGCCGCCGCGGATGATCAGGTCCTTCTTGCGGTCGACGATGAAGAAGTAGCCGTCCTCGTCGACCCGCGCCATGTCGCCGCTGTGGAACCAGCCGCCGCGCATCGCCTCGGCGGTCGCGTCAGGGTGCTGCCAGTAGCCCTTCATGATGTTGTGGCCGCGGATCGCGATCTCGCCGACCTCGCCCCGCGCGACCTCCTCGCCGTCCTCGTCGACGACCTTCATCTCGACCCCCTCGATCGGCGTGCCGATCGAGCCCGGCTTGCGCTCGCGGTCGGGGTGGTTGGAGCTGGCGACCGGCGAGGTCTCCGAGAGCCCGTAGCCCTCCATCACCTTCGCCCCGAAGGCGTCTTCGAAGCCGCGCAGCACCTCGACCGGCATCGAGGCTCCGCCGGTGATGCAGGTGCGCAGCGAGGAGGTATCGAAGCTCTCGCGCTCGGGGTGGTGGAGCAGCGCGCCGAACATCGTCGGCACGCCGTAGAAGTGGGTGACGCCGTCGCGCTGCATCGTCGCCAGCGCCTCGCCGGGGTCGAATTTGGGCACCAGGGTGAGGCAGGCGCCGGCGGCGACCGAGGCGTTCATCGCGACCGTCTGGCCGAAGGAGTGGAAGAGCGGCAGCGAGCCGAGGACCACGTCGCCGGGGCCGACCTCGCAGGTCGTGCGGCGCGAGACGTCGGCGTTGCTCGCGAGGTTGGCGTGCGTCAGCTCCGCCCCCTTCGGCTTGCCGGTCGTGCCCGAGGTGTAGAGGATGACCGCGGTGTCGTCGTCGGCGGTCTCGGCGACGCCGGGCGAAGGCTCGTGGCCGGCGAGCAGCGCGGCGAAGGCCGCGGGCTCGACCTCGATCGCCTCGGCGCCGGCATCGGCGGCTCCCGCGGAGGCCTCCTCGCCGAAGCCGTGCCAGGCGAGCAGCAGCCTGGCGCCGGAGTCCTCCAGGTAGAAGGCGATCTCACGCCGCTTCAGCAGCACGTTCATCGGCACGACGATGCCGCCGGCCCGCAGCACCCCGTAGTAGGCGACCGGGAACTCGGGCACGTTGGGCAGCATCACGCCCACCCGATCGCCCGGCTGCAGCCCCTTCTCGTGCAGCAGCGCCGCCAGCCGCGCGCTGCGCTCGTCGAGCTCGCCGTAGGAGAGCTCGACCTCGCCCAGACGCACCGCCGGCGCGTCCGGCGAGCGCCGCGCGCTCTCGGTGAGTATCGAAGCGAGGTTCATCCCGGGACCCGCCGCTGAGCATAAACCGTCTAGCATGCGTCGCCGTGAGCAGGGGACTTATCGCACTGATGGTCTGCGCCGCGCTGGCGATCGCCGGCTGCGGCAGCAGCAGCTCGTCCTCGTCGGGCGAATCGACCGCGAGCTCCGAAGCGACCTCCGAATCGGCGGTCGCCGAAAAGACCAAGCCCAAGGTGACGGTCCCCAAGGGCGCGCCGCCGAAGAAGCTCGAAATCAAGGAAATCGAAGAAGGCAGCGGCGCCGAAGCTCAATCGGGCCAGGAAGTCACCGTCCAGTACGTCGGCGTCGACTACAAGAACGGCAGGGAATTCGATTCCTCGTGGAGCCGCAGCGAACCCTTCACCTTCACGCTCGGCGCCGGCGAAGTGATCCCCGGCTGGGACCAGGGGGTCGAAGGAATGAAGGTCGGCGGCCGCCGCGAGCTGATCATCCCGCCCGAACTCGCCTACGGCGAAGCCGGCGCTCCCCCCGCGATCGGTCCGAACGAAACGCTCGTCTTCGTGATCGACCTGGTTGAAGCCGGCTAACTCGCCGGATCGAAGATGTCGGCGGCGGTGAGCGCGGTGACATCGTCCGCGTGGCTCACCTGCTCCCGCGCGGCTATCGCGTAGGAGACGTCTCCGGCAAGCCCCGGTAGCGCCGCGGCCTTGGCTTCGAGTTCCGCTCGCAGCGCCGCTCCGTTCGCCCGGCGAGCCCACTTCGCCTCGCCGAGGAGCACGGCCTTCCTGCCGCGTCCGGCGAGCGCCACGGCGTCGATCTCGACCGGTGGAGCGTCCCGCCACCAGCGGCCGATGTCGACGATCTGCTCACCCAGCTCCCCGTCTGCGGCAAGCCGCAGCAGGTGCTGGCGAAAGGCCGCCTCCCAGCGATCTCCCATGTGGTCGTCCAGCTGCTCGGACAGGACGGGGAGAATCTGCCTCCCCAGTCCCCTGCTGATCGCCGAGCGGTGTCGGTCGAGCACGCCGAGCCAGAACGCGAGGAAGTTGTCGGCGATGCGATAGAGGCGACGACGGGTGCGGGCCGGATTCTCCGTGACGGGGACGAGCCGCTCGACCAGGCGTAGTTCCACCAAGCGCTCGAGGACGCGGCTGGGGTCGGCCCCGATCGCCTGCTCGATCTCGTTGTGACGGGTGCGGCCCGCCGCGATGGCCCGCAGCGCGAGCCCGCCGAGCCCGCCGAGGTCCCCCTCGGTCGCGAGGACCAGCCGGCCCTCGTCGAGCAGTCGCCCGCCGGGTGAGCAGGCGAGCCGCAGCAGGTTCTGCTTGACGCTGCGCCCGGACTCCCACCAGTCGAGGTAGAGCGGCACTCCGCCGACGATCCCCCACACGAGGGCGCGGTCGCTGGGATCGAGGCCCGTCAGCATCGCGCTCGCCTCGTGCGGGCGGAACGGGTGCAGCAGCAGGCTGAGGTCGAAGCGCCCATACAGCGGCGCCCGCTCCTCCTGCAGCGCCTCCATGGTGCGCACGGCCGAGCCGCAGACGAGTATGCGCAGCTTGGTCTGCTCGCGGGCCCGGTCCCAGAAGGCGCGCAACACCCCGGGCAGCTCGGGGCTGACGCCGACGAGATCCGGAAACTCGTCGATGACGAGCAGCAGCCGCTCGCGCGTAGCGGCCGCCGCAAGCGAGTCGAGCGCATCGTCCCAGTCGGCGAAGGGCCGGGCGTCGAGATCGCGCGCGCCCAGGTGGGTGACCTGCCGGGCGGCTTCGCTGAGCAGCCGCAGCTCGTCCCCGGCCGGGCGGCCGGCGCCGGTGTGGAAGATCACCCGCTTTCCGTGCGCGAACTCCTCCAGCAGCGAGGTCTTGCCGACCCGGCGGCGCCCCCAGACCAGACCGAGGGCGGCGCCCGGCCGCTCCCACCACGCTCTCAGCGCACTCAGCTCTTCACGCCGGTTGACGAACACATTCCGACTTTACCAACATACGACGTAACCGACATCGAATGTCAGTTACATCGGGAGCAGGCTACCTCCATGGCCAGGGGCGCGAAGATGCTCCTATGGCTCCGAGCTCCATCCTCGCCGAGCGTCTCACCGCCCAGGCCCTCGCGGGCTCCCCGCTGAGCGACCCTATGGCCGTCGCCGAGCGGCTGCTCGCCGTGCAGGGCCAGGACCCGCGCGGCTTCCGGCTCGCGGTGCGGGCGCGGACCGAGGGGCTGACGGCGGCTGACGGCTTGCTGCGCTTGGCGAAGCGCCCGCGGCCCGCCGGGCTGCCGCCGCCGCGCCTGCTCGGCGCCTTCGACCCGGTGCTGCTCGGCTGGACCTCGCGCGAGGACGTCCTCGGCCGCCACACCCGGCTCGTCACCAGGAACGGCGTCTTCCACCCCTTCGCGCTGGTCGAGGGCCGCGCGGTCGCCAAGTGGGGCTGGCCCCGCGGCAAGCTGAAGCTGGAGCCGCTGCAGCGCCTGTCGGCCGGGGTCGTGAAGGCGCTCGAGACAGACGCCGCCGCCGTCGCCCGCTTCCTCGAACGTGACTGAGCCCTACTCGACCGGTTGTCCAGGTCCGGGTGGGTCGGCGCTGCCCTCGAAGGGGTCGATCGCCGGCCCGACCGGGCCGGTGGGGGCCCAGCCGCGGTTCATCCGCAGCAGCGCGACCACGCCGGCGAGCCCGGCCAGGGCGGAGAGGCCGCCCGCGTAGGCGAGGGTGCCGCGGGCGCCGATCGCGGCGACGAGGACGCCGCCGGCGGCGAAGGCGCCGAGCTCGGCCGTGTTGCGGATGCCGTTGTAGGCGGCGAAGGCGCGGCCGTGCAGGCGGTCGGGAACCCGGAAGTGGATCAGGCTGCGGAACATCACGTTCTTCAGCCCGTGGGCGACGCCGCCCATGAACGAGCAGGCGAGGAAGAAGGCGAAGCTGAGCCAGAGCGCGGGCAGGGCGAGCGCCAGGCCCTGCGTCGCCGCGGCGACCAGCCCGACGGCGGCGACCGCGGCCGCCGCGACGCGGCGCGAGAGCAGCATCGCGCCGAGCGCCATGCCCATCGTCCAGATCGAGAGCATCGAGCCGTAAGCGACGTTGCCGCGGTCGAGCACGTCTTCGACGAAGAACAGCTCACCGACCCAGACCGCCGACATGAACAGCAGCGAGGCGAAGGCGACGGTCATCACCAGCGCCAGCAGGCGGTCGCGAAAAAGAGGAAGGCGACGTCCCAGCGCCACGATCGCCACCCAGTCCCCGAGCGCCGAGAGCCCCACCGACCCCGCGACCAGCCGAAAGTCCCGATCCCGAAACAGGCTGGCCCTCATCCGCCCAGGATAGGCCGGTTCCGCGGAACCGGCCAAGCACACGACCTGCATCCGACCCCTATTCGGGGCTCGATGCAGGTCGCGTCAGCCCAGCTTCGGGCTCTGCCAGGGCTGGGCGAGGCGGGTGGCGAGGTCGTCGGCCAGGCCTTCGACCGGGACTCGGGTCTGCTCCAGGGAGTCGCGGTCGCGGAGGGTGACGGTGTCGTCCTCCAGCGTCTGGTGGTCGACGGTGACGCCCCAGGGGGTGCCGATCTCGTCCTGGCGGCGGTAGCGCTTGCCGATCGAGCCGCCCTCGTCGAACTCGGCGGCGACGCGGCGGCGGACCTGCTCGAAGACCTCGCGCGCCTTCTCCGGCAGGCCGTCCTTGGAGACGAGGGGGAGGACGGCGGCCTTGACCGGGGCGAGCCTGGGATGGAGGCGCAGCACGGTGCGCTCGCGGCCCTCGACCTCCTCGACCTCGTAGGAGTCGACGAGGAAGGCGAGCGTCGCGCGGTCGGCTCCTGCCGCCGGCTCGATCACATGCGGCACGTAGCGCTCTTTCGTCTGCTGGTCGAAGTACTCGAGCTTCTCGCCGCTGAACTCGGCGTGCCGGCTGAGGTCGAAGTCGCCGCGGTTGGCGATCCCCTCGAGCTCCGACCAGCCGATCGGGAAGAGGTACTCGATGTCGCTGGTCGCCGAGGAGTAGTGCGAGAGCTCCTCGGCGCCGTGCGCGCGCACGCGCAGCATCTGCGGCCGGATGCCGAGCTCGGTGTACCAGCGCTCGCGCTCCTCCATCCAGACCTGGTGCCACCTTTCGGCTTCGGCCGGCGGGACGAAGAACTCCATCTCCATCTGCTCGAACTCGCGCGTGCGGAAGATGAAGTTGCCCGGCGTGATCTCGTTGCGGAACGACTTGCCGATCTGGGCGATGCCGAAGGGCGGCTTCTTGCGGGCGAAGCCGAGCACGTTCTTGAAGTTGATGAAGATGCCCTGCGCGGTCTCCGGCCGCAGGTAGACCTCCGAGCCCTCGCCGGCGACCGGCCCGATGTGGGTCTCGAACATCAGGTTGAACTGGCGCGGCTCGCTCAGCTCGCCGCCGCACTCCGGGCAGCGCAGCTCGCCGCTGGGGTCCTTGCCTTCCTTCTCCAGGTCCTCGCGCAGGTGGTCCTCCCGCCAGCGCCTCTTGCACTTGCCGAGGCACTGCACGAGCGGGTCGGTGAAGCCCTCGAGGTGGCCCGAGGCCTCCCAGACCCGCGGGTGCTGGAGGATCGCCGAGTCGAGCGCGACGATGTCGTCGCGGTCCTGCAGCATCGCCCGCCACCACTCGGCCTTGACGTTGTTCTTCAGCAGCACGCCGTAGTGGCCGTAGTCGTAGGTCGAGCCGAGCCCGCCGTAGATCTCGGAGGAGGGGAATACGAAGCCGCGCCGCTTGCACAGTGCGACGATCTCCTCCATCGTCGTCTCGGTCTTCGCCTCCTGCGCCGCGTCAGCCATGGCGGAACCGTACCGGCTGCGATAATCCCGGCGCTATGACAATGGCTTCGCCTCCGCTCCGGTCGCGGAAATCAGATATGGACGCTCCCTCCGCGTAGGCTCGCATGCCGATCTACGAGTACAAGTGCGCCAACGGCCACGTCTTCGACGTGATCCAGCGGATGAGCGACGAGCCGCTGACCGAGTGCCAGGAGTGCGGCGCCCCGGCGGAGCGCGTCCTGCACCCGGTGGCGATCCACTTCAAGGGCTCCGGCTTCCACAACACCGACTACGCGAAGAAGAAGACCGGCGCCAACGGCTCCCCGGATTCCAGCTCCTCCAGCGAGAGCTCCGAGGGCTCCAAGCCCTCGTCCGACGCCAAGTCATCGGAGTCAAGCTCGAGCTCCTCGAAGCCGTCCAAGCCGGCGGCCAAAGCCGACTGAACGGCTGGGAGGAGGCGGGCGGTGTCGCCCCGACGGTGCCTCGCGAAGCGGCGCCCCGGCGGGCTACCCTGGGCCGCGAAGCGGCACAAATTTAATCCGCCGAAGGCGGATTTAGGCATCCGGCGGGGCGACACCGCCCGCCTCCTGGCTATCCCATCAATTTCTTGACAGCCCGCCGCCGCTCCGAGTCCGGCACTTCGATCGACCCGCCTGGCCCCGGCGCGCAGCCGGAGTTGGCGCCCTTGCAGAGCACGTCCGCCGCGCTTTCGCCCCCGATCGCCGCCGCGAGGATCAGCTGCGGCATCGTGAAGAAGCCCATGTCGCTGACGAACGCCTTCGGCGCGTCCCAGCCGATGATCGGGCCGTGGATGAAGTTGTAGGGGATGCGCAGCGGGTCGGTGAGCCGGTCCTTGATGCCGCTGATCACCGCCTGCTGGGCCTGCTCGCGGTTGATGTCGCTGTAGCCGAGCGTGTAGGCGCTCCTGCCCGGCCCCGGGCATTCGCTGGGCTCGCGGATGCGCGAGTAGATCAGCGCCTTTTCGCCGTCGAGCGTGTTCTCGCCCTTGCCGAGCCGCAGCGTGAAGCCGCCCTGGCCGCCTCCGGCGCCGCCGGAGATGTCGGCGCAGATCTTGTGCGGAACGTCGACCTTGACCCCGCCGACCGCGTCGATCAGGTCTTCGAAGCCGGTGAAGTCGACGATCGCGACGTGGTCGATTTCGACGTTGAGGAAGTCTTCGACCGCTTCGATCTGCGCCGCGGCGCCGCCGAAGGCGAAGGCGGCGTTGATCTTCTGCGGGCTCTGGCCGGGGATTTCGGCGTAGCTGTCGCGCGGGATCGAGAGTTTGCGGAAGGCGCCGCCGCCGGCGCGGATCAGCATCAGCGTGTCGGCGCGGTATTCGCCCGCGTCGCAGCCGTCGTGCGGGGCGTCGCCGTGCGACTGCTGTTCGAAGCACTTCTGCTTGTGGGGGGCGCCCGGCTCCTTGGTGTCGGGCGGGCGGGCGTCGGTGCCGAGGACGAGGATCGTCTGCGCGCTCGGCAGCAGGAAGGGATTGCCGTGCAGCTTCGACTTCGCTTCGCCGGAGAGCTTGAAGGACTGGATCTGGGCTGAGACGGCGAAGGCGAGGAAGCTGATGAAGATCCAGCCGGCCGCCGCGATGCCGACCCATTTCAGCGCCCGGCGCAGGCCGGGGCGGGGGGTGCGGGGACCGCGTTCGCGCTTCGGCCCACCTGGGCGGCCCGGCAGCTTCGGCGCCTTCCAGTCGTGCTCGCGCAGACCCGAGAGGTCGGGCTTGCGCAGGCGCGAGAAGAGCCCCCGCCGCGCACGGTAGACCTTGTAGTCGGGCGGTCCCTGCGGCCGCTGCTCTCCGTCGTTGCCCATGAAAGACCAGGAGTCTCTCCGAAAATCCTCGCGCACGTCTGGCGGCGGCGGACACTGCGCGTTGCTGCGTCCTCGGTCGGCCGAATAGCGCTGCTATTCGGCCTTCCTGCGTCCTTGCCCCGCTTGGTCCGCCGCTCGCCATACGCACACGCCGATTTTCAGAGAGACTCTCGGAATCATGCCGGTTCCGGCGGAAGCGATAGGGGTCGACCTCGGCGGCACGAAGATGCTGCTCGGCGTCTTGGACGGCGACTCGAAGACCGTCTGGGAGAGCCGCGAGCGCTCCGCCGGCGAGAGCGAGGACGAGCTGGTCGAGCTGCTGGTGCGCGAGATCGAAGCGGCGCGCGCCGAGCGCCCCGGCGTGAAGGCGGTGGGGATGGGGATCCCGGCGACGATCGACCACGACAGGGGCGTGGCGATGAGCGCGGTCAACCTGCCGATCGCCGACCTGCCGATCCGCGACCTGGTGCTCGAACGGACCGGCCTGCCGGCCTTCGTCGACAACGACGCCAACGTCGCGGCGCTCGCCGAGCACCAGTTCGGCGCCGCGCGCGGCACCCGCAACGCGATCATGCTGACGATCGGCACGGGGATCGGCGGCGGCCTGATCCTCGGTGGCGAGATCTACCGCGGCTCGACCGGCGCCGGCGCCGAGCTCGGCCACGTTGTGATCCAGATGGACGGGCCCGCCTGCCAGGGCAACTGCCCAAGCCACGGCTGCGTCGAGGCGCTCGCCTCCGGCACGGCGCTGGGGCGCGAGGGGCTGGCGGCGGCCGAAAGCCACCCCGAGTCGGCGCTCGGCCGCCTGCACGGCGAGGGCGAGCCGGTCGACGGCAGGGCGGTGACGCTCGCCGCCCAGGGCGGCGACGAGGTGGCGATCGCCGTCTTCGAGCTGATCGGGACGCGGCTCGGCGTCGCCCTCGCCGGCTTCGCCAACATCTTCGAGCCGGAAACGATCGTGATCGGCGGCGGCGTGATCTCCGCCGGCGAGCTGCTGCTCGGCCCGGCCCGGCGCGAGCTGGAGGCGCGGGCGCTGCCGCCGATGAAGCGCACCCCGGTGGTCGCCGCGCAGCTGGGCGAGGACGCGGGCATGATCGGCGCCGCGGCGCTGGCGCGGATCGAGCTGGAGAAGGCGAGCTGATGCCGGGGTCGCTGATCGTCTGCCCGACCCCGATCGGCAACCTCGACGACATCACGATCCGCGTGCGCGACGCGCTCGTCGCCGCCGACTACATCGCCTGCGAGGACACGCGCCGCACCGGCGGCCTGCTCGACAAGCTCGGCATCCGCCCGGCGCCGCCGCTGATCTCGATCCACGAGGGCAACGAAGCGCAGCGCGCGGTCGAGCTGGCGCAGCGGATCGAACGCGGCGACGTCGTCGCGCTCGTCTCCGACGCCGGCATGCCCGCGATCTCCGACCCCGGCTTCCGGCTGATCCGCCGCTGCATCGACCGCAGCCTCGAGGTCACCGTGCTGCCCGGCCCCTCGGTCGTCCCGGCGGCGCTCGTCGCCTCCGGCCTGCCGAGCGACCGCTGGCGCTTCGAGGGCTTCCTGCCGAAGCGCTCCGGCGAGATGGAGCGCGTGTTGCGCTCGACCGAGACCGTCGTCGCCTTCGAGTCGCCGCGGCGGGTCGGCGAGTCGCTGGCGGCGCTGGCGGCGATCGCCCCCGACCGCCCCGCCGCCGTCGTCCGCGAGCTGACCAAGATGCACGAGGAGGTCTCGCGCGGGACCCTGGCCGAGCTGGCGCGCCGCTTCCGCGGCGACGTCAAGGGCGAGATCGTGCTGGTGATCGCGCCCGCCTCCTCGGACGACCACGGCCAGGACGTCGCCTTCGCGGTCGACGCCCTGCGCCACCTCGTCCAGTCCGGCGCCCGCCCGCGCGCCGCCGCCGGCGTCGTCGCCGCCCTCACCGGCACCCGCGCCAACGACCTGTACCGGGCGCTGACCGGCCGCGAGCCGCGCCGGTGAGCGCGTGGCGCTGCGCATCTCTGCGTCCTCGGTCGCTTGCGTGCAGAGCACGCGGCGCTCCCTGCGTCCTTGACCTGCTTGGCCACGCGCCCACCGGGATGCCCGGATAGCCTGGCGCGACCGATGCCGTAC
>Ga0210120_1000268_pt1 | contig 12377 bp, 11 predicted proteins | sample Goodyear_PhragA__FD_184868 | JGI IMG/M metagenome (GOLD analysis project Ga0210120, IMG submission 184868) | Wetland microbial communities from San Francisco Bay, California, USA, that impact long-term carbon sequestration - Goodyear_PhragA_D2... | ecosystem: Environmental > Aquatic > Marine >... | reverse complement strand
GGTCGAGCCAGGCCGGCAGCCACCAGGCGCGGCGGCCGAGCAGCTGCATGATCGAGGGGACGAGCACGGTGCGGATGATCACCGCGTCGATGAAGACGGCCGCCGCGAGGCCGAGCCCGAACAGTTTGATGATCCGGTCTTCGCCGATCATGAACGAGGCGAAGACGGTGACCATGATCGCCGCCGCCGCGGTGATCACGCGGCCGGTGAGGGCGAGGCCGCGGGTGACGGCGAGCGTCGCGTCATGGCGGTGCTCCCACTCCTCGTGGATGCGCGACATCAGGAATACCTCGTAGTCCATCGAGAGCCCGAAGACGATCGCGAAGAGGAAGATCGGGAAGAAGGAGACGATCGGCCCGGTGCTGTCGACGCCGATCAGGCTCGCGCCCCAGCCCCACTGGAAGACGGCGACGATCAGCCCGAAGGCGGCGCCGATGCTGAGCAGGTTCATCGCCACCGCCTTCAGCGGCACGAGCAGCGAGCGGAAGACCGCCATCAGCAGCAGCGCCGAGAGCAGGACGACGACGCCGATGAACAGCGGCAGCTTTTCGTCGATCGCGTTGCCGAAGTCCTCGAAGATCGCGGTGATGCCGCCGACGTGGACCCGCGCGCCCGTCCGCGCCTCGATCGGCGGGATCACCTCGCCGCGGATGCGGTCGAGCAGCTCGGTCGTCGCCTCGCTCTGCGGCGAGGTGGTCGGGTAGACCTGGAAGACGCCGGTGTTCTTCGCCGGGTTGAGCATCACCGGGGTCGTCGCCGCGACGCCCGCTTCCCCTTCGAGCGCCCTGCGCGTCTCTTCCAGCGCCGCGTCTTCGCCCTTGCCGGGCAGCGCCGCGACGATCGAGAACGGCCCGTTGAAGCCGGGGCCGAAGCCCTCCGCAAGCAGGTCGTAGGCCTTGCGCGTGGTCGATCCCGCCGGGTCGGAGCCGGCGTCGTCGGAGCCGAGGCGCAGCGAGAGCACCGGGATGCAGAGGACGATCAGCAGGCCGCCGGAGAGCAGCGCCGAGAGCAGCGGCCGGCGCTGGATCTCGCGGCTCCAGCGGAACCAGCGCGTGTCTTCGGCGGTCGAGGCGCGCCGCTCGCCGAGCCCGGGGATGCGCAGCCGGTCGACCCGCCGGCCCGCGATCGTCAGCAGCACCGGCAGCAGGGTCAGCGCCGCGGTCATCGTCATCAGCACGGCCAGCGCCGCCGCCATCGCCACCCCGTAGAGGAAGCTGAGGCCGAGCAGCATCATCCCCAGCAGGGCGATGATCACGGTGATGCCGGCGAAGAGGACGGCGCGGCCGGCGGTGTCGACCGCGGCGATCGCCGCGGCGCGCGGGCTCAGGTCCTCGTCGAGGCCGTTGCGGAAGCGAGTGAGGATGAACAGCGCGTAGTCGATGCCGACGCCAAGGCCGATCATCGCCGCCAGCTGCGGCGCGAAGTTGGCGGTGTCGAAGACGTGCGTGCCGAGGGTCACCAGGCTGAGGCCGACGCCGAGCGCGAACAGCGCCGTGAGGATCGGCAGTCCCATCGCGACCAGCGAGCCGAAGGTCAGCAGCAGGACGACGACCGCCGCCAGCAGGCCGATCGCGAAGGAGGCGTCGCCTTCGTTTTCCGAGCGCACTTCCTCGATCGGCTGGCCGCCGATCTCGACCTGCAACCCGTCGCCGGAAGCGCTGCGGGCGGTGTCCATGATCCGCTTGACTTCCGCCTTGTCGAGCTTGTCGGCGATCTGGTCGAGCTGCACCGTCGCGTAAGCGATCCGGCCGTTGCGGCTCACCGCCGCGGCGCCGCCGTCCCGGTAGGGGCTGGCGACTTCGCTGACGTGCGGTTCTTCGGCGATCGTCGCGAAGGCGCCTTCCATCCTGCGCTTGACCGCGGGCCGCTCGACGCCTTCGGCATCGCGGTAGACGATCGTCGCCGTGTCGCCGGACTGCGCCGGGAAGCGGGTTTCCAGCAGGTCGAAAGCTTCCTGGGAGTCCGACGCGGGCAGCTTGAAGTCTTCCGAGAACGAGGCTCCGACCGAGCCGGCGAGCATCCCCACCGCGACCAGCGCGACGATCCAGGCAGCGATCACCGTCTTGCGGTGTCCCGTCGTCCAGGCTCCGAAGCGTCGCATGGCGCGGCACCGTATCGAACGTAGGTTCCCTCCGCCCATCGGCCTCGCGTCCGCGCGAGCAAGCTAGATTCCAACCGATGCCCGACCCCTCGATCGCGCGCTTCCGGCGCGTAATCACGTCCGCCTACGCCCACCTGGAGGAGCGCCGCCAGGAGGTCAACGACCTCAACGTCTTCCCGGTCGCCGACGGCGACACCGGCGACAACATGGCGATGACGATGCGCGCCGTGATGGAGGAGCTCGACCGGCTCGACGGCCAGGACGTCGACGAGGTCGGCCGCACCGAGTTGGTGCAGGCACTCGCCCGCGCTGCGCTGATGGGCGCCCGCGGCAACTCCGGCGTGATCCTCAGCCAGATCGTCCGCGGCGCCGCCGAGGAGCTGGCGAGCCGGCCCGGCGAGCTGGTCGACCCGGTGCTCGTCGCCTCGGCCTTCGCCCGCGCCGCCGACGCCGCTTACGAATCGGTGCGCGACCCGGCCGAGGGGACGATGCTGACCGTCTTCCGCGAGATGGCCCACTCGATCGCCCGCCAGCTCGCCCACCTGGCGGCGGAGAAGCAGCGGCTCGACAAAGGGGTGGGCGAGGACCAGCAGGACGCGGTGCTCGCCGAGGTGCTCGAGCAGGCAATCGCCGACGGCCAGCGCGCGGTCGAGCGCACGCCCGAGCAGCTCGAGGTGCTGCGCGAGTCGGGGGTCGTCGACGCCGGCGGCTACGGCCTGGTCTTGATCCTCGCCGGCGTGGTCGCGGGCCTGCGCGGCGACGGAGCGGCTGTGCCCGAGGTCTCCCACCACGCGACGCCGCCGCTCAGCCGGCCCCACCACGAGGACAGCCGCTACCGCTACTGCACCAACTTCATCGTCTCCGGCGACGGGCTCGCCTCGCGCGACTTCCTGCCGCGGCTGGAGGCACTGGGGGACTCGGTGCTCGTGGTCGGCGACGAGGCGACGCTGAAGGTCCACGTGCACACCGACGAGCCCGAATCGGCGGTGGCGCTGTTCGAGGGCGCGGGAGCGGTGACCAACCTCGACGTCGCCGACATGCGCGAGCAGATCGCCGAGCGCCGGGCGCGCCTCGAGGGCGGCCGCACCGGCGCCCTCGCGGTCGCCGCCGGCGAGGGCCTCGAGCGCCTCTTCGGCGAGCTCGGCGCCCACGTCGTCCCCGGCGGCGAGACGCTCAACCCGTCGACCTACGAGCTGCTCGCCGGGATCCACGAGGTGCCGGCGGAGGAAGTGCTCGTCCTGCCCAGCTCCTCCAACGTGATCATGGCCGCCGAGCGCGCCTGCGAGCTCTCCGAGAAGCCGGCCCGGGTGGTCGCCGCCACGTCTCAGCAGGCCGGTCTGCTGGCCCTGGTCGAGCTGGACGCAGACGCCTCGGTCGAGGAGAACGCGTCGCGGCTGGAGGGAGCGCTGAGCGAGATCGTCTCCGGCGGAGTGGCGCCGGCGGGCCGGGACGACGCCCAGGGCCGCTTCCGCAAGGGCGACGCGGTCGGCTTCGCCGACGGCGAGATCGTCGCCTGGGGCGGCGCCGGCTCGACCCTGGCGACCACGATCGAGAAGCTCGCTGCCCAGGCCGAGATCGTCACCGTGCTGACCGGCAAGGACGCTCCGATCGCCCCCGACGAGCTCGACCCGCACGTACCCGACGGCGTGGAGATCGAGCTGCACGAGGGCGGCCAGCCGAGCTGGTGGTGGCTATTAGCGGCCCAGTAGCGCGGTCGTTCGGGGGCGGCTCGGAGCTCACCCGGGAGCAGCTCCTCGACGCCCCCGTCCACTGGCCCCGCCCCAGCGTCCTTGATGCGTCCCTCAAGGCAATTGAGGGAATCGGGCCAAAACTCGCCGACGCGGCAGCGCAAGCAGGGATCGCGAGCGTTGGCGACATCCTCCTACGCTTCCCGCACAAGCACCGCGACCGCGCCGTCGTCCCGGTGTCCTCGCTGGAGCTGGGCAAGCAGGCGACGATCGGGGTCGAGGTGCTCGCCGACGCTCGGAGGCCCTTTCGCAAACGCGGGCTCAGCATCCTCACGGTCAAGGTCGGCGACGACTCGGGCTCTGTGCGCGCAACCTGGTTCAACCAGCCCTGGCTGACGCCCAAGTTGACTGCGGGGACCCGCTGGCTGCTCACCGGCTCCAAGGACAAACGTGGGTTTCGGGTGTCGGAATACGAGGCGCTTGCGGCCGCGGGTCCTGTCGGGGCAGGGGACCCACCGCCCCCTGCGGTAGCTGAAGCTTCCTCGGGGGCGGTTCCCCCTACCCCGCCACCCGCGGACGGGGCGGGATCGTTGGTTCCGGTGCATCCGGCTACGGAGGCGCTGAAGGCGCAGCGCATACGGCAGTGGGTGGAGCAGGCGATGCAATGGGTGGGGAATGTGCTCGAGCCGTTGCCGGCCGAGCTTCGGGTGCGGAGAGAGCTTGCGGGGGCTGGGGACGCTGTCAAGGCCATGCACTTTCCCGAGCGCCCGGAGGACGTGGAGGAAGCGCGAGAACGGCTGGCGTTCGAAGAGCTGTTCTTGTACCAGGCGATCCTGGCGACTCGGAAACGGACGCATCGAGCGTCCAGGCCGGCGCCGCGATTTGGGAGGCCTGGGGAGTCAGTCGCGAGGTGGATCGAGTCGCTGCCGTTCGCGCTGACGAGGGATCAGCAGAAGGCGTTCGATGGGATCGACGGGGATCTCGACTCGGGCGAGCCGATGCAGCGGCTGCTGATGGGGGAGGTGGGTTCGGGGAAGACCGTGGTGGCGCTGTATTCGATGCTGCGAGCCCTGGAAGCCGGCTACCAGGCGGTGTTGATGGCGCCGACCGAGACCTTGGCCGAGCAGCACGCGGCGACGCTGGGGAAGCTTCTCGCGGAAGAGGCGACTCCGTTTGCGCTGCTCACCGGGGCAACCCCGGCGGCCAGGAGGAAGGAAGCGCTCGACCGGCTGGCGAGCGGCGAGCTGGGGCTGGTCGTCGGCACGCACGCGCTGATCGAGCCCGACGTCGAGTTCTCGCGCCTGGGGCTCTGCGTGGTCGACGAGCAGCACCGCTTCGGGGTTGCGCAGCGCCGCGCGCTCGACTCGAAGGGGGTGGAGGGGATGGCGCCGCACGTGCTGCACATGACCGCGACCCCGATCCCGCGCACGCTCTCGCTGACTGCCTACGGCGACCTCGACACGACCGCCCTGCACGAGCTGCCGGCGGGGAGGCAGCCGGTGCAGACGCGGGTCGTGCAGGAGGACGAGCGGCCCGCTGCCTACGAGTTTCTGCGCGACGAGCTGCGCGCCGGACGGCAGGCATTCGTCGTCTGTCCCCTGGTCTCGGAGTCGGAGAAGATGCAGGGCAAGGCCGCCGAGCGCGAGGCCGAGCGGTTGGGGCGAGAGGAGCTCGACGGCTTCGCGATCGGCGTGATCCACGGACAGATGCGCTCGCCGGAGAAGGCAGCGGCGATGGAGGCGTTCGCCGCCCGCGAGTCCGACGTGCTGGTGGCGACCACCGTGATCGAGGTGGGAATCGACGTGCCCAATGCGACGGTGATGATCGTCGAGGGAGCGGAGCGCTACGGGGTCTCGCAGCTGCACCAGCTGCGCGGTCGGGTGGGTCGCGGAGAGCATGCCTCGCACTGCCTGCTGTTTCCGGAAGACGCCGGCGAGATGGCGCAGCGGCGGCTGATGGCGGTGGCCCGCGAGCGCGACGGGTTCAAGCTCGCCGAGGTCGACCTTGCGCTGCGCGGCGAGGGGGAGGTCCTGGGGACGCGGCAGAGCGGCCTGCCGCGCTTCGCCGTCGCCGAGCTGCCGGAGGAGGCGGCGCTGCTCGCCGCCGCGCGCGACGAGGCCCTCGCGCTGCTGCGCCGCCACGGCTCGCTCGACGTCCCAGAGCTCGGACCACTGCTCGACGCGGCTCACCGCCGCTTCGGCGCCGGCGCCTCGGACCCGATACCCCTATGACCCGATGAGGGTGATCGCCGGAGAGCTGAAGGGGCAGCGGCTGGTGGCGCCACGCGGCTGGAAGGTTCGGCCGACCTCGGAGCGGGTGCGGGAGGCCGTCTTCTCGGCGCTCGGCGAGATCGCCGGCGCGGTCGTCCTCGATCTCTACTGCGGCACGGGGGCGCTGGCGATCGAGGCTCTGTCGCGCGGCGCCGGGAGCGCGGTGCTCGTCGACCGCGACACGCGCCCGGCGCTCGGCAACGTCGAGCGGCTCGGGCTGCGCGAACGCTGCGAGCTGGTCCGCGGGGACGCCGGGCGCTGGCTTGCCACAGTCGCTCAGGGGGCGGCGTCGCGGCGTTTCGACCTCGTCTTCGTCGACGCCCCCTATAGACTCGCCGACCGCGTGGGGCAGGCACTGGACACATATCTGCCGTCGGTGCTGGCCGAGGGCGGGCGCGTAGTGGTCGAGAGCGGCGCCCGGCGCCCGCTGCGCGTCGAGTCGCTCGAGCCGCTGCGCCGGCGCCGCTACGGCGCCGCCGACGTCGCTTTCTACCGGCGGCGGGAGTCCTGATGGCCGAGCGCCGCGACGGCACCGTCCTCTGCCCCGGCAGCTATGACCCGGTGACCAACGGGCACCTCGACATCATCACCCGCAGCTCCCAGGTCTTCGAGCGCGTCGTCGTCTGCGTCGTCAACAGCCCGCTGCGCAAGAACAAGACCCTGTTCACGGCGGAGGAGCGCAAGGGCTTCATCGAAGAGGCGACCGGGCACCTCGGCAACGTCGAGGTGCAGATCTTCTCCAACCTGCTGGTCGAGTTCGCGCGCCAACTCGGCGCCAAGTCGATCGTCAAGGGCCTGCGGGCGATCTCCGACTTCGAGTACGAGTTCGAGATGGCGCAGCTGAACCGCAAGCTCGACCCGGAGATCGAGAGCATCTACATGATCGCCTCGCCCGAGTACAGCTTCCTCTCCTCGACCGGGGTGAAGGAAATGGCGACCTTCGGCGGCGATGTCAGCGACCTCGTGCCGGGCTCGGTGGCCGCCGCGATGGCGGACCGCCTGGCCGAGAGGTAGGCTTTGCCGACCGTCGCCGCGTTGGGCGAGAGTTTGCAAAAAGCCGAGGAATTCACGGCTTCTTCACCGAAAGTGTCGCTTACCCGTAGGCTTACGCCCTGCTGATGGACGTCCTGGTCCTCATAGACAAACTGGATGACGTTGTCCACAACGCCCGGCCCGTGCCCCTCACGGACCAGGTTCGCGTGGACCGCGAGGAGATCTACGACCTCCTCGACCAGATGCGCGCGACGATCCCCGAGGAGATCAAGCAGGCGCGTTGGATCGTCAAGGAGCGCCAGGAGATGCTCGCCGAGGCCAAACGCGAGGCGGAGCGGATCGTGCGCGAGGCGCGCGAGCAGCAGGCCCGCCTGATCTCCGACGAGGAGGTCACCAAGCAGGCCGAGCGCGCCGCCGACGAGATCGTCGAGGACGCGCGCACGCGCGAGCGCGAGATCCGGCTCGGCGCCGAGGACTACGCCGACGAGATCCTCAACACGCTCGAGGTCAACCTGCAGAAGTTCCTCGCCGCCGTGCAGCGCGGTCGCGACCGGCTCGCCGGGCGCGACGAAGAGCAGCCGGTCGCCGAGCTCGAAGAGCAGTAGGCGCGGTCGCCGGGGGAGGGGCGGGGCGCCCATCCGTCGGAACCCGCTCGCTTTGCTCGCTCACAAGCTCCGCCGGACGGGCACCCCGCCCCTCCTGCGCGAAGGCTGGTGCTATTCGAGCTTCAGCTCTCTTAGCTTGGACCAGCGGGGGTCGGGGGCGGTGTCGTGTTCGTGGGCGGCGGGGTCGGCGTCGTTGAGGGGCTCGCCGCAGACGGGGCAGAGACCGGCGCAGTCTTCGCGGCAGAGGATCTGGTTGGGGAGGGCGAGGATCGAGGCGTCGTGCACCCAGCGGCCGAGGTCGAGCTCGTCGTCGACGACGTAGGGGCTGCGAAGCTCCTCGTCGTCGGTGTCGGACTGGTCGACCTCGCGGGCGTCGACCTCGGTCTCGACCGCGGCATCCTCGAGGCAGCGCATGCAGGGGCCCTCGACGTGGAGCGGGAAGCGCAAGCGGAAGGCGAAGCCGCTGCTCGGCCGCGAGAGGTCGAGCCGCACCTGCAGCCCGCCGCCCCGCGGGACGTAGGTCTGGCCGCCCAGCTCCAGCGGCTCGAGCCGCACCGGCAGGTCGAGGCGCGCTCCCTCGCCGTGGGAAAGCGAGAGCCGCGCTAGGTCGATGATCGTCGTCGGTCTGCCGGCCACTGCGAGCTCCTCCGCCCTGCCGCTTACGATGGCTCTTCCCGACGAGGGTACGAAATGGGTCAATTCGACTGGACGCCAGACGAGTACTTGGAGCGGATCCGCGCCCGGATCCCGCGCTACGACGAGCTGCAGGAGCAGGCGATCGCCGCGATCCCGTTCCCGCCCGCGCGCGTCCTGGAGCTCGGCATGGGAACCGGCGAGACGACCCGGCGGCTGATCGAGGCCTATCCCGATTCCTGGGTGATCGGCCTCGACTCGAGCCCCGACATGGTCTTCCGCGCCCGCCAGACCTACGACGACGTCCAGCTGGCCCGCATGGAGGACCCCCTCCCCGACGGCCCCTGGGACCTGGTCATCTCCGTCCTCTCCGTCAGCGACCTGGACGACGAGCAGAAGCAAGCCCTCTGCCGGCGAGTCCGCGACCACTCCCGCTCCCTGGTGATCGGCGACACCTTCAACGACGACGAGCTCAACCAGCTGGTCGAGTGGAGTGACGGCCAAGTGACTTGGCAAGCCGACGGCCTGGCTGTTCTCCGCGCAACTTACTGACTGAGAGGCCGGGGTCCCCTGCCGGGAACTTGTGAGCCTGGCGGCGCAACGTCCCTCGCCCCTGTACCCGGCGGCGGGTTCCCGGCAGGGGACCCCGGCCTCTCCCGTCTCTGACGGGGGACTCCCGCTCCCGCTACCATTCCGCGACCCGATGGCCGTCCCAAAGAAGAGAACCTCGAGCACTCGCCGCGACAAGCGCCGCGCTCAGCACAAGGCCGGCAAGGCGCGGCTCAACGAGTGCCCGCGCTGCCATGAGCCACGGTTGCCGCACCGGGTTTGCCCCAACTGCGGCACCTACAAGGGCCGCGAGGTCATCCGGCACGCGATGACCGACCCGACGGCGCCGGCAGCCACCGACACGGAGTAGCAGCGGGTGGCCGGCCGCCCGACCGTCGCCCTCGACGGGTTCGGGGCGGAGCAGGGCTTCGAGGCGCTGGCGCAGGGCGCGCGGCTCGCCGCCGCCGACGGCGTCCGCCTGCGGGTCTTCGGGCCTCCCGGGCAGCTCGGCCTCGACGGGGTCGAGGGAGTCGAGGTCGTGCCGACCGAGGAGTGGATCGGCAACGACGAGGACCCCGTGCCCGCCGTGCGGGCGAAGAAGGACGCGTCGGTCGTGCGGGTGGCGCGCGACGTCGCCGAGGGCCGCTCGCAGGCGCTGGCGAGCCCGGGCTCGACCGGGGCGACGATGGCGGCGGCGACCTTCGGCCTGCGGCGGCTGAAGGGCGTGCAGCGGCCGGCGCTGGCGGTCCGGCTGCCGGTGCCCGGCAAGCCGGTGCTCTTCCTCGACGTCGGCGCCAACGTCGAGGTGCGCGCCCAGCACCTCGTCCAGTTCGCCTTCCTCGGCGCCGCCTTCAGCGAGGCGGTGCTCGGCGTCGCGGGCCCGCGCGTCGGCCTGCTCTCGGTCGGCGAGGAGTCGGGCAAGGGCAGGGAGGAGGTGAGCGCCGCGAACGCGCTGCTCGCCGCGGCGGAGGGAATCGACTTCGTCGGCAACGTCGAGGGCGGCGGCCTGCCGGGCGGCGCCGCCGACGTCGTCGTGACCGACGGCTTCACCGGCAACGTCGCGCTGAAGCTGATGGAGGGGACGGCGAAGGCGGTCACCGGGGCGATCCGCGACGCGGCGCGCTCCAGCCCGCCGGCGGCGCTCGGCGGCCTGTTGATGCGGCCGGCGCTCGGCGGCCTGCGGCGCGAGCTGCACCCCGACACGACCGGCGGCGCGATCCTGCTCGGCCTGCGCGGCATCGCCGTCGTCGGCCACGGCAGCGCGGGCGCCGAGGGGATCGCCAACGCGGTGCGGCTGGCGGCGCGCTGCGTCGAGGTCGACGCGGTCGGCCGCACGGCGGCGCTGCTCGAGCGCGGCGGCGCGACCCGCGGGGCGATGGCCCGGGAGTCGGGGGCGTGATAGGAAGTCGGGCATGAACAGAGACGAGGTCTTCGATCTGGTGCGGAGCCATCTCGCCGAGGAGCTCGAGGTCGACCCGGGCAGGATCGGAGAGGGGACGCGCTTCAAGCAGGACCTCGACGCCGACTCGCTCGACCTCTACGAGCTGTTGATGGAGCTCGAGGACAACTACGGGATCTCGGTCTCCGAGGAGCAGGCGGCGCGGATCGAGACCGTCGGCGACGCCGTCGCCTTCGTCCTGGAGCACGCGCCGGCGTGAGCGCGGAGGCGCTCGCCGGGCTCGTCGCCGAGCTCCCCGACGATCTGCGCAGCCTCGCCCTCACACACTCCTCCTGGACCGACCAGCGGCCGCTCTCCTACGAGCGGCTCGCCTACCTCGGCGACAGCGTGCTCGCCCTGGCGATCGCCGGCGCGATCTACCGCCGCTTCCCCCAGATCGACGCGGGCGGGCTGACGCGGATCCACAACCAGGCCGTGAGCGGCGTCTCCTGCGCCGAGGTCGGTCGCGAGCTCGGGGTCCCGGAGATGCTGAGCGACGCCGAGCCAGAGGTCGAGGAAGCGATCCCGGCCAGGGTCCTGCTGGCCGGCTCGCGGCCGGTGCCCGAGGTGACCGAGGCGCTGATCGGCGCCTGCTTCCTCGCCTTCGGCTTCGATCGCGTGGCGGCCGCGGTCAGCGCCGCCTTCGCCGAGCAGATCGAGCTGGCGCTTGAAGCCCCGGTGGATGCGAAGTCGGCGCTGCAGGAGCTGCTCGCCCGCCGCGGGGCGCGCGTAACCTACGTCGTGACCGGCGAATCCGGGCCCGCGCACCAGCGCACCTTCGAGGTCGAAGCGACCGTCGACGGCGAGCGGGTGGGGGCCGGAGCGGGCAAGAGCAAGAAGGCGGCCGAGCAGGCCGCGGCCGAGCAGGCGCTGGATCGCCTCGGCGGTTGAGCGGGGTCGCGTCCGACCCGATCGCGAGCCTTCCGGAGCGAGGACGAGGATGTATCTGAGATCGATCGAGATGAAGGGGTTCAAGTCGTTCCCCGGGCGCACCAAGCTGGAGTTCTCTCCGGGCGTCAGCGTGATCGTCGGCCCCAACGGCTCGGGCAAGTCGAACATCACCGACGCGGTGCTCTGGGCGCTCGGCGAGCAGAGCCCGGGGGCGATCCGCGGCGCCTCGATGCAGGACGTGATCTCGGCGGGAGGGGCGGGCGTCGGCCGGCGCCGCGCCGCCGAGGTCGAGGTGGTGATCGACAACGCCGAGGGGCGGGCGGCGACCGAGCTCTCGGAGATCGCGGTGCAGCGCACGCTCGACCGCTCGGGCGACGGCTCCTACAGGCTGAACGGGGCGCGCTGCCGGCTCGTCGACGTGGTCGAGGTGCTCTCCGACACCAACCTGGGGCGGGAGATGCATTCGGTGATCAGCCAGGGCCGGGTCGAGTCGATCGTCCACTCCAAGCCGCGCGAGCGGCGCCTGCTGGTCGAGGAGGCGGCGGGCCTCGGCAAGCACCGCAAACGCCGCCGCCGCGCCGAGTTGAAGCTGCGCGCCGCGCGCGACAACCTCGACCGGGCGCTCGACCTCGAGCGCGAGGCGCGGGCGCGGCTGCGGCCGCTGAAGCGCCAGGCGCAGGCGGCCGAGCTGGGTGCGCGGATCGAGCGCGAGGAGCTCGAGCTGCGCGGCCGGATCGTCGCCGAGGAGCTGCGCTTCGGCAAGGACCGGGCCGAAGCTGCGCAGAAGGCGGCGGAGAAGGCGCGCGCCGAGCGCGGCGCGATCGAGAAGAAGCTGCAAGAGGTGAGCGGCCGCCGGCGCGCCGCCGAGGAGCGCTTCGCGGCCCGCGACCGCGAGCGCACCCAGGCCTGGGGCCTGCTGACCAAGCTGCGCGGCGAGCAGCAGCGGATCGCCGTGCGGGCGGTTGCGCTGGGCGAACGCGAGGCAGAGCTGGAGCGGGCGCTGGAGGGGCTGCGGGCCGAATTCGGGCCGCTGACCCTCGACCTGGGATCGAGCGAGGGCGCGCCGGCGGAGCGGATCGGCAAGCTGGAGGACGAGCTGGGCGAGATCGACGCCGGCCTCGCCGGCGCCGGGGCGGGCCTCGCCCGGGCGCGCTCCGAGGAGGCCTCGGAGTCCGAGCGCGAGGCGGCGCTGGGCGAGGTTCAGGCGGG
>Ga0210120_1000267_pt1 | contig 12384 bp, 5 predicted proteins | sample Goodyear_PhragA__FD_184868 | JGI IMG/M metagenome (GOLD analysis project Ga0210120, IMG submission 184868) | Wetland microbial communities from San Francisco Bay, California, USA, that impact long-term carbon sequestration - Goodyear_PhragA_D2... | ecosystem: Environmental > Aquatic > Marine >... | reverse complement strand
TGCGCATCGGCCCGCTGCGCCAGCTCGGAGAGGAGCCGGGTCTTGCCGATCCCGGGCTCGCCGGCTACCTCGACGGCTGCCGGCTCGCCGTCGGCGAGACGGGCGAGGAGACGATCGACCGACACCAGTTCCTCGGTGCGCCCGACGAGATGGTTGGAGACTGCCATTCGCTGCGCGGTGCGGGAACGATAATCGAGCGTCGCGGCGAGAGCGGGAAGAGGTCAGCCCTCGCGGTCAGCGCGCTCCACCGCGCGCGCAAGCTCGACACGTGAAGCGACCCCGAGCTTGCGGAAGGCGTTGCGCAGGTGCGTCTCGACGGTCTTCTGGCTGAGGAACAGCTCGGCCGCGATCTCCGGGTTCGTCTTGCGGTCGACCACGAGCCGCGAGACCTCCAACTCGCGCGGGCTGAGCATCGTCAGCCCGTCGGTGCTCGCGGGGTCTTCGCGCCGTCGCGATACGGGCGCCCCGAGCGCCCGAAGGTCGCGCTCGACCTCGTCTCGATAGCGGATCGAGCCGAACGCGTCGAATGCAGCAGCCGCGGCGGCGAGCCGCTCGACTGCGCGTTCTCGCTCTCCCGCCTCTGCGAGCGCGCGGCCCGCGAGCACACGCGCCTGGGCAGCGTCGAACCTGTCTCCGACCTCGTCGAGGAGCGTGGCGGCGGCCTCTGCGCGCTCGGCCGCGGCCAGCGGGTTCCCTGCGTGGAGGTCGATCAGTGCGGACGCTCGCTGCGCCATGGCGGCTGCTTTCGGCAGGCCGACCTCCTGGGCGCAGGCGAGGGCGGCCGAGGCGGCGCGCTCGGCCGGGGCTCGCTTCTCGATCTCGAGCCAAGCCTGTGTCAGGAACGCGAGGTAGTGCGCACGCCACCCCCCGCCGATCATGCGCAGCTCCTCTCCGCCGACGTTCTCGACGAGGAGCTGCGCGCAGCGGGCCGGCTCTCCGCGCGCGAGGTGCGCGTAGGCGAGTGCGACGTACGCATGCCCTCGCACCGGGCCCGGGACCAGGCCGACTGCGAGCTCGACGCTCTCCTCGGCCGTCACCAGGGCAGTGTCGAGATCGCCCTCTGCGACGGCCGCAAACGTCCGATTGAAGAGGTGCCAGCCGAGCGCGTGGTGGTTGCCGATGAGCCGTGCCGCCTCGATCGCCCCGTCGAAGACCTCGGCGGACTCGGCGGGGCTGCCCAGGATCCAGAGACACGATCCGAGCGCAGGGATCAGGAGCGGGAACTGGTCTCCGTGGCCGGTTGCTCGGCTGATCTCGACTCCGCGCCGGGCATGCTCGAGGGACGACTCGAAGTGGTCGAGGTACATCTCCGCTGCCGCGAGATGCGCAAGTGCATCCAATCGGCGCCCGAGCACGTCGTCCGGGAGCCCGTCGACGAGGTCGGCTGCTTCGTCACGTTGGGACTGCGCCTCGGATCCTGCGCCGGCTAGCGAGGCTGCCCACGCCTGGACTGCGAGCGCGGCGGCGAGGAGGGCGGGGTCGAGCGCTCGTGCGGCGTCGATGGCGCGCGCAGCCCATTCGCGCATCGCCGCCCAGTCGGCGACGTGGAACTTGTCGACGGCGAGCTCGATCATGAGCTCGACGGCCTGCGGCGAGTCCCGCTCACCGAGTTCGGCGAGCGCGGTCTCCAGATGCGCCTGCGCATCCTGCTGGAGTCCCAGCAGGTGCTCCACGGTCGCACACGCAGTCGTCACGCGGACGAGAAGCCCCTCGTCGTCAGAAGGGACGATCTCCATCGCCTCGAGCAGCGCACCGTGGGTCTCGCCGAAGCGACCCGCCCCCGAGAGCGCAGCTGCCCGGGCGAGCAGGAGCTCGATCCGCTCCTCCCCGGCCGCGTCGGCAGGGAGGAGGCGAAGGGCGCTTCCGAACCATTGCGCGGCGCTCGCCGGTGCCCGTCGGGTCGCTGCGTCGCCTGCCTCCCGGAGCAGCGCGATGGCCGACATGTCGCCCTCTCGCGCGGCGAACTCGGCATGGTGTGCCCGGGCGGAGGCCGGCGCGCCGCGCTCTGCGAGCGCGGCGGCACAGCGCTCGTGCGCTGCCAACCGGCGGCCTCCGGGGGTCAGCTCGTACACGGCGCGACGGACGAGCGGGTGGCGAAACCGGAACCGTCTGGGGATCTCGGTGGAGCGCACGAGATCCAGGCCCAGTAGCTCGTCGAGCGCGTGGAGCGCCTCGTCCTCCGGGACGTCCGCCGTCGCAGCCGCAAGCTCCGGGTCGAACGTGTCGCCGGCGACCGATGCCCCTTCGAGAACCACGCGCGCCGGAGGCGAGAGTAGGGCGAGCTCCTCGTTCAGCGCGGCCGCGACGACCGGTGGCACGTCGACGCCCTCGAGGGACACCCGAGGGTGGCGCCCGGGGCCGCCCGCCGACCTGCCGGCGGTGCGCGCGAGCTGCTCGAGGTAGAACGGATTCCCGCCGGTCTCCTCGTAGAAGCGTCGCGACTCACCGTCGACGGCGATTCCGCCGACGAGCTCCTGCGCCTCTGCGGCCGTGAGCGGTCTCAGCTCGAGGCGCTCCACGGATCCTGCGCGGTACGCACGCTCCAACGCGACCGTGAGGAGCTCGCTCGTCTGGCGAGGTCGGAGGGCGAGCACGAGAAGGACCGGCGCCGCCGCCGGGCGTTGGAGGAGCGCGCCGAGGAGCTCGACCGAGGCGGCGTCCGCCCAGTGGACGTCGTCGAGCACGAGGACGAGGGGACGTCGCTGGGCGAGAAGCTCGAGCAGCCGGCGGACGGCGCGATGGCTGCGGTAGCGCTCCTGCTGGATCGCGACGGGCCGTCCGTCCGTGTGCGCCGGAAAGGACGGAAAGACGGTCGCGAGCTCCGCCTGCACTCCGTCGTCGAGAGCGTCGAGACGGCGCGGGTCGAGAGACTGGAGGTACTCGTCGAGCGCATCCACGAACACCGAGAAAGGAAGATCCCGCTCGAGCTCCGAGGCGCTCCCCCGAAGGACGGTGTGCTCCCGCGCGTCGGCCTGCTGCGCCAGCTCGTTGAGAAGCCGGGTCTTGCCGATCCCCGGCTCGCCCACCACCTCGACTGCCGCCGGCTCGCCGTCGTCGAGCCGGCCGAGGACGCGGTCGAGCGAGCCGAGCTCCTCGGCGCGCCCGACGAGATGCCCGGAGAGTGTCATGCGTTAAGTGGAACGCGAACGATAATCGAGCGTCGCCGCGTGCGTGCACGGCTCGAGGACGGTCAGCGCTCCCGGTCGGCGCGCTCCACCGCGCGCGCAAGCTCGACACGTGAAGCGACCCCGAGCTTGCGGAAGGCGTTGCGCAGGTGCGTCTCGACGGTCTTCTGGCTGAGGAACAGCTCGGCCGCGATCTCCGGGTTCGTCTTGCGGTCGACCACGAGCCGCGAGACCTCCAACTCGCGCGGGCTGAGCATCGTCAGCCCGTCGGTGCTCGCGGGGTCTTCGCGCCGTCGCGATACGGGCGCCCCGAGCGCCCGAAGGTCGCGCTCGACCTCGTCTCGATAGCGGATCGAGCCGAACGCGTCGAATGCAGCAGCCGCGGCGGCGAGCCGCTCGACTGCGCGTTCTCGCTCTCCCGCCTCTGCGAGCGCGCGGCCCGCGAGCACACGCGCCTGGGCAGCGTCGAACCTGTCTCCGACCTCGTCGAGGAGCGTGGCGGCGGCCTCTGCGCGCTCGGCCGCGGCCAGCGGGTTCCCTGCGTGGAGGTCGATCAGTGCGGACGCTCGCTGCGCCATGGCGGCTGCTTTCGGCAGGCCGACCTCCTGGGCGCAGGCGAGGGCGGCCGAGGCGGCGCGCTCGGCCGGGGCTCGCTTCTCGATCTCGAGCCAAGCCTGTGTCAGGAACGCGAGGTAGTGCGCACGCCACCCCCCGCCGATCATGCGCAGCTCCTCTCCGCCGACGTTCTCGACGAGGAGCTGCGCGCAGCGGGCCGGCTCTCCGCGCGCGAGGTGCGCGTAGGCGAGTGCGACGTACGCATGCCCTCGCACCGGGCCCGGGACCAGGCCGACTGCGAGCTCGACGCTCTCCTCGGCCGTCACCAGGGCAGTGTCGAGATCGCCCTCTGCGACGGCCGCAAACGTCCGATTGAAGAGGTGCCAGCCGAGCGCGTGGTGGTTGCCGATGAGCCGTGCCGCCTCGATCGCCCCGTCGAAGACCTCGGCGGACTCGGCGGGGCTGCCCAGGATCCAGAGACACGATCCGAGCGCAGGGATCAGGAGCGGGAACTGGTCTCCGTGGCCGGTTGCTCGGCTGATCTCGACTCCGCGCCGGGCATGCTCGAGGGACGACTCGAAGTGGTCGAGGTACATCTCCGCTGCCGCGAGATGCGCAAGTGCATCCAATCGGCGCCCGAGCACGTCGTCCGGGAGCCCGTCGACGAGGTCGGCTGCTTCGTCACGTTGGGACTGCGCCTCGGATCCTGCGCCGGCTAGCGAGGCTGCCCACGCCTGGACTGCGAGCGCGGCGGCGAGGAGGGCGGGGTCGAGCGCTCGTGCGGCGTCGATGGCGCGCGCAGCCCATTCGCGCATCGCCGCCCAGTCGGCGACGTGGAACTTGTCGACGGCGAGCTCGATCATGAGCTCGACGGCCTGCGGCGAGTCCCGCTCACCGAGTTCGGCGAGCGCGGTCTCCAGATGCGCCTGCGCATCCTGCTGGAGTCCCAGCAGGTGCTCCACGGTCGCACACGCAGTCGTCACGCGGACGAGAAGCCCCTCGTCGTCAGAAGGGACGATCTCCATCGCCTCGAGCAGCGCACCGTGGGTCTCGCCGAAGCGACCCGCCCCCGAGAGCGCAGCTGCCCGGGCGAGCAGGAGCTCGATCCGCTCCTCCCCGGCCGCGTCGGCAGGGAGGAGGCGAAGGGCGCTTCCGAACCATTGCGCGGCGCTCGCCGGTGCCCGTCGGGTCGCTGCGTCGCCTGCCTCCCGGAGCAGCGCGATGGCCGACATGTCGCCCTCTCGCGCGGCGAACTCGGCATGGTGTGCCCGGGCGGAGGCCGGCGCGCCGCGCTCTGCGAGCGCGGCGGCACAGCGCTCGTGCGCTGCCAACCGGCGGCCTCCGGGGGTCAGCTCGTACACGGCGCGACGGACGAGCGGGTGGCGAAACCGGAACCGTCTGGGGATCTCGGTGGAGCGCACGAGATCCAGGCCCAGTAGCTCGTCGAGCGCGTGGAGCGCCTCGTCCTCCGGGACGTCCGCCGTCGCAGCCGCAAGCTCCGGGTCGAACGTGTCGCCGGCGACCGATGCCCCTTCGAGAACCACGCGCGCCGGAGGCGAGAGTAGGGCGAGCTCCTCGTTCAGCGCGGCCGCGACGACCGGTGGCACGTCGACGCCCTCGAGGGACACCCGAGGGTGGCGCCCGGGGCCGCCCGCCGACCTGCCGGCGGTGCGCGCGAGCTGCTCGAGGTAGAACGGATTCCCGCCGGTCTCCTCGTAGAAGCGTCGCGACTCACCGTCGACGGCGATTCCGCCGACGAGCTCCTGCGCCTCTGCGGCCGTGAGCGGTCTCAGCTCGAGGCGCTCCACGGATCCTGCGCGGTACGCACGCTCCAACGCGACCGTGAGGAGCTCGCTCGTCTGGCGAGGTCGGAGGGCGAGCACGAGAAGGACCGGCGCCGCCGCCGGGCGTTGGAGGAGCGCGCCGAGGAGCTCGACCGAGGCGGCGTCCGCCCAGTGGACGTCGTCGAGCACGAGGACGAGGGGACGTCGCTGGGCGAGAAGCTCGAGCAGCCGGCGGACGGCGCGATGGCTGCGGTAGCGCTCCTGCTGGATCGCGACGGGCCGTCCGTCCGTGTGCGCCGGAAAGGACGGAAAGACGGTCGCGAGCTCCGCCTGCACTCCGTCGTCGAGAGCGTCGAGACGGCGCGGGTCGAGAGACTGGAGGTACTCGTCGAGCGCATCCACGAACACCGAGAAAGGAAGATCCCGCTCGAGCTCCGAGGCGCTCCCCCGAAGGACGGTGTGCTCCCGCGCGTCGGCCTGCTGCGCCAGCTCGTTGAGAAGCCGGGTCTTGCCGATCCCCGGCTCGCCCACCACCTCGACTGCCGCCGGCTCGCCGTCGTCGAGCCGGCCGAGGACGCGGTCGAGCGAGCCGAGCTCCTCGGCGCGCCCGACGAGATGCCCGGAGAGTGTCATGCGTTAAGTGGAACGCGAACGATAATCGAGCGTCGCCGCGTGCGTGCACGGCTCGAGGACGGTCAGCGCTCCCGGTCGGCGCGCTCCACCGCACGCGCGAGCTCGACGCGTGAGGTCACGCCGAGCTTCCGAAACGTGTTCCTCAGGTGCGACTCGACCGTCTTCTGGCTGAGGAACAGCTCCGTCGCGATCTCGGGGTTCGTCCTGCGCTCGACGACGAGGCGGGCGATCTCGAGCTCGCGCCCCGTGAGCTCACCGAGCCCGGCTGCATCGCGATCCCGCGCCCGGGCGACCGAGCGGTGCCGCTGGCCGCGGTACCCGAGTCGACGAAGCTCGCGCTCCGCCTCGTCGCGGTACCGGAGAGCGCCGCACGCGTCCAGCTCGTCGGCAGCGCGGGTGAGAAGCAACTCCGCCCCGGCCCGGTCTCCGACCGCCGAGCGCGCCCGACCCGCGAGGGCACGGGAGCGGGCGCCCTCGATGCGCGCCCCGATCCGGTCGGCCGCCTCCGCGGCGCCGAGCGCGGCCGCCGCCGCACCCTCCGAGTCGCCCGACGCCAGTGCGACCGCCGCGCGCGCCCGCATCGCCGTCGTCCGCGCGAGGTCGAGACCGAGGTCGTCCGCGAGCGACTCCGCGGCGCCCGCAACGTGCACGGCCTCGTCGACGTTGCCCAGGGCGAGCATCGCCTGTGTCACGCGCTCCTGGAACACGCACCTGAGCACCCCGGGGATGCGCGGCAGATCGGGGCCGCCTCCGGCCGTGACGAGGGTGTCGAGGCACCGCGCCGGCTCGCCCGCGTCGACCAGCGCCGAGCCGAGCGCGCAGGCCGACCAGGTCAAGACCGGGTTGTCGTCCTGCTGCCGGCCGAGCTCGACGCTCTCCTGCGCCGCCGCCAGCGCGGTCTCGAGGTCGCCTGCCATGATCGCCGCCCAGGAGCGGTTGAGGAGCGCCCATGAGATCGACTGCGGGCTCTCCGAGAGGCGTGCCGCCTCGACCGCCTGCTCGAGCACCTCCACGGCATCGTCGACGCGGCCTAGGAGCGAGAGGGCGAATCCCGTGCGCTGCATGAGTAGCGGGAAGAGCTGACCCTGGCCGGCCGCGCGTCCGACCGTCAGCCCTCGTTCGAGGTGGGCGATGGCGTCCTCGAACCGGTCGAGGTACGTCTCCGCGTTCCCGAGGTTCGCGACCGCGTCGAGCCGGAGCGCGAGCTCGTCGTCGGCGAGGGAGTCGACGACCGACGCTGCCTCGTCCCTGAACGTGCGGGCCTCGCCGATCCTCCCGGTGAAGGCCGACGCGACCGCCACCATCGCGGCCGCGGCGGCCTGCAGCGGGCGACCGGCGACCTGGGCGAGCTCGTGCGCGCGAACGCCCCACTCGCGCATCTGCGCGTACTGCCGGAGGTAGAACGCGTCCATCCCGAGGTCGAGCATCAGCGAAGCCGCCTCGGGGGACTCCTGGTCGACAACGTGCTCGAGAGCGGTGACGAGGCGCCTGTGCGCCTCCTCGTGTCGACCGAGATGGTGCTCCACCGCTGCACACGCGACGATCACCCTCGCCCGTCGCGGTGCTGCGGGAGGGACGAGCGCGAGGAGCTCCTCGAGCACGGCATGGCTCTCCGCGAAGCGGCCGACACCGGCGAGCACCCCGGCGAGCCCCTCGAGCAGGTCGATCCGCTCCTCCTGGTGGTCGTCACCAACGGGGAGGAGGTCGAGCGCGATGCGATACCAGCGCGCGGCGCTCGCCGGAGCCCGCTGCGCGGACGAGTCGGCGGCCTCACGCAGGAGAGCGATCGCTTCGCGGTCGCCGAAACGCGCGGACTGCGCGACGTGGTGCGCCCGCGCGGCGGCGGATGCGCCACGGACGGCGAGCGCCTCGGCCACACGTCGGTGGGCGTCGAGCCTCCAGCCGCGGCCCGTCGCGTCGTACACCGCGCGCCGCACGATCGGGTGGCGGAAGCGGAATCTGCGTGGAGCGTCGGTCGGGTGGAGCAGCGCGGCGGTCAGGAGATCGTCCAGGGCGTCCAATGCATCGGGCTCCGCGAGATCGCCCGTCGTGGCCGCGAGCTCCAGCTCGAACGGGTCTCCGACCACCGATGCTGCGTCGAGGAGCCGCCTCGCCGCGGCGGAGACCCCGGCGAGCTCTTCCCCGAGCGCCACCGCGACCCCGCGCGGTAGCTCCGCGCCGTCGACGAGCAGCGGCTCGTCGACTCCCGGCGCCACGCTCTGCCGGCTCTGGCCCGTGGCCCTGACGAGCTGCTCGAGGTAGAAGGGGTTGCCGCCGCTTTCGGCGTAGACCGCCCGTGCGCGCGCGCGGCCGACGCCCGGGCCGAGGAGCGCGTCGACGTCCGCCTCGCGGAGGGGGCGCAGCTCGACTCGCGTCAGCTGACCCGTCCGGAACGAGTGATCGAGCGCCGTCGCGAGACGCGGGGACGCCTGGCGGGCGCGGAGCGCGAGCACGACGAGCACGGATGCGCTCGGTGGGCGGCGGAGCAGGGCGGCGACGAGGTCGACCGAGGCCGGGTCGGCCCAGTGGAGGTCGTCGAGGAGGAGCGCGAGCGGACGCTCGGCCGCGAGCGCTCCCAGCAGCGTCCGCACCGCCCGGTGCGCCCGATAGCGCTCGTCGAGCACGGTCGACGAGCCCGTGTCGCCGCGCGGCACCGAGGCGAACATCCGTGCGAGCTCACCGTCGGAGTCACGATCGAGCTCGGTCAGCCAGCCTCGCTCGAGGGTGAGCAGGTACTCGTCGAGCGCGTCGACGAAGATCCCGTACGGCAGGTCGCTCTCCAGCTCGGAGGCGCGGCCCAGCAGAACCAGACAGCCGCGCTCCTCGGCACGACGGCCGATCTCGGTGAGGAGCCTCGACTTGCCGAGGCCCGGATCGCCCGCCACCTCGACCATGGAGGCCGCTCCCGCCGACGTCTCGGCGAGTGCGCCCTCGAGCAGCGCGAGCTCTTCCGTCCGCCCGACCAGCTGCCCGACCTCCATCGCCACGCGTTCCTCCCTTGGCCCCCGAGGAGGATAGGTCAGGGTCTCGGGGGGCGAAAGATCAGGGTGCGGTTCAGGGTGTCCGCCCGATTCGGCGGAGGACGAGGAGCGCAATCCTCGACCCATGGCCCGCTACCTGCTCCACCACAGTCACATGCCCCGCGAATGCGGCCCCGCGTTCGCGGCCTGGAAGGGCTTCGACAGCCCGCTCCGCCGCCACGCCACGTTGGGCTCGTGCCTCCAGGGCGACCACGCGATCTGGTGGGACGTCGAGGCCCTCGACGCCGATGCGGCGCTGGCGTTGCTGCCGCCGTTCGTCGCCGAGCGGACGACCGTCGTCGCCGTCGGCGAGGTCTCGATCCCGTGACCGCCGCCCCTCTCATGCCTCCCGAAGGAGATGCCATGGACGTTTCCCTCACCACCTGGACAGAGCTCTCGAGCCGGACGAACGACGGCCTCGAGGTCACGCTCCTCTGGAGCAGGTCCTCCGGTCGCGTGAAGGTCGCGGTCTCGGATTCGAAGCTCGGTGACCGTTTCGAGCTCCACGTCGCGTGCGCCGACGCGCTCGCGGCCTTTTACCACCCGTTCGCGTACGCGGCCTCCGGGGCGACCCGCTCCCGCCGCGTCGCGGGCGCAACCACCGAACTCCAGCCGCAGAGCTGAAGGAGGAACGATGTCTACCGCAACGCAGAATCGCAACATCGCGGCCCGGATGGGTCGCTGGAGCGCCCGTCATCGCAAGACCGCGATCTTCGGGTGGCTCGCCTTCGTCGTCGTCGCGTTCGTCCTGGGAACCATGACGGGCCAGAAGACGATCGACCCCGCGACCGCCGGCCCCGGCGAGTCGGGGCGGATGGACAAGATCCTCGACGCGGGCTTCAAGCAGCCCGCGGGTGAGAGCGTCCTGATCCAGAGCGACTCGCTGACCACCGACGACCCGGCGTTCCGGTCGGCCGTCGAGGACGTCGTCGGGACCGTCTCCCGGCTCGACGTCGTGACCAACGTCCGCTCGCCCCTCGACTCTGCCAACCAGGGTCAGATCTCGAAGGACGGGCGCTCGGCGCTCGTCGACTTCCAGATCCGCGGGGACTCGGACGACGCGGCGAAGAAGGTCGACCCGATCGTCGCCGCCGTCGACTCCACGAAGGCCGCCCACCCGGGGCTGTTCATCGGCCAGTTCGGCTACGCCAGTGCCGACAAGCAGCTCAGCGGTGTCGGCAAGAAAGACCTGAAGAAGGCCGGCCTGTTCTCGGTCCCGATCACGCTGATCATCCTCGTCGTCGCCTTCGGCGCCCTCGTCGCCGCGGGGATCCCGCTCCTGCTCGCGCTCACCGCGGTGTTCGCGACGCTGGGCATCGTCGCGGCCTCGAGCCACGCACTGCCGGTCAGCGACGCGGTCGGCGCGATCGTCCTCCTGATCGGCCTCGCGGTCGGAGTGGACTACTCGATGTTCTACCTGAAGCGCGAGCGCGAGGAGCGTGCCGCGGGTCGCAGCGAGCAGGCGGCCCTCGAGGCGGCCGCAGCGACCTCGGGTCGGTCGGTGCTCATCTCCGGCCTCACGGTGATGGTCGCGATGGCGGGGATGTTCCTCACCGGCGACAAGGGCTTCGCGTCCTTCGGGCTCGCGACGATGATCGTCGTCGCGGTCGCGATGCTCGGGTCGCTGACCGTGCTCCCGGCGCTCCTCTCCTGGCTCGGCGACCGCGTCGACCGGCTCCATGTGCCGTTCGTCGGCCGCCTTCGCCGGGACGACGGCGAGGGCCGGATCTGGGGCGCGATCATCGACCGCGTCCTCCGTCGGCCGGCGCTGTCCGCGGCGGTCGCAACAGGCGCGCTGGTGGCGCTCGCGCTCCCGGCGCTCCACATGCACACGGTCATCCCGGGGCCGGACACGTTCCCACAGGACCTGCCGGCCATCCAGACCTACAACCGCATCCAGGCGGCGTTCCCCGGCACCGAGATCCCGGCGAACGTCGTGGTGAAGGCCGAGAACGTCAACGCACCCGAGGTAAAGGCCGCGATCACGCGGATGGAGGACGCGGCACTCGCGACCGGGCAGCTCTACCGCCCGATCTCGATCGACGTCAACGAGGACGCCACGATCGCCAACATCGCGATCGCGATCGACGGCGAGGGCACCGACGAGGCCTCGGTCGCGGCACTCCGGACCCTGCGTGAGGACGTGCTTCCCGACACCATCGGCACGCTCCCCGACGTCGAGTACGGCGTCACGGGCTTCACCGCTGGCTCGACCGACTTCAACGACCTCATGAAGTCCGTCGCGCCACGCGTGTTCGTGTTCGTGCTCCTGTTCGCGTTCCTCCTCATGCTGGTCGCGTTCCGCTCACTCGTGATCGCGGCGAAGGCGATCGTGCTCAACCTCCTCTCCGTGGCCGCGGCGTACGGCGCGATCGTGCTCGTCTTCCAGCACGGGTGGGGAAGGGGCCTGCTCGGCTTCGAGTCCACGGCAGGTGTCGTCGCGTTCCTCCCGATCCTGCTGTTCGTGATCCTGTTCGGCCTCTCGATGGACTACCACGTGTTCATCCTGAGCCGGATCCGCGAGACGTTCGATCGCGGCGCGACGAACGACGAGGCGATCTCGCACGGGATCAAGAGCACGGCGGGTGTCGTCACGAGCGCGGCGATCGTGATGGTCGCGGTGTTCTCGATCTTCGCGACCCTCTCGATGATGGAGCTGAAGCAGTTCGGCGTCGGGCTCGCCGTCGCCGTCCTGCTCGACGCGACACTCGTCCGCGGCGTGCTGCTGCCGGCGTCCATGAAGCTCCTGGGCGACTGGAACTGGTACCTGCCGCGGTGGCTCGACTGGCTGCCTCATCTCGAGCACGGCGGCTCGGCGGTCGTCGACGAGCCGGATCCCGGTCCGGCTGCCGCCGCCCTCGGCCGGGTCAGCTGACCGCAGCCGACACGTCCGGTGCCGCCCGCGCTCGCGGGCGGCACCGGCACTCGCGGACGAGCCTCACCCGCCCCGAGTCAGCCGGTCGGGCTCCCGTCCCGCGCGGTCGGCGGCGCGTCGGGCTCGAAGATGCCCGCCTGGTAGGCGAGCACGACCGCCTGGACGCGGTCGCGGAGACCGAGCTTCTGGAGGATGTGCGTGACGTGCGTCTTGACGGTCGTCTCGCCGATGTAGAGCTCCTGCCCGATCTCCGCGTTCGAGAGGCCCTGCGCGATCAGGCGGAAGACCTCCCGCTCGCGGTCGCTGAGGTCGGCGACCTCCCTCGGAGGGGTCGGCCTGGGGGTGCGGGCGAACTGCTCGATCACCCGCCTCGTGATCGTCGGCGAGAGCAG
>Ga0210120_1000266_pt1 | contig 12462 bp, 15 predicted proteins | sample Goodyear_PhragA__FD_184868 | JGI IMG/M metagenome (GOLD analysis project Ga0210120, IMG submission 184868) | Wetland microbial communities from San Francisco Bay, California, USA, that impact long-term carbon sequestration - Goodyear_PhragA_D2... | ecosystem: Environmental > Aquatic > Marine >... | reverse complement strand
CGAGATCGTGTTCTAGGGGCCTCGCCCGGCTGTCATCGCCGGGTCATCTCGTCGGACTAGTAGCCGTAGTTGCCGCCACCGCCGCTCTGGCTCTGCGGTGCCTGCTGGACCTGATTCCCAACGCTCTGCGCCTGTTGCTGGGCCTGCGTCAGGGCGCTCGAGGCCTGCCTCTGCAGGGACTTGGCGGTGCCGACCGCGTTCTTCAGGTCGTCTCCGCATCCGCTCGCGGCGATGGCGAGGATCACCAGCGCCGCCCCGATCGCGCCCGCGCGTCGCGTGACTCGCGGCACCTGCTTCGACTCCCCGGTCATGGGCGAATACCCCTACTGGCCGCTGCCGCCGTTCTGGTTCTGGTTCTGGTTTTGATTCTGGTTCTGGTTCTGATTTTGGTTCTGGTTCTGCTGGATCTGGGTCTGGACGCTCTGCACCTGGCTCTGGACGCTCTGCGCCTGCTGCTGCGCGTTCGTCACGGCGGTCGAGGCCTGGCTCAACACGCTCTGCGCCTGTGAGCTGACGCTGTTGATCGCATTGCTGGCATCGCTGGAGTTGCTGTCGCTGCCGCAACCGGCCGCGCCGACCGCGACGATCGCGAGTGCGGCCGTGGCAGCGCCCGCTCGTCGAAACCTGCTGGACTGCTCGGACATGGTGTCTCTCCTTCTCCCGGGGTCGATGGACGCCGAACCGCTTCCTCCCGCACTCTAGTGGTGGTCGTCCTGGGTTTGGACACGGCGACCGCCGACGCCGTGGTGGGGGTCACCGCGGCGGGGGAGGTGGTCCGCGAGGCGCGGGTGGAGCCCGGGCCCGATGGCCGCCCGCGCCACTCCCAGGTCCTCCTGCCCGAGATCGAGCGCAGCGTCGAGGCCGCCGGGGGCTGGGAGGCGATCGAGAGGATCGCCGTCGGCATCGGCCCGGGTTCGTTCACCGGCCTGCGGATCGGAATCGCCACCGCTCGTGGGCTCGCTCAGGCGAGGGGGATCCCGATCGTCCCCGTGAGCTCCCTGGCCTCCCTGGGGCGCGGGATCTTGGTCTCCGGGAAGGGGAACGGGGCGCTCGCCCTGCCGATGATCGACGCCCGCCGTGGCGAGGCTTTCGCAGCTCTGATCGAGGACGGCGGCGGCGAGCGATGGACGCCCTTCGTCGCGCCGCCCGGCGAGCTGGCCGATCGCGTGCGGAGCCTCGATCGACCGTGCCTGGCGGCCGGGGACGGGGCGCTACGATTCGCCGCAGAGCTGAAGGCCGCCGGCGCCACGGTTGCCCCGCCCGAAGACCCAATCCACCGACTTGCTGCAATTGAGGTCTGTGCGGTGGGGGAGGCGGCATCGGAGGCGCCACCGGACCAGATCCAACCCCTGTATCTGAGACCGCCCGATGCAAAGAGATGGCTTGAGCGAGATCATGGAGCCCCCGGGGGATGAACGGGGCGGTGTGAGGCTGCGGAAGCTGGGCTACGGGGACCTTCCGTCGGTCATCTCAATCGAGCGCCGGTCGTTCCCGACGCCCTGGTCCCTGGCGATGTTCGTGCTCGAGCTGTCCAAGCCCTCCGGCATCTGCCTCGCCGCCGAGGATGCCGACGGCCTCATTGGCTACCTGGTCTGCGCGCGCTACGACGACGTGTGGCATCTGATGAACGTCGCCGTCCATCCCGAGCGGCGCCGGCGCGGGATCGCGACCGACCTGATCGAACGACTCTTCGAGGACGCCGGCGACGGCTCCCGCTTCACCCTGGAGGTCCGCGTCTCCAACGCCCCGGCGATCGAGATGTACCGCCGCTTCGGGTTCCGCTCAGCCGGCCGCCGTCGCCGCTACTACCACGACAACGGCGAGGACGCACTGATCATGTGGCTGGAGGCCGCCGAGGGCGCCTCGGTCGCTTGATCCTTGGAATCGAAACGTCGTGCGACGACACCTGCGCCGCCGCCGTCGACGGCGCCCGGATCCTCTCCAACGTCGTCTCCTCCCAGGCGGAGTTCCACGAGCGCTACGGAGGGGTTGTCCCGGAGGTCGCCTCGCGGCACCATCTCGAGCTGGTCAACGCGGTGGTGGCGGCCGCGCTGGAGGACGCGGGCGCGACCCTCGACGACGCCGAGGCCATCGCCGTCACCCAGGGCCCGGGCCTGATCGGTGCGCTGCTGGTCGGGCTGAGCTCGGCCAAGGCGCTCGCGGCTGCCCATCGCACCCCGCTCATCCCGGTGGACCACCTGCAGGGCCACGTCGCAGCCAACTTCCTGGAGCCGGATGCGCTGGAGCCGCCCTTCCTCTGCCTGATCGCCAGCGGCGGCCACACGCTGCTTGCCGGTGTGCGGGAACACGGCTCGTTCGAGACCCTGGGCTCGACGGTCGACGACGCGGCCGGCGAGGCCTTCGACAAGGGCGCGCGCCTACTCGGCCTGGGATACCCGGGAGGGCCCGCGATCCAGAGCGCCGCGGACTCTGGCGATGCCGAGGCCTTCGACTTTCCGGTGGCGATGAGCGAGCGTGGCCTCGACTTCAGCTTCAGCGGCCTGAAGACCTCGCTCGTCTACCAAGCCCGGGATCTGGGCCGAGAGGAGACGGAGCGCCGGCGTGCCGACCTCGCGGCCTCATACCAGCGGGCGATCGTCGATCAGCTGATGGCGAAGCTCGAGCGCGCCGCGGTAGCGGGCGACTGGTCGGCGATCGCGCTCGGCGGCGGCGTGGCGGCGAACGCCGAGCTGCGCGGTCACACCCGGGCTCTCTGCGACGAGCTCGGCCTGCGGCTGAAGCTGGTGCCGATCTCGCTCTGCACCGACAACGCGGCGATGATCGCCTCGGCCGCCCGCTTCACCGAGCGGATTCCGTATCCCGACTATCTGGGCTTTGATGCCTTCGCGACTGGTTCTGTACGCGCGGCCTGACTGCCACCTCTGCGAAGAGGCTCGGGCCGGCCTCGAGAGATTGCTGGTGGACGGCGCCTCGTTCGAGCTCGAGGAAGTCGACATCGAATCGGACGATCAGCTGCTCAAGAGATTCCTCGAGCGCATCCCGGTGATCGAGCTGGACGGCGAGATCGTCTCCGAGCTCTGGCTGGACGCGGACGGCCTGCGGGCCCGGCTCGATACCTTGTCCGCATGATCGAGGACGTGGCGGCCGAGTCCGCCGAGCAGGCCTCGGAGCTCACGGATGGGGACCGTCTCTCACTCGGGGTCGCCGCGAGGCTCTCCCGCTACCTCCAGGTGCTGACCCAGGCCCGGAAGATGGGGAAGGACACGATCTCCTCGCAGGAGCTCTCGGACTACACCCACATCAACTCGACGCAGATCCGCCGGGACCTCTCCGGCTTCGGCAAGTTCGGCAAGCGCGGCGTCGGCTACAACGTCGACTCGCTGGTGCGTGAGATCCGCAAGATCCTCCGCACCGCCGGCCAGCACAACATCGCACTGTTCGGCGCGGGGCACCTGGGGCAGGCGATCGCCTCCTCGGACATCTTCGCCGACCACGGCTTCCGGATCGTGTCGATGTTCGACGTCGACCCGGCCGTGATCGGTCGACGCGTGGGCGGGCTGGAGGTTCGCTCCTTCGACGATATCGACGCGGTGGTCGAGGGGGAGCAGGTGGTCGTCGGCGTCCTCGCGGTGCCGTCCGACGCCGCTCAGGAGGTCGCCGACCGGCTCGTCAAGGCGGGAGTGAAGATCATCTTCAACTACTCCGAGCGCCTGCTGCAGGTCCCGCCGGACGTCACGGTGCACACCTCGAGCCCGGCCGTGGACCTGCTCTACGCCCTTTACTTCTATTTGACCTAGCCCATCGATTGCCGGTGACAACCGATCCGGACCCACAGCACGACGGGCTTGACCTCGACGAGGTTCGAGAGACGTTCGAGGCCTCCGCCGACTTCACGATCGGCATCGAGGAGGAGTTCGCCATCCTCGATCCCGCCGTCCTCGACCTCGAGCACCGCTTCGAGGAGATGCAGGCCGCCTGCCTTCGGGACGAGTTGCTCGCTCCCGCGGTCAAAGGCGAGCTGATCGACACGGAGATCGAGATCCGCTCGGGCCGCGGCGAGACCTTTGCCGACGCCGCGGACCGGCAGCGGGCCCGGCGGGAGCGCCTCTTCGGGATCGCGGATGAGATGGGCGTCGCGCTGGCGGCGATGGGAACCCACCCGTGGGCCAACTACCTGGACCAGCACATCATCCAGACCGAGCACTACCGGCGCCTCGAGGGGGACCTGCGCTGGGTCGCCCAGCGCAACAACACCTGGAGCCTCCACATCCACGTCGGGATCCAGGGCCCGGATCGCGCGGTCGCGGTGTCCGACCGGATGCGGGAGTTCCTGCCGCCCCTGCTCGCCCTCTCCGCGAACTCCCCGTTCCTCGATCATCGCGACACCGGCCTGCACTCGGTGCGCACCGAGATCTTCACGCGCACATTCCCGCGCTGCGGGGTCCACGAACCCTTCGGGGACTGGCGGACCTACGCGGACTTCGTCCGCCTCCTGCTGGAGACGGACTCGATCGTCGAGGCGACCCAGCTCTGGTGGAGCGTGCGCCCGCATCACTCGTTCGGCACGGTCGAGGTGAGGATCTGCGACGCGCAGACCCGCGGCGACGAGTCGCTGAACCTGGCGGCGCTGATGGCCGCCTGCGTCGCCCAGACCGCGATGGATCTCGACGAGGGCATCTCGGCCGAGACCGGCGGTGGTTTCTGCGGCCGCCTCGGTGTCGGCCAGCGTGAGATCGAGGAGAACCTCTGGCGCGCGATCCGCCATGGCATGGACGGAGAGATGATCGACTTCCGCGAGCGGCGGGTGGTGCCCACCCGGGCGGTCCTCGAGGACCTCGTGGCGTGGACCGAGCCGGCCCGGCAGACGCTGGGCCTGGACGTCGACCTGCCCGAGCGGAACGGCGCCCAGAGGGCCAACGCGGACTTCGGCGAGGGGGCCCCGATCGAGGAGATCTACCGCCGAGCAGTCGAGGAGACCCGAAAAACCTACGCACCGGAGGGAGCCGTCAGTGGCAGATGAAGAGCAGCAGCCGATGAGAGGGGGCTCCGCAGGCGAAGCCGAGGAGCCACCCGATTCAGGAAATCAGCCGAGCGAGGAGGAGATGCGCGCCCAGCTCGAGGATGAGATCAGGAAGGTGCGGGTCGAGGACGTCGTCCTGCAGAGCGTGGTCAGCATCCTCAACCTGTCCGCCAGGCGGATCGCCAAGGACGATGAGCGCGATCTGGACCAGGCCAAGGTCGGGATCGATGCCGGCCGGGCACTGGTCGACCTGGTCAGTCCGGAGGCGCAGCCGCAGCTGCGGCAGGCGATCTCCGAGCTGCAGGTGCTCTATGCCAAGCACGCGGGTGAGGAGCCGGCCGACGAAGCGGCGGAAAGTGCCCCTGAGCAGGGGTCTTCCGAGAAGCCAAAGGGCGACTCGGGGCTCTGGACGCCCCCGACATCTGATTGACGGGTAGACTGCCGCGCCGCTTTCACACGAACCTGACGGGAGCCACAGTTGACAAAGTTCTTGACCGATTACGGAGTCGTCGTTGCGCTTGGTTGCGCGGCTGCGGCGGTGCTGTACGGCCTGCTGGTCACCCAGCGCCTGCTCGCCAAGTCGCCCGGAAACGAGCAGATGCAGGAGATCTCGGGCGCGGTGCAGGAAGGCGCAAGCGCGTACCTGAAGCGCCAGTACATGATCATCGCCGGGGTCGGCGTGGTCGTCGCGATCCTGCTCATCCCGCTGCAGAACGTGCAGACGGCGATCGGCTTCGTGGTCGGAGGCGTCCTCTCCGGCTCCGCCGGTTTCATCGGCATGAACCTCTCGGTTCGAGCCAACGCCCGCGTCGCGGAAGCGGCGCGTGGCGGCATCCCGCCGGCGCTTGACATCGCCTTCAAGGGCGGGTCGGTGACCGGGCTGCTGGTGGTGGGCCTGGCGCTGCTCGGAGTTGCGGGTTACTTCGGCGCACTCCTGATCTTCACCAGCCTGACCGACAAGGAGTGCGTCGACGCGCTCGTCGGGCTTGGCTTCGGCGGCTCGCTGATCTCCGTCTTCGCCCGGCTCGGCGGCGGCATCTTCACCAAGGCGGCAGACGTCGGAGCGGACCTGGTCGGCAAGATCGAGGCCGGCATCCCCGAGGACGATCCGCGCAACCCCGCCGTGATCGCGGACAACGTCGGCGACAACGTCGGCGACTGCGCCGGCATGGCGGCGGACCTCTTCGAGACCTATGCCGTCACCGCCGTCGCGGTGATGCTGCTCGGGGTGATCACGTTCACCGGGTTCACTCGCGAGGTCGCGATCTACCCCCTCGCCATCGGTGCCGTGGCGATCCTCGCCTCGATCATCGGGGCGCTCTCGGTGCGCACCAGCACCGGGAACGTCGAGGCGGCTCTCTATAGAGGGCTCGCCGTGTCGGCGGTGCTCTCGGCTGCGGCCTTCTACCCGATCACGAAATGGCTGATGAACGACCCGCTCGGCGGCGGGGCGCTCGGCAACACGAGCGTCACCGACCTCTGGCTCTGCGGCCTGATCGGCGTCGGGGTCACCGCGCTGCTCTTCGTCCTCACCGACTACTACACCTCGACCCGCTTCCGCCCCGTTCGCACCATCTCGCGGGCGTCTGAGACCGGCCACGCGACGAACATCATCCAGGGGCTCGCTCAGGGCCTGCAGTCGACCGCCCTGCCCGTGCTTGTGATCGCCATGGCGATCCTGGGCTCGTGGAAGCTCGCCGGCGGCGGCAGCGACGGCATCTACGGCATCGGCGTCGCGGTGATGGCTCAGCTCTCGCTGACCGGCCTGATCGTCGCGCTCGACGCTTTCGGCCCGATCACCGACAACGCGGGCGGCATTGCGGAGATGGCGGACCTGCCGCAGGAGGTCCGCGACATCACCGATCCGCTCGACGCGGTCGGCAACACGACCAAGGCCGTCACCAAGGGATACGCGATCGGCTCGGCCGCGCTCGCCGCGCTCGTGCTCTTCAACGCGTTCACCCACGAGCTGCAGACGGAGGCCGGGAACAAGGCCCTCAGCTTCGAGATCGCCAGTCCGCCGGTGCTGATCGGCCTGCTGATCGGCGGGATCATGGTCTTCCTGTTCTCGTCGCTCGCGATCGAGGCGGTCGGCCGCGCCGGTGGCCAAGTCGTGGAGGAGGTGCGCAGGCAGTTCCGCGAGAAGCCCGGGATCATGAAGGGCACGGAGAAGCCCGAGTATGGGGGCGCGGTGGCCCTGGTGACTGCGGCCGCCCAGAAGGAGATGATCCTGCCCTCGCTGATCCCGATCCTGGTGCCGCTGATCGTGGGAGTGATCTCCTATCAGGCGCTCGGCGGGCTGCTGATCGGTGTGATCGTGGTCGGCATCTTCTCCGCGATCTCCATGACCGCCGGTGGCGGCGCGTGGGACAACGCCAAGAAGCTGATCGAGGACGGCGAGTACGGCGGCAAGGGGTCCGATGCCCATGCGGCAGCGATCACGGGCGACACCGTCGGTGATCCCTACAAGGACACCGCCGGCCCGGCGATCAACCCGATGATCAAGGTCGCCAACATCGTTGCCATCCTGATCATCCCGATCATCGCTCTCTAGGCAGTCCCCAGCGGCACCTAAGCTCCAACGCGTGAACAGGCGTTCCTCGCCCGACCAGGGCTACCAGCTCGCGGTCCGGACCTTCTCGGTGGTGATCATCGGCTTCGGTCTGGTGATGCTGGTCGTCACGCTGGCCCGGGGCGGTGGCCCGCTGGCCGTCGGGGTCCTCTTCGGGCTGCTCTTCATCGCTCTCGGCTCGGGCCGGCTGTACCTGTCGATGAAGGGATGAAGGACGCCACCAGAATGAGGGCCAAGCGTTGGCTTGGCGTGCCGTTCCTCTACTCGTCCGCCTCGGCGGCCGTCGGCTTCTCGATCTACTTCTCGGTCGGAGTCGTCGCCGACCGCGGGCTGGGGCTGACTCCGCTGATCTTCCTCGTGGCGGGACTGATGTTCGCCCTCACGTCGCTGTCGTACGTCGAGGGTGGCGCGATGTTCCGCGAGCGGGGCGGGTCGGCGACGTTCGCTCGTCACGCTTTCAACGAGCTGATCAGCTTCATCGCCGGCTGGGCGATCCTCATCGACTACCTGATCGTGATCGCGGCGGCGTCGATCACGGTCTCCCACTACCTGACGCCGATCTCCGGCAAATTCAGCGGGGGGGACGTGGAGCTCGCGGTGGCGATCGTGGTGATCGGCCTCGCCGCCATCCTCAACATCGCGGACGTCACCGGGCGGAACCGCCAGGTCCGCCTTGTGGTGCTCGCGCTCGCCGAGCTCGGGCTGCAGCTGCTGGTGATCGTCGTGGGCCTGATCGTCGTCCTCCATCCGGATCGGCTCACCGACCAGCTCCATCTCTTCAGCTCGCCGAGCGTCAAGGACATCGTCTACTCGCTGGTGATCGCGACGATCGCCTACGCGGGCATCGAGGCGGCCAGTGACCTGGCGCCGGACCTCGAATTCGAGCCGGGTGACCTGAAGCGGGTGCTCGGCGTCGGGGCCATCGCGATTCCCCTGATCTACGCCGGCATCGCGGCGGTGGCGCTGATGGCGGTGCCGGTCGTGCAGGGGCCCCATGGGCCCGAGACGGCTCTCGCCGGCCAGTACATCGAGGAGCCGATCCTGGGCGTGGTCGCGAATTACGACCCCGGGTGGGTCGCAGACTTCATGAAGTGGGCGGTGATGCTGGTCGCCGTGCCGGTTCTTTTCTGGGCGGCGAACACTGCGATGCTCGGCCTCTCCCGGCACATCTACGTGCTCGCGACCAATCGCCAGATCCCGAGCTGGGCCGGCAAGCTCGAGCGGAACTATTCGACGCCCTACATCGCGATCATCATCGCCGCGCTGCTCGCCGTCGCGCTGGCGATACCGGGCGACATCCGGTTCCTCGCGCGGGTCTACGCGTTCGGCGCGTTACTCGCGGTGACCATCGCCCAGATCTCGATCGTCCGATTACGTGTCGTCGAGCCCGACCTCGAGCGGCCGTATCGGGTGCCGTGGAACGTCCGGTTCGGCTCGCACCGGCTGCCGCTGCCCGCGATCGCGGGGGCGTTGATCAGCGGGCTCGCGTGGATCAGCGTCTTCCTGCTGCACCGGACCGCCGTCTACGTCGGCGGGGGGTGGATGCTGTTTGGCCTCGTCTTCTATGTGATCTATCGCCGCTACGTGGAGGGAACTCCACTGACCCGGCGGGTTCAGGTGCCCGAGGCGTCCCTGAAGAAGCAGCCGGCGGAGGTGGAGTACTCCACGATTCTGGTGCCGGTGTTCGGCACGCAGCTCGACGACGACATCGTCAGCACGGCGGGCAGGCTCGCCGATGCGGAGGTGGAGAAGGGCGAGATGCCGCCGCGGCTGGACGTCGTCTACGTGGCGGAGCTTCCGCTCACGGTCCCGCTCGATTCCCCGCTGCCGCAGTCGGTGAAGGAGCAGGGAGAGCGAGCGCTCGAACGCGCCCGCGAGGTCGGAGACGAGTACGAGAACGTCGAGGTGACTACGAACCTCGTCCGTGCCCGCTCGATGGGGTCGGGGATCATCGAGGAGGCGCGCGACAAGGGCGCCGAGGTGATCGTCATGGGAGGCGAGCCGCCCACGAGAATTCGGGGCGGCGCCGTCCTCGGAGGGATCGGGGGCGCCCGCCCCGAGGAGATCGGCGAGGTGACGGAATACGTGCTGAAGAGGGCGCCCTGCCGGGTGCTTCTCACCGCGCCGCCCGAGGAGGCCTGAGTACCCGGAGCTCTAGGCCGGAGCTTCCGCGCGGACCGGCGGGCTCTTGCTCGCCGGCTTCGTGTCACGCTGTGCCGGCTTCGATGAGCCGAGCTCGCGGCCACGGTGGCTCCAGGTCGCGAGCCAGGCGGGAATGTCGCGTGCCGCATGCGGCTTGGAGATCAGGAACCCCTGAGCGCGCTCACAGCCCATGCTCCGGAGCCGCTGCCACTGCTCCTTCGTCTCGACCCCCTCCGCCAGCACCTGGAGGCCCATCTGGTGGGCCAGATGGATGATCGAGCGGGCGATCGCCCGGTCCTCCTCGTCATCGGTGATGCCGAGGACCACGGAGCGATCGATCTTGAGCTCGTCGATGGGGAGCCTCATCAGCCTCCGGAGTGAAAAATGGCCTGTCCCGAAATCGTCGACCGAGATGGTGGATCCGAGCCGGCTCAGCTGACCCAGCACCTCCGCCGCCCGCTCGGGTTCCTGCAGAAGCGCCTCCTCGGTGACCTCGAACTGGAGCGCCTCGGCGGGCAGCGCGGAGGCCGCCAGGGCGTCGATGACGAACGTATGGAGGTCCTGGTCCGCCCCCGAGAATGCGCTGGCCGGAAGGTTCACGGAAAGCTGCAGGCCGAGGCCGGAGCGCCACCAGTCGCCGGCCGCGCGGGTCGAGATCTCGATCATCCGCTCCGTGAGGGCGGGCATTTGGCCGCCCGTCTCGACCAGGCCGAGGAAGTCCTTCGGAGCCGTGAGCTCCAGGTCCGGACGCGCCCAGCGGGCCAATGCTTCGACGCCGACGATGCGTGCGCTGCGAAGGTCGACCTTCGGCTGGAAATACGCCGTGATCTCATTCAGATCGACGGATCTCGCGACGTCGGGACCCAATGTCCCCGTACCCGCATCGTGATTGTGATCCAGAGCCATTTTGGAGTTGAGCCCCGCTGCCGGCTGGTCGAGAGTGGCCGCAAACCGCAGGTTTGGGGGTGTACTGGAGTCTGGATGTGAGACCCGGTACCCCACAACGGGTCGAACTACCCGGGAAGATCAGTAGTTGCCCCGGATGGTGCGAGGGTGCTCCGAGCGAAGCGAAGAGCAACCCGTTTGATGGCACGGCCCAGGCATGGGCGCCGCACGACACAGGACTAATATCCCGCCCCGAATGTTCGTTCTCATCGTTGGCTGCGGGAGGGTTGGGTCCTCTGTTGCACGGACCATGCTCCGAGAGGGGCACGAGGTCTCGTGCCTCGACGAGGATTCGGAGTCGCACGCGCGACTCGAGGTCAACCTCGACCGGTCCTGGGAGGACTCCGGCGGTCAATTCACCGTCGGCACCGGCCTCGAGGAGGAGGCACTCACATCGGCCGGCATCGAGCGGGCCGACGCCTTCATCGCATCGACCGACGGCGACAACACGAACATCGTCATCGCCCAGATCGCCAAGCGGAAGTTCAACGTCCCGACGGTGGTCGCGCGGATCCTCGATCCGCTGCGCGCCGAGTGGTACGAGAAGCAGGGCGTCAGCACCGTCTGCCCGACCCGGGTCGCGATCGAGATGCTGGAGAAGGAGGTCCTGGAGGCCGCCGGGTCCGGGTCCAGCTGATGGGCGGGGGCAAGTACATCATCATCGCCGGGGCCGGAAAGGTGGGTTGGAACCTCGCCCGGGAGCTGCTCGACAAGGGCAACGAGGTCACCGTGATCGAGGACAACCGGAACCGGTACACGACGGTCGAGCAGGAGCTCGAGCACAACATCCAGTTCGGGGACGCCTCGGAGCTTTGGGTCCTGGAGCGAGCGGGTATCTCCAGGGCGGACATGGTGATCGCGGTGACCGGCGACGACGAGGACAACATGCTGATCTGCCAGGTGGCGAAGGAGAAGTACCTGGTCGACCGGATCATCGCCCGCGTCAACAACCCGCGAAATCGCCCGCATTTCGAGCTGCTGGGGATTAAGCCGTACGTGTCCGCGACGGACCTGATCCTGCGACTGCTGGAGCACGAGGTCCCGGAGTACGGCCTGGTGCATCTGCTCGATCTGCCGGAGGAGCGGCTCGAGATCATCGAGATGCTGCTCGCCGAGGACAGCCGAGTGGCGGGCGAGCGCGTGGGCGACCTGAGCATGCCCGAGGGAAGCCTGCTGATCTCGATTCTGCGCGAGGGGCAGGGCGGATTCGTGCCCACTCCGGACACCGTGCTGGAGGCGGGTGACGAGGTGCTGGCGGTGCTCGATCCCGGGCTGGAGGAGGAGCTGAAGGTGTTCTTCGGCTCTGACGGTGCCGCAGCGGGTTGAGTATCTGCTGATTGGCGGGTTCGCCTCCGCCTACTGCGCCGCCGAGCTGCGGAAGCTGGGCGCGGACGGTGACATCCTGCTGGTCGGGCGGGAGCAGGATCCGCCCTACGAGCGGCCGCCGCTCTCCAAGGAGTACCTGCGCGGCGAAGCGAAGCGCGAGGACGCATACGTCAACCCGGCCTCCTGGTACGAGGAGAACGGGGTGGAGCTGCGGACCGGGACGAACGTGATGTCGCTGGACGCCGAGGCGAGGACGGCCAAGCTGCAGGGCGGGGACGAGGTGGAGTTCGATAAGGCGCTGCTCGCCACGGGTGCCAACGTGAACATCCTGCGGGTCGACGGAGCCAATCTCGATCGCATCCACTACCTGCGCGCGTTCGGCAATTCGGACAACATCCGCGCCGACGCGGAGAAGGCGGAGCGAGTCGTCCTGGTGGGGGGCAGCTACATCGGGTGCGAGGTGGCCGCGTCGCTGAAGTCGAAGGGAACGGACTGC
>Ga0210120_1000264_pt1 | contig 12492 bp, 14 predicted proteins | sample Goodyear_PhragA__FD_184868 | JGI IMG/M metagenome (GOLD analysis project Ga0210120, IMG submission 184868) | Wetland microbial communities from San Francisco Bay, California, USA, that impact long-term carbon sequestration - Goodyear_PhragA_D2... | ecosystem: Environmental > Aquatic > Marine >... | reverse complement strand
CGACGGCTTCTCAGCTGTGATCAACCCGCCGCAGGCGGCGATCCTCGCCGTCGGCGCGATCGAGGAGCGGCCGGTCGTCCGCGACGGCGAGATCGCCACCGCCCACCTGATGCAGATCGACCTCGCCTGCGACCATCGCATCCTCTACGGCGCCCCCGCCGCCGAGTTCCTCGCCCGCATCCGCAGCCTGCTCGAAGAGCCCCTCGCCCTGGCGCTCTAACCCCGAGCGCCGTCGAGGTTCTTACCGGATAGCGATACAAACCTCTACGGCCGACCAGGGACCATCAACCGCCGTAGAGGTTGATGTCGAATGGCGATACAAACCTCTACGGCGCTCGCCGGGGTGGTGGGTCGTCAGCAGGTCTTGCGGGCCCCGGTCACGGCGTTCCACGCCCTGCTCAGGGAGAAGTCGGCGGCGACGCGAAAGACGCCGGGGCGGCTGGCGCGGGCGACCGTCCACTCGCCGTGGCGCAGCAGGCAGCCGTGGCCGCGTTCGATCGACCAGTAGGGGGTGAAGGCGACGCGGACGAGAAACTCGCCGGGGCGGCCGACGTCGAGGGCGAAGCCGCTGTGGCCGAGGTCGCGGACGGTCGCCGCGCCGCTGCCAAGCGGCTGCACCATCGGCGCCGGGTCGCGGACTTCGTAGACCCGCCAGTGCGGGTCGCTCCAGCGGGGCACGAGGAAGCGCGGGTCGTGGCGGATCAGGCGGCTCTCGGCGACCGAGGAGTAGTCGAGCGGCGCGTCGGGCAGGGCGACGAAGCGGATCGCGTTGTCGTGCAGCCAGGCGCGGTAGGTCCGCGGGTTGAGCGGCCGGTCGTCGCCGTAGAAGATGTCGTCTCGAGTCGTGTCGAGCTGGCGCAGCCAGCCGCGCGCCAGTTCGAAGCCCGGCGCCAGGTAAGCCGCCTCCCAGTGGTTGGCGGTCGGCGGCACCTCGATCCGCGCCGCGTCGCCGCCGTGCCCGCGCAGCCAAGCCGACACGGGGGCGAAGTAGGCGGCGCTGGTCGAGGGGTCGCCGACCGAGCGGGCGATCTGGCTGACGCTCGCCGTCACCTGCCAGTAGAGGCCGCCGGCGAGGGCGACCGCGAGGACGAGCAGCGGGAAGGCGGACAGGCGCGGCCGATGGGCGAGCACGACCGCGGCAAGCACCGGCCCGCCGAACAGCGCGCCGAGCCTGACCGCGTTGCCGCCCATCGGGTTCGGCGCCAGCCAGAGCACCGTCGCCGCCAGCAGGTAGGCGAGCAGGACGCGGCGCAGCTGGTGCTCCTCGGCGGCGAGGCCGCGGGTGACGAAGAGGGCGGCGCCGCAGAAGAGCGGGATCGCCAGGTACGACGAGAAGGCGAAGGGGAACTGGCCGGCTTCGGGGAAGGCTAGGTTGGGGACGATCACCAGCGCGAGTGCCAGGCAGGCGACCCATGCTGCGGTTGGCCCGCGGGTCCTGTCGTGGGGTATGGGGGGGCGCTGCGGGCGGGCCACGGTCCGTCCTCGACCCCCCCATACCCCACGCCACCCGCGGGAGAGACGCTGGAGATGGACGCCGGGGTCCAAGGCCGCAGCAAGGAGGACGCCAGCGAGCGAGACGGCCGCGACGGGGCTGGAAAGGGCGCAAGCCGCCGAGGCCAGGAGCGCCCAGGGGGTGCGGTGGAGCTGCAGCGAGCGGAGGGATAGGAGGGCGAAGGCGACGCCCAGGGCGAAGGTGAGCTGGCCGTCGGCCAGGAGGGTGACGACGCCGGCGGCGAACCAGAGGGTCGCCCAGCGGGCGGCCTCGCCCCAGCGGTCGCGGACCAGGCGGTCGAACAGGTAGGAGGAGGCGACGACGGCGAGCATGCCGACGAGGCGCGGCCCGAGCAGCGCCGCCAGCGGCGGGAAGAGGACGCTGTAGGTGAGCGTGTAGTGGCCGCCGTACCAGCTGCCGTTCCAGATGCCGAGGCCAACGCGCTGGAAGAGCTCGGTGCGGAAGACCTGGGCGGCGAGGTCGCCGACGTGCGGGTCCCAAGCCAGCATCGCGGCGGCCAGCGCGGCGCTGAGCGCGACGGCCGGGAGCCAGTCGGGTCGCAGATAATGGGACCGGGATGGGGTCATGGACGGGCGCCGCAAAGAATATGGCGGCGGCATGCGACGATTTCAATGATGAGTAAAGAAATCCTGGTGGTGCGGTGCGGGCTCGTCCCTTACGCGGAGGCGCTGGTCGCGCAGCGCTGGCTCGAGGAGGCGCGCCAGGACGAGGAGGTCCCCGACGTGCTGCTGCTGCTCGAGCACCCGCCCGTCTACACGCGCGGGCGGCGCGCCGGCGAGGAGGAGCTGCCGATGCGGCGCGAGTGGTACGAGATGCAGGGGATCGAGGTCCACGACACCGACCGCGGCGGGCGCGTCACCTACCACGGGCCGGGACAGCTCGTCGCCTATCCGATCGTCTCGCTGCGGCCCTACGGCGACGACGTGCACGAGTTCGTGCGACGGCTGGAGCGCGTGGCGATCGGCGCGCTGGCCGAGCACGGCGTCGCCGCGCGGACGATCAAGGGCCTGACGGGGATATGGACGGAGGGCGAGCCGCCCCCCGGCAGCCGACGGGCCGAAAACCCACGTATATCTTCGGAAATCGGCCCATCGGCGGGAGCGGCGCGGAAGATTGGCTCGATCGGGCTGCATGTGAGCCGGGGGGTGACCACGCACGGGCTGGCGGTCAACGTCAACAACGACCTGCAGCCATTCGAGTGGGTCGTCCCCTGTGGGATCGACGACTGTCGCGTCACCTCGCTCTCGCGCGAGCTCGGCGCCGAGCAGGATCTGGATTCCTTCGCCGCGACGCTCGCGGCCCGCTACGCCGAGGTGCTGGAGCGCGACGCCGAGGAGACAGAGCCGGCGGCCCTGGGGCTCGACCTCGCTAGGCTCGGAGTCCCGTGAGCAGCCCCACCGAGATGACCGACGCGGCCCCGGCCGGCGACGCCGAGCGCGTGCACGTCACCCGCTCGCGCGCCAAGCCGGGCGGGACCGCGGCCGACGGCTCGGGCGCCGTCCCCTTCCGCCGGGTCCGCAAGCCGCCGTGGCTGAAGGTGCCGGCGCCGGGCGGGCCGACCTACCGGCGGCTGAAGGCGGAGATCGGCGCCGAGGGGCTGAACACGGTCTGCGAGGAGGCCAACTGCCCCAACGTCGGCGAGTGCTGGGAGCGCGGCACGGCAACCTTCATGATCCTCGGCGACGTCTGCACGCGGCGCTGCGGCTTCTGCAACGTGCAGACGGGCGTGCCGACCTGGCACGACCCGCTCGAGCCGCTGCGCGTCGCCAACCAGGTGAAGCGGATGGGCCTGCGCCACGCCGTCGTCACCTCGGTCGACCGCGACGACCTGCCGGACTACGGGGCGGGCGCCTTCGTCGGCACGATCCGCTCGATCCGCATGCAGGCGCCGGGCTGCAAGGTCGAGGTGCTGACGCCCGACTTCCGCGGCCAGGAGATGCCGCTGGCGAAGGTGATCCACGAGCGGCCCGACGTCTTCAACCACAACGTGGAGACCGTGCCGCGGCTTTACCCAAAGGCGCGCCGCGGCTCGCAGTTCGCCCGCTCGGCGCGGGTGCTGCGGACAGCGAAGGAGATGGGCGGCCCCGACGTGGTCACCAAGTCCGGCCTGATGGTCGGCCTCGGCGAGAGCTTCGAGGAGATGGTCGAGACCTTCGGCCTGCTGCGCGAGCACAAGGTCCAGGTGCTGACCGTAGGCCAGTACCTGCGCCCGACCGAGAACCACCTGCCGGTCGAGCGCTACTGGCACCCCGACGAGTTCGCGGCGCTGGAGCGCGAGGCCTACGCGATGGGCTTCGAGTCGGTCGCCTCAGGGCCCCTTGTGCGCAGCAGCTACCACGCGGACCAGAATCTTCCGCAGCGCGCGGCTACGGCCGGCTGAGTCCGCCCTACAATCCGGATCGAGGGGCCATAGCTCAGCTGGAAGAGCGCCTGCTTTGCAAGCAGGAGGTCGCCGGTTCGAGCCCGGCTGGCTCCATCAGTCGTCGAAGTCGAAGTCCTTCGGGGGCTTCTGCTCGAACCAGAGCTGGTCGTCCTCCGGGGCCTCCTCCAGGAAGTCCGGGGTCTCCTCCAGCACGTCCTCCTCGTCGCCCGAGGGGGTCAGGTGCTCGGGCTGGTCGGGCTCCGGCTCGGCGGATCGGGGCTCGCCCGCCTCGGGCTCCTCGGCCTCGGTGGCGGCGTCCTCGTAGAGCGCCTCCTCGTCCTCGACCTCGTCCTCGCTCGGCGCCTCGAGCGCCTGGTCGAGCTCGTCGGAGAGGCGCTTCTCGTCCCAGAAGTCGTCGTCCTCTTCGTACTCGTCCTCGTCGGCGGGCTCTCCGGCATCTGCCTCCGCGGGCGCCTCCTCGGCCGACGCGGCGCCCAGCTCCGCCTCGACGTCGAACATTTCGGTCGGCTGCTCGGCGATCGCCTCGCGCTCCTCGGTGGTCGGGCCGCTGGAGATCTCCGGCTCCACTTCGGGCGGCTCGGGCGCGGCGGCCTGCGGCTCGGCGATCGCCTCGTGTTCCATCGCCGGCGCTTCCTCCTCGGCGGGCGGTTCCGGCTCCGGGGCGGGCTCGGCGGCCTCCTCCGGCTCGGCCCGCGGCGGGGCCTCCTGCAGGTCGGCGACGTCCGGGCGGCGCGACCGTGGGGCGTCCTCCTCCTCCAGATCGGGCTGCGCCATGAACTCGGTCGGCGCCTCCGCCAGCGCGTCGGCGGGCTGTTCCTCGGCGCCAGGCCGCTCCGAGGCGCCGAACGCCTCGTCCTCGAGCTTCTTCAGCTCGTCCTCGGCCGCGCCGTGCTGGCGCTTCAGCTCCAGGTGCTCTTTGATCGCGTCGTCGAGTATTCCCATTTGAATCCCCGGGGAAGCTAAAGCCTATGCGGTTATCGGTGGGCTTGCGACCTCTCTGGGACGATCCTCCCAAGGCCCGGGCGGCCACCGTCCTTTACGTGGATCAGGCGTCCAGCGGACGACTTGAACACGGACGTCCGCTTGCTTATGGTCGCGGGTGCATGCGTAGGATTTTCGCCGCCGAGAAGCGTCGCGCCGCCGCCGTCCTGGGCGTGGTGCCGGCGTTGGCTTCGGTCGTCCTCGGGCTGGCGGTTCCAGCGGCCGCCCGCGCTGCCGCGGGATGGCAGCAGCCGCTGACGCTGTCGGCGCCCGGCGGGCGCGCCGGGGAACCGCAGGTGGCCCTCGACCGTCATGGCGTCGCGCTCGTCGTCTGGCGGCAGGCCGGCGGCGTCCAGGCGACGCTGCGGCGCCCTGGCACGGACTTCCGCCCACCGCAGATGCTCGGCGACGGCGGGGGCCCGCAGGTGGGCTTCGACGCGGATGGCGATGCGACCGTGGTCTGGCTCCGCCGCGGCAGCGAAGTCGGCGGCGGCTGTAGCTTTTGCGTGGAAGTCTCGGACAGGCCGGCCGGCGGGCTCTTCGCCCCGCCGGAGCCGGTCCCCGTCGAAGGCGCACACCCCCGGCTGGCGGTCGATCCGGCCGGGGATGCGCTCGTCCTCGTGCGCTACCCCGCCGGTTCGAGCAGGCTGATCCGAGCCGTGTTCCGCCCGGCCGGCGGCGCCTTCGGCGCCGTGCAGAAGCTTGCCGCCGACCAGACGGGCGAACCGTACGCAGGGCTCGACCGGCGCGGGCGGGCGGTTGCGATCTGGTCGCGCGGCGTTCACGTCGAGGGTGCGTTCGCGGGCCGCGGCGGCCGCTTCGGCAAAGTGCGCTTCATCGGCCCGGGCGATATCCCCGAGCTCGCGGTCAACGCGCGCGGCGACGCGCTTGCCGTCTGGCGTCTCGGGATTCCTCCGCACGCCCGCGTGCTCGCCGCCGTTCGGCCCGCGGGGGGCCGGTTCGGCAAACCGCAGGGGATCTCGAAGGCTGACGCCGGAGAAGAAACCGACGGGGCGCTCGACAGTCGTGGCAACGCGCTGGCGATCTGGCGCCGCCGCGACCGCGTCGGGCACGACAACTGGATCGAGGCCGGGTTCCGTCCAGCCGGCGGCCGCTTCGGGAAGCCGCAGAGGCTCTCCCGCCGGTCCGCCGGCGCCACCGGGGCGCAGGTCGCCTTCGACCGCCACGGCAACGCCCTCGCCGTCTGGACGCTGAGCCTCAGGCACGACCGAGGCGCCCTGCTGCAGGCCGCCTACCGTCCAGCCGGCGGCCGCTTCCACAAGCCGCGCACGATCGCCCGCGCCGAAGGGATAGGCGCAATCCACCTCGCCTTCGCCCGCAACGGCGAAGCGCTGGCGGTGTGGGAAGACCTCGAGCTCCACCAGGGCCTGATTCCCTCCGGCTCCCGCATCCGCGCCGCCGCCTTCGTGCCCTGGCGGTAGCGCACCGCGCCCGGGGGGACACGGCGCTAACGCAGGATCTCGACCAGCAGCACCCAGGCGTTGGCAACAGCACCGACCGTGGCCAGCAGGATCCCGGCGACGACCCAGTAGAGCCCGCCGCCGGCCGCGACGAGGAGGCTGAGCGACCCGGCCGCGAGCAGCAGTGAGCCCCCGTAGCGGCTCGTCCAGCGCCCCACAAGCCAGCTCGACGCTGCCGGCCCGCCGCTTCCCACCCGGATCGCCGGCAGCCGCGCCAGCCCGCCGCCGAGCAGCAGAGCGAAGACGAGGAGCTCGATCCCGAGGGCGACGTGGCTCTGTCCGGGCACCAGCCCGATCACGGAGACGATCAGGACGGCGACAAGCAGCACGACCGTCTCCAGCCCGCGCTCGGGTATCCCCGGCAGCTTGAGGATCCGCTCGATGTTGATCGAGATAGCGACGAAGACCAGCCCCGCCAGAGCCGCCGAAGCCCCAGCCGTCGCCACGAACAGGTCGCTCCACTCGCTCGCCTCATAAGCGGTCACGGGCCAATTCCACACCCCCCGGCGGACAGCCGCAACCCCGCCGGCCGGTAGAATCCCGCCCGGCGCGACCGCAGGACCTGCCAAACCCCCTGCAAATCGCCACCTCGGGGCTATAGCTCAGTTGGAAGAGCGCCTGGATCGCACCCAGGAGGTCGCCGGTTCGAGTCCGGCTAGCTCCATCGCAAAGCGCCTGCACGAAGCCGTTTTTTCGCTTGACGAGCTGACTGGCGGCGAGGAAGCTGGGGTGCTAGTCAACCGTAGGTCAACTTCCGGCCAGGAGGGCGCCAGAAGGGAACAGGCCCCCAGCCAAGAGCCCGCGCCGCACCCGGGTCGAGCGCGGCGTCTACCGCCAGCCCAACGGCAACTACGCAGTCTGCGCCCGCCGCGCAGGTCGCCTTCACTTCCACACCTGTGGGCGCGACCTCCAGGGAGCACGGCGAGCCCGCCAGGAGCTGATCGAGGCGCTCGCCGCCGGACGGCTGCAGGCCTCGCCGCGGCTGCGCTTCGACACCGTCGCCGGCTGGTGGCTGGAGCGCTTCGAGGCGAAGGTCGCGGCCGGCGAGCGGCACCCGCGCACGCTTGAGGCCCACCGCTACCACCTCGAGCACAGCCTGCTGCCGCTCCTTGCCTCGCGGCGGATCGCCGCCCTCGGGGTCGAGGACGTGGCAGCGCTGATCACCGAGCTGCGCGCCGATGGACGGTCGGCAAAGAGCACGGCCAACGCGCTCGGGACCCTGCAGGGCATCCTTCGCTACGCCCGGCGCCGGGGTTGGGCGCTCGCCGACCCCGTGGAGCTGCTGGAGCCCGACGAGCGGCCGCGCCACCCTCGGCGCCGCCAGCGGGTGCTGGGCCGACCGGAGATCGAGCGCCTGCTCGATGCCTGCCCTTCGCAAGGACGACTGCTCGTCACCACCGCCCTCTACAGCGGCCTGCGGATCTCCGAGCTGTTGGGGCTGATCTGGGAGGACATCGACTTCGCCGCGGGCCTGATCCGGGTGCGGGCGCAACTATCCCGCGCCCACCGCGGCGAGCCGGCTCGGCGGGTGGCGCCGAAGACACCTGCATCGCTGCGCGAGGTGCCGCTGGTCGAGCAGCTCTCACACCAGCTCGCCGCGCACAAGCGAGCATCGCCCTTCGCAGCGGCTGGCGACTGGGTCTTCGCTACGTCACGCGGCACCCCGTACGGCCACCGCAACGTGGCCCGGCGGGTGCTCACGCGCGCCGCCGATGCGGCGAGGCTGAACGGCGACGGCTGGCCACCGCTGCGCTTCCACGATCTGCGTCACACGTTCGCCAGCCACCTGATCGTCGACCTCGGTCTCGATGTCGCCCAGGTCAGCCGCATCCTCGGCCACGCCCGGATCACGATCACGCTCGATGTCTACACCCACCTCTTCGACGACGCTCGCCACGCCCGCGAGATCCGCCGGCGGATGGCTGGCAGTGACTTCGCCGCACTGCTTTCGCGGGCTTCACACACGGCGACGGTCTCAGCGCTTCCACTCGGTCACCTCAACGCCCGATGAAGGTTGAACGCTGCGCGGGCTTGACCGGCAATTAGCGGTTTGACGTCCACCTGAAGGCAATTGGCGATCTGCGGACGTTGTGCTACGTTGTCCACAATGGCTGAGACGGCCAACATATCGGTGCGCATGAATCGGGAGACGGCGGCGCGCATTCGCGCCCGTGCCGAGGCGCGCGGCGAGCGGCTCTCCGATGCCGTCCGCCGCTATGCCGAGGAGGGGGACCGCGCCGAGACTCACCCGGGGATCGTCTTTCGCCCGGGGCCGACGGGGCGCCGCGCCGCCCTCGCGGGCGGCCCCGACGTCTGGGAGATCTGTATGGCGGCGCGCCAGCTCGGGGGTGGGAAGCAGGTCGCCGAGCGTCTCGCTGAGGATCTCTCGCTCACTCCCGATCGGGTTGGGGTGGCGCTCCGCTACGCGGCCGAGTTCCCGGAGGAGATCGAGGCCCGGATCGAGTTGAACGAACGCGAAACCGCCCACTACGAGTCGCTTGCCGGCAACTGAGCCAACCTTGCCCGGCGCGTGAAGCTGCTGCTGGACGAGATGTACCCCGCCCGCCTAGCGCTGGCGCTGCGCGAGCGAGGTGAGGACGCCGAGGGAGTCGACGAGCGCGCTCCGCTCCGCGGCCTCGCCGACGAAGAGCTGCTGGCGGTGGCCGCTCGCGAGGGACGGGCGCTCGTCAGCGAGAACGTCGCCGACTTCATGCGCCTCTACGGCGAGTGGGGAGCCGCTGGCCGCCGGCATGCCGGAATCGTGATCGCCCTCTCGTCGCGCTTCTCGCGCACTCCTGCGGGCTATAAGACCCTCGTGGACTCACTCGTCGAGCTCTGCGCGCAGCGCCCCGGGCGCGAGGCGCTGGCCGCCGCGGTTCACTTCTTGACCCGGTCCTGAGACAGAGCGGGCACCCCGCCGGTTCGCTGCGTACCCTCGAGCCGCATGCCAGGGAAGCTGTCGCAGATGCTCAAAAAGGCCGTCGCGGGATTCGCGTCGACGCCCTCCCACGAGCGCGGCCTGGCATATCTCGAAGCGGGAAGGGTCGGGACGCTGCGCGCAAGCGCCGAGCGAGTCGGCGCCACCGTCCAAGGCTCGGAGGAGTACCAGGCCGAGCTTCGCGCCAAAGGCGGGAAGCTTCGCTTCTCCTGCTCGTGCCCGATCGGGCGTGAGGGCGCCTTCTGCAAGCACTGCGTCGCGGTCGTCCTCGCCTGGTCGCGCGAGGGTGACAATCCCGCGCCGACGCTCGATGACGCGCGTGCCCATCTCGAGACGCTTCCCCAGGGCGAGCTGGTCGAGCTTCTGATCGACCACGCCCACGACGACGAAGCTCTGGCCCGCAAGCTGTTGCTGCGGACCGCGACGCCGACGAGCGCCACGGCGGACGTCGCGTCCCTGCGCGCGCTGATCGAGCAGGCCTTCGCCCACCGGGAGTTCGTTCCCTATCGCGAGGTCTGGGGTTATGTCCGCGGTATTGAGGAAGCGATCGACGTGCTCGAAACCCAGCTCGAAGAGGGCGGCGGTGGCGATGTCGTCGGCCTCGCTGAGCACGCCCTCAAGCTCGCGGAAGGCGCGCTCGATCAGGTCGACGACTCCGACGGCCGGATGGGCGACGCGATCGCGCGCCTCGAAGAATTGCACCTCAACGCCTGCATCAAGGCGCAACCGGACCCGACGGCGCTCGCCGAGCGCCTCTTCGCCTGGGAGCTCGACGGCCCGTGGGACGTGCTCGACCAAGCCGTCATCCGCTACGCCGAGGTGCTCGGGGACACCGGCCTCGCGCGCTACCGCGAGCTGGCCGCGAAGGAGTGGGCGGAGGTGCCGAAGCTCGCTCCCGGAGAGGACTCGCGGGAGCGCTTCCGCAGCCGCTTTCGGATCACGCGGATCATGCAGGCCCTCGCGCAGCACTCCGGGAACCTCGCCGACCTGATCGCCGTGGAGGAACGGGACCTCTCGATCGGCTATCGCTTCCTTCAGATCGCCGAGCTGTGCCGGGAGCACGGCGAGGACGACATGGCCCTCGAATGGGCCGAGCGCGGGATGGCGGCATTCGCCGAGGATCCCGACCCGCGCCTGCGCGCCTTCCTCATCGAGGAGTACCGCCGGCGCGGACGCAGCGCGGAGGCGCTCGAGCACTCCGCCCAGGCGTTCAACACCCGGCCGACGCTCGAGAGCTACCGCGAACTCGCGACCGACGCGAAAGCCCTGGGCGAGTGGGAGGAACGACGCCGCTCGGCGCTCTCGCTGCTCGGCCGTCCGGAGCCGGACCCGCCGGGCGCTGTGCGACACCCCTCACTGCGCGGCCGCGGCTGCTCGGAGCTCGTGCGGGTGCTGATCTGGGAGGACGATGTGGACGCCGCCTGGCAAGCGGCGAACGAGGGCGGCTGCACCCCCGACCTGTGGCTGAGGCTGGCCGACCTGAGGCGCCCCGAGCATCCCGAGGACGCGCTCGGCGTCTATCGCCGCCACGTCGAGAACGTGATCGCGGGTAAGGACAAGCGCGCTTACGCCGAGGCGGCGCGGCTGATCGATGAGACGATGCGAGCGCTCTTCGCCGAGAGCGGCCGCTCGGAGGACTTCGACGCCTACGTCGAGGAAGTCCGCACTGCCCACAAGCCCAAGCGCAACCTGATGAAGGCGATGGCCGAGCTCGAGCCGACAAGATCGCCGTCGTGATCGATCAACGGCTCATGGCCCAGAGCGACCCTCCTCACCCAAGAGAGCCGCGAGATCACGCTACCCGTCGAGCCACCGCGCCAGCCGCTGCTCGACCTCATCCTGGGACAGGACTCTTCCCTCCTTGACGTCTTCGCGGCCGCGCTCGATGCGCTGCAGGACGTAGAGGTGGTACTGCCAATCAGTCAAGGTCGAAAGTGGCCGCGATCGCTTCGCTGAGAGCCGGCTCTTGACTGTCGAGCAGGACGCCGATCTGCTCTCCCAGAGAATCCGTGGGAATGGTGGTGATGTTGTCGCAGCTGACGACCGATGGCTCGGTGAGGCCGTTCGCGGCATCGACGCCTACCTCGCTGGAGAGCCCGCGGATGGTTGTCGTGATCGGCGCGACGGTCACCGTCCTGAGATGCGGTCGGACGAGCTCGCGCGTGAGGATAAGCACGGGGCGGGCCTTGTCGAGCCGCGCGACGTGGATCGCCCGCATCAGGCCAGATCACGCGGTAGGCCCGCCGCGTACTCGGCGAGCCCTACGAGCTCTGGGTCCGGCCCGGTGCCGGCGAGGATCCGGGCATCGCGTTCGGCAAGCTCGCGACGACGCTCGCGCTCGAGTGCCCGCGTCACGACGGCGGCCCGGCTGCGCTCGGTGCCGGAGTCGACGATCTCGTCGACGAAGTCAACGAGATCATCTGGGAGGCGCACTGCGATCTGCTTACTCATCCCATAATGGTAGCGAAACGGTAGCGCCTTTGCTCCCGTCGCCTGGTAAAGCGGCATTCGAAGGATCTCGTAGGGCATCAGGCGGGCTCGAGCTGGCCGCACTTGAGCTGAGCGAGTCCTTTGCGCAGGACGCTGCTGCCGCGTGCCTCGCGGTCGTCCAGGTGATCGACAAGGGCTTGAAGCCAGTCGCGGTCCTGGCCGCGCTCGCGCAATTCGGCAAGCGCGCGGGTGACCCGATGCAGGCTCTCGGGCTCGATCTGCATCGGTCTCGTGTCCGGCACGGTCTTCAACGCCCCGCGCTTGACCCAGCTGCGAATCGTCGGCTCGGACACTCCGAGTCGCTGGCTGGCGGCGGCGACGCTCACCCCGGGGGTGTGCCTGACCGAGATCAGCACCTCCTGGGCCTCCTCGAGCGCGTCGAGCGCGGCATCGGCATGGCCGTTCTCGATCGCCTCACGCGCATCGACGAGCGTGTAGAGGGCCTCGGTGACGAGTTGTGCGTCGCGCTTTCCCATGCCTGAAGCTTAGCTCATACTTGCGAAAAAGATTGCTCTTCTCGAAAGCTGCATCGGCGCCGCAGCGGCCGAGTTCCCGGCGGTTGGAAACGACGCGCGAAGCCAGGGTCGCGGTAGGGACCGCCGTCACCGGCGGCCCCCCGCGCAGATCCCAGCGTGCGCGTCTAACGCACTGGGCTCCTCCCTTGGGTCTTGGCGTCAAAGCGCACTTTCGGCCAAGGGTGCAGTAT
>Ga0210120_1000263_pt1 | contig 12580 bp, 11 predicted proteins | sample Goodyear_PhragA__FD_184868 | JGI IMG/M metagenome (GOLD analysis project Ga0210120, IMG submission 184868) | Wetland microbial communities from San Francisco Bay, California, USA, that impact long-term carbon sequestration - Goodyear_PhragA_D2... | ecosystem: Environmental > Aquatic > Marine >... | reverse complement strand
ACTCTTGGTCCCCCGGATCGCTCGTTTGAAGCAACCGGCCCGACGTCCGGGCCGGGGAATGGCAATGGCAACCCGCAGTGAGCCATCCATCGCGGTGGACGTCAATCGAGCGGCGTCTCCTCGCGGCCGCCCGTGACCATCACCGCGAGCCGTCCCCCGATGCGCTTGACGTCCACCGCCGCCACGACGCACTGGGTGCCGTAGCTCTCGGCGAGGCGGGAGACGAGAGCCGGATCGCGGACGGCCGCGGTGTTGACCGAGACCTTGTCCGCGCCGGCCCGGAGCGCGGCGCCGGCGTCGGCTACGGCACGGATGCCGCCGCCCACGGTGAACGGGATGAAGATCGACTCCGCCACGCGGCCCACCATCTCGAGCGTGGTCTGCCGGGCCTCGTGGCTCGCCGAGATGTCGAGGAAGACCAGCTCGTCGGCGCCTTCGGCGTCGTAGCGGGTGGCCTGCTCGACCGGGTCGCCGGCATCCCGGAGCGAGGTGAAGTGCACGCCCTTGACGACCCGGCCGCCCGCGACGTCCAGGCAGGGGATGATCCGGCGCGCTAGCATACGCGGAGCACGTCCTCGACCGCGCCCGCGGTCCCCGCACCGAGCAGGGCCACGACGTCGTCGAGCGCGCGCGCCTCGCGGGGCCAGGCGAACCGGCCGCGGGCGACGGCCGGTGGAAGCCACTCGAACCGGTCATGCTCGGCACCGGTCCGGACGGCAGCCTCCGGGGCCACGAACGCCGCGAACACCGGCACCAGCGCCACCTCGTCCAGCCGGTGCTGGTAGAACATCTCTACTCGGCTCAGGTTGTACAGCCGCTCGAGTGCAAGCCCGGTCTCCTCCTCCAGCTCCCGGCGCGCCGCATCCGCCGGCGTCTCTCCAGCCTCGATGTGACCGTGCACCGTCTCCCAGGACCCCGGACAGCGCCCGCCGGGTGCCCGGCGCAGCACCAGACACTCCAGCGCCCTCCCCGTGCCCCGCAGGACGTACAGATCGACGAGCGAGACGCGGACCGAGGTCATGGCCGCCACCGCGCGAAGGCGTCGAGCAGCTCGATGCCCGCCCGCTGCGACTTCTCGGGATGGAACTGCGCGCCGAGCACGTTGCCGTGGCCCACGATCGTCGGGAACACGTCCCCATACGTGCCCGTGGCCAGCACGTCCTCCTCGGGCAGCGCGGCCGGGTGGTAGCTGTGCACGTGGTAGAAGAACTGCGGCGATCCGTGGAAGACGGCTGCCAGCACCGGATGCCGGCGGCCCGCGGGAGTCGGATCGACGCGCGCCCAGCCGACGTGCGGCACGTGCAGCGTGGTGTCGAACCGCCGGATCTCGCCCGGCAGGATCCCGAGTCCCGGCACCTCCGGCGCCTCGGTGCTCGTGCCGAAGAAGAGCTGCAGGCCCAGGCAGATCCCCATGACCGCCTGCCCGCGCGCCGCGGCCTCGCGGACGGCGGCGCCGAGCCCGGTCGTCTCGAGGTTGCGCGAGGCCTGCCCGAAGTGGCCGACGCCGGGCATCACCACGTGATCCGCCTGGCGAACCTCGCCCGGATCGACGGTGAGCCGGGCCTCGTGCCCGCCGGCCGCGAGGGCCCGTACCACGCTCTTCAGGTTGTTCACCCCGTAGTCGACTACGACGATCACAGCGCGCCCTTGGTGGAGGGCACACCGACGACGCGCGGGTCGATGGTGGTGGCGCCGTCGAGCGCGCGGGCGAACGCCTTGAACGCCGCCTCCACGATGTGATGGGGGTTGTCGCCGCGGATGAGATCCATGTGGACGGTGAGGCCGGCGTTGAGCACGACCGCCCGGAAGAATTCCGGGGTCAGAAACACATCGTAGTCGCCCAGCATCTGCCACTTGGGGATGTCGATCCCGTACGACAGGAACGGCCGCCCCGACACGTCCACCACGGCCCGCACGAGGGCCTCGTCGAGCGGCACGAGGGCATCGGCGTAGCGCCGGATCCCGGCGCGGTCGCCGAGCGCCTGCTCCAGCGCGAGGCCGAGCGCGATGCCGGTATCCTCCACGGTGTGGTGGCCGTCCACCTGCAGGTCGCCCTGGGCCTCGACGGTGAGGTCGAGCAGCGCGTGCCGCGCGAGGGCGTCCAGCATATGATCGAAGAATCCGATCCCCGTGTGCACGGCGGCCGTGCCCCGGCCGTCGAGGTCGACGCGGACGTGGAGGTCGGTTTCCTTCGTGGTGCGGCGGACCTCGCCGATGCGGGCCACGCTCACCGCACACCTGCCAGGATTCGCGCGAGCGCGTCCGCCACTGCGTCCATGTCCTCCGCCGTCCCCACCGAGATCCTGAGGCACTGCTCCAGCCCGGTCGCGCTGGAAACGTCCCGAATCAGGATGCCGTATTCGTCGAGCAACCGCCGGAACACCTCCCGCGCCGGCACCGCCTGGAGCCGGATGAGCACGAAGTTGGCGGCGCTGGGATACGCCGTGAGGCCCGGCAGGGCCGCGAGCCGGGCGGCCAGCCGCACGCGATTCGCCACCACCTCGCGAACGCGCTCCTCGAGCACCGCCTGGTGCCGGAGCGCGGCCGCCGCGGCGGCGAGGGTGACGAGGTTCACGTTGTAGGGCAGCTTTCCCTTGGTGATCTCGCGCGCCACGGCCGGATGGGCCAGCGCGAGTCCGAACCGGAGCCCCGCCATCCCCAGCGCTTTGCTGAAGGTGCGAAGCACCACCAGGCGCGAGCTCCGGGCCAGGAGCGGGAGCGCCGTGGGTCCGCCGAACTCCTGGTAGGCCTCGTCGCAGACCACCAGCGCGCCGGTCTCCTCGAGCACCCGCTCGACCGCTCCTGCGGGGAGCGCGGAACCGGTCGGGTTGTTGGGCGAGTTGAGCACGACGACCCGGGCCCGCTCCCGCACGGCGACGTCGATCAATTCGTCCACGTCGAAGGCGAAACCGGGCCCGAGCGGCACGGGACGGTAGCGCCCGCCGAGCACGGCCGTGAGCAGCCGGTACAGCGAGAAGGTCGGGGCCGGCGCCACGACCACGTCACCCGACTCGAGCGCCACCGCCAGGGTGGCCTGGATCAGCTCGTTCGACCCGTTGCCCACGAGCACGCCGTCCGCGGTCCACCCGTAGTGCAGCGCCAGCTCGGCCAGCAGGGCCGGAGGGGCGAACTCGGGATACCGCTGCCACGGCGCGCGCTCCACCACCGCGAGCACCTCGCGCTTGACCTCCGGCGGCATGTCCCAGGGGCTCTCGTTCTGGTTCAGCTTCCGCTGCGCCACCGGCGCGCTCAGCGTGTACGCGGTCTGCGCGCGCACGGCCGGCTTGATGAGCGCGAGCCCCTCGGCGCCGTCGGACGACGCACCTGCCGGCCCGGAGGCTCCGGTGCTGAGCGGGCGGTCGGCGGATACCCGCGAAGCGGGTGGGTCGAGCGGTGAAGTCGGCTGGCTCAAGCGCGGTGGCGGCCCAGGACCGCCTCGAGCCGGGCGGAGAGGGCGCGCGCGCGGAACGGCTTGGTGATGAAGTCGTCGGCGCCCAGCTCGAAGACACGGACCTCGTTGTCTTCGTCGCCCTTGGCGGTCAGGACCATGACGGGAATGTCCCGCGTGGCCGGCCGCGAGCGCAGCTGCTGGAGCACGCCGTATCCGTCGAGGCCGGGCAGGTTGAGATCCAGCACGATGATGTCCGGCGCGTGGCGATCCACCTCGTCGAGGGCCTGGATGCCGTCCCGCGCCTCGGCGACGATGTAGCCGTCGCGCTCCAGCAGGTCCTTCATGACTCGCCGCAGCTGCTCCTCGTCCTCCACCAGCAGGACCTTCGCTCCGCGGCCGCGGCCGGCCGGGGTAGCGTCGGTGGTACCGGCCTCGTCCACGAGCTCCAGGTCCATCGTGAAATCCAGCGACGGAATCGAGACCGGAGGCGGAGGCGCCGGCGCGGCCGCCGCCGGCGACGTGCCGGATCCGCGCGCGGGGCGCCGGTCCGCACGCCGGCCCGCGTCCGGGCGTGGCGCTTCCGGCGCCGCCGTCCGGCCCTCCATGGGCACGTCGGTGACCCGGAGCAGCTCCTCCATCGTCGACTCGCCGGCGATCACGTGCCGGAGCCCGCTCTGCCACAGCGACTTCATGCCGGCGGCCCGCGCCGCGGTGGCGATCTGCTCGGCGGTGCCGCCCTCGCCGATGAGCCGCTCGATCTCCGGGGTCAGCGTCAGCACCTCCATGATGCTGAAGCGGCCCCGGAATCCGGTCTGGACGCACTCGCCGCAACCTACGCCGCGGAAGAGGGGCGTGCCGGCGGGGATGAAGCGGGCGACTTTCTCCGGCAGCGCCTCGGTGGCCGGCTGGCGGCAGGCGGCACACAGCCGGCGCATGAGCCGCTGGGCCACGACGCCCCGGAGCGCGGAGGCGATCTTGTACGGCTCCATCCCCATGTCGACCAGCCGGGTCACCGCGTTCGGCGCGTCGTTGGTGTGGAGCGTGGAGAGCACCAGGTGGCCGGTCAGCGACGCCTGCAGGGCGATCTGCGCCGTCTCCTGGTCGCGGATCTCGCCGATCAGCACGACGTCGGGGTCCTGCCGGAGGATCGACCGGAGCGCCGAGGCGAAGGTGAGGCCCGCCTTCTCGTGCACCTGCACCTGGACGATGTTCTCGCCCAGCCGGTACTCGACGGGATCCTCGACCGTGACGATGTTGACGCCCTCGCTCTGGATCAGCCGGATGGCCGAGTAGAGCGTGGTGGTCTTGCCCGAGCCGGTCGGTCCGGTCACGAGCAGGATGCCTTCCTTGGCCGACAGCAGCGCCTTCACCCGCTCCTGCTCGTCCTGGTGCATGCCCAGCGCATCGAGGCTCAGCACGGTGGCGCGCTGGCTCAGGATCCGGATCACCACCTTCTCGCCCAGCGAGGCCGGCAGGGTCGAGATGCGGAGGTCCACCGGCTCCCCGTTCACCGAGACGCGGGCCCGGCCGTCCTGCGGCCGGAGGCGATCGGCGATATCGAGCCCCGACATGATCTTGATGCGGGAGATGAGGGGAAGGCCCGCCTTGCGCGGAATCTTCATGACCTGCCGCAGCACGCCGTCGATGCGATAGCGCACCACCACGCCGCCCTCGATGGGCTCGACGTGGATGTCGCTCGCCCGGCTGGCGACGCCGTCGGCCAGCATGACGTCTACCAGCCGGATGATCGGCCGCTGGCTCGCCTCCTCGGCGCTGGCCGCGGCATCCTCGTCGTCCTCGCGCAGCTCCTGGACGTCGAGCTCGTTGCCGATGCCCTCGAGCAGGCGGTTCATCGCGGCATCTTCGTTCCGGTACAGCTCGTCGATCCGCTGGCGGATGACCGCCGGCGTGCCGAGCAGCATGCGAACCTCGCGGCCGGTGGCGAAGGCCAGCATCTTCTCGGCGTCGAGGTCGAACGGATTGGAGGTCGCGATCTCGAGGTAGGAATCGGTCTGGCCGACGGGCACCACCGTGAACCGCCGCGCCACCTGCTCCGGCACGCTCTGCTGGAGCTTGGGGTCGATACGGCTCAGGTCCGCGATGGCGAACCGGAAGCGGGCCGCGATGGCTTTCAGGATCTGGTTGTCGTCGATCAGCTTCCGCTGGACCAGGATCTCCCACAGCGAGCCGGGCGCGGAGGACGGCTCCTGCCGGATCGACGCGACCGTGCCATCGGGCAGCAGGGGCTCGATGGTATGGACCAGCCATTCATCCGTGAACTGCATCGTTCGGGCTCTGGCGGTTGTGAGTTCCGGCGGGTCGGTTGGCAGGGGCGCCTGATTCGGAAGATAAGGCGGCTACAACAGCCCCCACCAGTCCCGATTGACGTCCACCGTGAGCCCGAAATCGCCGTCCCGGAGGCCCACCCCGGCCTCGACCCGGATGAGCCGCATGAACCATTCGAGCGCCACCCCGGCCACCGGCCGGACCCCCTCCGACCCGGCCCACGGCAGCCCCGGTAGCGGACGGCCGGTGAGGCCCCCCGCGAGAAACGGCGCCACCGTCATCGAGCGTCCCGTCGATGCGAAGGAGCCCAGGGGAATCGCCGGCACCGGCACCTCGAACCGCCACTCCACCCGCCCCAGCGCCATCTCGCGGCCGCCGTAGGCGCGGAACGGCTCCCCGACGAGCGTCCCGCGGCCCCCCATCACGAAGCTCCGGTGGAGCGGCATCTCGTCGGTCCCGGCGCCGAGGTAGGCCCGCGAGACGAGGTCGTGCCCGGCGAGAGTGCTGAGCCACCGGCTCTCGAGGGTGGCCCGGACGTAGTCGCCGGGGCCTTCCCCGCCCTCGAGGCTGAGCCGTCCCTGGAAGTCCCTCCGCACCGCGATGCCCCCGCTCGCCCGCTCGAGCTCGAGTCGCGCCACGCGCCACGTCCCCGAGCCCAGCGCGGGATTGGGCCGGTAGCTCCCCGTGGCCGGGGTGGCCCGGACGCCGACCGACTGGCTCTCCTCGACGCCGGCCGACAGTGCGAGCGTCGAGCGGCCGCTCAGCCGCTGCCGCAGCCCGGCGGTCACGCTCTGGAGCAGGACGTAGTCGCCGTAGTCCTTGCCGCCTTCCTGCGCCAGCAGGGAGTTGACCGCCGGCGCGATCACCGGCAGGTCGCTCAGATCACGGATGCGACGGGCGGCGTCCAGCGTGACCTGCGTGGCGCCGACCCCCGCCGCGACCGCGAGCGCGCCGGTAACCCGGTGGTCCGATGTGCCATAGGCGAGCGACGGCCGTACCTGGATCCGGCTCTCCCGGAGCCCCAGCACGGCGCCGAAGCCCAGCGTGAGCCCCTGCACACGGTTGACGTGGACGACATCGCTCACGCTGCCGGCCGCGAGCCGCCGGGAGGGGAGTCCGCTCAGCGCGCGGGCCCCTGCGATCCGCTCGACCTCCACCCGGAGCGCGTCCATGTCCTGCCGGTTGACCGGGGCCGCCTCACCCGCGATGGCATGTCCAAGGGGCGTGGCCCAGGTCGAATCCGCCGGCCGGGGGTGGGAGAGCCCGGCGATCGCAGGGCCCTCGAACAGCCCGTCGGGCAGCGGCACGTTGAGGTCGTAGCCTTCGATTTCCCAGCGGCCGCGAATGATGCCCCGGGCCGGAAAGTCGAGCCAGGTCGTACGCCGCCGGATCTCCACCTCCTGACGGTAGGGCAGCCAGTAGCGCTGCTCGTAGCGCGAGTTCTCGAGCACGATACTGATGTCCTCGAGCTGCCGGTCGAGGTAGGCGGCCGGCGTGAAGCTGAAGCGGAAGCGCACCAACTGTGCGGTGGCGGCATCGAGGTAGAGCGTGCCCACCACCAGCGCACGGCGGAACGAGCGGGGCCGCACCTGGACCTCGCGAACCACGGTCTCGCCCCGGGCCGTGCGGATCGCGAGCGAGTCGCCGAGGGCGTAGTCGTACGCCGCGAGCCCGGCCGGCGAGAGCGGGTGCGGCACGTCCCGGACCTCGTCGCCCTCGCCGATCCGGATGACGTTGCCGAAGTTGTTGGTGACGATGCCGAGGTGGTCGCGGTGGTAGTTGATGTCGGTCGGCAGGAATGCTCCGTCGCGCCAGCCCAGAATCACCTGCTTGCTCCGGTCCGGGGCGCGCCAATACACTTCCACCCGCAGCTCGTCGGCCTTGACCAGCCGGGGCGGCTCGTGGAGTCCCTCGCCCACCTGCGCCAGGAAGAACACGAACCCGTGCGCCCGGGTCCGGTAGCTCGCGAGCGAGGAGTCCGCCTGCGCGGCGCGACGCCCTGCCGTGGCCCGCCGCACGAGCTCGAGCGCTGCCGGCGCGTTCCAGCTCTGGGCGACGAGCGGGGACACGTGGGTGAGGACCAGCACCATCGCCGCACGGACCGCACGTCGCACGCACGCACCTCTCACGCAGGCAGGGGGTCGATGACGGGAATATCCCGGAGGCGCTGGGGCCCGGCAAGCTGGCTCCGCGTCGGCGCGGCGATGCTGGCGGCCGCGTGCGGCGGCCGCGCGGGGGCCAAGAGCGGGGTCGATCCGTCGGCGCCCCGCGTGGTCCCGCTGGCGTCGGTCATCGTGCTGGAGACCGCGGGGCCGCCGCCCTCCGATACCATCGTGACCTTCACGGCCGGCGAGTCGCGGGTCATCGTTCTCCGGCACGGGCCGCCCGAGAACGTCGTGTTCGCCGAGCTCGTCTTCCCGCCGAGCGCCTTTCGCGCCGACAGCGGGCGGCCGGTGCGGGTCGGGGTGCGGCCGCGGCCCGGAGTCTACGGGCTCGAGGTGACGACCAGCGTGCCCCTCGGCGAGGGCGCCTCCGTGGTGTTCAAGTATGCGCGCTACTTCTCCGCCTCGGCGCGGGCGCGCGCCGCCTACGGGAGCGACGTCCTCTACGAGCGGGCGCTGGCGGTGGGCCAGTATCGTCCCGGCGGCGAGGTGGCGCTGCTCCCCTCCACGCGTCCCGTGGCCGACAACCTCCAGTCGGCGCTGCCGGCGGCCGGCACCTACGTCGTGGCCGCAGCGCCATGACCGCCACCTTCGACGCGTTTGCCGCCCGGGCCCGCCCGGGCGGCGCGATGGTCCCGGTGACCCGCGAGGTCGTCCTCGACGGCGACACGCCGGTCTCCGCCTTCGCCAAGCTCCACCGCGGACCGTACGGCTTCCTGCTGGAATCGCTCGAGGGCGGCGAGCGGTGGGCGCGATACACGTTCCTCTCCACCGATCCCCGCGAGGTCTTCCGCTACCGTGGGCGGGCGTGCGCCCGCTGGACCCCGGCCACCGGTTGGCGGGAGGTCGAGACGGACGTGGCGCCGCTCGAGCATCTCGGTCGCCTCCTCCGCCGCCATCCGCCGGTGAACGTGGCGGGGCTCCCGCGCTTCACCGGCGGCGCCGTGGGATACCTGGGGTACGACATCGTGCGGACGATCGAGTCGCTCCCCGACGCGCCGCCCGACGACCGGTCCCTGCCCGACGCGGTCATGATGGTGACCGAAACCCTCCTGGTGCTCGACAACCTGTACAACCGCGCGACGGTCATCGCCAATGTCGAGGTGGCCCCCGGGGCGGACGAGGCCGAGCTCCACCGGCTCTTCGCCGCGGCGGAGGCGCGGATCGACGAGTGGGTGGCCCGGCTCTCGGTGCCCGGATCGATCCAGCCGCTGGCCATCGACCCGCCGACATCGCTGCCGCCGGCAGTCACCCCGTACCCCGACGAGCGGTTCCAGGACGACGTGCGCCGGATCAAGGAGTACATCGCGGCGGGCGACACCTTCCAGACCGTGCTCTCGCGACGGCTGGAAGTGGCGGCGCCCGATCCGTTCCTCACCTACCGCTACCTCCGGGCGCTCAATCCCGCGCCGTACCTGTACTACCTGCACTGCGACGACATCCACGTCATCGGCAGCTCGCCCGAGATCCTGGTCCGGGTGGAGGACGGCGAGGTCACGCTGCGGCCGATCGCCGGCACCCGCCCGCGCGGCGCCACGCCGGAGCAGGACGCGGCGCTCGCCGAGGAGCTCGTGGCCGACCCGAAGGAGCGCGCCGAGCACCTGATGCTGGTGGACCTGGGACGGAACGACGTGGGGCGGGTGGCGGAGTTCGGCTCGGTCCGCCTCACCGCCTTCATGACGATCGAGCGCTACTCGCACGTCATGCACCTCGTGAGCGAGGTGCGGGGCCAGCTCCGGGCCGATCTCGACGCGGTGGCGGCGCTCGCGGCGTCGTTCCCCGCCGGCACGGTGAGCGGCGCCCCCAAGGTGCGCGCCATGCAGATCATCGATGAGCTCGAGCCGGTGCGGCGCGGGCCCTACGCGGGGGCGGTCGGCTACATCGGCTGGGGCGGCCGCACGATGGACACCGCCATCACCATCCGCACCTGCGTCATGCAGGGCGGCCGTGCCTGGATCCAGGCCGGGGCCGGCATCGTCGCCGACTCGGACCCGGCGGCGGAATGGCGGGAGACCGAGGCGAAGGCACGGGCCGTGCTGTTGGCGCTGGCGCTCGCGGGGCGGTCGGTCCCGGCCCCGTCATCGTGAGCGAGGGTGGGTCCGCTGCCCTCCCGCCGGACGTCGTATATTCCGCCATGGCCACCTTCCGCCTCGTCAGCACCTCGGGCGACCAGGCCTTCGAGCTGAAGGACGGCCGGACCCTGGTCGTCGGCCGGGGGCTCACGAGCGACATCGCGATCTACGATCCGACCATCTCGCGCCGTCACGCCGAGCTCGTCGTCGGCGCCGACGGGGTCCAGGTGAAGGACCTCGGCAGCTCCAACGGCACCTGTATCAACGGCGCGCGGATCACGTCGGGGCGGCTCGCGCTCGAGGACACCGTCACGTTCGGCAAGGTGGTCTTCCGGTTGACCATTCCAGGCGCGTCGGCCGCCGCGCACCAGCGCCCGGCCCTGGCCGTGGAGGTGGGTCCCGCCGGCGGGCAGATCGTCCGCCAGCTCGTCGTGACCGGCGGCGCGCCGCCGGGCATCACCAGCCGGGACCGCCCGCCCGCGGGCCAGCTCAGGGTGGAGGCGGCAAGCGGCGAAGCCCGCCAGGCCCTCAAGCTGCAGATGCTGCTCGAAGTCTCCCAGAAGCTCACGGCCGAGCTCGACCTCGACCGGCTGCTCCGCGCCGTGGTCGACGTCACTTTCGAGATCATGAGCGTGGACCGGGTCACGATCGTGCTCCGGAACGAGGAGACGGGCGAGCTGGTGCCGACCATTTCCCGGAGCCGCCTCGGCGACGTGCAGCCGATGCAGATCCCGCGATCGATCGCCGACAAGGTCATGCAGGAGCTGGTGGCCGTCGTGTCGCAGAACGCTCCCGCCGACTCGCGCTTCCGGGGCCAGTCGATCCTGCTCCAGAGTGTCCGGAGCGCCATGTGCTCCCCGCTCATGGCCTCCGCCGACCGGGTGCTGGGCCTCCTCTACGTCGACAACCTCACGACGACCAACACGTTCACGGACGAGGACCTGCAGTTCCTCGTCGCGTTCAGCGGGCTGGCCGCCATCGGCATCAAGAACTCGCGCTACGCCGAGCAGAGCCGGCGCGAGGCCACCGTCCGGTCCAATTTCGAGCGGTACTTCGCGCCCAACGTGGCGGCCGATATCGCGCAGCAGAATGGCGCCATCCGGCAGGGCGGCGAGCGCCGGCCGACCACCGTGCTCTTCAGCGACATCCGGGGCTTCACCGCCATCGCGGAGTCCCTGGGGCCGGACGCCATCGCCCAGCTTCTGAGCGAATACTTCACGGAGATGGTCGAGGTGATCTTCGAGCATGGCGGCACGCTCGACAAGTTCATCGGCGACGCGATCATGGCCCTCTGGGGCGCGCCGATCGCCCACGTCGACGATCCCGACCGGGCGCTCCGCGCGGCGCTGGCGATGCAGCGGTCGATCGCCCGGCTCAACGAGCGCTGGGCCGGCCAGGGCCGGCCGGAGATCGGCGTCGGCATGGGCATCAACCACGGCGATGTCTTCGCGGGCAACATCGGCAGCCATCGCCGCCTGGAGTACACCGTGATCGGCGACGCGGTGAACATCGCCTCCCGGCTCTGCGCCGAGGCGGGGCCGGGAGAGATCCTGGTGAGCGAGGCGGTGCTGGGGGTCGTGCGGGAGCAGGTATCCTACGACTACCTGCCGGAAATGGCGCTCAAGGGGAAGGCACAGGTGGTACAGGTGTACCGGGTGCGGGACGTGCAGCCTCAGCGCACCTCGCTCACCGCGGCGGTGCCGTTCCGCCCGCCTTCGAATCGGTAGGCGTGCCCCGCACCCTCGAGCAGCTGGAGCACCAGCCGGATCGGCAGCCCCATCACGCTGAAGAAGTCGCCGTCGATCCGCTCCACCAGCGCCGCGCCGTATCCCTGGATGCCGTAGGCTCCCGCCTTGTCCATCGGCTCCCCCGTCGCGACATAGGCCTCGAGGAAGGCGTCGTCGAGGCGGCGGAAGACGACGTTGGTCACGTCGGTCGCCTGGTGCACCGTCTCGTCGGCCACCAGCGCGACCGAAGTCACCACCTGGTGCGTGCGGCCCTGCAGCTTCCGGAGCATCCGGAGGGCGTCGGCGGCGTCGAGCGGCTTCTCGAGCACCTCGTCCCGGGCAACGACCGTGGTATCCGCGCCAAGTACGAGGCGCCCGGGCACGCTCAGCGCTTTCTCGCGGGCCAGGCGCTCCACGTAGTCCACGGGCGTCTCGACCGGCCGCCGCACCTCGGGGATGTGCGACGGCACCACGCGCACCGGGATACCCAGCATCTCGATGAGCTGCCGGCGTCGGGGTGAAGCGGAGGCGAGAATCAGCGTCTCGCGGCTCATGCGCGGTCCAGGATAAGGGTGACGGGTCCGTCGTTGTGGATCTCGACCTGCATGTCCGCCCCGAACTCGCCGGTGGCCACTTGCACCCCCCGGCTCCGGAGTTCGGCCACGAAGCGCTCGTACAGCGGGACTGCGGTCTCGGGACGCGCCGCGTCGATGAACGAGGGCCGGCGGCCCTTCGCCGCGTCGCCATAAAGCGTGAACTGGCTGACCACCAGCAGGGCGCCCTGCACCTCCGCCAATCCGAGGTTCATCTTGCCCTCGGCGTCGGCGAAGAGCCGGAGTCCCGCGACCTTCTCGGCCATCCAATCTACCTGGTCGCCGCTATCGCTGTGCGTGAACCCGACCAGCAGGCAGAACCCGCGGCCGATGGCTCCGGCGATGCGGC
>Ga0210120_1000262_pt1 | contig 12587 bp, 11 predicted proteins | sample Goodyear_PhragA__FD_184868 | JGI IMG/M metagenome (GOLD analysis project Ga0210120, IMG submission 184868) | Wetland microbial communities from San Francisco Bay, California, USA, that impact long-term carbon sequestration - Goodyear_PhragA_D2... | ecosystem: Environmental > Aquatic > Marine >... | reverse complement strand
ATCGAAGAGCAGGGGACCGATGTCGGCGTCGGCCGAGGCCAGGATCGCGAGCCAGTCACCCGTGCCCGCGCGGGCGAGCACCAGCAGCCCGCCGGCGTATTCGAGCACGGCCGTGACCAGCTCGCCCCGCGCGGCACCCTGGCCGAGCCGGCCGGCGTGCTGGGCGAGTGTGGCGCCGAGCGCGGCCACCGTCTCCGAATCGAACGTGCCGCGAGCGGCGTGCTCGATCGGGAGGCCGTCGCTGCTGAGGAGCAACACGGCCTCCACGCCGGCGCGGCCGGCGAGGCTCTGGACCACCGCTCCCAACTCGATCATGGGGTCGAACTCCGGGGCCGGGGGAAACGTTGCGCAACGTAGGGGCCGTCCCGATCGAAGTCAAGAAACGAACAGCAGTTGACCCCTCTCCACGTGGGCCTTAATCTTCCCCCTTCATGCGAACAATCCGCCGTCTCTCCGTGCTCCTCCCGCTGGCCCTCGCGGCCGCCTGCAGCGACAACAACGGCATTGGCGCCGCCACCGAGGTGAACGTCGTCGATACCGTGACCCTCGGCGCGCTCGAAGGGACCCCGATCTCGACGCCCAGCGGGTACCGTATCAGCACCGGCCCGGTGCGGACCGACCAGACGGTGGACTTCGAGTTCGCCTACAATGTGCGCCGGCTCGACGACGGCACGTACCAGCGGGTCCTGCTGCCGCGCGGCGCCCTTGGACTGTCCTCGACCGACCAGGTCAACCCCGGCCTCCAGCGCCGGGAGGAGAGCTTCGACGACATCGGCCGTGCGCAGAGCAACGGGTACGTGTCCGATTCCGCCGTCCCCATCCAGGTGGGCGAGCGCTACCTGGTCCGCTCCCGGGTGATCTGCAGCATCGGCGTGCCGCTCTACGGCAAGCTCGAGATCCTCAGCTTCCAGGACAGTACCGTCACGTTCCAGGTGCTGGCCAACCAGAATTGCGGGTTCAAGGACCTTCTGCCCGGCCTGCCGGAAAACTGAGCGCGTGATCGATCTCAAGCGCCTGCGCCAGGATCCCGAGGCCAGCCGCGCCTCGCTGCTGCGTCGCCAGGACCCGTCCATCGGGCCGCTGCTCGACGCGATCCTCGAGCTCGACCGCCAGCGGCGCGAGCTGCTGGTCCAGGTGGAGACGCGCAAGGCCGAGCGGAATGCCGCGAGCGAGGAGGTGGCGCGCCGGAAGCGCGCCAGGGAGCCGGCCGACGATCTCATGGCGCGCCTCAAGACCACGGGCGACGAGGTCAAGACACTCGACGCCCGGCTGCGCGACATCGACGCCGAGCTCGAGCGGCGCGTGCTCGCGGTGCCCAATTTCCCGGCCGACGAGGTGCCCGACGGCGACGCGTCGGCCAACCGCGTGGTCCGCACCTGGGGCGTGGCGCCGAGCTTCGAGTTCGCGCCCCGGCCGCACTGGGAGCTGGGCGCGGCGCTCGGCATTCTCGATCTCCCCGCGGGCGCCAGGATCACCGGATCGGGATTCCCGCTGCTGCGCGGACTGGGCGCGCGGCTGGTGCGCGCGCTGAGCGGCTTCATGCTCGACCTCCATACGCGTGAGCACGGCTACGAGGAAGTGGCGCCTCCCTTTCTCGCCAACCGCGCCTCGCTCACCGGCACCGGCCAGCTCCCCAAGTTCGAGGAGGATCTCTACGGCGTGCCGTCGGACGATCTGTTCCTGATCCCGACCGCCGAGGTGCCGCTGACCAATATTCATCGGGACGAGATCCTCGAAGGCGCGGATCTGCCGCGCGGCTACTGCGCATGGACGCCGTGCTTTCGCCGGGAGGCTGGGGCGCACGGCAAGGATACCCGCGGGCTCATCCGCGTCCACCAGTTCGACAAGGTCGAGCTGGTGCGCTTTGCTCGCGCCGAGGACTCGGCCGCCGAGCACGCGCGGATGACGGGCCACGCGGAGGCCGTGCTCCAGCGCCTGGAGATCCCCTACCGCGTGCTGGAGCTCGCCGCGGGCGACACCGGCTTCGCCAGCGCGCGGACGTACGATCTCGAGGTGTGGGCCGCCGGGGTGGGCACCTGGCTCGAGGCGTCGAGCTCGAGCACCTTCACCGACTTCCAGGCCCGCCGCGCCAATATCCGCTACCGGCCCGAGCCCAAAGCCAGGCTCGAGTTCGTGCATACGCTCAACGCCTCGGGCGTCGCGTTTCCCCGCACGATCATCGCCCTCCTGGAGAACAACCAAGCGGCCGACGGGTCGGTGCGGGTGCCACGGGCACTGGTTCCGTATCTCGGCGTCGACCGCCTGGTCCCGCGTGCGTAGCGACCGGCTGCAGCGGCTCGCGCCCACCGTCGCGGTGGTGCTCGTGGCCCTGCTCGCCGGCCTGAGCCTCGGCTCGGGGCTGCTGGTCCTCCGCCACTTCCGGGCCGACGCCACCGCGACCAGCCGGCTCTACTCCGGCGTCTTCGGCGGGCTCAACGATCCGCGGCCGGGCGCGGAGGCCGAAGCGCTGCTCCGGCTGGGCGCGCAGGTGCGGGCGCTGGGCCTGCCGCTGGTGGTCACGGATCGCGCCGGGCGGGTTACCGCCGCGGCCAACCTGCCGTTCGAAGCTCCCATCGACGACCCGCGGGTCACGGCCTACGCCGCGCGGCTCGACCGCTGGAATCCGCCGATCGTCGACGAGGCGATCGGGACCGTCCACTACGGGCCGCTGCCCGCGCAGCGGAACCTCGCCGCGCTCGCGATCCTGCAGGGCCTGACCATCGCGGTCATGGTGGCGGTGGCGATCTTCGCCTACCGGAGCGCGATCGCCGCGCAGCGCGACCGGCTCTGGGTGGCGATGGCGCGCGAAGCCGCGCACCAGATGGGCACGCCGCTCACCAGCCTCCAGGGCTGGATCGAGCGCGTGCGCTCGCGGCCGGCGCCGCCGCCGGGCCTCGCCGATCATCTGGCGGCCGACGCCGAGCGGCTCGACCGGGTGGCCCAGCGCTTCGAGCGGATCGGCAATCCCGCCAAGCGGGAGCCGGTGGGCCTCGGCGCCCTGACCGACCGCGTGGCGGGCTACTTCCGCCCGCGGCTTCCCAAGCGGGCCAACCCGATCGAGCTCAAGCTGGAAGCGCCGGGCATGGGGCCCATGGTGCGGGGTGACGCCGTGCTGCTCGAGTGGGTGCTGGAGGCCCTGGTGAAGAACGCGATCGACGCGCTGCAGGGGCGCCCCGGCACGATTATCCTGCGAGTCGGCGCCGAGAGCGGCAAGGGCGAGATCCGCGTCATCGACGACGGCCCCGGGATCGCGCGCGAGATCCGCCGCACGCTGTTCGAGCCCGGCATCACCACCAAGCGCGGCGGCTGGGGCATCGGCCTCGCGCTGGCGCGGCGGGTGGTCGAGGATGCCCACCGCGGGCAGCTGGTGCTCGAACCGACCGAGAAGGGAGCCTGTTTCGTGATTCGTCTGCCGCTGGCGGAGTCCGCCACGTGATCGATACCTCCGGCCCCGAGCTGAGCCACGCGCTCAACCCGGCGCAGCAGGAAGCGGTGGATCATGTCCACGGCCCGCTCCTCGTTCTCGCGGGCGCGGGGTCGGGGAAGACGCGCGTGCTCACCACGCGCATCGCCCGCCTGATCGACCGGCACGGGGTCCCGCCCGACCGGATCTTCGCGGTGACCTTCACCAACAAGGCCGCCGGCGAGATGAAGGACCGGATCGGCCGGCTGCTCGCCCGCGATCCGTCCGGCCTGTGGATCGGCACGTTCCACTCGTTGTCCGCGCGGCTGCTCCGGCGTGAGGCCCCGTCGCTCGGCTTCACCCGGCAGTTCACGATCTACGACGAGGACGACCGGCTGAGCCTCATCCGCCGGCTGATGGAACAGCGGGGGCACTCGACCAAGGTGTTCCCGCCGCGCGCGGTGCAGGCGCTCATCTCCGGCGCCAAGAACCGGATGATGCCGCCGTCCGAGCTCGCCGCAGGCGTCTCGCAGTTCGACCGCATGGCCCAGGTGGCCGCCGATGTCTACACCGCCATGGGCCCGGCGCTCAAGGCCGCGAACGCCATGGACTTCGACGACCTGCTGCTGCATCCGCTCACGCTCTTCCGCGAGCATCCCGATCGGTTGCAGTTCTATCAGGCCAGGTTCAGCTTCGTGCTGGTGGACGAGTTCCAGGACACCAACCGGGCGCAGTACCAGCTGATCCGCCTGCTGGGCGCCCACGGCAACGTCTGCGCCGTCGGCGACGACGACCAGAGCATCTACGGCTGGCGCGGCGCGGACGTGCGCAACATGCAGGAGTTCCTCAAGGATTTTCCGGGCGCGAAGCTGGTGCGGCTGGAAGAGAACTACCGCTCCACCCAGGTCGTGCTCGACGCCGCCAACGGGGTCATCGCCGAGAACACCGGCCGGATCGGGAAGACCCTCACCACCCGCCGCCGGGGCGGCGAATCGGTCACACTCCTTGCCGCCGCCGACGAGCGCGATGAAGCGGAGTGGGTCGTCCGCGAGCTGCAGAGCCGGAGCGCCGCGGGCGACTGGAGCTACGGCGGCATGGCCGTGCTCTACCGCACGAACTCCCAGTCGCGCGCGCTCGAAGAGGCGTTCCGGCGGGCCGGCGTTCCCTACCGCCTGGTGGGCGCCATCAGCTTCTACGAGCGGCGCGAGGTGAAGGACCTGCTGGCCTACCTGCGGCTCGTCGCCAATCCTTCCGACGACGAGGCCTTTCTCCGGGCGGTCGGCGTGCCCCGGCGCGGGCTGGGCGAGACCAGCCTCGCGGTCCTAGGCCAGATGGCTCTGCGCTGGAGCAAGCCGCTGCTGGACACCGCGCGTGGCGCCGAAGGGATCACCGACCTGCGGCCGAACGTGCGCGACGCGTTCCGCAACTTCGCCGCGTTCATCGATGGGCTGGCTGAGCGGGCCGGCCGCCTGGCGCCCGCCGAGGTGCTCGAACAGCTCGTCCGGGGGATCGACTACGAGGCTGTCCTGCTGGCCGAGGGCCCCGAGGGCGCCGATCGGTGGGAGAACGTGCGCGAGCTGGTCGCCAGCGCGGCCAACTGGTCCGAGGAAGTCACCGACGAGGCCGACGGGACGCCGCTCGAGCGCTTCCTGGCCGAAGCGGCGCTGCTGTCCTCGGGTGACACGGTCGTGGGCAACGAGGACGGTGTCACGCTCATGACGCTCCACACCGCCAAGGGGCTCGAGTGGCCGGTCGTGGTGCTGACCGGTCTCGAGCACGGGCTCTTTCCGCTCACCCGCGCGGAGGAATCGCCCGACGGGCTCGAGGAGGAGCGGCGGCTCTGCTACGTCGGGTTGACGCGGGCCAAGGACAAGCTCTATCTCACCTGGGCCCGCGCTCGCCGCCGCGGGGGTGAGCTCCGGCCGGGGATTCCGTCCCGGTTCCTGCGGGCGCTGCCGCCGGCGATCGTCGAGGAACGCCGGACGACGTCGCTGTGGGCGCCGGATTGGGGAGGCGGGCGGGCGGGCAGAGGGCCGGACGGTCGGACGGTCAGACGGTCGGACGGTCAGGCGGGCGGATGGGCAGGCGGCGTCGGATCCCACCGACCGTCCGACCGTCCGACCGTCCGACCGTCCGAAGAGGAGACCTCGCAAGACACCCCCCGCTACGTCAAAGGCGAGCGCGTGCGTCACCGCCGGTTCGGCAGCGGCACCATCCAGGGACTCACCGGCGGCGGGCGCGACCTCAAGGTGTCGGTGGCGTTCGACGACAGCGAAGTCGGCGTCAAACAACTCCTCGTGGCCTATGCCGGCCTCGAGCGCGAATGGGAGAGCGCATGAGCATCGGCCGGGACGACGTGATCCACGTGGCGAAGCTGGCGGAGCTGGCGGTCAAGGACGAAGACCTGACCCGCCTGGTAGACCAGCTCAATCGCATCGTGGACTACGTCGCGCAACTCGACCAGGTGCCTGCGGATGGCACGTCCGACCTCTTCCTGCCGGGGCCGGACCAGGTCGCGTTGCGCCCGGACGTTCCGGGCTCGGTGCCGCTGGCCCGGCCGCCGGCCGCGATGGCGCCAGAGTTCGCCGACGGATTCTTCCTCGTGCCGCGCCACGGCGCGATGGAGGACCTGTGACCGCGGCCGCGGTGGCCCGCGCGACGGCCACGCGTCTGGCCGCAGCGGACGCCGCCGGGCTCAACGCCACGCTGCACTGGTCCGAGTCGCTGCTCGACGCCGAGGCGGCGCGGGTCGACGCCATGCCGGCGGCCGGGCCGCTCGCGGCGATGCCGATCGCGCTCAAGGACAACATCGTCACCGTCCAGGCGCCGACGACCTGCGGCTCCCGGATCCTCGAGGGCTACGTCTCGCCGTACGACGCGACCGCGGTGCAGCGCCTCCGGAGCGCGGGGGCCCTGATGGCCGCCAAGGCGAACATGGATGAGTTCGCCATGGGCTCGTCCACGGAACATTCCGCCTACGGCCGCGTGAAGCATCCGATGGACCCGAGCCGCGTGCCCGGCGGCTCCTCCGGCGGCTCGGCGGCGCTGGTGGCGGCGGGGGTCGTGCCGGCCGCGCTGGGTTCCGAGACCGGCGGCTCGGTGCGCCAGCCTGCCAGCTTCTGCGGGGTGGTGGGCGTGAAGCCGAGCTATGGCCGGGTGAGCCGCTTCGGCCTGGTGGCGTTCGGCTCGTCGCTCGATTGCATCTCGGTGTTCGGCCGCACGGTCGACCACGCTGCGCGGGTGCTGAGCGCGATGAGCGGGCACGATCCGCTCGACAGCACCACCCTCGACCGTCCGCCGATGGCGGTGCCGGCCGCGCTGCCGGATCTCGAGGGCCTCCGCATCGGGTTGCCGCGGGAGTACTTCCCGGCGGACCTCCACCCGGGCGTCGCGGCCGGCATGGAGCGCGTCAAGCAGGCCATCCGCGAGCTCGGCGCCGAGCTGGTCGAGGTGTCGCTCCCCAACTCGAAGTTCGCGGTGCCGACCTACTACATCGTGGCGCCGGCCGAGGCGGCGGCGAACCTCGCGCGCTACGACGGCGTTCGCTACGGCCCCCGCAAGGTCGGGCCCGGCGGCGACATCCGCGATGTCTACCAGACCACCCGCGGCGAGGGCTTCGGCCCGGAGGTCCAGCGCCGGATCCTGATCGGCACCTACGTCCTGAGTGCCGGCTACTATGACGCCTACTATAGGAAGGCCCAGCGGACCCGGGCGCGAATCGCGGACGACTTCCGGCGGGCCTTCACCGGCGGGGTCGATCTCCTGCTGACGCCGACCACGCCGACCCCGGCCTTCCGTGCCGGCGAGAAGACCGAAGATCCGGTGTCGATGTACCTCGCGGACATCTTCGTGTGTGCCATCAGTCTGGCCGGGCTGCCGGCGTTGAGCATTCCGGTGGGACGGAGCGAGGGCCTGCCGGTCGGCGCGCAGATCATCGCGCCGTTCTGCGAGGACGAGCGGATGCTGGCGGCGGCGGGCGCGGTCGAGCGGGTGGTGGCCGCCACCGAGGAGGTGCGCTGATGCCCTGGGAGACCGTGGTCGGCCTCGAGGTGCACGTGCAGCTCCGCACGCGCACCAAGATGTTCTGCGGCTGCCGCACGACCTTCGGCGACCCGCCGAACACCAACGTCTGCCCGACCTGCCTGGGCCTGCCGGGCGCCCTGCCGATGCCGAACGCCGAAGCGATCCGGCTCGCCACCCGCGGCGCGCTGGCGCTCGGCTGCGAGGTGCACGGTACCAGCGTGTTCGCCCGCAAGAACTACTTCTATCCCGATCTGCCGAAGGGCTATCAGATCTCCCAGTTCGATCAGCCGCTCGCGACCGGCGGCCGGGTGGCGTTCGACTCGCCCGAGCGGGGCCGGATCGAGGTCGGCATCACCCGGCTGCACGTCGAGGAGGATGCGGGCAAGCTGGTGCACGACCGCTTCCCCGGGAAGACGGCCGTCGACCTCAACCGCGCCGGCACGCCGCTCGCCGAGATCGTGAGCGAGCCCGACCTCCGCTCGCCGGCCGAGGCGCGCGCGTACCTCGTGACCCTGCGCCAGATCCTGATCTACGCCGGCGTGAGCGACTGCAGCATGGAGCAGGGAAGTCTCCGCGTCGACGCGAACCTCTCGATCCGGCGGCCGGGCGACCCCAAGCTCGGCACCAAGACCGAGGTGAAGAACCTCAACTCGTTCGCCAACGTCGAGCGGGCGCTGGAAGCGGAGCGCGAGCGGCAGATCGGGCTGCTCGAGCGGGGGGAGCGCGTGGCACAGGTGACCCTGCTCTTCAACGCGGGCACGGGACAGGTGCGGCCGCTCCGGTCGAAGGAGGAGAGCCACGACTACCGGTACTTCCCCGATCCCGACCTGCCGCCGCTCGTGCTCGCGCCCGAATGGGTCGCCGACCAGCGCGACGGCCTGCCCGAGCTCCCCGAGGCGCGCCGCGCGCGGCTCGAGGTCGCATTTGGGTTGCCCGCCTACGATGCGCGCGTCCTCACCAGTGAGGTGGCGCTGGCGGAGTATTACGAGTCGGTGGTCGGAGCCGGGGTCGAGCCCAAGGTCGCGGCCAACTGGGTCATGGGCGATGTGATGACGACCTTCAACGAGACCGGCGCCTTTCCGGTCGAGGCCCGCCGCCTGGCCGGCCTCGTGACGCTGGTGCGGGAAGGCGTGGTCAGTCATCAGGCCGCCAAGCGGGTCTACATCGAGCTGGCCCACCGCCCGGGCGACGAGCCCAAGACGGTCGCCGAGCAGTTGGGCCTGGTCCAGGTGAGCGACCAGGGCGCACTGGGGAGCTGGGTCGACGAGGTGCTGGCGGCCCACCCCGCGGAGGTGGCGCGCTACCGGGGCGGGGAGACCAAGCTGATGGGGTTCTTCGTCGGGCAGGTGATGAAGAAGAGCAAGGGAAAGGCCGATCCCAAGGGCGTGCAGCCGGTGCTGCAGGAGAAGCTGGGGGCCTAATCCCCCGGCTCGACCTTCGGCAGCGCGAACAGCGACATCGGATCCACCGTAATCCCGCCGTACCTCGCGATCCAATGCAGGTGCGGTCCCGTCGCCCGCCCGCTTCGGCCCACCGCGCCGATCACTTCTCCCGCCGCCACCGTGTCGCCCGCCACCACGTCCGCACGACTCAGGTGGAAGTAGGCCGTCACCAGGCCGCCGCCGTGGTCCAGATAGACTGCGTGCCCCGCGAGGTAGAAGTCGGCGACCAGTGCCACCACCGCGCGTCCCGCGGCGCGCACGGGTGCGCCCATCGCTCCGGCGAAGTCGGTCCCGAGATGCCGGCTGGTCACCCGCCCATTGAACTCCCGCCCGGTGCCGTAGACGCTCGTGATCCGGCTCGGCCGGGGCCGCAGGAACGGCCCCGCCCAGAGACGCGGCGTGTCGTGCGCCTGGCGGGAGATCGCGCGGCTCTGCGCCAGCTCGGCGTCGATCCGCGCACGGGACGCGCTGTCGGGCTCGGCATAGCGCGGAGCGACGGTGAGCCGCTCGCTGGCATGGACCGGGTGGCTGACGGTGAGGGAGGCGACGATGGTGTCCGACGTGGCACCCTGGGCGAGCCGGAGCGTCACCGGCACCGAATCGCCCCCGTCCAGCGGGACGCCGACGAGAGTCCGGAACCGTCCACTCGGCAGGCGCTCGAAATGCAGCGGCTCGCCGGCCGCGCTGCCGTCGAGGGTGCGCGAGCTGTCGGGCTGCCCGGCCGGGGTCACGACCAGCCACACCACGCTGCCGCGCGCGGGTGGCGAAGGAATGGTCGCGATGGTCAGCGCCGGCGACGCGGCGGCGGCCTGTGCCCGAAGCACCGGCGGGAGCCCGACCGCCAGCAGCGTCAGGAGCAGGGCAGCGCGGCGCCTCATCGACCCAGGCGCCGAATGAGCGCGGCCTCGGACGGAAACTCCGCCACCAGCCTCTCGGGCGATCCGATCTCGAAGTCCTCAAACTCGAACCCCGGAGCGACCGTGCAGCCGCAGAGCACCGCATCGGCCTCGGGCTCGGCTGCCTGCCACACGCCTGCGGGCACCACCGCCTGCGGCGTGAGCCGGTCGAGCCGTACCTCCCCCGCACCCAGCCGGTAGAGCCGGAGCGCCCCGCCATCGTAGTGGTGCCAGACCTCGTCGGCGCGCACCCGGTGCCAGGTGCTCCACGCACCGCGGGGCAGGAGGAAATGAATGGCGGTGGAGGCGCTGCGCCGGCGGCCGTCCGGCAGGGTCAGACACAGCGGGCTGCGGAAGGTCTCCCCGTAGAAGCCGCCCTCGGGATGCGGCTTCAGGCCCAGCCGCCGGACCACCTCATCGGAGTTCAGCGGTCGCCGCTCACGAGCGCACGCGGCGAGGGGGCGGCGCTCTCCGGCGCGCGCCACGGGAGCCGCGTCGCGACTCGGGCCCAGAACGAGAGCGGCCGGTCGGGCAGACCGAAGTGCTCCAGGGCCGCGGTCTCGAGCCGCCCGGAATTCCGGCGCCCGCTGTCGCGCAGCACCCGGCGCCGGAGCTCCTTGGCCATCTTGAGCGGCCGTTCGCCCGAGGGATCGAGCTGGTGCGCCGGCGTGTCGTCGCCGCCGAGCAGCTCGACCATGTAGTCGTAGGCCATGCCGAGGTGGCGCTCGACGTCCTCATCGGTGAGGGGCCACCGGCTGTACTCCCGGGCCACCTGCGTGGCCCGCTGCCAGCTCGAAGTCTCCGTGAGGTGCACCATGCCGCGGAAGAGCCGCCGGTTGGTGCGGACGCTGAAGATCGTCGGGGAGATGATCCGATCCAGGTGCGCGTCCGCTTCGGCGTGCTTGAGCAGGATCACGTCCTTGGCCGACTTCGAGTAGGCCTCGCCGAGGTGGCTCTCCACCCGCGCCTCCCAGTACGAGTGCCCGACGGCCGCGGTGCTGCTCGTGATCATGAGCTGGCGGGGCACGAAGTAGTTGTGGGCGACGGTATCGGCGGCGAGGTGGCAGAGATAGCCCATCCCAAAGGCCCGGAGCGCGTCCGACGTGGCGAGATCGTGGATCTCCTGGCCCACGTGCCAGTAGTGGCAATGCCGGCCGAGGGGGGCGTAGCGCTTCGCGATGGAGGAGTCGGCGGCGATGTTGCCGTACAGGAAGTCGAACGGGTAGGCGCGAAGCAGATCGGCCATCGGCGCGCCGAGCTGCGAGAGACTCGAGAGGACGGTCTCGCCGAGGTAGATGTGCGTGCCTGGAGTCCAGGCGTAGAGGGCGTCGGGAAGCGCGAGGAGCACGAGCCCCACGCCCGCGAAGGCGAGCGCGAGGCGCGCGGCCCTCATGACCGGCTGGCCACGAGCATGCGCCGCACTCGACCGATCATGCCGTGGCCGCGGCGCACCGAGCGGAGAGTGGCCGCCACGTCGAGCGCCGCGTCCTCGACCTCGCCATGCACGAGGTCGTAGAGCGTCTCCAGGTCCGAGAGTTTGTCCTCGACCCGGTCGACGCCCCGCACCAGCTTCCGCCGCACCCGCCGGCTGGTCTGGGCCAGGGCCCCCGCCTCGTGCCGCACCAGCACCATCAGGTCCTGGCCCTGCTCGGTGAGACGGCGGACCGACGCGAGCGACTGGGCGACGTCGTCCTGCAGTCCGCCGACCATCCCGCCGAGCTTCTTGACCTCCCCGGAGAGCCGGAGCGCGGCAATGGCGAGGGCGGACGTCACGCCCAGAAAGCAGAGCGCGATGAGAGCGAGCGAGAGAGCCATGGTCGGGCCGACCCACGCGGGCCCGGCGGCGACCTGGAGCAGTGCGAGTGTGTGCGATCCCACGGTGTCCTCCCCAAGAGGGCCGGCGGAACCGCCGGCCAAACGGTGGCGACTCGCGCCTGAGCGTAAATCAACGGGGTCGCGGGAGCATCGCAACCCCCTCGTTCCGCTTGACGCACTCAGGCGACCCCGTCAGCTTTGGCCATGCCTCTCCGTTTCCTCGTTCGCGGTGGACAGTCGTTGCGTGGGTCGATCCGGCCCGCCGGCAACAAGAACGCCGCGCTGCCGATCCTCGCCAGCACCGTGCTCGCCGACGGCCCGATGGACCTCGACAATATCCCGCGCATCCGGGATGTCGAGACCATGCTCGCCCTCCTCGTCGATCTCGGCGCCTCGGCCGAGTGGACCGGACCCAACCTCGTGCGTGTCGACGCGCGCGGGGTGCGGCCCAAGCCGCTCGACCCCAAGCTCTGCGCCCGCATCCGTGCGTCGATCCTGCTGGCGGGGCCGATGCTGGCCCGCTTCGGCACCGTGACCCTGCCGCCGCCCGGCGGCGACGTCATCGGCCGCCGGCGGGTCGACACCCACTTCCTGGCGCTGGAGCAGCTGGGCGCCTCGGTCACCGTCGGCGACCGCTACGAGCTCGAGGCCAAGAAGGGGCTCGTGGGAGCCGACATCTTCCTGGACGAGCCCAGCGTCACCGGGACCGAGAACGCGCTCATGGCGGCCGTCGCCGCCAAGGGCCGGACCGTGCTCCGGAACGCCGCCTGCGAGCCGCACGTCCAGGACCTGGCCCGCGCCCTCGTGGCCATGGGCTCGCAGATCGACGGCATCGGCTCGAACATCTACACCATCGAGGGCGGCCGGCCGCTGGGCGGCGCGGCCTACACCATCGGCCCCGATCACATCGAGATCGGCAGCTTCATCGGGCTTGCCGCGGTGACCAACGGGGCCATCACGATCGACCCGGTCCGCGTCGACGACCTCCGGAGCGTCCTGCTCGGCTTC
>Ga0210120_1000261_pt1 | contig 12588 bp, 15 predicted proteins | sample Goodyear_PhragA__FD_184868 | JGI IMG/M metagenome (GOLD analysis project Ga0210120, IMG submission 184868) | Wetland microbial communities from San Francisco Bay, California, USA, that impact long-term carbon sequestration - Goodyear_PhragA_D2... | ecosystem: Environmental > Aquatic > Marine >... | reverse complement strand
TCTGGCCTGCCAAGGACGCGATTGATGCACTTGCGCTGTTAACAATTCCCTGGGTAATTGTCAGCTTGCCTGCGCCTCCTTTGCCGACGAAAACGGCTTCGCCGACGTCCAAGTCGCCAAAACCGGCCGAGGTGAGAAACACCAAGCCAGTTGTGGTGAGCAGAATCACTTTCCCCGTAAGTTTTCGTGCTGCTTGTGAAGCGGATTTCTTTTTCATAAATAATTAACGCTTGTCTTGAACTCGTATTTGGAAGCTCGCTTATAGCGAAAACGCCACAAATGTGTCAATAAACCGTTTTGATTTTTCTATGTTTATGCGTCGGGCCGCGCGCACACGGAAATGTAAAAAGGCGGTAATCCTTTTTGCCGGAGATTTTCGTTCCAATATCCTGCGGAGATTGTTTCCCGTGCCCATCTTCATGCCGAGCGACAACGAGGAATCTCCGCAGTTGCGGCTGATAGCAGAATTTTTTAGAGTAACGCGCGCCAAGCGGCGATGGTGTGTCCCTCGCTGCGCTTCGGGGTGACCCAGAACGAGTTATAACCGCACCAGATCGACCAGGAACTGGCACCAAAGATAAATCATGCCGCGCCAGGAATACTTTACGTCACCCGCCGCGGTTTGCTTCAGAACGCCTTTGTGAATGTTGTGCGCGATTTGGTCGCGCAAGTCTCTCTCGATGTCCGTCTGAATCTGCTCTTCATCGAGTGGCTCAATATCTGCCGGATCAACCCGGTTTCGCTGGAGAAACTCGCGATGACTTTGGTCAAGCTGCCAGAAGGATCGGTCCGCCCGCTGCCGATTAATGCGGAAAGCGGGAGAGAGTTTTAACCCGTAGGACAACGGGTAATTCCATGTGGTCCACACCGTGCCGTCCTTGGCGCGCGAAGAAATGCGCAGGTAATAAAATGAAAAATCACGCTGCTCGTTCAAACAGATCGCGGCCTGGGCGCGATCTTCTTCTCTGTAAAATAAGCGGAAGAACTGCCGGTAATCCTCCCAGTCCCAGCCGGCATCGTCCACGTACGCGAACCCTTCATCCTCGATCTCGCGCGTGATTTCACTGAGCGCAGGAAAAGTGTCCGACGGCGGCGGACTTTTCGGTCGAAGCTGTTTTTCCTTCGGAAGCCGCAGTGCACGAATCCGGGTGAGAATTTCCAGCCACGGCAGAAACAGCCAGCCAGCTGCGGCGACCGCACCCCACAGCCAGTTATCGGTAGCAAAGTAAAAACCGAGAAAAGTGGCGACGAGGATCCCGAGTGCCCCGGCCTTTTGCACATAGGAATTTTGAAAAGTACGCAGACCAATGCTCAGCACGGCTACGCCGAGAGTAAGTAGAAGACCGAAAAGCATCACAACGCAGCGTGCCTATGGATTAATCTGGTGCTCGTTTAGAAATTTTTGGAGCTGTTCCGTGTCGAAATTTGCCAGCACTTTATCGCCCGCTACAAACGTGGGCACGTAGGTCTGCGCAGAAAGCTGCTTCATCTCTTCGTAAGCCTGCCGGTCTCTGCCGACATCGATCTCCAGGAACTGGTAGCCTTTCTCGCTGAGATAATCCTTCGCGTCAATGCACCAGGAACACCACGCGCGGCTGTAGAGCTTCAATTGCATCGGCGGGCGCAAATAAACAAGCCACCGCCGCACAGTCAACTCGCACGTTCATGTGTCCCCAGGTGGCTTGTCGCTAGTATGATTTTGCCCAAACCACCCGGCGCGTACTCGGTTCGCCGGTAAAAATGCATTGCCCCGGCTCCGCGGAGTCATCCAGCGGGATAACTCGGATCGTGACTTTGAGATCATTCTTAATCTGTTCCTCGATTTGGCGTGAACCGTTCCAGTGCGCGATCCCAAACCCGCCGTGGATCTCCGGTTTAGCCGAATTCTTGGGTGTGAAAAAATCGTAGAAATCTTCCTTAGAATTAATCATCTGAGTATTCGCGTCCTGGAACTTTCTCGCGCGGGCATATAGGGAATCCTGAATCGAGGCCAGGATTTCCGGGGCTCGCGCCGTGAATTCGTCCATCGGCATCGACTCCTTCGATTTCACCGGCAAGTCCCGCCGGCTCACTACAAGGGAATTCCGTTCGAGATCACGCGGTCCAATCTCAACCCGCAGCGGCACACCTTTCTTAATCCATTCCCAGTTTTTAACGCCGCCGCCGAGATCGCGACGATCGACTTCCAGCTCGATGGGAACGTCGGCGTAGCGACTTTCGCGCAAGCGGGTGGCCAGCTTGTCACAAGTTTCCAATACTTTTGTGCGGCTTTCCTCTTTCGGCGTAACCGGCAAGATCACGATCTGGGTAGGTGCAATGCGCGGAGGCAGAATAGCGCCGTCATCATCCCCGTGCATCATCAGCACCGTTCCAACAAGCCGCGTGCTCACACCCCAGCTTGTGGTCCAGCCGAACTCCTGTTTACCCTCGCGGTTTTGAAATTGGATACCGCTCGCGCGAGAAAAATTTTGGCCGAGAAAATGAGATGTTCCCGCCTGGATGGCTTTGCGATCCTGCACCATCGCTTCAATCGTCAACGTCTGCATCGCACCGGGAAAACGTTCGCTCTCTGACTTTTCGCCGCTGAAAACCGGAACTGCCAGGTGCTCGCGGGCAAATCGTTCGTAAATATCAAGGATCAACCGGGCTTCCGCGCGCGCTTCTGCCTCGGTCTCGTGAACGGTATGACCCTCCTGCCAGAGAAATTCTGTCGTCCGTAAGAAGAGACGCGGCCGCATTTCCCAGCGGACCACGTTTGCCCACTGGTTGATCAGAATTGGCAGATCGCGATACGATTGCACCCATCTCGCGTAGCTGGCACCAATGATCGTTTCTGAGGTGGGCCTGATCACCAGCGGTTCCGTCAATGGGCTGCCGGGTTTGAGTTTCCCCTCGGCATCCGCTTCAAGTCGCGTGTGGGTGACTACCGCGCATTCCTTGGCGAACCCCTCCACGTGTTCCGCTTCCCTGGCGAAATAACTTAATGGAATAAAAAGCGGGAAATATGCGTTGCGATGGCCCGTCGCGTGGAACATCGCGTCGAGCTGACGCTGCATATTCTCCCAGATCCCGTATCCCCATGGACGAATCACCATGCAACCCCGCACATCCGAAGGCTCCGCTAATTCGGCAGCGCGAATTACCTGCTGATACCATTCCGGAAAATCTTCGTCCCGCCGCGGCGAGATCGCCGTCTTTGTAGCTGTTGGATTCATCAAAGGTGCCGTTTCTTAGAAAAGCCTTACAATTGTAGGGCGACTGAGTCAGCCGCCAACTGGGATTTTAGGGATTCGGGGCAAGATACTCGACCGGGATGGTTGACAGGCGCTCCCGTTACCGATAGTTTTCCTGCCCTTTTTCCAAGATGAAAACGTTTTCTGCCAAAGCCTCCGAAGTAGCGCGAAAGTGGTGGCTCATCGACGCCCAGGACCAGGTGCTTGGCCGGGTTGCGGTGAAGGCCGTCAACCTGCTTCGCGGCAAGGAGAAAACGATTTTCACGCCACACGTGGACACGGGCGATTTTGTCATTGTCATAAACGCCGAGGGAGTCCGGCTTACCGGGAAGAAAGAGGAACAGAAAAGTTACATGAGTTTTTCCGGCTACGTCGGGGGACATAAATCTGAAAGCGCCCGGGCGCGCCGTGCGCGTCATCCCGAACTGCTAATCGAACGCGCGGTGCGCGGAATGATTCCGCACAACCGCCTTGGTCGGCAGGTCTATCGGAAACTAAAAGTCTATCGCGGCGACGCGCATCCGCACGCCGCTCAACAGCCTGAGACTGTCAAACTTTAGAAGCCCAGATCCTATGCCAGAAACTGAAGAGTTCATCGCCACCGGCCGCCGCAAAACGTCGGTGGCAAGCATTCGCATGATGCCCGGGAGCGGCAAGATCGACATCAACGGCCGCAGCTTCGAAGATTATTTCCCGACTGTGCCTTTGCAAAACGTCGTGTTGCAGCCGCTTCAAACAGCAAAAGCGGTAAATACTTACGATCTATTTATACATGCCAGTGGCGGTGGTATTATGGGACAGGCAGGAGCGGCGCAACTGGCGATTGCACGCGCGCTTCTACAAGTGGATGTGAATCTGCGCGCCCCACTCAAAGCCGAGGGCCTATTGCGTCGCGATCCCCGAATGAAAGAACGGAAAAAATCGGGGCAACCGGGCGCGCGGAAACGATTCCAGTTCTCGAAGCGGTAGAAATTCAACCCAGATCCTTTGGCTGTAGCGTGCGCTGTCCTCAGCGCATTTTTAAACGCAATGCGACCGCGAGTCCGCTGAAGACAGCGGACACTACAGCGTGGCTGGACGTTGTGATAACTGTTAGCCACGATGGCTCCCTGCCGCGACAGCCGGTTGGATAGCTCTACCGTTTCTTTGGCGATGGTACGCCCTGCGGCTGATTTGGTGCGGGCGGGGCTTGCGGCGCGGGAGCGGCAGGGACCGCCAACATCGGCGGGACAGCGGGGGCCGCCGTCGGTGGCGGTGTCGATGCGGTAATTGGTTTTAGCAAACGCAGTTGCTGCATCGCTTCACCGGCCCAAAAGCTGGTTCGAAATTGAGTGAGTATGGTTTCGCAAATGCGCCGCGCGTCATCGTTGCGATTTTTCGCCTTCAGAATGTACACCTGCGACAGCATGGCCAGTGGCGCTGCGTAACTGTTGGGATAGGCCGCCGCGATCTGCTGGTACATCGCCAACGCTTCATCTGCCTTACCCATGGACTCCAGATTAGCCGCTATCGCCATCTTGGCCGTGCTCAAAAGCTCATGCTTCGGATATTTCGCGACGAAGGTTTCGAGCGTTTTGTTAGCTTCTTCGAATTTCTTTTCCTTCCGTTGCGCTTCGGCGAGCAGAATGTACGCATCCGCCGCGGCAGACGTATTCGAGTAGCGGTTAATTACTTGTTGGTACTCCTGTGCGCTGCTGGCGCCGTCCAACGCGGCCGATGCAGCTGCTGCGCGGCGGTCGGAATAAAATCGATAAGCGGTAAAGGCCAGGACCGCTAGCAGCACAATGCTCAATGCCGCAAGAATCGGCTTTTTGAAACGCTCCCAAAACACAACGGTTTCCAGTGCGACATCTCGAGATGGAGGCGGGGCTGTTGCCATAAACGTTGTGCGCTGGATGAATTTGAACCGAGTGAGTTCGTCTTATGCCACGCGAAGGTTTCTCGCGCAAGCCTGAGCAACACCCGCCGTTCACAGAAAGCGGCTATTTCGCCATGGGAATCTCATGCGCGTGAAAAATTGCCTGGCGCGATACAATGTTGCCTATGAATGCATTCTGGAGCCTGTTTCAAGCGTTACTCGGGTTGGGCGTGGAGCCGAAGGATTTGACGTTCCTCCAAGTCTCTCTTCGTGGGATCATCATCTTCCTTGCCACATTGATCACAGTCCGGATCGGACATAAGCGTTCCCTGGCGCAGCGGACGCCGTTCGATGCAGTTTTGTTGGTGATCCTGGCCTCCGTGCTTTCGCGTGCTGTCAACGGCTCGGCGCCTTTCTTCGCCACCATCGGCGGAGGCGTAGTTCTGGTTGTACTCCACCGCGTGTTTGCGCATCTGGCATACCGCTCGCACGCGTTCGGAATTTTGGTCAAAGGCAAACCCGATGTGATCGTGCGCGACGGCGAATGCAATTTCGACATGATGCGACGCAATCACGTCTCAGTTCACGATTTGGAGGAAGACATGCGTCTTAACGCTCATAGCGACGATCTTCCCGGGATTCGAGTCGCACGCGTGGAGCGCAGTGGCGATATCAGCTTTATCAAGAAATGATTTGACCACTTTGAGCGATAGACCTATGACACACACGGGATTTATGAAGCGAAACAAAAAGCGCTGGATCAAACCGACACTCAAGACCGTTCCGATCTTTTTTGAGTGCACCTGTTACGCAGGCGCGATCTGATCGAACGGGAATTCACTGCGAAAACTTCGGTTGATTCGCATTAATGTTCTCGGCAGCGCGGCCGGCGGCGGCTTGCCCCAATGGAATTGTGCTTGCGCCAACTGCGTTGCGGCACGCACCGGAAAAATTGCTCCTCAGACACAATCCAGTATCGCCGTTTGCGCCAATTCTGAAGATCGTCAGAATTGTTGGTTGGTTAACGCGTCGCCTGATCTGCTCCGGCAAATCGAAAACACCCCGCAATTGCAGCCGCAACGGCAACCGTTACGCAACACCCAAATTTCAGGGGTGCTTTTGACGAATGCCGATATTGATCATTCGCTGGGATTGTTGCTTCTGCGCGAACAGGAGAATCCGCTGGTCGTCTACGCGACGGATGAAATCCGAGCTGCGCTCGAGTGGCTCACCGGCGTTCTTACGCGGTTCTGCGGAATCGAATGGCGAAAGACCAGTAGTGATTTCCAATCGCTGAACGGCGCCGTCAGCTTTCGTGCAATCGAATTGCCGCACAGCGTTGCCTTTCAATTTCGCGACGAAGCATCGGCAGCCACCACTTTATTCGCGCCGAACGTTGGAGAACTAACCGGGCAATTGCGCGATGCGGCTCAAACTTCGGACGTCGTTTTCCTCGACGGCACATTCTGGAGTGACGACGAACTGGCGAAAGTCCGGCCCGGCGCGCGTACCGCCCGGGAGATGAATCATCTTCCAATCAGCGATGGAAGCCTTGATTTCTTGCGTCAATCAGAGGCACATCGGAAGATTTATACTCACATAAACAACACCAATCCGATTTTGATGCCCGGCGCCCGGGAACGCACTGAAGTGGAGCAGGCCGGAATCGAGATCGCCCACGATGGACTGGAAATCATTCTATGATTCCTCTTTTCCTGCTCGTGATCGTGCTCCTGCTCGAAGGCATTCGATTGCGATTACGATCAGGAGTAAGAGCACGAGTTAGTGTCATTCTATGAGCGCCGGACTTTGGGACCGCGAGACGTTCATCGAAAAACTGCGTGCAATCGGTGTACGCGCTTATCACGATAAACACCCGTTCCACGTCGCGATGAATGAAGGGCGGCTGTCGTCCGAAGCATTGCGCGGTTGGGTGTCGAATAGGTTTTATTATCAGCGTAACATTCCGATCAAAGACGCCGCCATTCTTTCGAACTGCCCGGTGCGCCAGGTTCGCAGGATCTGGATCCACCGGATACTGGATCACGACGGAATTTCTAAGGGAGTTGTAGCGTCCGCTGTCCTCAGCGGAATAACCGCCAAAGACAATGCGCTGGGGACAGCGCACACTACAGCGCCTGCGCCGGAGCACGAAGGCGGCATCGAAGCATGGCTGCGACTTGGTGAAGCGTGCGGTTTACCGCATACCGACCTGCTCGAAAATCGCAATCTTTTGCCTGGAGTTCGCTTCGGAGTCGATGCGTACGTTAATTTCGCGCGCACTCGGCCGTGGCCGATCGCCATCGCGTCCTCGCTCACCGAACTTTTTGCGCCCGATTTAATGTCCACGCGACTTGCGGCTTTCGAAAAATTTTATCCCTGGATCGACCCCCGCGGACTGGATTATTTTCGTCGCCGCGTGACTCAGGCGCGACGCGATTCTGATGAGGCGCTGGAAATTACGCTGAAATATTGTGACAATCCCGAGCTTCAACACGAAGCTGTACGCGCGCTCGAATTCAAGTGCGACGTGCTCTGGGCCATACTCGATGCGATCCATCATGCCTATGGCGGAAATTTCTAATTCGGCTTTGCCGCGCCTTGCCAAAGGGGTCCGATTGCAAGGTGACTCCGCTACTGGCAAAAGCGTTTTGCTCTATCCGGAAGGAATCATTGAATTGAACGAAACGGCGCAGGAAATTGTTTCTCACTGCGATGGGCGAACGTTCGGCGAAATTGTTCGCGAGTTGGCAGAAGAATACGATGCCGATCCTGCAGCGCTCGCTATTGATGTGCGCGAAACGCTTGCCGATCTGCATCGACGCAAGCTGATCGAATTCACATGACCACACCTCGCCCGTACGCGCTGCTTGCAGAGATCACCTATCGTTGTCCGCTGCATTGTCCCTACTGCTCAAACCCTGTAGCCGCTTCGCTGCGCGAAGCGCCGGGCCGCCTACAGGGCGGCGGCTACAGTAACGAAGAACTCACGACGGATGAATGGAAACGCGTCATTCGTGAAGCCGCTGCGCTCGGTGTCCTGCAAATTGGTTTTTCCGGAGGGGAACCACTTGCACGCCGTGATCTGGCCGAACTCGTGTGCACCGCGCGCGAGGCAAAACTTTTCACAAACCTCATCACCAGCGGCATTGGCTTCGACGATGACCGCGTCCGTTCATTGCGCAACGCGGGCCTCGATTCCATCCAGCTAAGTTTCCAGTCGGATGAAGCAAGTCTGGCCGATGAAATCGCAGGCGCACATGCGCATCAGATCAAGCTCGACGTCGCGGCGAAAATTCGCGCAGCCGGAATTCCGTTGAGTCTCAATTTCGTGATTCACAAACGCAATATCGATCGCTTGCCGCAGATAATTGGACTTTCTGAAATGCTCGGAGCCGAAAGAGTCGAGCTTGCCAATGCGCAATTTTACGGCTGGGCTTTCTTGAATCGTGCGACCTTGCTTCCAACACGTGAACAGGTAGATCGCGCCCGCGAAATCGCCATCGCGGCAAAGGCGCGCCTGGCTGGCAAGATCGACATCTTTTATGTGCTGCCGGATTACTACGAAGCTCGCCCCAAACCGTGTCTCAACGGCTGGGGTCAGCGGTATCTCACAGTCAATCCAATCGGCGAGGTGCTCCCCTGCCCCACTGCCCCGTCGGCCATTCCCGATTTGCGTTTCGAAAATGTTCGGGCGCGCGATCTCGATTGGATCTGGCGGGAATCCGAAAGCTTCAACCGCTTTCGTGGAACCGAGTGGATGCCGGAACCGTGCCGGAGTTGTCCGCAAAAAGAAATCGATTTTGGCGGCTGCCGTTGCCAAGCCGCACTCCTTACAGGAACCGCTGCGAACACGGATCCCGTCTGCGAATTGTCGCCGAATCGCGGGATCGTCGATGCGGTGTTGAATACGACAAATTTATCGAGAGCCAATCCCGGCGATTGGATCTATCGCGTTAATGAACACGCTACATCGCCGCATCGCTAACTTGAAAAAGTCGCGCCGCGGTTTCGCGCAGTCTGGGGAGCATACGCGTCTCGCGTGTCGGCGATGGCGTCCTCGCCATCGCGGACTTTTCTTTCGGTTCCGATCAAGCTAGCCCACCACTGTTAGGAAGTTCGTCTCGGCGTGAGGCCGAGACCAGTACGCGAGAACGCGTGCGCTCCCGGGAACTTGTACGCCTACGGACTTGGTCTTGGCGCCGGACTCGGTCGCGGCCTCGGTGTTACGCCGAACCTGGGAGTAGGCGTGGGTCTGGCCGTAGCAGTAGGAGTAGCTGTTGGTGTTAGAGTTGCTGTGGCCGTGGCTGTGGGCGAGGGCGATACCGTAACCGTCGACGTGGCAGTAGGCGTCACCGTTGGTGTAACACTCGGCGTAGCAGAGGGCGTAGGAGAGGCAATCGGAGTAGAAGTCGGCGTGGGACAGGGCACGTTCACGCAACCAGTAATATCGACTGTATCAACGCGCCAACCTTCATCGGACCCTGTCATGTCGCTCGCCATCCGCCAGCGCAGTCTGCTGTTAACGGGAAGAAAAAGAGGAAGGTTGACCACAGTCGTGATGAAGCCGTCAGAATTGCCACTCCAAGCCCGACGACCTGCAATCGGGCTGCCGCGATCAGCGCTGATGGTCCGGTTATAGCCCCCAATAACAAACGTCCCGCCGACGCCAAGAATATCTTGAAAGGTATTTCCGCCGTCAGTGCTCAGCTCCAAGACTGCACCGTCGAAGCCCAGGTTCGGATCCTCTCCTGACGCTTCAAGACTGAAGTTGTGTCGGAAAGTCAACGACAAGGGCGCTGGAGGAAGGAGGATTCCTAACGAGTCGAGTAGCTTGTCGCTTACCACGGCTGGATCATCGATAAATGCAGCATTGGGTGGTGTATCCGCAGGTGGTATTGGCACCCCGGAATCAGATGTGACCCACAACGGCGGCGGCCCCTGAGCATTCGTTGCTGTCCAGTCCATTGGCAACCCGGGGGGAGTGACGTTGTCGAAGTGTTCCATCAGCTGCACTGGTTCAGAACAGGGAGGCGAGCATGAAGGATTCGGCACTGGAGTGGGGACAGCGTTCGAAACGTTCACCCGGCCCCACCCGACAACATTGTTCGGAGGCCCCGGCGTACCGCACTGCTTGTAGGCGAGGAAAAAAGCTGCCTCATTCAAGGCCGTACGGCTGTCAGAAATGTTATGACGTAATTCGGGGCGGGCGGACCAGAGCAATGCCATTGCGCCAGCGATGTGCGGAGTCGCCATCGATGTACCGCTAAGGCTTACGTAAGCATTATCTGACGTGTTATAGCTGGACCGAGTGCTCGTCCCCGGCGCGCTGATATCCGGCTTTATTCGGTTACTCCCATCGACTGTCACAGGCCCGCGACTGCTAAAGGAGGCGACGTTGTCGGTGCCGGTGTTCAATGCGCCGACGGTGTAGGATGCAGCGTAGATAGCCGGAGGATACATTATCGTGGAACAGTTCGGCCCGTCATTGCCAGCACCTGCCACCATCATGATGCCGGCAGCGGCCTGCGCTTCTACTGCCGCTTGCAACGTGTCAGGCGAACATCCCTCCGACGGCGGACAAACCCACGAGTTACTCGTAATATCGGGAGCTTTGAGTGGGTCGCCCTGACCGCCGCCGACCGGATAAGGCGCAAGGAACCATTCCATGCATTCCATGTATCTGGCGGGCGTGCCGTCACCCTGGTCCATGTTGCGGCAACCGATCCACTTCGCGCCAGGCGCCATACCGATCTGGTTGCCCATGCCGTCATCGCCGATTGCAGTGCCAATCGTGTGCGTTCCGTGGCCATTATCGTCGCAAGGGAACGGCGAATCATTGCCGCAAGGATTTCCAGCGCTGTCGTGAATTGAGTCGTGCCAATTGTAATTGTGATCGGCTGTCACTCCGTCCCAACCGCGGTAATGTGGCTTGAGCGCATTATGCGTCCAGCGCTGACCTGTATCAGCTCCCGCGACCGTTATACCCTGACCTCTAAAGCCCAGTGCCCACACATCCGGAGCGTGCGTGTAAGCGATACCGGGCTCGACCGTCGCGGGCGTGTGCGGCTGTGATGAGATCTCGATATTTGCTTCAGGTTGAGGAAGAACGTTCTGGATGTGCGGATTGCCTTCTACGCGCGCGACGTCCGGGCGCGCTGCCAACGCTTCGGCGACCTGGCGGCTGCCTTTCACCAAAATCGCGTTCACGATGTAGAAGGCGCGATGCTCAATGCCGTGCTCCCGCAGCCAATGCAGGATTGGCGTTTGCGTGCTTTGGCTCTTATGGAGTAGCGCATCGTACACATAGCGACCCTTTTCAGCTTTTGTAGCCAGCAAAGCCGCTCCGCGCAGGTCAGCCTGATCCGCAAGCACGACGAAAAATTCGGCCTGTTGTCGATTCGCGGTATGCTCAATCACCCACGGCGCAATCTTCAGGTGGAACGCGTTCTCCCCCGGCACGCCGTAGTGCGGCGAAGGCGGCGCAACGCGTTGGGTGAAAGAACGCCGAAATCTTTCGGGCCTGATATTTGCGCCTTCGGCGACTCTTTTGCCATCGTCTTTCGCCACGGCGAATCTTTGATCAGGAGAAGCCGATCCACCTACAGCACGCGACGAGCCGATTGCTCCTACAGCAGCAACGCTCGCCGCGACAAAGAACACCGAGCAAAAAACAGATCGCAATCCTGTCGGGGCGAATGTGCAGTTTCGGTTCATGATTATGGAGCTACGCCGGTCATTATTGCCTCATTCGCAATCACAGGCACACAAGTGCGTTTTACCAGGCCGGGCGCAAGGTCGTCAATACTTTTGCGCCCCACGTTCTGCGTGTCACGTTCAGGGGAGCGTACGCGTGTCGCGTGCTGGTTTCGGCGTCGCGCCGAAACGAGCTTTCGATATGCTTCACTACACTGCGCGCTTTTGAATATTAAAAAAGTTCGCGACTCGCGAAAACTTTCGGAGTCGCCGAGACGCGTGCGCTACCCTATCCGGGTGTAGGCCTTGGCGCCGGGCTAGGGCGCGGCCTGGGTGTTATGCGTGGTCTGGGAGTGGGCGTTGGTCTGACTGTAGCGGTTGGTGTAGGTGTAGATGGCTTGTAGCTGAAGGTGCAGTTGAAACCCTCGAAGGAGTGCCCGGTGAAGAGGCACGTGAAAGCGCCTGCGGGGATTTCCATGAGGTTCACGCCCTGTCCCACAGGCGAGGCATTGAAATGGAACGTTATTCCACCACCGCTGATGATGTCGCTGTCCGCCGGGATCCCATTAACGGTGAAGTCGCTCGGCTGAACAGTGGTCGGATCCACTGGAGCGCTCATGTAGACAATAAAATCAGTCAATTGCGCAAAGACAGTGCTGTCACAGGCCGGCTGGGAACCGATCACTGAACAAGGCGGCTCACTGGGCGTTGGCGTCACGCTTGGAGTTACAGTGGCAGTTGGAGTTACAGTGGCTGTAGCAGTTGCAGTCGCAGTTGCCGTGGGTGTAGATGTTGCCGTTG
>Ga0210120_1000260_pt1 | contig 12589 bp, 11 predicted proteins | sample Goodyear_PhragA__FD_184868 | JGI IMG/M metagenome (GOLD analysis project Ga0210120, IMG submission 184868) | Wetland microbial communities from San Francisco Bay, California, USA, that impact long-term carbon sequestration - Goodyear_PhragA_D2... | ecosystem: Environmental > Aquatic > Marine >... | reverse complement strand
GGTACCTCGATGCCGTTGGCCGTGGCGAAGACGCCGTTCTTCCAGTGCACGCTGACCGCGGCCACGATCATGACCGACAGCAGCAGCGCCGGCCCCACCGGGCCCAGGAGACCCAGCGCGATCAGGATCCCGCTCGCGGCCTCGCTGACGGCCGCGGTGATGACGAACAGGCGGCCGGGACGGAAGCCCAGCTGCTCGAAATACCCGGCGGTGCCGGCGATGCCGTAGCCGCCGAACCAGCCAAACAGCTTCTGGGTGCCGTGCCCTACCATGAGCGCGCCCAGGATCAGTCGGGCGAACAGGAGGCCCGTGCCCAGGGTAACGGGGTCAAAGACATAGGACGTGGTGGACATAAAAGGCCTCGTGGGAAAAGGACTCGCTTGGTCAGACTGCCAGTGATAACACTACATGTTATAACATATTCATGTCTAAAAAGGTTCACAGCACGCTCCGAACGTCCGCTAGCCCATCGATGATCTGCTGGAGCGTTTCGGCGTCGAAGCGCCCGAAGCGCTCCCGCTCGAATGCTTCGAGTGGGACGGTTGCTTCCTCCAGGACACGGAGTCCCTTTGGGGTAATCCGGGCGGTCACGTGCCGGCGATCGGCCGGATCCCGCTCGCGGCGGAGGAGCTGCATGCCTTCCATGCGGTCCAGCAGCCGCGATACGTCGGGCACCTTGGAGACCAGGCGCTCCGAGATCTCCCGCCCGCACCATCCATGGGGCCCGGCGCCGCGGAGGATCCGCAGCACGTTGTACTGCAGGTCGGTGATGCCGTAGGGGCGGAGGACTTCGTTGAGCTGATGCTCGAGCACCGCTGCCGTCCGGAGCACGCTCAGGAGCGCTTCGCTACTCCGGCGGGGAAACGGCTTGGTCTGCTTGAGCTCGGCCTGCAGTCGGGACGGCATGACGGGAATAGTGCATGTCATAACATATATTGTCAAGGGCCCTGTTGTCAGGCGGCTTCTCGTGCCACCCGAGACCCGCGATCCCCGGGCCCTCGTACCATCTCCATCGGCCCGTGAGGCACCGCGCCTCTTCCGCAAGCCAGCCCGCGCCCTCCTCGCTGGCGAATCCCTCGACCGCCGTCACGACCGGCGGTCGAGGGCTGTCATGGCCGGGCCGCGGTCGCGCCCGCGGACGAGGTCTTCGCGCCGAGGGTCTTGTCGCGGTCGAACTTGGTGCTCACGGCGCGGAGGGTGGGATAGAACTGCACGAAGACGTTGTCGTCGGCGGCGTTCTTGACATGGCACGACTGGCACCCCTGCCGTGGCATCGCCACGGCGCGGGAGCCCTTGGCGCCCTTGCCGAAATTGAAATACGCCCAGCTACCCGGAAACCGCTCGCTGTCCTTGAGCGAAACCTCGACCGCGATGAAGTCGCCCTCGAAGAATCCCTGTTTGCCCGGATGCACCTTCTGCCCCGGCTCGTACAGCGTCATCGCCATCATGGTCTTCTCACGGAACTTGCCTGTACGCACGAAGTGCTCGTAGGCCGAGGGCTCGATGTAGACGTTGTGGAACATTCCTGGAGTCGCTCCGGCGGCGGCGTCGGCCCCGCTGGGCTGCGAGTAGCCGAGTCCCATCGAGGCGCCGGCCAGGACCCACCGCTCGAAGCCGTCGGGGCGAATCAGAGAATCGCCGGCGTAGCCCGGAACCGTGTCGCCCGTTGCCCGCGCCGTCGGCCGCGTGTCGGCGCTGCGCTGCGCCAGCGTGGCTGCCACGGCCACTGCCGCCGCGACCACCGCGATTGCCACCGTCTTCACTGCGCTCATGCCGCCTCCGCGCATCCGCCGATCGGGCAGATGCAGAAATTTTTGCACCCTGGGCCAAAAACGAATGGCGCGCGGCGGGTGCGGCCGGCGCCCCAGCGAGTGTGGTCGTACGGCTAGCGGTTCTGCTCCAGCGCGTCGAGCGCCCAGACGGCGGTCAAGCGCACCTCGTGGTCGGGATCGCGGGTCGCCGCGATGAGCGGCTCCACGGCGCGCTCGTCACCGAGGACGCCGAGTACCTGGGCCGCGCTCTCGCGCAGCTGAGGTACGGTGTCGGCGAGGGCCCGCACGAGGCCGTCGACGGCGGCCGGATCCCCGGAGGCGCCGAGCGCATGGATGAGGGCGTCGCGGGCTTCGACATTGCCCTCGGCGGCGAGCGCGGCGAGGAGCCGGGGCACCGATGCGCGGCTGCCGATCGTCTGCAGCGTCCATGCGGCCGTGGCGCGTACCTCAGGGGCCGAGTCCATCAGCGCGGTCTCGAGTGTTTCCAGGCGGACGCGGCTCTCGAAGCGGCCCAGAGCGGTCAGGGCCATGACCCGGGTGTGGGCGTCCGGATCGCTCCGTACGAGCCGCGCGAGCGCTTCCGCGGCGGGCTCGCCGCGGATCTCGCGCAGGGCCACGGTCATCACGGCGCGCACGCCGTGCTCGGGATCGGAGGCGAGCGGCGCCAGCGCCGGCACGGCACGGGGATCGCGGAGGTCGCCGAGGGCGAGGACCGCCATCTCGCGTACGTAAGCGTCGTCGTCGCGAAGCGCGGCCACAAGCGGCGCGAGGGCGGCGCGGTCGCCGAGCTTGCCGAGGCCCCATGCGGCCACGCCGCGGGTGGCGGGATCGAGGTCATGCAGCCGGCCGATCAGCGCCCTGCGGGCGCCGGTCGACCCGCGCGAGGCGAGCGACCACACGGCCTCGCGCCGGACCACCGGGTCCATGGAGCCGAGCTGGGCAATGAGGTCGGCTTCGCGCGGACCCACGCTCCAGGGGCGGAGGGCGGCAGTGGGCACCCCCACCAGCATGGCGGCACCGGCCACGGTCAGGAGCGTGCGGCGGCCCGCCGGGCGATGATCGAGGCCGACGTCCAGGATGGAACGCATGCGCTCGGGCAATGTCGCGGCGGTCGCCATGGCCAGCGCGCCGCGCTCCGGGACGCCGGGCGACACGAACGCCCGGGCGATGTCGAGCAGCTGCTGAGCGTAGTCGATCGGGCCGGTCCCGAGCGCGACCACGCGATCGTCGCAGGCCTGCTCCTGTTCCAGCCGCGCGCGATGCGCCGCGCGCCACGCGAGGGGGTTCGGCCAGTGGAGCGCGCAGGCGAGCTCGATCAGCAGGTGCCCCGCGTAGTCGCCGCGCCGGATGTGCGCCAGCTCGTGCCTGAGCACCACCCGCTGTCGTTCAGCGTCCCACTGCCTGGCGGCTGTGGGCAGCAGCACTACGGGCCGGCGGAAGCCCCAGGTCACGGGCACGGCGAGCTCGCGGCTGATCGCGATTCGCACCGGCTGCCCGACGTGCAGGTCGGCCGCCACCTCGCGCAGCAGCTCGGCCAGCGGGCCGCGCCGGAGCGTCGCCGCCCGATTCGCCACCCGGGCGATCCGGCGAACGTCCCGCGCGAGACGGGCGAGCACGATGAGCGCGCCAGCGAGCCATAGGCCGAGCAGCCAGGGCGCCGCGCGGCGAGCCGCCGGTCCTGCCAGCTCGCCGAGACGGGACCAATCGTGGCTGTTTGCCGCCACCGACCTAGTTGGCCGATCCATCGAGGGTTCGGCGGCTGGACCGGTCATACCGTTGGCGATGGAGCGCATCCGCTCGGCCCCGGACCGCGCAGCGGGCGAGTGCGCGGCCTCGGCGGACCCACGGGCCATGGCCGTTGTTTCGGCCGCGGGCCGCTGTCCAGCCACCATTGGTCCCTCCGGGCCCGGCGGGCCGCTGAACGTGGGAGGCTCGAGCACAGGGAGCACGAGGGTCAGAGCCGGCAGGAGCGTCAGCCCGGCAAAGGCCGCCGTCCACACCGCGTACCGGCCGGCCGCGGACCGCCGCCGCAAGAGACACACTCCGAGGAAGGCGACGGCCAGAATGAGCCCGCCGCGCACGAGGGTGCCGCCGAGCAAGTCGAGCAGATCGAGGGGACTCATGGGCGCTGCTCCCGCTTGGCCGCCTCGACCCAGGCTGCGAGCTCGCTCAGCTCTTCCTTCGACAACCGGGTCGAGGGCGAATCGAGGAGGGTGAGCACGGCCTTCGAGGACGACCCCCGGAAGAACGTGCGGACCAGGTGCCGGAGGGCCGACTCCCGCATCGTCTCGGCGGGCACCGTGGGCGTGTAGACATAGCGGTTGGCCTCGCGCCGGTGGCGGACGACGCCTTTGCGCTCGAGGATGCCGAGCGTCACCCGGACCGAGTTGTAGGCCGGCCGATCGGACAGGTGATCGACGATCTCGGCCGCCCCGGCTTCGCCCAGGCGGTAGAGGACGTCCATGATCTGCCGTTCCCGGCGGCTGAGCTGGTTCTGCGGGGGCTGGGTCATGGGCCTTCATGCAAAGTTTTTTACACTACGGGGTGTCCAACACGGAGGTTTCGGATGCACGGCGAAGGTTCGGGGATCAGGCTCGGAGGTCGGCCAGCGCGGCGGTGGCGGCGAAGTAGCCGCCCATGCCGTGTACGCCCCCACCGGGCGGGGTCGATGCGGAGCAGATGTACACTCCCCGCACCGGAGTGCGGTAGGGCATGGGCCGCGCGACGGGCCGGGCGAAGATCTGGCGCAGGTCCATCCGGCCGCCATTGATCTCACCGCCGACGAGGTTGGCGTTCCGGCGCTCGAAGTCGGCGGGCGCGAGGACGCTCCGGGCGAGGATCCGCTCGCGGAAGCCGGGCGCGAAGCGCTCGACCTGCCGCTCGATCCGGTCGGTGACGTCCAGGGTCGAGCCGTTGGGGACGTGACAGTAGGCCCAGGCCGTATGCTTGCCCTCGGGGGCGCGGCTCGGATCGAAGAGCGTCGGCTGGGCGAAGAGGACGAAGGGGCGGTCGTTGACCTGGCCCCGCTCGTGTGCCGCCTCGGACGCGGCGATCTCCTCGAGCGTGCCGCCCAGGTGCACCGTCGCCGCGCGGAGGCACTCGGGCGCGGTCCAGGGCACGGGGCCGTCAAGCGCCCAGTCGAGCTTGAACGCCGCCGCGCCGTACCGGTAGCGCTCGAGGGCCTGGCGGTACCGCACGGGCAGCCGATCTCCACCGATCCGGGCCACCTGGTGCGGTCCCAGGTCGAGGATGACGATCCGGGCCGTGAGCAGCTCGTCCAGGCGCTCGACCGGGGCATCGACTTGCACGTCGCCGCCGAGCGAGCGGAAATGGGCGACGAGCGCGTCGGCCATTCGCTGCGAGCCGCCCCGCGCGACCGGCCAGCCCACCGCGTGCCCAGCCACCGACAGCATGATCCCGAAGGCGGCGGTGCCCCAGGCCTCGAGCGCGAGGAAGGAATGCGCGGCGTTGCCGGCGAAGAGCGCCTGCGCGGCGTCGCCGCGGAGTCCGCGGGCGACGCTCGCGGCCGGGCGCGCGGCCTGCAGGCCGAACCGTGCCATGAGCATGGGATGGGCGGGAAGCCGGATCGGCGGCGCCAGCACGTCGGCGGCAAGGTCGGTCCAGGCCGTGACGAACGGCGCATGGAGACGTCGCCAGTCCGGGCCGCCGGCGCCCAGCCTGGCTGCCGTGGCGTCGATCGATCGCTCGAGCACGACCGCGGTTCCAGCGTCGAGCGGATGCGCCAGCGGGGCCGGTGGCTGCACCCACTCGAGGCCGTGCGGGGCCAGCGGCAAGCCGCGGAAGAAGGGCGAGGAGATCGCCAGGGGATGGACGGCGGAGCAGACGTCGTGCGTGAAGCCTGGAAGCGTGAGCTCCGCGGACCGGAGGCCCCCGCCCAAGGTTGGGGCGGCCTCGCGCAGCAGCGTCTTGACGCCCGCCTGGGCGAGAACGATCGCGGCAGCGAGCCCGTTGGGTCCGGATCCTACGACGACTGCGTCCGGCGGCATGCGTAAAGCATAATGCCAGCCCGATGGTTGTCGCTGCGCGCCGCCGGCGGGGGGATGTGCCTCGTCAGCTCGAGGACTGGGAGGATCGAGGCGCCTGGCCGTCGTGCTCGGCATGAACCCGGAGCGTCGTGACGACCTTGTTCAACAGTTCCGAGCGCGTGAACGGCTTGGCGAGGAAGGAGACGTTGGGATGGTCGAGGCCCTCGCGCACAAGGATTTCGGCCGGATAGGCCGACATGAAGAGGATGCGGACTGCCGGCCATTCCTCGCGGATGAGGTGAGCGAGCGCGACGCCGCCCACGTCGGGCATCACCACGTCCACCAGCACCAGGTCGATCGGCTGCCGGGACGTGGCCAGCACCTCCAGCGCCTCGGTGGCGGACCCGGCCTCGAAGACCCGATAGCCCGCCTCCGACAGCAGGCGAAAGGCGGCCTTGCGCACGACCCCCACGTCGTCGACGACGAGGATCGTGCGGGTGCCGGCCAGCGGCAGGTCAGGCGTCGAGTCGAGGCTCACGATCGAATGCGTGCTGAGGGGAAGGACCTGCCGAGCAGGCCAGCGCTGCCGTCGGAACGGATGGTACGGCCGGGTGCACGGGTGCGTCTGTGCGGCCGGTCACCTTTTGCCGCCGGATGTGGAAAACCGTGAAACCACCCGGACCGCAAACACGTCACACATTCCACCGGTCCTATCGGTCGGACCGGCGGCACCCAGGTCATCCAGAACATCACCCAGGACACGCCATGAAGGCTCGCGCCCTCCGCGTGCTGTTTCTCGCCGCGCTCGCGCCGATCTCCGCCACCCGCGCCACGACGACCGTCCCGGCGCCGGCCACGCTGGCCTACAGCATCGACCTCAATCGGCGCGCCGACGACCTGTTCCACGTGACGCTGCGGGTGACCGGGCTCCGCGCCGAGAACGCCATTTACCAGTTCGCGGCCACGGCGCCGGGCACCTACCAGGTCATGAACATCGGCCGCTATGTGAAACGATTCGAGGCATTCGATGCGAAGGGCATTCGGGTCCCGGCGGAGCAGGTGTCCGTCAACCAGTGGCGGCTGAGCGCGCCGGCGCGGGTCCGCACCATCCGCTACACGGTGACCGAGACCTGGGACAGCCCGCTGGACCATCCCATCTACAGGATGTGCGGCACCTCGATCGAAGCCGATCACGTGCTCATCAATCCGCACGCGGTCATCGGCTATCCCGATGGGCTGCAGGCGGCACCGGTGCGGCTGCGACTGGCGTATCCGGCCGCGTGGACGGTGGGCACGGCGCTGCACCGGGGCCCGGACGGCGTCTTCGTGGCCGGCAGCTACGATCAGCTGGTCGATTCCCCCATCCTGCTGGGCCGGCTCACGAAGGCCCGGCTGGTCGTGACCGGCGTGCCGATCGACGTCTTCACCTACTCGGCCACCGACAGGATCAAGGCCCGCCAGCTGCTGGGCGCGATGAGCGGCATGCTGAACGCTGCCGGCCGGTTCCTGGGCAAGCTGCCCGTGGATCACTACACCTTCCTCTACCATTTCGCCGAGGCAGGTGCGGGCGCGTGGGAGCACTCGTTCAGCTCGGAGTACGTGCTGCCGGAAAGCGCCTTCACGGACGAGGTGGGCCGACAGATCACCAACATCGCCGCCCACGAGTTCTTTCACATCGTGACCCCGCTCAACATCCACAGCGAGATCATCGAGCACTTCAACTTCGTGACGCCGGTACCGTCGCGGCATCTCTGGCTCTACGAGGGCACGACCGAGTGGGCCGCGCACGCGATGCAGCTTCGCGCCGGCCTCAAGACGCCGGAGGACTATCTCCAGACCCAGCTCCGGAAGATGCAGATCGACCGGCAGTCCTTCGACAGCACGTACAGCCTGCGGGAGCTTGCGCTCACCTCGTACAGCGACTCGGGCCAGGCGCAGTACGGCAACATCTACATGCGGGGGGCGCTGACGGCGGGACTGCTGGACATCCGGCTGCTCGAGCTGTCGCACGGGGAGCAGGGGCTGCAGGACCTGATCATCGAGCTCGCGCATCGCTTCGGCAAGCGGCGCGCGTTTCCAGACTCGACGCTGATCGACACGCTGGTGACGCTGACCCATCCCGAGATCCGGGATTTCTTCGACCGCTACGTGTGGGACTCGCAGCACCTGCCGATCAAGGAGTATTACGCCAAGCTCGGCATCACGCTGATCGAGGACGAGCAGGGGCAGCCGGTGCGCTTCGAGATCGACGCCAACCCCACCGACGAGCAGCGGCTGCTGCGCGAGGCATGGCTGGGGCGGAAGCCGCGCCGCGCGACCTGACCGACCAGGCGGCTCAGGAGTAGTAGCGGCGGAGGTGAGCCGCGACGCCGTCGAGGTCCGGGAAGAGCCGGCGCTCGTCCACGCTCACCAGATCGAGCTGATCGCGGATGCGCCCCGCCTCCTCGGCCGGAATGACCAGCTTGGTGAGCGTGTCGCCCAGGCCGTGATGCTCCAGAAACCGGTCGAACGGCTGGCGCTTGTCGGAGCACAGCGTGAACGCCGCCGACTGGGCCACGATGCGCGCGTCGAGCGACGGCGGCTCGAGCATGCAGGCGAAGGGTCGGACGTCCTCCCGCGTCGCGAAGAGCGCGGACGGCGTGAACGGCCGCACGCCTCCGAGTATCCCCTCCAGATCCTGAATCAGCAGCGCCAGCTCCGGCAGCTGGAACCGGCGATGCACCGCCTTCCAGTCGAGCCGCCAGACGGCCCGATCCGAGGTCACTGCGGGATCCACCGTGGCGAAGTGCGCGGCCACCAGGGGCGAATAGGTCCAGTCGAGCAGCCGCGTGGGGAGCCCGTGATGTTGCGCCGCGACCAGCACCTCCCAGTCGTTGATCGGCGGGCTCACGAAGTACGGCCGGGAATAGCGGATGAAGCTCCGGAGGATGTACTCCTCGAGGTCGGCCTTGGTGTGCGGCCGCCCCGCGCCGCCGAGCTGGTCGAGGCTGGTGAGGAGCGGCCACGAAGCCGCGGCCGCGCCGCGGTAGACACCTGTCCCTCGCCGCCGGCCCGAGGTGGGATCGGGCTCCGGCGTGGTCTGGGCGATCAGATCGCTCAGTGAGTGGATGACGACTTCGCGAATCGGCACGCAGGGATATGAAGTCCACCGCGGGGGATCGCGCAAGGCCGAGCGCTCGGGCGATCTTTCCCCCATGCCGGTCATCGATCTCGCGACGCTCGCGGCCCGCCTTCCGGCGCGCCCGCTGACCCGGTTCGCGCCCAGCCCCACCGGATATCTGCATCTCGGTCACGTGGCCAACGCCGTCTGGGTATGGGGGATCACCCGGGCGCTCGGCGGGCGAGTGCTGCTGCGGCTGGAGGACCACGATCGTGGGCGGTGCCGGCCGGACTACGAGTCGGCGCTGCTGGACGATCTCGAGTGGCTGGGCCTGATCCCCGACGTCGGTACGGTGGCGGAGCTTCGCCGGGGGCCGTCGTCGTTTCGCCAGAGCGACGCAGGTGAGATCTACGAAGCCGCGCTGGCCGGCCTGGCCTCGCGCGCCGGCGTGTTCGCCTGCGACTGTTCCCGAAAGGATCTGATCCGCGCGAGTGGCGATGTCTTCAACGAGGAGACGCCATACACGGGCCGCTGCCGGAGCCGGGGGCTCGCGCCCGCCCTGGGTCGAGGGATGCGGCTCCGGGTGGACCCCGGCCTCGAGCGATTCGACGACGCCAGGCTCGGACCGCGCGAGCAGACGCCCGCCGTGCAGTGCGGCGACCTGCTGCTGCGGGACCGCTTCGGGCAGTGGGCCTACCAGTTCGCGGTCGTGGTCGACGATCTTCGACATGGTGTCGACCTCGTGGTGCGGGGCGAGGATCTGCTGGAGTCGACGGGACGCCAGCTCCTGCTCGGTCGCCTGCTCGGTCGGGCCTCGCCGCCGGTCTTTCTCCATCATCCACTGATTCGGAAGCCCGGCGGCGAGAAGCTGAGCAAGTCGAGTGGGGACACCGGCGTCCGGGAGCTCCGGGCGGCCGGTGTGACCGCCGCGGAGGTGCTCGGCCGGGCGGCGTTCTTGACCGGAGTTCAGCCCTCGGACGTACCGCTTGCGCCGGATGAACTGGCCAAGCTGTTCGGGGTGGGTTAGCATCACGACAGCTCACCACGGAGGCACAGAAGGTGGCGACGGCATCCGACGACGTGGACGAGGATGGCGTGAACCACCGAATGGCGCGGGCGAGAGGATGATAGGGCGACAGGATGTCAGTCCGATGAATCGGAGGCGTGGGGCCGTCATGCTCAGAACGTTGCTCTGTGTCCTCTGTGCCTCGGTGGTGCAGTCCATCTCCACCGGGCGCGCCGAGGCGCAAGCATACCCACGGGTCATCATCCAGACCGACTTCGGCAACATCGAGATCGAGATCGACACGCTGCACGCCCCGATCACCGCCGCCAACTTCCTGCGCTACGTCGATCTCGGCTTCTATCGCTTCAGCCGGTTCCACCGGACGGTCCGGGCGGACAACCAGCCCGGGAGCGCCGTGAAGATCGCGGTGGTGCAGGCCGGGCTCGACTCGCTCCGGGTCAGGGACTTTCCGCCCATCAAGCTCGAGCGCACGAGCGTCACCAAGCTGCGGCACAAGGACGGCGCCATTTCGATGGCCCGGGACGGCCCGAACACTGCCACATCCGACTTCTTCATTTGCGTGGGCGACCAGCCGGCGCTCGACTACGGCGGGAAGCGGAACCCGGACGGGCAGGGGTTCGCCGCGTTCGGGCGGGTGATGCTGGGGATGGACGTGGTGCGGAAGATCAACGCCGCGCCGGCCAAGGGTCAGACCCTCGAGCCGGCGGTGCGCATCCAGAACATCGTGCGAAAGCGGGTCTGACGTCGGACGGTCGGGACGGTCGGACGGTCGGTTACGGGCGGTTACGGGCCAGTCGTGCCATTGAAAATGCCGTCCCGAATCTTGGTCGCCTTGGCCGAGGCGGCGGAGTCGATCTCCAGGCGGCTTTCGACCCGCGGGACCAGCCGGATCTTGCCGTTGAGCGTGAGTCGCTGCCCTGCGCGCTCGACCTGAATCGCCAGCGGCTGCCCGTCTTCCTTCCCGAATCTCGCCCGGAACTTGGGGCCGAAGTCGGTGTCCGTGATCGAGATGTCGCCCAGCGTCAGCAGGATGTCGCCGCTCCGCACACCTGCCTCCTCGCCCGCGCTCCCCGGCATCACCTGGCGGACAATCACCCTGCCCGCGGAGTCCAGCGTCGAGGCCAGCCCGATGCGGGGCTCGAGGATCGTGTCGGCGGCGACTCGCAGGCCCGCGAGCGGAAGGATCTGCCTCCAGGGATAGGGCTCGCGGCCGTCGACGTACCTGGCGGCGAAGTCGCCAAAGCTCTTCCCGCCGGCCGCGGCCGTAACCGCGCGCCACCATTCCGCGGCCGTGAAGCCGCGTCCCGCCTTCCAGGTCGAGCGATAGAGCGTGCGCATCACATCGTCGAGCGACCGCCGGTTGTCGCTCGCGTCGCGAATCAGGACGTCGAGCATGAAGCCGGCGAGTGAGCCCTTGGGATAGTAGAGATACTGGCTGCCGTCCGTCGGATGAATCCAGGTGGAGAGCGACGCGTCTTCGAGCGCCGTGGGCGGCGCGTCAGCGACCTTGGCGATCTTGTCCGCCGTCTGGCCCAGGAACTGGTCTGCGTTGATCACGCCGCCGCGGATCAGCGCCAGGTCCGCGTAGTAGTCCGTGATCCCTTCGCTCACCCACAGCCAGACGGTCGGCTCCGTGCGATCGTACCGGTACGGCACCATGTCCGCCGGGCGCAGGCGCTTCACGTTCCACGCGTGGAAGATCTCGTGGGCCGTGACCGAGGCGAGGACCGGGCTGCCGATCGCCTGCGGGTTGTAGATGCCTAGGTGCGAGTTGGTGTGCTCGAGGGCGCTGAGCCCGCCGAAGCTCGAGTCGAACAGCATCATGACCGTATAGTTCTTCCACGGCGTCTCCTGGAACACCGCCGACTCCACCGGGATCACCTTGCCGATGTCCTCCCACATCTTCGCCCTCGCCTGGCCCGCGAGGGCGCCGGCGGGAAAGGTTGCGAGCCGCGTCCACACGCCCGCAACCTGCATGCTGTCGTAGTCCATCCGTCCGACCAGGAAGGGCTTGTCCACGAGATCGTGGTAGTTCCCTTCCCGGTACGTTCCGGCCTGCTGCGGCACGCTCTGCATGCCGGTCGCGACCAGCCACGAGGGCTCGGTCCGGATCGCGACGGTCGCGGGGAAGTCGAGGCCCCGGCCTTCGGGGTAGGGCAGGACGTTGGTCCCGTTGAAGAACGCGAAGTTCGGCCGGGCCCAGGCCATCGCGTTGTCGAGCGTATCGGCCAGGTAGTCGAACCGGACGGTGATCGACTTGGCGCCGGCCGGCTGGATGCGCCAGGTGTCGTAGTCGAGCTTGTCCCACGCCAGCGAGCGGTCCCCGGCCGTGGGCGTGAAGTTGCCCACCCAGCGCGCGAACCACGTCAGCTCGTAGGCGCCCGGGGTCCAGGCCGGGAGCGAGAGCAGCACCGGCCCCGGCCCCGCGACGTCGAAGCTCACGGCCACCTTGAGCGTGCGCGTTTCGGCCGTGGTGGAGTCGAACGTGATCTCGTACCGCAGGTTGGTGAGCGGAGCGGACTGCACCGCCGCCGGTGCCGCCTTCTGCGCCTCGGCAGCGCGCGCCGGCGGGCCCGCGAGGGCGAGCGCGGCCAGTGCGAGGCGGACGAGCGCGAGCCGGGGTGCTTCGGTTCGGGTCATGGGACGCGTTCTGGCTGGGGTGTTCACCCCAGAGGCACAGAGGACACGGAGGACACAACAGGTT
>Ga0210120_1000259_pt1 | contig 12607 bp, 7 predicted proteins | sample Goodyear_PhragA__FD_184868 | JGI IMG/M metagenome (GOLD analysis project Ga0210120, IMG submission 184868) | Wetland microbial communities from San Francisco Bay, California, USA, that impact long-term carbon sequestration - Goodyear_PhragA_D2... | ecosystem: Environmental > Aquatic > Marine >... | reverse complement strand
TTGTGACCCGCGACCTGGGTAAGGATCCGGTGTTTGCTCAACATTTGGCTAACGACCATTTGAGCAAAGAGCGCTTTGTCTATCTTGTGCAAAAGTTTCCAGCCCATCTTGAGTTTCAGTTCCTGAGGCTCCTGAAATTCGATCCCGATCATGAGTCCTTTTCCGCGCACTTCCTTGAGGAAAGAATGTTTTGTGCGAAGCGCATCGATTTTTTCCATCAGGAGCGCCCCCATTTTCGCAGCGTTCTCGACTAGATTTTCAGTGTCGATAATCTCCAGCGCAGCCAGTCCGCAGGCCATCGCCAGATTGTTGCGTCCGAAGGTGCTGGAATGCACTACGCATCGATCCATGCGTGAAAAAGTTTTCTGATAAATGTCGCGACGGGTAATGATGGCTCCGCAGGGGACGTAACCGCCGCTCAAACTTTTCGCAATCGTAATGATGTCCGGCTTCAAATTCCAGTGCTGGAAACCAAACATCTTGCCTGTGCGTCCGAGGCCGGTCTGCACTTCGTCGGAAATCAACAGCGTTCCATACTTACCACAAAGCTCCTCTGCGCGGCGGAAGAAATCCGTTTTAGGGGTTTGACAGCCTTTTCCCTGAACGGTCTCGATGACAAATGCCGCCACTTCGCGTGATCTCAATTGCCGTTCCAGTTCATCGATGTCATCCAGCGACACGCGTGCATCGAATCCTTCCATCAACGGTCCGAAACCTTCGGTAAAACTTTCACAACCCATCAGCGATAACGAACCGAGACTCAGTCCGTGAAACGCGCTTGTGAGCGACACCGCACGTTTTCGCCCGGTCGCTGCGCGGGCGAACTTCAAAGCTCCTTCCATTCCTTCTGTTCCGGAGTTGCAGAAAAAGACGGCATCCAAATGCGGCGGCGTGCGTTTAATCAGCGCTTCAGCCAGCAAACCGCTCAAAATCGAGCAATCCAACTGAACCATATTTGGCAGGTCGAGATCGAGCACATCCCGGATCGCCTGTTTTACGACCGGGTGATTCCGTCCGAAATTGAAGACACTGTAGCCGCTTAGAAAATCCAGATACGGCTGATCGTCCATGTCGTAGAGATAGGCGCCCTCGGCCCGTGCGTAGACTTTGTCGAAACCGATTACCCGCTGCGCCTGGACCAGCGTGGGATTCACATGGCGCTCATGGAGCTGGTAATTTTCCCCCAGTCGGGCTGCAATAATTTCCTTCAGATCAAGAGCCATTCAGTGACGTTCTGCGATTTGCAGCCGAAACGCAAATGGTGCCGTCCTGCTCTATTGGGAGCCTCCAAGCCCCCGGGATGGGAGTCAAAATTACGGCTTCCAGTCGCGATACGCCTTGTGCGCCCCGAGTTTCAGGCTTGTCTTACCCCGATCGTATTTTTCCAGTTGCTCGGCGAGCCATTGAAACCATTCGAACGTCTTCTCCGAGCTGGTTCGCGCCCGTTCGTACTCAACATAAGGTCGAATTTTTCGCCAAATCACACGGATGTTGCCGCCCACCAGATTGTCGACCATCCGCAACGGCACGATCCGCTCAAAAACAGAATACCCCAAAGCCTCGATGACAAGACCCACTGATCTCACTGCTCCAAGCGTCTCCGGATTCGACTCGATCTCTTCCGCGGTCGCATCGTCGCGAATTGTTTGCACAACCAGAAACGAATCGATGTATGCCGGTGTCAACATGGCGTGTACCGCTTCGAGCGCTGCACGCTCTTCGCGGTCACGCCGCAGCCTCCGTGCTTCGACCAAAGCGAAGATCACACCGATGATTACAGTGAGTGCAGTTGCGACGTTCGCCAGCGTCGAAAGGTCCACGGATAAAATTTATTCATGACGACTGCGTTCTCGCCACAAAAAAAGCCGCAGGCCCCCAAAGAACCTGCGGCTTCTAAGTCAGGATTTGATTACCGATATTAGTCTTCTACTACAACCCGTTTCACCGTACGATGGGAAACCGGGCCCGCGTAATAAACACGAACCTTTTGACCCGCTCGCAAAGGGGCCGTCACCGCTTTACCGGCCGCGTCAACGATGTTCGCAGCGGTACCCAAAGCGAAACTGACAGGACCCTCCTCCCCTCTGACGACGATCGTCTTTCCAGGCTCATAGGTAGTCACCGTGCCGGTCTCATACGTTGTGTTCGTTGTCGTCTCTGTTGTGGTTGTCGGTCTGTCTGATGTTGTGGTTTCTTTAGTTGTAGTCGTGCTGGTTTGTGCGAACGCCAGCGGCGCCACCAGCCCACACACCAAAGCAATGATTGTTTTCTTCACTTTCATTCCTCCTTCTTGATTAGTTTATCCCAAAGTTCGTGACTCAACGCTCGAACGGACGTTTCATGCAGGTTTTCTTTTCAAGCGTCTGCTTTAGCGCCGCTTTTCCAATGCTTTGCGATTTGTGAGATTGAGGGAAGCCTCTAATTCAGTAACGTTCATCGCCGATGATTCACAAAGCGCCGGAGGCCGATCCAGCGGTTACAGCCGAACTCGTCAAGCAACATGGCCTGACGCCGGAAGAATTTGAGCGGATCAAGAGAATCCTCGGCCGAGATCCGAATTTTACTGAATTGGGAATTTTCTCCGTAATGTGGAGCGAGCACTGCTCGTATAAAAATTCGAAGAAGGAACTTAAAAAATTTCCGACCACAGGGCCGAATATTTTGGTGAAGGCCGGTGAGGAAAATGCCGGTGTAGTCGACATCGGCGACGGCTGGGCAGTCGCTTTCAAAATGGAAAGTCATAATCATCCCAGCGCAATCGAACCTTTCCAGGGGGCAGCTACTGGAGTCGGCGGGATCATCCGCGACATTTTTACAATGGGCGCTCGTCCGGAATTTTGCCTCAATTCGCTGCGGTTTGGGCCGATCGTAGCGCATGCCTCTGGTTCGCCAGAGGACGAATCTGCCGTGGCGGAATTGGGCAAAAATGAATCAGGCAAGCGAGACGCATGCGCTACAATCGCAGCGAACCGCCGCCTTTTCACCGGAGTGGTGTCCGGTATCGCGCATTACGGCAATTGCATCGGTATTCCAACGATCGGCGGAGAGATTTATTTCGATGAAAGTTTCGAGGGCAATCCGCTGGTAAACGTTTTTTCTCTTGGCGTATTGCGTCACGAAGAACTCGCTCGGGGCAAAGCGGAAGGCAGCGGCAATCCTGTCTTCTACGTCGGCGCCGAAACGGGCCGCGACGGTCTTGCCGGTGCAGCGTTTGCCTCACGTGAATTAACGGAGCAATCGCGCGAAGATCGGCCTGCGGTGCAAGTGGGCGATCCGTTCAAGGAAAAATTACTGCTGGAAGCTTGTCTCGAACTAATCGCTACCGATGCGGTTGCAGGAATTCAAGATATGGGCGCGGCAGGACTCACTTGCTCGACGTGTGAAACGGCCAGCCGCGGAGGCAGTGGAATCGAAATTGATCTGGCCAAAGTTCCAAAGCGGGAACCAGGGATGACGCCGTATGAAATCATGTTGAGCGAATCGCAGGAGCGAATGCTCATCATCGCCAAACGCGGCCAGGAACATGTCGTCCGTAATGTGTTCGATAAGTGGGACGTACCATGCGCAGAAATTGGCCGAGTGACGGATGACGGCCTCATGCGCGTCCGAAATAACGGCACAATCGCAGCGGAAATTTCCGCGAAAGCGCTCGCTGACGAAGCGCCGCTGTACTCGCGAAAGGCAAAATCGCCTCCTGTAGCCGCGTCCCTGTGGGACGCGCACTCGTCGCTCACAGAGCGACGGCTACAGGAAATCGATAATCACGAAGCTCTCCGGCAGCTCCTTCGCGACCCCACCATTGCATCCAAAAATTGGGTTTATCGTCAGTATGATCACACAGTTCGTACGGGAACGGTAGTTAAACCCGGATCCGATGCTGCTGTGTTCCTCGTTCGTTACGCAAACAAGATTCTGGCCGCGACTACTGATTGCAATTCACTCTACTGCGCGCTCGATCCGCGCGGAGGCGGCAAAATCGCAGTGGCCGAAGCTGCCCGCAATCTCACCTGCTCTGGCGCTCGCCCACTCGCCGTAACCGATTGCCTGAACTTCGGCAATCCCTACAAGCCGGAAAATTTCTGGCAGTTGCGCGAAGCTGTTGAAGGCGTGGCTGAAGCATGTCGCGCGTTTGGCACGCCTGTGACAGGCGGAAATGTTTCGCTATACAACGAAAGCCCGGGCGGTGTGGTGGATCCGACACCAACGGTGGCCATGGTGGGATTGATTGATGACGAAAAGCATATCACTACGCAGTGGTTCAAAGACGAAGGCGACGTGATTATGTTGGTCGGTACTGTAGCCGGGGGCGCTGACCCCGGCCGGGAAGAGACTGACCAAACGAAAAGAGCCGAGGCCAGCGCCCTCGGCTACCTGCTTGGCGGCTCGCGGTATCTGAAAGTTTGCCATGGCTTGAAAATCGGTCCGCCACCGCCAATCGATCTCTCCCACGAGATCAAAGTGCAAAACGCGGTGCGCGGTTTGATTCAGGCGGGTTTCGTGAAAAGCGCACACGATTGTTCCGAAGGCGGACTCGCAGTTGCGCTTGCTGAATGCTGCTTCAATCCGGAAGTGCTTTTAGGAGCCGATATCGACTGTAGCCGTCGCCCTGTGGGCGACGCGCACGCGTCCCGCAGGGACGCGGCTACAGTTTTGTTTAACGAAGCGCAATCGCGCATCATCATTTCGGTTGCGCCCGAAAATCTCGACAATACCGTCGCGATCCTGCGCGAGCGTGATGTTCCCTTTCAGCAACTGGGCAGAGTGGGCGCCGACGAATTGCAAATCCATGTCGACGAACAAACCTTTTGCTGGCGAGTCGCCGACCTTTACGACGATTGGTTCAACGCGATTCGCCGTGCGGTAGGAGAAGAAGAAAGCATTCCGAGCTTGTGATTACAGAAAAGGCACGATTGAATACGCCTTAACTTGGATGAATTGTTTAGCGTGAATTTCCCCTCGAACAGATCTGACGTGGACCAGATGCCCGACGCTACCGTGCTCCCGCAGCACGAGTGTGGCCTTTTCGGCCTGTTCGGCCACCCGAACGCTGCCGTACTGACGTACTACGGACTGTTCGCGTTACAGCATCGCGGCCAGGAGAGCGCCGGGATCGTGACCAGCAACGGTCCGGCCACGAGTTTTCTCATGCACAAGGACATGGGGTTGGTGTCGCAGGTCTTTGGCCAGGAAGAATTGGCAAGATTGAAGGGGACGCGCGCGATCGGCCACACACGTTATTCCACGACCGGCACCAGCACGATCAAAAACGCGCAACCCTTCGTGGTCGATTGCATTCGCGGCCAGATAGCAATTGCGCACAATGGCAATCTCATTAATGCGGATCTGTTGCGTGACGAACTGGAACGTAAAGGGTCAATTTTCCAGACGACGGCCGACAGCGAGATCATTTTGCATCTTCTGGCGCAACCATTGGACAACGGCAGCAGCGCGCTCGCGCCTCTGCGGCGAATCGAAGGGGCATTTTCACTTCTTATCATGAGCGAACGTGAATTGATCGCCGTGCGTGATCCATTTGGCTGGCGACCACTTTCGCTCGGAAAACTGGATGATGCCTATGTTGTGGCATCGGAGACATGCGCGTTTGATTTGATTCATGCAGAGTTCATTCGCGACGTCGAGCCGGGCGAAGTTCTAATCATCGACGAGAGCGGATTGCGTTCGGAGTTCCCTTTCGAACCGCAACAGCCGGCTTTCTGCATGTTTGAGTACGTTTATTTCGCCCGACCGGACAGCAAACTCGGTGGCGTGAACGTCGGCAAAGTTCGGACTGAAATGGGACGCGAACTTGCCCGCAGATTTCCGGTTGAAGCCGATATCGTCGTCCCGGTGCCGGATTCCGGAAATTACGCCGCGCTCGGATTCGCGGAGCAACTCAACATTCCTTTTGCGCATGCATTCGTCCGGAACCACTACATAGGGCGGACATTCCTGCAGCCCAGCCAATTGATCCGCGATTTCGACGTGCGCGTGAAATTAAATTTGATCAAGGAAATGGTCGCCGGAAAACGCGTCGTGGTTATAGACGACTCGATCGTACGTGGCACCACGGCGCGCGCGCGTGTCGTGAATTTGCGCGAAGCCGGCGCAAAAGAAGTGCACATGCGCGTCAGTTGTCCGCCACATCGATTTGCCTGCCATTACGGCATCGATTTTCCTGATCCCGAAAAACTGATCGCAAACCAGATGTCGATGGATGAGATCTGTAAATACCTGGGTGTGGACAGCCTTGGTTATCTCGACGTCGAAGGAATGGTGCGCGCGACCGGAAGACCGCTGAACACTTTTTGTCTGGCCTGTTTCAACGGCGACTATCCCCTCCCCGTCGATCCTGCGCTGGACAAGTTCATCATGGAACGCCGCGAGCAACGCGCCAAGGCGCTGGCCGATCAGGAAGCGCAACCGACGTTGTTTACCGATCTGAAATAGTAATCCTCATTCCGAGCGGAACGACGCGGAGCTGAGGAATCTCTTGCTGTTTTTACGAAATTTAGAGATGTCTCCACTTCGCACGACATGAAAAAGAAGGTAAAAGCCTATGCATCCGCGGGGGTAGATGTTGATCGGGCAAACAAGTTAAAGCGCGAGATTGGCGTGTTCGTTAGGCAAACACACGGCCCGCAGGTGCTCGGAAGAATCGGCGGATTTGGCGGATTATTTCGCGCCAGTTTTGCCGGGATGCGCGAGCCGGTTTTGGTTGCCAGCGTTGATGGCGTCGGCACGAAATTGAAGATCGCCTTCGCAATGAACAAGCACGACACCGTGGGCGCGGATCTGGTGAACCACTGCGTCGATGACATTGCGGTTCTTGGGGCCCGTCCGCTTTTCTTCCTCGATTATATCGGCTGCGAAAGACTCGAGCCTCGCGTGTTCCGGCAGTTACTTCGCGGCTTTTCCCGTGCCTGTCGTGCCGCGGGCTGCGCGTTGCTCGGGGGTGAGACTGCGCAAATGCCGGGAATGTATCGCAGGGGCGAATACGATCTCGCAGGCTGCATCGTTGGCGTCGTCGATCGAACGAAGATCGTCGATGGCAGCAAGATCAAACCAGGCGATGTCGTTCTCGGTCTTGCTTCAAACGGCCTGCACACAAACGGCTACTCGCTGGCGCGAAAAATCCTGTTCCAAACAATGCGACTCAAACCAGATTCGCGCCTGCCCGGCTCGACAGGCAGCGTCGGAAAAGAATTGCTGCGGGTGCATAAAAATTATCAGCCGCTCCTGGCAAAATTTCCGAGCGGATTGATCAAAGGTCTTGCTCATATCACCGGCGGTGGGCTCATTGACAATCTGCCGCGCATTTTGCCATTAAACTGTGATGCAGTGATCGACACTAGGAAATGGCGTGTTCCGCGCATCTTCCAAATCCTGCAGGACAACGGAAATGTCGATCGTCAGGAGATGTATCAGGTTTTCAACATGGGCCTCGGAATGGTGGCAATCGTGGCCGAGCGAGATGCAAACCGTGCGGCTTCGGTATTGCACGCGAAACGAATTGGTCGTGTTGAGCGCGGATCGGGGAAGGTGCGATTGAAGTTTTGATGCACGGCCACAAGGAACGACGGCTTGGGCAGCCGTCATTCCTTGAAGCCTACCCGGGTAGCTGAGGCGAGGCCGGATCGGTCGCATTCACTGCAACCTCGAGTTCTGGTTCCGGCTGTGGCGCGACGGTTTTGGGTTTGCGTATCACCCGCTGCAGACCCGCTCTCAGCGCAGCAAGCTCAACCAGCTCGGCTACTCGCGATTTTAAGGCACGCGCCCGGGTTGCCAGAAAAACCAGGAAAATCCCGTAACCAACCATGAACCATAAGTCGAGATGGGAAGCGTTGAGCTGACGGTAAATCAACAAGCTGATCGCCAGCAGATTAAAAATGATCGCGGTGATCACCATCCGGTTACGAAGCCGCACCCGAGTCAAACATTTTCCGCCTCCGTGATATTCGGTGACAGTTTGCAGCGAGATACTCCACCAGAAGTTGCCGTAGATTTGAATGTCCCAATCGTTCCATCCGCTGTCACTGGAATATCGCCACCCTTCTTCCTCCAGCAGTTCAAACAGCGCACCCAGCAAATAGTGTCGGTCCCTTCCCTGCTCGCTCCAAAATGTCGGGCGACTCAGGCTGCCTCCGCGTATGCGTTCGGGTAAATTCTCGTGTTTTCGAATCACGTTTGCCGGGGTGCGTTTGAACCGCAGCCATGTGAAATAGCGCGAAAACCCGCGCACCAGCGGTTGCATGAATGCCAGAATCATGACCAGCAGGCGCGCATGCACTGTGTCGAATTTCGGTTCGATGCGCGCGCGCACCATGTACGAGAGCGCCACGCAAAACGTGCCGCCTACCATAAGGTACGGAACAATGCGCAGAGCCGGAAGGAAAATGCCGAGGCCAAAAAGGAAGATCGTCAGCGCAACCCATTCAATGCTGCTCAAGTACGCGGCGACGTCTGATTGCGGAACTGGATAGATCGATTGGAAGAATCCTTCGCCAAAAATCCCGTGATAAATAACCGGGCGGTTAACGAACCAACTGAACCGCGTAGCGCCGTAGATTTGGCCCCGCCACTTCGCCGTGCCGGTCGGGCCGAAAAAGATCAGATGTTTAAAACGCAGCAACGATTCGGCTTCGCCGTAACCATCCTGCTGTTTCATAAAAGCGCGAAGCGTAAACCTCCGATAGTGCCAAACGATTGCGGTTGGACTGAAAGCAACGACCCATCCAGCCTGTTGAATTCGCCAGCAGAAGTCGACGTCGTCGCCAGCCTTGCGATATTCGGGATCAAAGCCGCCAATGGCTTCAAACGCCCAGCGGTAAAACGCCATGTTACAGCCGGGAATGTGCTCGGCCACTGTGTCCGTGAGCAGAACATGATTCGGCCCGCCCGGCGCCCCTGCTACGCATGCTTGAATCCAGTTTTTTGCCGGTGGCGTAATGTTCGGCCCGCCCACTCCGGCGTAATCGCCGCTCACCAGCGTGCCTATGAGATAGTACAGCCAATCGGCGTCCGCCATGCAGTCCGAATCGGTATAGGCCAAAACTTCGCCTTTGGCGGCAGCCGCACCAGTATTGCGGGCGTGACTCAATCCGTGATTGGTCTGATGAATGTAACGCACCCGCGGAAACTGGGCGGCGATGTATGCGGTGTCGTCGGTGGAACCGTCGTCCACAAGAATCACTTCGTAGTCGGAATAATTCAGTTTGCCTAACGAATCAAGGCAGGCAGCGAGAGTGCTGGCTCCGTTATAGGAACAGACTATCACCGACACCATGGGTCTGCGCGGCAACGGAAAATGAGGCAAAGTCGAATCGTTTTGCCCGAGCTTCCCCTGAATAGTGTAAAAAGCCTGCTTCGGCATGCGCTCACGCGTAACCAGGCCAAATGCCCAATCCGTCACTTCCTGGCCGCCGGTAAACCATTCGTCGGTCCACGTGAAAAGAATGGTGCCGGCCAGACCGCATTTCACGACGCTGTCGATATGCCAGCCAAGCATTTCCGCCTGCTCCTCCTGGGAATGCCGGATGGTGTCCATGCCGAATTCGCCCAGGATCAGGGGATGTTCGCCAGTGAGATTTTGCAATCGCAGCAGGTAACCCTCAAAGTCGCGTTGATTGTGCAGGTAAACGTTGAAACAGGAAAAGTCCGCGTTTTGCGGCAACAGATATTCGGTCGGGGGATATGTCGCGTACGAAAAGAGCGCCTCGGGATCGATCGCACGGCCGATCTGAATCAATTCCTCGACAAATTCAGTTACCCGGGCGGTGCCAAGCCAGCGCGCCATCGTGCTGGAGATTTCGTTCCCTACAAGATAACCAAAAATTGCCGGATGCCCGGCGTGCGCTTTCACCGAAGAGCGGACGTTGTCGAGGATCTGTTTGCGCGTGGATCGCTGACGCAGGAATTCGATGTGCTTTTCCCAGGGAAGCGTCACTAGCACCCGCATCCTCGCAGCAGCGCAGCGATCAAGAAACCAGCGTGGCGGCGAGTGATAAATGCGCACGACGTTCAAACCCGCCTCACCCATCAACGCCAGATCGACGTCCACCTGCTCAGGCCGGCCCAGATAATTTCCGTCCGCGTCCGGCTTAAACGGACCGTAGGTCACCCCTTTGACAAAAAACTTTCTGTCTCCGTCGAAGAAAAATTTTGCCGCGGGTCGGATTCGCGAATTTACTGTTAATGTCATCTCGATTGGGAGTCACTGCCAAGCCGTAGCATTATCCGAATACCTGAAACATCCCTCGATGTTCGACGGAACTTAATCAAGAGATTCCTCGACTTCGCTCGGCATGACAACCATCGCGAGGAGGACGGTGCAGGCCATGGAGCCAGAGCGTGTCGTAGATCGGTTGAGTTTTGCAGTGCGGCGCTGTCGAGCCGCTTTACAAATGGCGCCACATTACGGTTGGATTATGGATTCGCCAAGGCTTCGCGTAGCACAGCACCGGTGCGTTCGATGTCCTCCGTCGTATGCGCCACAGAAATAAAACCAGTCTCGAATTGCGATGGGGCGAAATAAACTCCGCGTTTCAAACAACCGTGGAAAAACCGGCCGAACCTCTTGAGGTCGCTTCGCTGCGCGCCGGCTAGATCAACAATCGGACCCGGGGCAAAGAACAGACAGAACATCGAGCCTAACCGGTGAAACGTGATGTCGATTTTGACCCTGTGAATCGCGTCACGCGCGAGCTCTTCATATTGCGCGCCTGATTGTTCGAGCAATTTCCAACCATTGATCCGATCAAGCTCACGCAGTTGCGCCAAGCCGGCGGCAAGCGCGAGAGGATTGCCCGATAACGTTCCTGCCTGGTACACAGGGCCATCCGGCGAAAGCTGGTCCATGATGTCAGCTCTTCCGCCGAAAGCGCCAACGGGTAATCCGCCTCCAATTATTTTTCCTAAAGCGGTCAGATCCGGTTTTATCCCGTAAAATTCCTGTGCACCTCCGCGCGCCACCCGAAACCCGCTGATCACTTCATCAAAAATAAGGAGTGCGCCGTTTTTCGAACATTCCTCGCGCAAGACGGATAGAAACGTTTCTCCAGGAAAATAAAGTCCGGCGTTCGCCGGTATCGGCTCGACAATTACCGCCGCTATTTCGCCTTCATTTTCTTGAAACGCTTTTTTCAACAGCTCGGGACTGTTGAACGGCAGCGAGATTGTGAGATTGGAAAACGCCTTCGGAACACCGGCGCTGCTCGGCTGTCCGTGAGTTAGCGCGCCACTTCCGGCTTTTACCAGGAGCGGATCCGCATGTCCGTGGTAGCAGCCGTCGAACTTGATGATCTTGTCGCGCCCGGTAAACGAGCGCGCGAGTCGGAGGCACGACATTGTCGCTTCCGTACCGCTGTTCACCATCCGCACCTTCTCGATCGACGGCATCCACTCGCAAATCAATTCCGCCATCTCAACTTCGAGCGGGTTTGGAATGCCAAAACTCAGTCCGCGCGTGGCAGCGTCGCATACCGCATCGACGACCACCTTCGGCGCGTGCCCAAGAATCGCCGGTCCCCAACTGCCGACGTAATCGATGTATTCATTTCCATCGACGTCCCAAATCCGTGCGCCCTCCCCGCGTGCAACGAAGAACGGGTCGCCGCCCACGTTGCGAAACGCGCGTACCGGTGAATTGACGCCGCCGGGAATGCGTCTTTGCGCACGATTAAAAAGCTCGGATGACTTCGTCACGCCGCAAGATAACGGATCTGTTGAAGCGTTAAAGCGTTGAAGGGTTAAAGCGGAAAGCTTGTAGGGCGTTCGTCGCGGCGACTGCCGGGCGCTTGACTCCGAAAGCTTTCGCCAGTTGATACAAGCGCCGCCACAACGATATTGTCCGCTCTCAGGAACGCTGGCGGGGTAGCCAAGTGGTAAGGTCGCGGTCTGCAAAACCGCTATTCGCGGGTTCGATTCCCGCCCCCGCCTCAAGATTTCGCTCGGGTTCGAGGCACCACCCAAGTTTTTATTCCACCCGACGGTTTGATTGATTCGCTCGCCGCGGCGACCTCACCCTTACGGGCTTCGTCCATGTCGCTCGGCTCCCACCGGCTCCATTCCCGCCTCTTTTCATAGGTAAAATGGCCAGAAATCAGGCAAAAAACTGCCGGACTCACAGGCGACTTGAGGATTCCCTAAGTATAATGACCTAAGTAAAAGCTCTTGACAATCTAACGAGATCTCTCAAGACTTGACGTCGTTAAACGGATCTGAATCAGGCGGAGGACATTCTCCCCCGCTGGGTTCTTCGCCTCTTCCGGACCCTCTAAGCACGGACATGCAGCGGGGGAAAGGAAAGGAAGAACCGTATGAATCCTCTGATTCAATTTCAAGACGACAATTCTGCTATTCTGAATCGCCCTTGTGCTTGCCACCGTTTCCGCCGGCACTCGACTGAATCCCGTTGCCATTAAGTGCACGACGAGAAGGGAAACATATGTCAAAAGAAGCAATCTCCAGCGCGGAACAAAAAGCCGAAGGCGTTCCGGAGTCTCTCGCGATTGACTCGATTCTTCCGACACACGAAGAATCCTTGTTCCTACGCCAGAACGATTATTGGATCATTCGGTATCACGGTCAGACCGCATGCCTTAAAGCCACG
>Ga0210120_1000258_pt1 | contig 12613 bp, 10 predicted proteins | sample Goodyear_PhragA__FD_184868 | JGI IMG/M metagenome (GOLD analysis project Ga0210120, IMG submission 184868) | Wetland microbial communities from San Francisco Bay, California, USA, that impact long-term carbon sequestration - Goodyear_PhragA_D2... | ecosystem: Environmental > Aquatic > Marine >... | reverse complement strand
CTGGGCGTCGCCCGACTTGGCGGTCCGGGCGGCCTTGTCCAGGCGCTTCTCCACGCTCGCCAGGTCCGCCAGGCCGAGCTCGATGTTGACGATCTCGCGGTCGCGCACGGGATCGACGGCGCCCATCACGTGCTGGATGTCATCATCCTCGAAGCAGCGGACGACGTGCACGATGGCGTCGACCTCGCGAATGTTGGCCAGGAACTGGTTGCCCAGCCCTTCGCCCTCGCTTGCGCCCTTGACCAGCCCCGCGATGTCCACGAACTCGACGACCGCGGGCACCGTACGTTCCGGCTGCACGATCCGGGCAAGCGCGTCGAGCCGCGGATCGGGCACCTGCACGATACCGGTGTTGGGCTCGATCGTGGCGAACGGGTAGTTGGCCACGAGCGCCTTGGCGGCGGTGAGCGCGTTGAAGAGGGTGGACTTGCCGACGTTGGGCAGGCCGACGATGCCGAGTCTCAGCACGACGATAGGATCCAGGGTAAAGGTGCGAGCGTCATCCTGAGCGGAGCGTTCTCACCGGTTGAACCGGCTCATCGCCCGTTCGATGCCGTCGGTGAGCCAGCACTCGACGGCCTCGGACATCGGGTCGAGCAGCTCGCCGACCGCGCGCCATTCCTCGGGCTCGAACGGGCCCAGGACGAAGTCGGCGAGCTCGGTGAGGCCGGCGGGCACCGGCCCGACGCCGATCCGGAGCCGGGCGTAGTCCTGCCGCTGGAGCGCGCCCTCGATGCTCTTGAGGCCGTTGTGCCCGCCCGCCGAGCCGGCGCCCCGCAGGCGGAACTTGCCGACCGGCAGGGCGACGTCGTCGACCACGACCAGCAGATCGGTGGCGGGATCGAAGTCCGGAAGTGCCAGGAGCGGCGCGAGAGCCGCGCCGCTCCGGTTCATGTACGTCTGGGGCTTGAGCAGCACCACCGGGCGGCCGTCGACGATCCCTTCCACCCGGCGCGCCCGCTCGCCGCGCGCAAAGGCGCCGAGCCGCCAGCGCCCGGCGAGGTGGTCCGCCAATCGAAACCCGGCGTTGTGCCGGGTCTCGTCGTACTCCGGGCCGGGGTTTCCCAGCCCCACGATGGCACGCAGAGGTCAGACCTTCTGGTCGGTCTCGTCCTCGTCCTCGGCCTTGGGCTTCCGGATGAGCTCTGGCTCGGTCGTCACGACCTCCTCGACGACGGCCGGCGCCTCTTCGGTGCGCGGCGCCACCACGGTGCAGATCGGGGTGTCGGGGTCGTTGAGGACCGTCGCGTTCGCCACCGTCAGGTCGCGCACGAAGAGCGAGTGCCCGATGGTGAGCGCGGTGACGTCGAGATCGACGTGGTCCGGGATGTTGCTCGGCAGCACCTCGACCTCCAGCTCGCGCAGGACGTGGTCGAGCACACCGCCGAAGTTCCGGACGCCGTCGGGGATGCCGATGAGACGGATCGGCACGGCGAGGGTGATCTCCTCGTCGCTCCGGACCTCGTACAGGTCGACGTGGATGATCTCGCCGGGGCGGAGGGAATCGCGCTGCAGCTCGCGGATCAGGGCCTTGACCGGCGCGCGGCCGTCGATGGCCACGTCGAGAATCGTCGTGCCCGCGCTGATCCCGAGCAGCATCTTGGTGAGCGCGGACGTGTCGATGGTGACGGCTTCCGCCTCGCGCCCGTGCCCGTAGATGACGCCCGGGATCTTGCCGTCGCGGCGGAGCGAGCGGGCCGCGCCCTTGCCGGTCGCGGTGCGGGAGGCCGCCTGGAGATTCGCCTGTTGTGCCATGATCCGATCCTTCGCGTGGAGCGTCAGTGAAGCGTCAGTCGAACAGCGAGCTCACCGACTGGTCGCTGTGCGTGTAGCCGATTGCCTTGGCCAGCAGGCCGGCGATCGAGAGCACCTTGAGGCGGTCGAACCGCCGCTCGGGCGGAATCGCGATGGTGTTGGTGACCGCCACTTCCTTGACCGGCGACGCCATCAGCCGGTCCACCGCGGGCCCGGACAGCAGCGCGTGGGTGGCACAGCAGTAGATGTCGCGCGCGCCCAGCCGCTTGAGCGCCGTCACCGCCTCCGCCATGGTCCCCGCGGTGTCGATCATGTCATCGGGGATCAGAACGTCGCGATCGCCCACTTCGCCGACGACGTTCAGCACCTCGGCGACGTTGGCCGACGGCCGCCGCTTGTCGATGATCGCCAGCGACGCATTGAGCCGCTTGGCGAAGCCGCGGGCCATCTTGGCCGAGCCGACATCGGGCGCCACCACGACGAGGTCGTGGAGCTGCTTCTGCCGGAAGTGACTCACGAACACCGGCGCCGCGTACAGGTGGTCGACCGGCAGGTCGAAGAACCCCTGGAGCTGGTGCTGGTGGAAGTCCATCGCCAGGACCCGGTCCGCACCGGCCATGCTCACCATGTTGGCCATGAGCTTGGCGCTGATGGCCACCCGCGGCTGGTCCTTCCGGTCCTGCCGGGCATACCCGAAATACGGGATGACCGCCGTGACCCGCGCCGCGCTGGCCCGCCGGGCGGCATCCATGAGGAGCAGGAGCTCGATCATGTTCTCGGCCGGCGGATTGGTCGGCTGGATGATGTAGACGTCCCGGCCGCGGACGTTCTCGTCGATCTTCACGAACAGCTCGCCATCGGCGAAGCGCCGAAGCGTGACCTGGCAGAGGGGCTGCCCCAGGTGGGCAGCCACCTCCTCGGCGAGGGCGCGATTGCCCGAGCCGCTCAGGAGCAGCATCTGGCTGCGTGAGAGCGAGAGATCCGTCATAATTACAGCCCGCAAAAATAGTTAGGGCCCATGGCGTGCGTCAACCTGGGGCCTCGTCGGGCGGCTTCCGGGCGGGCTGGCCCCTCGACGGCCGGGACGCGAGACCCCCACATTGCCAGGGCCCCGTATGGTGATCTTGCAACACCTGAGGGCTAAGCGCCGCGCTGTCAAGTTCTGGGGGCCGCCCTACTAGGTTGTTGCGCGGTCGCAGGTTGGCGGCCGTGGAACCGTCATCAATTCTGACACCCCCCGACTGGCACGGCTCTGGCTCCCTCCGCCATCGGCTGGTTCTCGCACCTGGCCGCGTTCCCTGCAACACCTTCCTTCATCCTGGGGCTCGGAAACTACACTATGCGCTCTTCGCGTGTCTTTACCCTGATGACCGGCGTTGCTCTGATCGCGGCGTGCGGCAGCGACGACGGCGGCAACGGTCCCGTGAACACGGCGCCGACGGCGTCCTTCACGTACGAGTGTACCAACCTCACCTGCGCCTTCCACGACCAGAGCTCGGACGAGGACGGTACCATCGCGTCGCGCAGCTGGGACTTCGGTGACGGAAGCACCGGCACCGGCACAACCCCCAACCACACCTTCAGTCAGGCGGGGACGTTCGACGTCACGGTCGAAGTCACGGACGACGGTGGGAAGAGCACCACCAGCGATCCGCAGTCCGTCACCGTGACCGCCGCCTCCGCCACCGTCCAGGCGGACTTCGATGTCACCTGCGTCGGACTCGTGTGCACGCTGGACAACCTCAGTACCGCCAGCGGCAGCACGAACACCTTCGCCTGGAACTTCGGCGATGGCCAGACCAGCACGGAGGAAGACCCGGCGCCGGTCACCTACGACGTGAGCGCGCCCACCACGTTCACCATCACACTGCTGGTCACGAGCGACGGCGTCGAGAGCCAGGCCACCAAGCAGGTCCGGGTTTCGCAGCCGGCCACGCTCACCTGTAACGGCTTCGACTGCGCCCTGCATCTCGATCAGGCCGCGACCGTCGTGGTCACGCTGACGGCGCACGACTGCCAGATCCACAACAACACCTTTGTCATCACCGCGCCGGAACCGGTCGACACCCTCTTCACCGACGGGTGCTTCGCGCCGGTGGCCCCGGAGGCCGGCAGCTCGTTCACGCTCAACAACGGCAATGCCTACGCGGCCGGCACGGACCTCGAGGCCGCAGTGCTCACGGGCGTGGCCGGTGCCGTCAACCCGGAGCTGCGGGTCACCGGGAGCTTCGGGGAGGGCTGGACCCTCGACTTTGACGATGGGTTCGTCGGCGAGGGCGAGCCCGACTTCAACGACCTCACCATCACCGTGGTGGCGACTCCCGCTCCCTAGTTCTTACCACCTGAATGCACGACTGCCGCCGGGCGAACGTCGCCCGGCGGCAGTGCTTTTGGCGTACAGAGGTTGGGGTACCTGTGCCGGGGAGCAGGTTCCAGCCGTTGGCCGGCGTCGCCTGGAAACACTTCCCAACGGGTGCGAAACGGCTCTGTGGCGGTCGCGCCCACCCCCACGTTCAACGGGCACACCTGGCCGGGCGGCACGAAGAGGCAGCCTGCCGGGGGGCCGGATGGGAATCTGCATCACGGCGGTCCTGCCGCTGACCGCTACATCTTCAAGCGCCATTCCAGATTCAGCGCCACTCTGTTGGTTTCCGTGGGCACACTGTCACCCTTGGCCCGGAAGACCCTATGCAATCAATCCGTATGCTCGCAGCGGTAACCGGAGCGCTGGTGTTGGGCTCGGCCTGCGGCGGCGATGGTGGGGGCACTGGTCCGAATAATCCACCGGTGGCCGACTTTACCGCACCGGACTGCGCTGCCGGCACGGCGTGTTCTTTCACCGACGCCAGCACCGATAATGTCGCGGTCACCGCTTGGGACTGGGACTTCGGCGACGGCACCACGCACGCCACCACGGCCAGTCCGTCGCATACCTACGCCGCCCCCGGTACCTATAACGTCAAGCTGACCGTCACCGACGGCGACGGCCAGACCGGCGAGAAGGTTGTCGCCGTAACGGTCACTGCGGGCAGCACCGGGGTGACTGCTGGCTTCACGTACAACTGCGACGCCGGCAGTTGCACCTTCACCAACACCAGCACAGGGACTATCGCTTCATACCTGTGGGATTTCGGCGACCCCGCCTCAGGGGCAGACAACCAGTCGACCGAAACAGACCCAACGCACAATTACACGGTCTCGGCCCCAAACGACTTCACCGTCACGCTCACCGTCACGGACGGGGGGGGTGCCACGGACGTGGAAACGCAGACGGTAAGAGTGAGTCAGGACCTGGTGTGCACCGGTGTCGATTGCACAATCGCCCTGACCTCGAAATCCACGGTGACGATCACCGTGACTGCCGCGGACTGCGAGTTCGTTGGAAATGCGTTCGCGATCACTGAGCCCATCCAGGAGCCGGTGTTCACGGATGGCTGTCAGCTGGCGGATGGAACCAGCTTCACCATCAACAGTGGAACCGCGTTCGACGCCGGAACAAACCTCCAGGCCCAGTTCACCCAGGGGACGAAACCTCGGCCAAGCGACCCGGATCCGGGGCCAGCGTCGACCAGAGTGTCTGGAGCTTTCCCGGATTGGACCATCGAGTTCGATGATGGAGGGAATACCGGGGCCCCCGGAGAACCTGACTTCAACGACATCGTTCTGGCGGTACACGCGACCGCAGTACCCTGAGCGCCATCATGGCTCGAATGCAGTAGCCCGCCGGAGGGTTTCCTCCGGCGGGGCAACGGGAGTCTGCAACCGATCCACCCCCACTCCGCGCTGGGCTGCAGGCTAACCGCTCCCTTATGCCGATGGCGCGTGGTAGCTTACGCCGGCTGGGAGCCGATTGTCGCCCCAGAGAGTGCTACCGCTCCTGGCTCCCTTCAATCAGGGGCGCTTGTCCTGCCCGCCTACCGACCATGAATGAAAGAACCATCCTCATACCGGCTTACGACTTTAAACCCCTGCTGGGAGGGGTCGCCAACTATGGCCATGAACTGGCCCTGCAATTCAGCAAACGGGCGCGAATCCAGGTGCTCAGCCGAAAGCTCCCTGGAATGGAGGAGTTTGATCAGCACCTCCCCTACAAAGTCTCCCGGATCCGCACGCCACAGAGCGCCCTTCTCAGCCTTCCGCTCTTCGCCAGGACCTTGCGACGATTGATCCGGCTGCAACCTCCCGATGCCGTGTTCTGCCCCATGTGGTTTCCCGATGGTGCGGCGTGCCGTTGGGCGTTGAGCGAAGCGCCCGTGCCGTACTTCGTGGCGGCCCACGGGACGGAGGTCTTCGAGGACTTCTCGACTGTCAGGAACAGCGTGCGGACCGTGCTGGTGCGTCGGCTGAAGCGCAAGGTGTTTCACGACGCAGCGAAGGTCTTTCCGGTCAGCCAGTACACCCGCAAGGCAGTACTCGAGGAGGCAGGCGGGAATGGCACTAGAGTCATCACCATCAACAATGGCGTGAACTCCACGATCTTCAAGAAGACGTCTCTGAGCTCGAGCGTCGAAGCACGATATCGCCCCCGGGGCGAACGAATCCTCCTTACCGTGACCCGTCTCCATCCCTACAAAGGCGTGGATCGCATGCTGGAATCGCTCCCGGCGATTTCACGGGCTGTCCCTGACGTCAAGTACCTGGTCGTTGGCGAGGGATCCGACCGGCCGCGCCTGGAAGAGTTGGCCGCCCGCTTGGGCTTGCAATCCCAAGTGTGTTTCTTGGGGCGCCTGCCGTTATCAGAGGTTGTGGAGCTGTACAATTTGGCCGATCTGTTCGTGATGCTGTCCCGGGAGGAGCCACCGGATGTCGAGGGCTTCGGCCTGGTGTTCTTGGAGGCCGCGGCCTGCGGCCTTCCGTCCATCGGGGGCCGGAGCGGCGGCATTCCTGATGCGATCGACGAAGGGAAATCCGGCTGGCTGGTGGACCCCCGCAATACGGAGGAAATCGCGGCCACCATCATTGATTTGCTCAAGTCCCCCGAAAGACTCGAGAGCGCCTCGGCATTTTGCTTGGCAACGGCTCCCCAAAAGAGCTGGGAGCGGGCTGCCGATCGAATCTGGGAGGAGCTGTTCGTCGACTGAAGTATTGCGTGGCGGGGGCGGGAGCCGACCTCTTTGTGCTGCTGTCTCGGGAGGACCTGCCGGATGTCGAAGGATTCGGCCTGGTCTTCCTGGAGGCGGCGGCCTGCGATCTTCCCTCCCGTGGGCGGGCGGAGCGGTGGCATCCCGAGCCCGTGGATGACGAACAAATCCGGCTGGCTGGTGGGCCCGGGCCTGGCAGAAGAGTCGGGAGCGGGCCGTGGACCGCATCATGGCCGAATGGGCGGGCGTCTGAGGACGTGCGGCGGCGATAAGCCGGGATCACGTGGACTCGCAGCCGTCACCGCGCCTGGGACAGCTCCTGTCCCGAAACGCTCGCATCGGCGGCTGCCGGCCGGGGAATGATCTCATCGAATACCGCCAGGGTTCGTCGGGCGGTTTCCCGCCAGGTCAGCGCCTGGGCGCGCTGGAGGCCCTTCTCCCGCATGATGCGGCGCAGTGCCTCCGAGCCGGTGACCTCGGCGAGCGCCACGGCGATCTCCTCCTCGTCGCGCGGGTTGATCAGACGCGCCGCGCCACCGGCGATCTCCGGGCTGGCGCAGGTCGACGGAAGGATCGCCGGACACCCGGTGGCGAGCGCCTCCAGAATCTTGATGCCGAAGCTCTCGCAGAGTGACGCCAGCACGAAGCACTCGGCTGACTGGTAGGCCAGATGAATCTCGGTGTTGGGCACGAGCCCGAGGAAATGGACATCCGCCAGCTCCCGATCCGAGAAGCCCCGCTTACGCAGAAACTCCTCGATGCGGAAGCCGACGACCACGAGGGGCAGCGCTCCACCGCGCTCCCGATACCGACCGTAGGCCCGAATCAACGTCTCGTCATTGCCTCCGGGGTACGGGATGACCTTGCGTTGGGCGCTGTGATATGCCCGGGAGACGGTGAGTATGAAACGCTCCGGCAGCCGGTGTTTGGCGCGGAACCGGGCCAGGGCCTGGGGCTCGCGCTCCGCGGTGATGTTGGAGGCCACGCCCGCGTAGCTGACGACCGTATCGCTCACGTCGATGTTGGTGTATTTCGCGAGATCGTCCAGCGTGGCTTGCGAGATGGCGAGCGTGCGCCGTGCCTTCCGGCTGAACAGGGGAAGCATCACCCGCATGTAGAGGTTGTCCCACCATTCGTAGTTCTGGGGATTGACGTACCAGTCCGATCCTTGCTGGACGAACACGCACGGTCGCCCGGACAGCAGCGGAATGGAGAACTTGGGATTGAAGATGAGATCCACGCCCAGCCTGCGCGCGGCGAGCGCGACCGTGACCTGGTCCCAGTACAGCTTGTTTCGCGCCGGCAGCACGTGCGGCTCGGCATTGGGAAACCGGCGCAGGAGATCGCGCGATTCCTCGGTGCTCAGGAAGATCACATACCGACTGTTGGGATCCTGCCGCAGCAGTTCAGGCAGGAGGCAGCGGGCATAGATGCCCAATCCTCCCTCCTGGTCCAACACTCGGCCCATGACGCCGATCGTGCGTCCTGGCATCAATGCCCCCTCCGGTCATCTGGCGCGGAATGCGTCGGGTTCGGAACCGCGACCAGCGGTGCGGGCTGGAGGCCGCGCGTCGGCACCCTGCGCAGGAGCTTCGCGGCGAGCGCGCCGGCGACGGCGCCCCGGCTAAGCCATCCCAGCGTCACGCCGTACATCAGGCCGATCAGACCCCACCGGGCCCCCGCCCAGGCCCCGACCACCCCGATGCTGGCGCACGTCCAGCTCACCCAGTTGAGCATCGCGAGCTGCCGGCGGCTGGCGAGTGCCCAGACGATGGTGGTGGCGAAGCCGTCGGCCAACTTGACCGCGGCGCCTACCAGTGCCGCGATCATCAGCGCGCTGGAAAGCTCATACTTGCCGGCGAGCAGCCACTCGGCGACCCAGGGCGCCGCGACCAGGATGACCAACCCTGCTGCGATCCCGATCACCATCACGGCCACTGCCTCGCGGCGAACCAGGAGCCGGCGATCCTCTTGAGACGAGGCCGTACTGAGGCGCGGGAGCAAGGTATACCCGGCCCCCATCTGCAGCATGCGAAACGGCGATCCGACGATGCTGGCCACTACCGCGAAGGTAGCGAGGTCCTCGAGCGTGAGCAGTCGAGGCGTGAGCAGGCGTTCCAGCTGCATGAGGATAAGGGCGGCCGCGGTGATGCCGAGCAGGCTCAGGCCCTCGGAGAGCGGGTGCGCCGCCGCTGGCCCTCGAGGTCTCTCGCGCCCGAGCAGTCCCCAGCCCACGCCGGCTGAGGTTATGTAATACGCGGCTACCAAAGCGGCGAGAACCCGGGGCTCGGCCCCTCCGGCGATTACCGCGGCCGCCCCCATCCCCAGCAGCGCAACCGCAAGGCCCTGGGAGAGGCTGAGCGAGAGCCCGAACCGCAGCCGACTCTGGAAGATGGCCGCGGCCACATGGGTGGCGCCCCCGGCGATAACGCTGATGACCAGGGCGACCACCAACGTGGTGTCTAACCGGTACAGCGTCGAGGCGAAGATGGCGGCGGCGGCCGCTACGATTCCCGAGGGAACCAGCACCCGTCCGGGGAGGACCACGCCGCCTGGACGACGGTTGACCTGACCATCGAGCCCGACCGGTGCGAGGGAGGCCCCAATCTGGACGAGAGCGACGAAAAGGGTGAAGACGCCGAACTGCGCGGGTGGAAGAGCCCGCGCCAGCAGCAGATTGCCCAGAGCGTATCCGACGCCTCCGAGGCCGAAACCCACTGCCGTCCGCAAAGCTGACGAGCTTCGGAGCAGGCGAAGCGGCAGACCCCCTCCCGAGGCAGAATTGAAGCGCGAGTTCAATATAGGAGTTTAGGCTGCCCGCGAGATGACAGGGCGAGGGACCACCGTTCCCTGGAACGGACCACCCGCCGAGTGCCAAGAAGGCTGTGGCACGCCCGCGCCGGCCAGGTTCTTCGGCAGCCCGAACACGGTCACGCCCCGCACGGGCCGGAATCCTGTAACGGGACTCGCAGGTGCAGTTGGCCCTGGTGGACTCGAACCACCATTGACGGATCCAAAGTCCGCTGTCCTGCCATTGGACGAAGGGCCAGTGCAGAGAACGTACACTCGAACGAGCACACGGTAAACTGACCCCAGCCCATCGTCACGCCCGGCCGCGCCCGAGCGAGCCCGATCTTTCGCTCGTGACGCTCGCGCACGTGTGCGGTCAGCGCTTCGATGTCGGCAGCGGGCACCTGACCGACGTAACGGTGCGGTATACGGTCGCCGGGACCGCCGGGTCGGGTCAGCTCACGCTGGCCGCCAGCACCAGCGGAGGCGCGGTCCGCGTCACGCGGCTGGTGACGCTGACAACCGGGATCGTGGACCTCTGCCATCAGGGACGCTTGGCGAACCCCCGACCTGGGGATTCCCCCGGTGGTGGGTGCACCCCAATACCAACTGCAACCAGACCCGAACCCCACCCTGATGCTGGTCGTAGTGACGCAGCATGATACCGAGCCGCACGTCGCTCCGCTCCGGATGAAGGCCTGACTAACCTACCCGGAGACCATGGGCGGCGCCGGGGGCGCGGCGAGGGTCTCGACGGCGTCCAGCCGGCCATGCCTGCGGCCGAGCATCAGCCGGGCGTCCTCGCGGTCCCGGGCGGAGCGGTAGACGGCGAAGAGGGTCGAGCCGGAGCCGCTCATCCGGCATACCAGTGGATGGGTGCCGGCGAGCGCCTCGAAGGCGGCGCGGATGGCCGGGACGTGCTCGAAGACGGGCGACTCGAAATCGTTGCCCGCCATCCGACCCACGTCGCCCCAGGTCGACAGCGCGTCGAGATCGAGTGCTACCGCTCCGCGCCGACCGGTTGCCTGCCGCGCTGCATCTACCCAGCCGTACGCCTCGGCGGTGCCGATTCCGACGCTGGGCGTCACTAGCAACGCCGGCGCGCTTGGCAGCGGCGGCAGCCGCAGCAGGCGCTCGCCATGGCCCCAGGCAAGCGCGAGCGGCGCGCCCGCGGCGAAGAACGGAACGTCGCTCCCCAGGCGCGCGGCGAACTGGAGCAGCTCATGCCGAGGTACCGCGCCGTTGGCCAGCAGGTTGGTGGCGTGGAGCGCGGCGGCGGCGTCGCTCGATCCGCCGCCCAGGCCGGCCTGGGTCGGAATTCGCTTGGTGAGCGTCAGGTGGACGCCGAACCGCCGGCCGGTGGCGTCGAGCACCAGCTCGGCGGCGCGTGCGGCCAGGTTGTCCGCCGCCGGCCCGACCTCCGCGCCTTCTACGTCGATCGTGACCGCACGCTCTTCGCGGCGCTCCACCCGCAGCGTGTCGGCCAGGCTCACCAGGCAGAAAAGCGTTTCAAGGCCGTGGAAGCCGTCCGCCTCGCGCGCGAGCACCCGGAGGAACAGGTTCAGCTTGGCCGGCGCCTGTGCGGTGGCGGCGGCCGGTGTCATGGGCGCCCGGGCGACCGCAGGTCGCTCAGCGCGACCGGCGTGCGGGCCAGCGACCACGCGCCCAGCAGGATGATCGGCAGGAAGGTCGTGGCGTGGAAGGCAATGGCATACGAGGACGCCAGGTCGTTGGGCACGCGGTACAGCGCCAGCGCGGCCACGATGGCCGCCTCGAACTGGCCGACGAACCCCGGCGTGAGCTGTACCGTGATGCCGAAGACCAGGATCCCCTGCATCAGCAGCGCTCCCAGGAAGCCGACCGGGATGCCGAACGCCTTGAATGCCACATAGAAGGCGAGCGCGTTGGTGAGCCACAGGATCAGTGACCAGACGATGGTGCCCGCCAGGAGCGCCGGCGACCGCAACACGGAAAGTCCATGTCGCAGCCCCTCGATCAGCCCCACGATCCGCTCGGCGAGCGCGCCGGCGGGCAACACCCGGCGCACGACGCGCTCCGCCGCCAGTGGGAATACCACCACGAGCAGTGCCGCAACCAGTGCCGCGGCCCCCATGACCCCGGCGACCTGCGCTGCGTGCCGCAGGGAGACGCCGCCTACGGCGACGTCGGGCGGCAGGTCGGAGGCGAGCAGCGCGAAGCTGAGCAGCCCGACCACGCTCAGGCCATCGAAGATGCGCTCGACCGCCACGGAAGAGAGCGCCGCACTGAAGCGGACACCTGCGAGCCGGGAGGCCGCCAGCAGCCGCACCAGCTCGCCCGCCCGAAACGGCAGCACGTTGTTCGCCATGAATCCGATGGCGACCGCATGCCAGAGCGAGGTGGCCGGCAGCGGACCGCCGTCGGCGGCCCGGAGCAAGAGGCGCCAGCGGACCAGACGGAGGGGATAGGTCAGTGTGGCGATGACGACGGCGGCGAGCAGCGGGGCAAGATGGGCGCTCCGGAGATGGTGCATGACCTCGGAGAGGTGCACGCCGCGGAGCGCCCACACCAGGAGCGCCGCGGCCAGGCCCACGCCGATGAGGGCGGATACCGTGCGCCGCCCGCCGCCGGACGTGCGCTCAGGATTCGGCAAGCGCCAGCGGGACGAGGTCGAGCAGCTCCTGCAGTAGCGGCTTGATGGACTCGAGGCCGCCGTGCCGGGCGAGCTCGTCGGCGAGCTGCTGGCGCACCGCGTTGGCACGCTCCAGCGCCGCCCGGCCGCTGTAACACAGGACACCGATCTCCACGGCGACCGCCTCCGGATCGGCTGCGGCGGGCGTCGTGGCGGCGAGGGCGCGGCCGACGAGTGCCTCGAGCGAGGCGGGCTCGGCGGGGCGCTCGCGGCGGAGCCGGTCGAAGGTGGTGTAGCTGCCTTCGAGCCCGCCGGTGGGCGCGTCGTAGGCCAGGCTCTCGATCGGCACCGTGTCGTAGGCCAGACTCTCGATCGG
>Ga0210120_1000257_pt1 | contig 12629 bp, 11 predicted proteins | sample Goodyear_PhragA__FD_184868 | JGI IMG/M metagenome (GOLD analysis project Ga0210120, IMG submission 184868) | Wetland microbial communities from San Francisco Bay, California, USA, that impact long-term carbon sequestration - Goodyear_PhragA_D2... | ecosystem: Environmental > Aquatic > Marine >... | reverse complement strand
GCGGGCGGGCGCCCACATGCACGTGGCCTCGACGATCCTCTTCGAGGGCTCGGCCCCGAGCCACGACGAATTCCGCGACCAGATCGAGTCGCGCCTGCACCTCGTCCCCCGCTTCCGCCAGAAGCTGCGCACGGTCCCCTTCGACCAGGGCCGCCCGGTCTGGGTCGACGACCCCTTCCTCAACCTCGACTACCACGTCCGCCGCACGGCGCTGCCCGCCCCCGGCTCCGAGGAGCAGCTGCGCAACCTCGCCGCGCGGATCTTCTCCCAGCAGCTCGACCGCACCAAGCCGCTCTGGGAGCTGTGGCTGGTCGAGGGGCTCGAAGGCGACCGCTTCGCGGTGATCGGCAAGAGCCACCACGCGCTCGTCGACGGGATCTCCGGAGTGGACATAACCACCGTGCTCTTCGACCTCGAGCAGTCCCCCGCCGAGCCGCCGGTGCGCCCGCCGAAGTGGGCGCCGCGCCCCGAGCCGACCGACCTCGAGCTGCTCACGGACGCGCTGCGCGAGCGCGCCACCAGCCCGCGCGAGATCGTCCGCGGCGTGCGCGCCGCCCTGCGCGGCCCGCGCCAGGTGCTGCGCGGCCTCGCCGACACCGGCAGGTTCCTCGAAGGCGCCGCCGCGGCGCCGCCGACCCCGTTCAACGTCGAGATCGGGCCGCACCGCCGGCTCGCCTTCGTGCGCGCCGACCTCGGCGACTTCAAGCGCGTCAAGAACGCCCACGGCGGCACGGTCAACGACGTCGTCCTCTCGGTGGTCGCCGGCGCGCTGGGCAACTACCTGCGCGCCCGCGGCCACGACACCGAGGAGCTGAAGATGCGCGCGATGGTGCCGGTCAGCGTGCGCGCCGACGAAGAGCGCGGCGCGCTCGGCAACCGGATCTCGGCGATGATGGCGCCGCTGCCGGTCTTCTCGCAGAGCCCGGTCGAGCGGCTGCGCCTGGTCAGCGAGACGATGGGCGACCTGAAGGGCTCCGGCCAGGCGGTCGGCGCCGAGCTGCTGACCAGGCTGACCGACTTCGCCCCGACCACGATCGCCTCGCAGGCCGCCCGCCTGCAGCCCGCCCAGCGCTTCTTCAACCTCGTCGTCACCAATGTGCCGGGGCCGCAGTTCCCGCTCTACCTGATGGGCCGCCGGATGACCTCGATCTTCCCGCTGGTGCCGCTGGCGCGCCGCCAGGCGCTCTGCGTCGGGATCATGTCCTACGACGGCAAGATCGACTTCGGCCTGGTCGGCGACTACGACGCGATGGCCGACCTCGACAGCTTCGCCCTCGATCTCGAAGGCGCGATCGCCGAAGCCGTCGCCACCGCGCCGCCGGCCGAGCGCGGCGGCGATCAGCCGCGCGAGCCGGCGCGCACGCGGAACGGCGCCGTGTCGGTCAAGTAGTTCCAGTCGAGCCGCCGGGCGCTGAATCCCTCGGCCCGCGTGTCGGCGTTGATCACCACGGCGGTGAGCCGCCGGAAGCGGGCGGGCCGTCCGAGCCGCACCGTCATCCGCCCGCCGTGGGCGCGGTAGCGCAGGCGTGAGATCACACGGCCGTGCCGCTCGCCGCCGATCCGGCCGACCAGCGCCAGGCCGGCGGCGACCCCGCGGGGCGCTTCGGCGTGGACTACGACAGGGTGGTTGCCGCGGGCGTGCACGCGCAGCAGCTGGAAGGTCGCGTGGTTGAGCGGGCGGTCGAGCGGCTTGCCGTCGGCCGGCAGGCTGCCGTCGCGCGGCACGTCGGGATAGCGGCGGCCTTCGCGGAAGCGGCCGTCGCTGCGCCACTCGGCGACGTCGCGGGCGAAGCGAGCGAAGTCGCGGCTGAAGTCGGAGCCGCCCGCGGCGCGGATCGCCGAGTCGTAGCTCGCCACCGAGAAGCCCCCCGGCCGCGTGTGCGCGGCGCGCGCCCAGGCGCTGCGCAGGATGTCGCGCCCGTAGCGCCGCACCAGCCATTCGTTCCAGACCGTGCCGCCGTACTCGCGGATCGAGCCGGCGGTCAGCGGCGTCTTGTAGAGGCGGACCCAGCGGCGCACGTAGCGCAGGTAGTCGTCGATCCCGTTGTAGACCTGGTCCTCCATCCAGACCGCGGTCGACTCGGCCATCCAGGCGTCCTGGTAGGCGTCGTAGCCCATCTGCAGGATGTGGCAGTACTCGTGCGCGAAGGTGACCTCGAGGTCGGCGAGCGGCTTCGTCCCCGGGTACTGGAACGGGTCGTAGTCGTTGTCGAGCACGAGATAGCCGTGCATGCGGCGCGGAAGGCGACGCCCCTTCCGCGCCTGGCCGCGGTCGGGGGCCGCGTAGCCGAAGAGCAGTCGGCCGAGCTCCTCGAGGTAGATGTCGGTCTTGCCGCTGCGGCCGCCGCGTCGCCCGTCGGAGAGCGGCTCGCGCCAGCCGAGCCTGCCGTTCTCCACCGCGTGCACGTGGGCGCCGACCTTCAGCACCCGCTCGACGTAGTCGGGGACTCCGTCGCCGTCGCGGTAGCCGTTTTCGTCGGCGAGGCTCGGCGCGTCGATGCCCTCGGCGACCCAGTGGACGCAGAAGCGGCCGGCGCAGGCCGGCGACCGCGGCGCTTCCGGCACCGAGTAGGAGTGGCGCGCCGGGTCGGGGTGGTCGGTCGGCCGCGCCCGCGGCAGGCGAAACGTCCACTGGTCGCCGGCCTGTGCGGCCGCGGGCAACGACGCGAGGCAGGCAATGCACGCCAGCAGGACGCCGGTCGACCTGATTCGTCCCCGCATCCGAGGCAATTTACCGACCGCCGAGGCTGTGTTCCGCGCTTGGTAGGGATACTTCGGCCCGTGAATCTGCGGAGCGCCCCGTGCGCATAGCCCTCGCCCAGATCGACCCGACGGTCGGCGACCTCGACGGCAACAGCGCCAAGATCGCCGATTGGATCGGGCGCGCCGCCGAGCAGGGTGCCGAGCTGGCGATCTTCCCCGAGCTCTGCGTCCCCGGCTACCCGGCCGAGGACCTCTACCTGAAGCGGCACTTCGCCGCCGCCAACCGCACGGCGATCGAGGGGCTGGCGAGCGGCGTCGGCGCGATGACCGTGCTGGTCGGCTTCGCCGAGCCGGTCGCCGGCGGCGGCGACCACCGGCACGCCCACAACTCGCTCGCCGTGCTGCGCGACGGCGAGGTGCGGGCCGTCTACCGCAAGAACCGCCTGCCCAACTACGCGGTCTTCGACGAGCAGCGCTACTTCGTCCCCGGCGAGGGGCCGGCGACGATCGACGTCGCGGGCACCGCGGTCGGCCTGACGATCTGCGAGGACCTCTGGGAGACGGGCCCCCCGGCCTCGAGCGAGGCGGCCGAGGGAGCGCAGCTGATCGCCAACCCCTCGGGCTCCCCCTATCACCGCGGCAAGGGCCGCGAGCGCGAGGCGATGTTCGCCCTGCGGGCGCGCGAGTACGGCACCCACCTCGCCTTCTGCAACCTGGTCGGCGGCCAGGACGAGCTGGTCTTCGACGGCCAGAGCTTCGTCGTCGACCCGAGCGGCGCCGTGATCGCCCGCGCCGCGCAGTTCGAGGAGGAGCTGCTGCTCTGCGAGGTCCCCGCGGCGGCCGGGGCGCGACTCGCCGAGCCGCTGCCCGACCTGGCCGAGGTCTACGCGGCGCTGACGCTCGGGCTCGGCGACTACGTGCGCAAGAACGGCTTCCGCCACGTCGGCCTCGCGCTCTCGGGCGGCATCGACTCGGCCCTCGTCGCGCTGCTGGCCGCCGACGCGATCGGCGCCGAGCACGTCAGCTGCGTGGTCATGCCCTCCCCCCACTCCAGCCCCGAGACCCAGGCGGACGCCAGGGCGATCGCCGCCAACCTCGGCGCCGAGGAGATCGAGATCGGCATCGAGCCCGCGATGCGGGCGTATGAGGAATCGCTGGCCGGGCCGTTCGGGGCCGCGGTCGACGCCGCCGGGGGCGCCTCGGAGCCGCTGCCGCGCGACCCGACGCGGGTCTCGGAGCCCGACCTCGCGGCGGAGAACATCCAGGCGCGGATCCGCGGCAACATGATGATGGCGCTCTCCAACAAGCACGGCTGGCTGGTGTTGACCACCGGCAACAAGAGCGAGATGTCGGTCGGCTACGCGACCCTCTACGGCGACATGGCGGGCGGCTTCGCGGCGATCAAGGACGTGCCGAAGACGCTCGTCTACGAGCTCGTGCGCTACCGCAACGAGCGCGCGGGCCGCGAGCTGGTGCCGGCCTCGGTGATCGAGCGGGCGCCCTCGGCCGAGCTGCGCCCGGAGCAGCTCGACAGCGACAGCCTGCCGCCCTACGAGCTGCTCGACAGGGTGCTCGAGGCCTATGTCGAGCGCGACGAGGGCCGCGAGGAGATGGTCGCGGCCGGGATGCCCGGCGAGGTCGTCGACGAGGTCGTGCGGATGGTCGACCGCTCGGAGTACAAGCGCCGCCAGGCCGCCCCGGGCATCCGCATCACGCCGAAGGCGTTCGGGCGCGACCGGCGGTTGCCGATAACTAACCGCTTCGGGGAATAGGCCTGACGGCGATGGTCATTTGTGCGAGCGCACAGAGTTTCCCGTCGGCGTTGAGCACTTCAACGTCCCACACCCAGCTGGTGCGGCCGCGGTGGCGGGCTCGCGCCTTGACTTCGGCGTGTCCCGAGGTAATCGGGCGGAGGAAGTTGACGTTGATCGACTGGCCCATCGCCGCCATCCCGTCGCCGTAGACGGCCAGCGCCGTCGCCCGCGAGCAGACGCTCTCGACCAGGCTCGACATCACGCCGCCGTGCATCAGGCCGAACGGCTGGCGCAGGTCGTCGCGGATCGGCACCCGGGCGCGGGCGCCGTCGGGGTCGTCACTCAGCCACTCGGTGCCGATCAGGCCGTCGAAATGCGATTGCAGGCCACGCGGGTCGTCCGCCATCGGCGCGGACCCTACCGCCCGCACATCTGGGCTTAACCCTGGTCGCATAGTCTTCCGCCGGGTTATGGCACTGAGCGACGACCAGAGGGCGCTGCTGCGGCTGCTCGCGCAGCGCGAGCAGGGCTACGAGGACATCGCGGCGCTGAAGGGCAGGAGCGTCGAGGAGGTGCGCGAGGAGGTGCGCGAGGCGCTCGCCGCGCTGGACGCCCCGCCCCCCGAGCCGCCTCCTCCCCCTCCACCGGCCCCGGCTCCGACGGCCGACCCGACGGCCGAGGCCTCCTCGATCGCCGAGGCTCCCTCCTCCCCCGCGCCGCGGAAGCCGCAGTCCGCGAAGCCGGCGCCCCCCGGTCGCTCGGTGCCTGTCCAGCGCCGGCGCATCGTCGCGATCGCCGGCGGAGCGTTGGCGATCGTCGCCATCGTGCTGGGCGCGGTCGCCCTGTTCGGCGGCACGTCCGGCTCCAGCTCGAGCGGCCCGACGGCCGAAGCCGGCGGCGAACTGGCGGCCGGCGAAGAAGGGAAAGTGACCCAGGCGGTGCTCGAGCCGGCCGACGGCAGCGAAGCGAGCGGCCGGGCGATCTTCGGCCGTGTCGGCAAGGAAGAAGTCGTCCTCCAGGTCACCGCGGAAGACCTCGAACCGACCGAAAAGGGCCAGTCCTACACCGTCTGGCTCTACCGCTCGCCGAAGCTCTCGCTGCGGGTCGGCAGCGTGCCGGTGGGCGAAAACGGCAAGCTCGGCGCGCGCTTCACGATTCCCGCCGAACTGCTCGCCTACGTCGCCAGCGGCGCCTTCGACCAGATCTACGTCTCGCGCACCTCCGACGCCGCCTACCGCCGCGAGGTCGCGCAGGCGAAGAAGGAAAAGAGCCTGCCGCCCTACACCGGCGAAACGGTGCTGACCGGCAAGATCACCGGCCCCGTCGCCAAAGCGGGCAAGTAGTCAGGGCAGCAGCTTGCCGGGGTTCATGATCCCCGTGGGGTCGAGTTGATCCTTTACTGCCTGGAGTACGTCTATGCCGGTGCTGCCGATCTCAGCTTGCATGTAGGGGGCGTGGTCGCGGCCGACGGCGTGGTGGTGGGTGATCGTGCCGCCGCCGGCGACGATCGCCTGCGAGGCGGCGCGCTTCACCTCTCTCCACTGCTCGACCTCGGCGCCGCGCCGGGCGCGCGAGATGAAGGTGAAGTACAGAGACGCGCCGTCGGCGTAGGCGTGCGAGAGGTGGCAGAAGACGAGCCCCGGCGTCCCCTGGCCGTCCAGCGAGTCGCGGATCGCGGCGCCGACCGCGGCGTGCAGCTCGTGCAGCCGTGACCAGGTGTGCGACGTCTCCAGGGTCTCGACCATCGCCCCCATCCCCATCAGCGTGTCGCGCAGGTAGGGGCCCTGGAAGCGGCCGTGCTCCCAGGAGCGGCCCGCCCCCTGGCCCAGGTAGGCGGCGCCGCCCCGGCGCAGCGCGCGCACGCTGAGCGCCCGCCGCCGCGCCGCCGACTCCTCGTCGCCCTCGACGCCGATCACGATCAGGCAGCCGCCCCGCCTGCGGCGCAGGCCGAGATAGCCCTCGAAGGCGCGGCCCGCCAGCCCGCGCGGGCCCGAGAGCATCAGCGAGACCTCGGTCTCCTCGGCGTCGGAGACGCGGATCACGTCGGGCAGCCCCGGTCCCTGGGCGAGCGCGCGGACGATCTCGGCCCCGGCCTCGAAGTCCTCGGCGATCCAGGCCTCGTAGCGGCGCTGCGCCGGCTCGGGCCGTACCCGCACCGTCACCTCGGGGATGACGCCGAAGATCCCCTCGGAGCCGACGACGAGCTCGCGCAGCGCCGGCCCCGCCGCCGTGTGCGGGGTCTCCAGCGTGCGCAACTCGCCCGCCGGGGCGATCAGCCGCACCGCGCCGACCAGCGAGTCGAAGCGGCCGTAGCCGCTCGACGCCTGGCCGGCCGAGCGGGTCGCGGCGAAGCCGCCGATCGTCGCGTACTCGAAGGACTGCGGGTAGTGGCCGAGCACCACGCCCTCGGCCCGCAGCGCCGCTTCGGCCTCCGGTCCGCGCAGGCCGGCGCCGAGCCGCGCGGTCAGCGAGCGCCGGTCGACCGCGACCCCGCGCAGCGTCGCCAGGTCGAGGCTGACGAGCCGCGAGTGGCCGCCGCGCAACGGCTCGACCCCGCCGACCACGCTGGTGCCGCCGCCGAACGGCACGACGGCGACGCCCTCGGCGGCGCAGAGCTCGAGCACGCGGCTGACGGCGCCGGCGTCCCGGGGCACGAGCACCGCGTCCGGCGCCGCCTCGAGCCGCCCGCCCCGCAGCCGCGCCAGGTCGGCGTAGCCGCAGCCGGCCGCGTGCCGCAGCCGGTCCTCGGCGCCGGTGAAGACGCCGGCCTCGCCGACCGCCTCGACCAGCGCACGAGGCAGCGGCTCGGCAGGCGGCAGCTCGAAGCCCTCCAGCTCCGCGGCGACCGGCCACGGCTCCAGCTCCCCGACCCGCTCGCGCAGCGTCGCCAGCGCCTCCTCGTCGAGCTGCGGCTCGACCGCCGGGTCGCCCCACCCCCACCACTTCGAGTCGCGTCGCGGGGTCATGTCAGCGCCCCCTCCAGCCCGTCGAGCGCGGCGTCGAGGATCTTGCCCTGGCCGCCGCGCATCATCGGCGAGCCGAGCCGCGACATGCCGCGCAGCTTCTGCTCCGAGGAGATGCTGACCTCGGTGGCGTCGCCGGCGGCCCGCAGGCCGATCTCGATCGTCGAGCTGCGCAGGTGGCGCTCGAAGGGGCTGCCGGCGAGCTGCTGCTCCCAGGCGTAGCGCTCGCCCTCGACCGAACTGACGCAGCGGTAGTCGGCGCGCACGCCGCGCCCCTCCGCCGTCTCCAGCACCTTGGTCCACTGGCTGCGCTTCCCCCCCGGCTTGCGGTCGACGCTCTCCACCCGGCTCGTGCGCGGCCACCAGCGCGGCAGGCTGTAGGGGTCGGAAACCAGCTCCCAGACCTCGTTCGGGGGAGAAGCAATGACGCGCTTTCGAATGACTTTCGGCATGGATTAGAGCGTGAAAACCAAGTCTGGCAAGGACGCAGGGAGTGTGGCGTGCGCCAGCACGCGAGCGACTGAGGACACGGCCAGACGCCGGTTTGCAGCGCTCTAATCGCCGGCGAGGCGGCGCAGGTCGCGTACCAACAGCAGGTGCTTGAGATGGCTCACCGTCGCCGCCAGGCTCTCCAGGCTCTCCAGCGCCTCCTTGCGGCGCTCCGGGTTGCGCGAGCGCAGCGAGGGGCCCAGCAGCGCTTCCAGCAGGTTCGCCTCGCGGTCCGCCGAGGAGCGGAAGACGCGCAGGTTGCGGGCGCCGACGCCGACCCGCGAGAGCTCGTTGGCGGCGCGGACGATCTCGCGGTCGGTCTCGTCGTAGACGGTCCTGCCGTCGCGCTTCTCCGGTTGCACGATGCCGAAGTTCTCCAGCTCTGCGATCAGCTCGGCGCGCGCGCCGGTCTCCTCGATCACCTCCTCCAGCGTCAGGTAGGCGCTCGAGGTGTTGACGAGGATCGCCCGCCGCACCGCGCTCGCCGCCGGGCGCCGCTCGGCGGCACCGCTCGCGCCGAGGTCGATGTCGCCGCCCGCCGCGAGCTCCTGGCGGATCACCCGCAGCGGCAGGAACTCGTCGCGCTGCAGGCGCAGGATCGTGCGCAGGCGCTCGACGTCGGACTGGCTGTAGAGGCGGTAGCCGCCCTGGGTGCGCCGCGGCGTCAGCAGCTTCTGGTCCTCCAGGTAGCGGATCTTGGAGATCGAGATGTCGTCGAACTCGTTCTGCAGGATCTTGCAGACGGCGCCGATCGTCAGCGCCTTGCGCGGGCGCGAGTCGCGCCTCCCCGCCTGCTGCTCGGACACCGCCACGGCCCCTCCTACTTCTCCAGGTAGCTCAGCTTGTACTTGCCGACCTGGATCTCGTCGCCGTCGGCGAGCCGGTGGGACTCGATCCGCCGCCGGTTGACGTAGGTGCCGTTGAGCGAGCCGAGGTCGTCGATGTAGAAGCCGTCGCGGCGCCGCACCAGCAGCGCGTGGTTGCGCGAGACGGTCACGTCGTCGAGGAAGACGCCCGCGTCGGGGCTGCGGCCGATGCTCACCCGGTCCTCGGTGACCGTGAAGCTCTCCCCGGCGCGCCCGCCGCCGGCCCGGATGACCAGCGCCGCGCCGCTCTCCTCGAGCACCTCGTCGATGTCGATCGGCTGCATCTCGCCGGTGTCGTCGACGCGATAGGTCATCGTCGTCGGCTCGTCGGCCTCGTCCTTCGGGCCGCCCAGGTAGGCGCCGCACTTCTGACAGTAGTTCGCTCCCTCGGGGTTGACGAACCCGCACTCTGGGCAGTGGACGGCCATCGGCGTCGGTCGGCCTCAGGCGGCCGCGTCGCCCTCCGGCTCGCTCGGCTGCCGGCCCTTGCCGGCCAGGATGTCGGTCAGCTGGGCGACGTCGTCGCCGGAGATCAGCGAGTCGCCGCTTTCGCGCTTCTGGCGCAGCCGGTTGACCAACTCGGCGCGCAGGATGTCGATCTTGCCGTGCAGGACCCGGCGTTTGTAGGAGATCTCGTTCTCCTCGGTGGTCAGCTTGTCGATCAGGTCCTTCAGCTCTTCGTCGCTGAGCGAACCGAGATCGGGAAAGGTCTCCTCCATCTCGCTCCTTGATCGGGAGGGGTCGCCTCCGTTGGCCGCTGCGCCGGATCATAGCTCGCCCGGCCAAAGGTTCAACTCCAGCTTGAAGGTTATGGAGAATGGGCGGCGGCTTGCTCCCGGCGGGCGCGCACCGTACCGATCCCCACCCGCGCGTAGAGCACGGTGGCGACGATCGCCAGCGCGAGGCCGGCGATCAGCAGCGCCGCCGGCAGCCAGCCGGCGAAGACGAGGGCGAAGAAGATCCCGCCCATGATCGGGAAGACCGAGATCCGGCCCGGCCAGTTGACCGCGATCTGCACCCCATGCCGCAGCCCGTACTCGGCTAGCCCCAGCATGACCAGCTCGCGGGCGACGAGCAGCGCAAGCGCCCAGCGCGGCAGCAGCTCGAAGCGCCAGCAGACGACCGCGCCGGCGAGGATCGTCAGCCGGTCGATCAGCGGGTCGAGCATCGTCCCCAGGCGGCTGTACTGGCCGGTCACCCGGGCGAGCAAGCCGTCGAGGTAGTCGCCGGCGGCGATCGCGAAGAAGAGCGCCGCCGAGCCGGCGCTGCGCCCGTCGCCCGATTCGAAGGCCAGGTAGAGGAAGACCGGCAGTCCGGCGAGCCGCAGGTAGCCGACCAGGTTCGGCAGCGTCCAGGGGTTGAGCGGTTCGCCCTTCTGCGTCTGGCGCGGCGGCGGGCCGCTGCGGTCGAGCCCGAACAGGCGGCGGACGCGTCCGCGGCCGAACGGCGCCCTGCTAGCCATCCTCCCCCTGGAGCAGGGCGAGGACGCGCTCGCCGGCCTCTGCGACGGGCAGCTCGTGCTCGGCGCCGGAGGCGCGCTCGGCGGCCTCGACGATGCCGCCGGCGAGCCCCCGCCGCCCGACGACCACCCGCAGCGGGCAGCCGAGCAGCTCGGCGTCGGTCAGCTTCTCCCCCGCGCCCGCGTCGCGGTCGTCGTAAAGGACGTCGACGCCGAGCCCGCGCAGCTCCTCGTACAGCCTGTCGGCCGCCTCGCGCTCGGTCTCACCGCCCTTGGCGAGCGAGACGAGCTGGACCTGCCAGGGGGCCAGCGCGGCCGGCCAGACGATGCCGCGCTCGTCGGCTCCCTGCTCGATCGCCGCGGCGACGATGCGCGCCGGCCCGATCCCGTAGCAGCCCATGACGATCGGCCGCTCGACCCCCTCCTCGTCGAGGAAGGTCGCCCCCAGCGGCTCCGAGTAGCGGCTGCCGAGCATGAAGATGTTGCCGACCTCGATCGCCTGCTCGACCTCGACCGTGCCGCCGTTCGGGCCCGGGTCGCCGGCGCGCAGCTCGGTCGCCTCGACGTTGGCGGCGAAATCCGGCGCCAGGGCCACCGCGTCCTCGCCGGCCGGGCAGGGCGCCATGTACTCGTGCGCCGCCGAGCCGCCCATCATCCCGACGTCGGACTCGACCCGGTACCAGCGCAGCCCGCAGCGGTCGAGGATCCGCGCGTAGGCGCCGCTCTGCAGCTCATACGAGCGCGCCAGGCCCCGCTCGTCGCGGTCGAAGGAGTAGGCGTCCTTCATCGTGAACTCGCGCGTGCGCAGCACGCCGGCGCGCGGGCGCGGCTCGTCGCGCTCCTTCGTCTGGATGTGAAAGAGCATCAGCGGCAGGTCGCGGTAGGAGCGCACGTCCTGGGCGACGTGGCTGGTGATGCTCTCCTCATGGGTCATCGCGAGGACCAGCGGCGCCCCCCTGCGGTCCTCGAGCTTGAACATCTCCTCGATCCCGTAGCGGCCGGTCTTCTTCCATGGCTCGGCCGGCTGCAGCACCGGCATCAGCAGCTCCTGGCAGCCGATCGCCTCCATCTCCTCGCGGATGATCTGCTCGACCCTGCGCACCACCCGCCAGCCGGCCGGCAGCCACGTCCACAGCCCGGCCCCCAGCTGCCGGATCATCCCCGCCCGCACCATCAGCTTGTGCGACACCGCCTCCGCCTCGGAGGGCGGGTCCTTGAGAGTCGGAATGAAGCTCTCGCTGAGTCGCGTCACTGGGGAAACCTATCCACTGGCACGCGGGGCGACAGGACCCGCCCGCCGTTACGCCCGCGTGAACCGGCGTCCTGCCGTGGGCGAGGCCTCCTCGTCGAGCAGGACGCGGTCGGACTCGCCCCGCTCGACCGCTTCCTTCTCCATCTGGGCGATCTTCTCCGGCGTCAGCTCGCCGGCGTTCTCCCGCTCGATCTTCGCCAGCCAGGCGGCGCCCTCGCGCGCCTCGCGCTCGTCGAACTCGACCCGCCCGCCGCGGTCGAGCGACTTGTCGATCTCCTCGAACAGCGTGTCGACCAGCTGCGCCTGCGGAACCTTGCGCAGCGGCTTGCCGTGCGAGTAGATCAGTCCCTCGTTCTTCGCCCCGGCGATGCCGAAGTCGGCATGGGCGGCCTCGCCGATCCCGTTCACCGCGCAGCCCAGCACCGCCACCTCGACCGGCTCGGTGTAGGCCTCCAGCCGCCGCTCGATTTCGGCCACCACCGAGTCCATGTCGAACTGCAGGCGGCCGCAGGTCGGGCAGGCGATCAGCACCGGGCCGCGCTCGCGCAGCTGCAGCGCCTTGAGGATCTCCCAGGCGACCTTGACCTCCTCCTCGGCATGGAAGGTCGAGAGGCTGATCCGGATCGTGTCGCCGATCCCGTCGGCGAGCAGCGTGCCGAGCCCGACGGCGGACTTGAGCGAGCCGGCCCACTTGGTCCCGGCCTCGGTGATCCCGAGGTGCAGCGGGTAGGGGATCCTCTCGGCGAGCAGCCGGTTGGCGGCGATCGTGTTGGGCACGTTGGTCGACTTGATCGAGACCTTGAAGTTCTCGAACTCGAGCCCCTCCATCAGCTCGACGAACTCGACCGCGGCGGCGACCAGCGCCTCGACCGGCGCCTCGCGCTCGAGCTCGTGCAGGTGCTTGGGGAGGGAGCCCGAGTTGACGCCGATCCGCATCGGCACCCCCGCGGCGGTCGCCCTCTCCGCCACCTCGGCGACCTTCTCGCGCCCGCCGATGTTGCCGGGGTTGAGCCGGATGCAGTGCGCTCCCGCGTCGATCGCCTTCAGCGCCAGCGTGTGGTTGAAGTGGATGTCGGCGATCACCGGAATCGGCGACTCGGCGACGATCGTCTTCAGCGCCTCGGCGTCCTTCTCGCGCGGCAC